>Ga0210401_10006615_pt1 | contig 11732 bp, 9 predicted proteins | sample IncBWH32MmetaG_FD_150866 | JGI IMG/M metagenome (GOLD analysis project Ga0210401, IMG submission 150866) | Forest soil microbial communities from Barre Woods Harvard Forest LTER site, Petersham, Massachusetts, United States - Inc-BW-H-32-M | ecosystem: Environmental > Terrestrial > Soil >... | reverse complement strand
GGGTTTCACGCCCATTCAATCCGGCCTTCTGATGATGCCGCAGGCCATCGCGGCCATGAGCCTCAAGCCCGCCATGCCGTGGATTTTAACGCGCTTCGGCTACCGCGCCGTCCTGATCTCCAACACGCTGCTGATCGGCGTGCAAATTTTTCTTTTCGCTACCATCAGCCGGACGACGCCGGTGTGGCTGATCGTGTTCGAAGTGTTCTGCTACGGGTTTTTCACCTCGCTGCAATACACCAGCATGAACACGCTGGTGTACGCGGAAATCAACGAAGAGCAAGCCAGCAGCGCCAGCTCTATCGCCAGCACAGCGCAACAAATGTCCATCAGCTTCGGCGTTGCTTCCGCATCCCTGGTGACCGCCTTCTTCCTGCCCGATCGCTTCCGCGCCGATCCTTCGCAGTTCATTCACGGCATCCACCGCGCCTTCTACGTCCTTGGTGCCATGACTCTGATCTCCACCGTCGTCTTCCGCGAATTGAAGAAAACCGACGGTGACATCGTAAGCCAGCGCAAAGAAGTGCACGCCGCGTAGCGCGCTGCGGGTTTTGAGACCTGCCGCTATAGTCGCTTGCTAAAGGTTGGAGTTGCGCAGGCGGAGGGCGTTGGCGATTACGGAAACGGAGCTGAGGCTCATCGCTGCGCTGGCGAGCATGGGGCTTAGCAGCCAGCCGAAGATGGGGTAAAGAATGCCGGCGGCAACGGGAATGCCCAGGGTGTTGTAGAGGAAGGCGAAACCTAGATTTTGCTTGATGTTGGCGATGGTAGCGCGGCTCAGGCGCCGGGCACGGACGATTCCGCGGAGATCGCCTTTCAGCAGCGTAATGCCAGCATTTTCGATCGCTGCATCCGTGCCGGTGCCCATGGCAATGCCGACATCGGCAGCAGCCAGCGCGGGAGCATCGTTTATGCCATCGCCCGCCATAGCGACCACGTGGCCCAAACTGCGCCACCACTCCACGGTTTCGACTTTTTGGTGCGGCTGCAACTCGGCTTCGACATGATTGATGCCAAGATCATGCGCAATTTTCTCCGCGACCTCGCGACGATCACCCGTGGCGAGAACTATGTCGATCCCCTCTTCGCGCAGTTCGCGGATGGCCACTGCGGCGGACGCTTTGATCGGATCGGCCAGTGCAAACGCGCCAACGAGCTTTTGGTTTACGGCCACGAAGACGAGGGTGGACACGGTTGATGCTTTCACGGAAGGATCGTTTTCTGCAACAGACGTGTCCAGGCCCTGCTGTCTTAAGAAGGTGAGAGCGCCAATCCAGACCGCGTCGTTTTGCACGCGGCCTTCCGCGCCACCGCCTGGCGTGGCACGAAAATCGACGACGGACGCGAGCGAAATGTTCCGTTCTTCGGCAGCGCGAACGATGGCACGCGCGAGCGGGTGCTCGCTGGCACTCTCCACACTTGCTGCCAGCCGAATCAAGTTGCCCTCGGATTGCGCGGCGGTTGGGACGCTGCTGCCCTGATCGAAGACGATCACGCGATTGACCTTGGGCTTGCCTTCGGTGAGGGTGCCGGTTTTGTCGATGACCAGCGTATCGACCTTGGCGAGAGTCTCAAGGGCTTCCGCGTTACGAATAAGGACGCCGGCGTGGGCGCCGCGGCCGACCGCGACCATGATGGACATCGGCGTCGCGAGTCCCAGCGCGCAGGGGCACGCAATGATGAGCACGGCAACAGCGGCGACCAACGCGTGCGCGAAGCGCGGCTGTGGCCCCAGGGAGGCCCATGCCAAGAAGGTGATTGCGGCGGTCGCAACGACGGCGGGCACGAAATACGACGCGACTCGATCGGCCAGGCGCTGCATTGGGGCGCGGCTGCGCTGGGCTTCGCTGACCAGCTTCACGATTTGCGCGAGCATCGTTTCGCTCCCCACGCGCTCCGCTTCCATGACAAAGCTGCCACTGATGTTGAGGGTGCCACCGGTGACTTTGTCGCCGAGAGATTTTTCGGCGGGCATCGATTCGCCGGTGATCATGGATTCGTCGATCGCGCTTGCTCCTTCTCGAATCGCGCCGTCTACCGGCACGCGTTCGCCGGGCCGAACGCGCAGCTGGTCACCAGGTTTCACTTTATCGAGCGTGACGTCTTGCTCGCGGCCGTCGGCGGTCAGCAGGTGCGCTTGCTGTGGAGCGAGATTCAGCAGTGCGCGAATGGCGCCGGAGGTTTGCTGACGGGCACGCAGCTCCAGCACCTGGCCGAGCAGAACGAGGGTGGTGATCACGGCTGCGGCTTCAAAGTAAACTGGCGCGCCGCCGTCTATCCCGCGGAAGGACACCGGAAAAATTTGCGGGAAGACCGTGGCCACGACGCTGTCGAGATAGGCAGCGCCGGTGCCGAGGCCGATCAGCGTGAACATGTTTGGGCTGCGGTGAACCAGCGAGGCCCAGAAGCGCCGGAAGAACGGCCAGCCACCCCAGAGGACGACGGGCGTGGCGAGGACGAATTCAATCCAATTGCGAAGCGTTGGAGCGAGATGCAGACCGAGGTGGTCGCCGAGCATGGATAGAACGAGAAGCGGTAGAGAGAGTGCGGCGCTGATCCAGAATCGCTTGCGCATAGAATCGTATTCGGGATCGGCTTCGACTTCGGCGAGCGGATCCAATGGCTCGAGAGCCATGCCGCAGATGGGGCACGAGCCAGGGCCAACCTGCACGATTTGCGGGTGCATCGGGCAGGTGTAGCGCACGCCCTCCGAAGCAGCAGTTGGCGCGAATTTCGTTGAACTGCCGTGATTGGGCACGGCTACGGGAGTGGAGTTCGCAACTGCGCTGGATTGGATGACTGGGAGAGAGGAATGCTTTCGAGAATCGATCGCCGCAGTCACGTATTTGGCCGGAGATTGCGCGAAGCGTTGCGCGCATCCCTTCGAGCAAAAATAGTAGCTTTGGCCGGCGTGGTCGATCATCGCGGCGGCCTTCGGCGGATCGACGCTCATTCCGCAGATTGGGTCTGTGGCCAAGTGGATTCCCTTCCTAAACTTGCTCGCGCTGTCTGTTTGATTCGTTGCCAGGCAAATGCGCTTCGATCATTACGAGTTGTTCCGCGTCCTGGGAATGAGCTCTATCCTCGACTCAAATCGCGTCGATACCATTTGCGTCTAAACCCCGCCCTCTCGGAGAGGGCGGCTACAGGTCACAAAAGACCATCATTACCTGAGGTGAGCGTAGATCATTTCGAGCAACTCGTCGTACATCGCTTCGGCTTCTTCTTTTTTGTTGCTGCGCATGGCTTTGGCGGCGCAGTGGTGCAGGTGATTGCGCATCAGGTTTCGGGCGACGCCGCGAAGGGCTTCTTGGACGCTGGCGACCTGGGTGATGATGTCGGGGCAGTAGCGGTCGTCTTCGACCATTTTCTGGAGGCCTCGGATTTGGCCTTCGATGCGGCGGAGGCGGTTGCGATTGGCTTCCTTGAGTTGCGGATCGACGCCTGCGGCTTTGCGGGGTTCGGCGGTTGCGCAGGCGCAGTGGGCGATTCGGGGGTGGGCGAGGGCTTGGTCTTTGAGGTCAACGGCTTTTCTTGCAGGCATTGCGTATACCCTCCAGGGCTATTTATACCCCTGGGGGCTATTTTTGTCAAATTCGGTTGATGGTGGAAGCCGGGTTTGACCGAACGATCGCGTCTCGTGTATTGGCTTGGGTTCGCTCGCATCTAAACCCCGCCCTCGCAGAGAGGGCGGCTACAGCGCGGACGGGGAGGCGAGGTTTGATGATGGCTTGGCTACGGGCGGATGCGGTATGAGCAACGATGGGTGAAGAACGCGAATGCGGCTGGTATAATGCCGGGTCATGACACTAGTCGATATCACTTACGAATTGCAGGCACCGCTAAATCAGGAACAACTTCAGAGTCTGGGGACGTTCGCGAATACCTATGGGTTGCGAAAGTTTCGCGTGGATGACGATAAGAAGCATCTTTCGTTTGAATATGACGCTTCGCGGCTGCGGGAGACCGAGGTGGCGCATGTGCTGCGGCACGCGCGAATCCCGGTGATTCGCAAGGTCAACTAATTTGGAAGAGACGGCGGAAAAAGATTTAACGCAGAGGGCGCGGAGATAGGACCACAGAGACCGCGGAGGCGCATTCACCGACTCTAGTCGACGCCATCGACAACGGGTGCCTTTAGACCTCTCGGATGACCTCGACGGAGCAGTGGGCGTGAACTGCGACGGCTTCGGACACGCTGCCAATGAGGAAACGATCCAGGCCGCTCCGTCCTTGCGAGCCTAAGACGATCATGTCGGACTGCCACGATTTTGCGGCGTCTAAGATTAAACCGCGAGGTTCCCCGACTGGTGGCGCAGGATCGCTCACGGCTTTCATTTCCCGATTCGACGCGTTTCGTAGTTAGGCTGACCAATTCCCGATCTACGACTCGAGATGATGTATGGCGTCGATTCGCAGGAGGTCGTCTTGACCCATCGACTGGCTTATCCGCACATAGCGGTGATCGCGACCGCCACCTTCTTGACCACCTCACTCGCGGGACTCAATGCGCTGCAACGCGCTGGCGAAGCCGTCTCAATTAGTGACAACGACATTGGCGGAGTCGTCCGCAGCACGAAGGGAGCAGAGGCAGGGGTATGGGTGATCGCGGAAACGAATGAATTACCCACAAAATTTGCGAAGATCGTGGTCACTGATGATGAGGGGCGCTACGTGGTGCCCCAGCTACCCAAGGCGAACTACAAAATCTGGGTGCGCGGCTACGGCCTTATAGATTCCCAGCCAATTCAGGCGACGCCTGGCAAAACCGTCAATTTGACTGCGGAAGTAGCGCCGAACCCGCGCGCGGCGGCGGAATACTATCCGGCGGTGTATTGGTTTTCGCTGCTGCGGGTGCCCGACAAAGGCGAGTTCCCAGGCACAGGCCCCAAGGGCAATGGCCTTCCAGAGAACATGAAGCACCAAGGGCAGTGGTTGCACTTGCTCAAGACAGATGGCTGCTGGTCGTGTCATCAAGTGGGCGACAAAGCGACACGAGAAATTCCCGAGGGCTTGGGCCATTTCGATTCCTCGAAGGTGGCGTGGACGCGTCGCGTTCAGTCGGGACAAGCCGGGAGCAACATGATCGGTGGCCTCGCGCAGATGGGCCCAGACCGGGCATTGTCAATGTTGGCGGACTGGACCGATCGGATCGCGGGGGGCGAACTACCGCCACTGCCGCCCCGCCCACAAGGTTTGGAGCGGAACGTCGTGATCACGGAGTGGGACTGGGCAGACCCCAAAGCGTATCTCCACGATGAGATCTCCACCGACAAGCGGGACCCCACACTCAACCCCAACGGGCTGGTTTATGGCGCTACCGAACTCAGTACGGACTATCTGCCGGTCCTTGATCCCGTGGGTGCCGCAAGGAGTCAAGTCAAGGTGCCGGTACGCGATCCGAAAACACCATCCAGCGCGGACGACAAACCGCTGGCGCCTTCGCCGTACTGGGGGGATGAAGTCATCTGGCACAGCCAAATTAACGTGCACAATCCGATGTTCGACGGGAAAGGACGCGTGTGGTTCACTTCCAGAATCCGCCCGAGCGACAATCCGGCCTTCTGCAAAGAAGGGTCGAGCAATCCTTCCGCTGCTCTGTTTCCGCTGAATAGCAGCGGCCGCCAACTGGCCGTATACGATCCGCAGACAAAGCAAGTCACGCTGATTGACACATGCTTCGGTACGCATCACTTGGTATTTGCCGAGGATGCCAACAACACATTGTGGACCAGCAGCGGTGGTGGCGGCGGCGCTGTGGGCTGGCTGAACACGAAACTGTTCGATGAAACGCACGATGAGAAGAAGTCACAAGGCTGGACCGCGCTTGTTCTCGATACCAACGGCAACGGTAAGCGCGACGACTACGTAGAGCCCGACCAGCCGCTCGATCCCAGCAAGGACAAGCGTATCGCCGCGGCATTCTACGGCGTCACCGTGAGCCCGGCGGACGGTTCAATCTGGGGGACGGTGCTCGGGTTCCCGGGTGGAGTCGTGCGACTAGTGCCAGGGTCAAACCCACCCGCGACGGCACTCGCGGAGCTTTACGAGTTGCCTTGGAACAATCCAAACGCGCCGGTTCATGGATTCTCGCCACGTGGGCTTGATGTCGATCGCAACGGTGTCGTCTGGACGGTCATTGCCAGCGGACATTTGGCGAGCTTCGACCGGCGCAAGTGCAAGGGCCCACTCAACGGGCCCACCGCAACGGGCCAACACTGCCCCGAAGGCTGGACGCTCTATCCGTTGCCCGGGCCGCAGTTGAAAGGCGTTGACGAATCCGGGAGTGCCGAGGCCAGCTACTACGACTGGGTGGATCAGTTCGACACGTTTGGGTTGGGCAAGAACGTGCCGATTGCCACTGGCAACGGGAACGACGCGCTGCTGGCGCTGTTGCCCGATATAGGGAAGTTCGTCGTATTGCGCGTGCCCTATCCGATGGGCTTTTACGCGAAAGGCATGGATGGACGGATCGACGATCCGAAGGCGGGCTGGAAGGGCAAGGGGCTTTGGGCCACCTATGGCACGCGAACCCCTTTTCACGCCGAAGGCGGCAAAGGGACGACGAGCAAGGTCCTGCACTTCCAGCTTCGCCCGGACCCACTGGCGCATTAAACGGGTCACGCGAATCTCGGCTTGCCCATTACGAGGAGCACCTGAAAAGCATGTTCTGACGTTCAGTCCGTGCGCGAGGTTCACGTCGTGGTATACCTTCATTCGAGCGCAATGAAAGTGTTCATTGGGACCGTCACACGAGGTTATAACGTTGCAGCTCGCAACTTAGAACCGGTGATGGGGCTAATCGAAGCTCGCACGGGATTCGCAAGGCTCGTCCGAGGCACATTGAACGTCAACATTCCTGAGGAATACATCGTGAGGCCTGACGCACTTATAAATCCCGATGAATGCCCGTCAAGAACGCCCTCATAGATGTCAAGCCCGCCGTCCCCACCCGGACCGTCGACAGGGCGTATGGTCTGGTTGGGAAATCGAGCGGCAAGCAACTGGCCAATCAGCCGCTGAAACGTGTCCCAATCGAGTTCACGGAGTCTTTGATGAAGAGCGTGCATAAAGCCATTGTACGGGTCCAAATGATGCGATCCGACTGCGTCGCGATTACGGAAACAGCATGGTCCTTAGGTATTCGGACGGAGCGACGGGCGGTAAATACTTTCCGAGATACTTCGCCACGTTGGCGTCAAAAGTGGGTTGGCTCTCGGTAAGATACCGCCGGAGATGCGCCAACTGCTCCGATACTTGCGGAAACTTTTGCCCCAGCTGAACAAGCTGTGCGGAGATATGTGATCCATTCGGATTCGCAAGCACATAATAAATATCAAATGCGTCGCGAGGCCGCTTCTGCTGTTTGACGCTGATGGCCTTCGACAAGACAAGCCCCACCTCGTCCATCAGTGGCACGGCGCACGATGTGGCCATACCGTTCAGACTGATACCACCCACGTCGAATTTCGACCACAGCGTTTGCTCGAAAATAATGGCGGATGAGGGAAAGCAGATCGACTTTACTTTTGGTCGATTCTCGTCATAGTCGCTCCGAATCTCAAGGTCGAGGATGTCTTGGAACATTTCGGAGTTCGCGGAAGCTTCCAGCGGGTGCATAAGGTCTACGTTAAATACAAATTCTCGAGACGCCACGCGCAAGGTTCGCAGAAGTTGGAACTCATGTTTTGCAGACAGGATGAAACCATTTTTGAGCATGCATTCGACGGCACTTCGTATGGCTTGGCGATCGTCGTTGAAAAGCACATCGACGTCGCGTGTTCCGGGATGGACGAGGTCCGAACCGGTGCTCCGAAGGACGGGAACCCAGCCGCCGGCAACAACATATCCGAGCCCTCTATCATTCAGCAAAGCGCACGTTTCAACGAGCAGCGCGGACGCTGCTTGATTGAGCGTCTCGAATTCGTGGGACATCCCTACACCTTCTTTTCTATGCCGAAAATCTCCGCCACCCCTGCCCGTGCAGTTTCCGCGAGTCGGTCCGGCGGAAGTTTGCGACCCGTCGCCATGAGACTAGCGTCCCGGATCGCGTCGTCGACTTTCCCGAAGAGCCTGTCACCGGCCTGTTCGAGTTCGGCCACTCTTCGCGGGTGAAGATGCGGGACGATGTCCTTCCGGAAAATGTGCCGCAGCTCCTCCAGGTTCTCCGAAAAAAGCTCGACCGTGTCGTGCATGTAGAGCAAATCTTTTGCTTTGTCTCTGTGGTCCCGCTGATCGTGAATGAGAATTTTCTGTGCCAGGAGGCTCGTCGGATTGGCGACCTGTACGATTCTCTTGGGCGAAAGCGGAAATCCCGATTCCTCGCCTAGCGCAACGCTCCACGGCGAAACAAGCAGAATCTCGATGTAGCGAAGCAGTTGGGAGGAGACGCCCCCGACTTCCATTGTCGCTTTTCGCTTTCCATGCCGGTCATATTCGCTGCCGACCAAAGGAGCAAGAAATTCCGCGTAGAAACCGCCGCCCTTCCCATAGTGATAGTGCGTGGCGGGCGGGCGATCCTCTCCTTCGAATTCTTCCGTGAAGCCTGCCCCGAGCAGGCGTTCCCGAACCGTCGCTTCCTGCTCTTTCAATTTATGCGGGACGGCAACATCTCCATCGAAAGTTGTCAACGGCGGATAGTCCAGCTTCCGCGCCCGTGCATCGAGTCGGTACAAGCGGTGCGCCCAACCCCCGATCAGAACCGCGTCCCCGAGCCATGGCTCTAGAGCAACGATGAATTTCGAAAATGCTTCAAGCTCAAGATTCTGTTCACTCATGGTTCGGAAGACTCAAGCGCCGGCGAAAGAATTCTTTTCCAAATAAGGTCCGCCTGCTCCTTGCCGCGCGACGGGTGCTGACCAACGTCAAGCCACACTTGGAGGATGTCGCTTACGGGAATACCGTCTCTTCGAACAACGCTGCGAAAAATGCATTCCCGATTTCCGGGAATGCGTACGTGGACATCCGCTTCTGGTTCGTTTGCGTTCCCCGAAAGCCCGAGGTCTTTCAAGACTTCCGTGTTCAGTCGCTCCAGATAGAGAGAAGGCTTCACCCCGTGTACGAACCCAACGCTCAGTTCTTCCGCGGCCTCGAACAGTCCGAGACACAATCGGGGCCGTCGCATCCACTGTTGCTCGCCAGAACTTGGCTGGGCCAACCGGTGTGACTCGTAGGAGCGGAGCACGTTCGCGAGGGCTTTTTTGCCGCGATGAAGCACCCAGCGCATCGGGATTTCAAGAACTCGCCGCTGGCTTGCGGCGGCCCATCGGCTCATCAATTCTCGAAGGCGTACGAGCCGCAATGGCCCTGCGCCAGAGTCGATAAACGCCGCTTTCGAAAACTGCTCCACGAAGCGAAACGCACTCATCACCGAGACGCCCGCTGCCTCCGCCAATTGCGAAGGTCCTTGATACTGACCTCGTGGAGCCGACAGGTATTCTTCCGGAATTCGCGGAGCGAGCAGAACTTTTAGCATCCACTGGTTCAAGTCCGAGAAGAGTTGCGGCGCGCCCGCCTTCGGCGCTTGTACGTTGCTTCCGACCCGCCGCGGCGAGTTCAGTAACTCCAGCCCATGACCCGCGAACGAACGGAATCCTTCCAAGTCCAGGAGTCCAACCCCTGCTTCCGGTGCCCGTTCTCGCATAAATTCGAGCGCTTCCCCCGCAACGGCGTCCGAAATCCGATTTGCTCCGACGATGGCAACGGGAATCGGATGCCCGGGAATTCTGCGCGACTGGTAGATGGCATCGAGTGCGGCCTGCGAGAGAAGGGGAATCACTCGATCTTTGCGGCCTTCTGCGGCGCGCTTGAATTCGATGATCAGCTTCTTTCCGTGCGACGAGGCTACAAAGTCGGGCCGAACATCTTCACTGCCGAGGGGCTCGGCCGACACCCGCCAGCCCTGTTCGCGAAATGCATCGGCGACGAGGTGCTCGAGCTGGGCCTCGTTGTCGTCAGCTAGGTTGGGGTAATGGCCTGGCATAGCACTACCACGGCCATGGTAATTATCATGGCCACGTTAATTATCATGGCCATGATAGGACACTTTGACGGGCCTGTCAACCCTATATATAGGGCGGCGTTCGCTCAGCCCTCTAAATAACGGGTAGCGACGCCGGGGTGAAAAAATCGAGCGTCAGATGCGAGGCATAGCCCGCCAACACACCAGCAGCTAAGCCTGCTACGAATCGACAGAAGTACTCCGCGATCCAGAACAATGCCTGCAAAAGAGGGCTCTCCGTCTGCACCCGCATCGCCGCAAATCTGTCCGCCTGACTTCGCAATGCAGCCTGCCACTCGGGCAGGTTTTCCCTCACAATCCATCCGACCGTTCCCGTTATGGCCATGCTGTGCGCTTCCGCTCGATGGCCCGGGTGCGTCGCTACATCGATCCGGTCCGGTAGAACACCGCCGGTGTATCCACCGACAGCGCCTCCCGCCGCTTCCGCCATCACATGCGAGAGCGGCTGCCCATAGCTCATGTACACGGCGTACATCCCACCACTCGCCGTTCCTACAGGCCCATGAACGTCACGATTTGGCATTTCCCTGTCCTCCTCCGATCAATCTCAAAACTCTTGACGAAAATGCACGCCGAACAACTTCAGACAGAAGACGGACAAGCTGCGTGCGTCGAAAACGCTTCGACGATGCTGCCACCATTACCGTTCAACCTGCGCGGTTTCTCGGGAAGTCCGCCGGGCAGCGCATCCTCACGCCAGCGAATCGCCCAAGGCCGAACACGGGGCGCCTTTCCCAACGGCATGCTGCTCAGCAATTGCTGTTCGACGATTTGAAACCAATACCTCCCCAACCGCTTGCGCAAAACATTCAGCGAGCGATGGTGGCATCGACCGACCCGGCTGCCACTCCTGCAGGGGCAAGGCTCCTTATTCGCTACACGTTTCTTCATCCCGAGGAGCCGTACGCACGCCAACACATCACCCGCGTCCCCGAGGCCGAACAACAGGCGCAGGTCCTCCTTGATCCCATCCACTCCGTGCGCAAGATCCTCGAACGGCGCCTCCCCGTATGCCTTCCAATGTGAATATCGGTAGAGATAGGGAATGACGCAGCGCTCGACGAACGCCGCAAGCGACAGTCCACCAGAAAGCATGAAGCGCAGCCGCGTTTCCGAACCAAGACACAACGATCCATCTTGAAGATGGTGGTACTGCCGCGGGATGCGTCCCTTCGTTTCGAACACCACCGGAATCTTTTGGGGAAACTCATCGGGAATACGAATCTCAATTTCATACGAGTCGCTGATCCGCGTCTTGCCGGACATCTCCGCCGTGAATTCCAGCCTGCCCGCGATCACCAGGTCGGCAGAACTCGGAATAATGCGCAGCCCCGGCTGATTGACGAGGAGCTCCTCAAGACGCCACCGTTTTGGAATATCAAAAGAGATGGTGATCTCCCCAAGGCCGCGGCGTCGAACTTGGAATGGTGACGACTGGAGCGCGCACAATGGCGGGAGCCCGGCGACTCGCTCGCAGGCCGACACTCTCGAACTGCTCTGCGGTGAGCGTCACACCAAAAATTCGCTCTACGTCATCGCCGAGCCTGTCTCCGGCGACCATCTTCTCAAGGTTTCTTAAATCCGCTTGCGCCTGCGCGTGCCAACGCCTTGGCGGTGGCCGTCGGGTTCTTGAGACGCTTGGTTCGAGGGCGAGTATCCACCGGACAAGTCAGGCCACCGTGTTGTTAGAACACGAGAGTCTCCGAATCCA
>Ga0210401_10006607_pt1 | contig 11741 bp, 9 predicted proteins | sample IncBWH32MmetaG_FD_150866 | JGI IMG/M metagenome (GOLD analysis project Ga0210401, IMG submission 150866) | Forest soil microbial communities from Barre Woods Harvard Forest LTER site, Petersham, Massachusetts, United States - Inc-BW-H-32-M | ecosystem: Environmental > Terrestrial > Soil >... | reverse complement strand
GTTCGGTGTGGCCAACGCGATTTCTCTTCCGCTGACGGGCTGGTTGACGCGCCGCTACGGTCAGGTCCGGCTGTTCACCACTTCGGTGGTCTTGTTCGTGCTCGCGTCGTTCCTGTGCGGATTGGCGCCGTCGTTGCAGACCCTGATCTTGTTTCGAGTGCTGCAAGGCGCGGTGGCGGGGCCGATGATTCCGCTGTCGCAATCGCTGCTGTTGGCGAGTTATCCCCAGAGCAAGGCGGGGTCGGCACTGGCCATCTGGGCGATTACGACGCTGGTGGCTCCCGTGGTCGGCCCGGTGCTGGGCGGCTGGATCACCGACAACATCAGCTGGCCATGGATCTTCTATATCAACCTGCCGATCGGCATCGCCGCCGGGCTGGCGACGTGGATCATCTATCGGCACCGGGAAACGCCAACCCAGCGCCTCCCCATCGATACGGTGGGCCTGGCGCTGCTGATCGTATGGGTCGGCGCGCTGCAGGTCATGCTGGATCAGGGCAAGGACCTGGATTGGTTCTCGTCGACCACGGTCATCGTGCTGGCGCTGGTTGCCGCAATCGGCTTCGCGTTCTTCCTGGTGTGGGAGCTGACGGAGCGGCATCCGATCGTGGACCTGACGCTGTTTCGTCGCCGCAACTACTGGACCAGCACGCTGTCGATTTCGCTCGGCTACGGTGCTTACTTTGGCGGCGTGGTGCTGCTGCCGCTGTGGCTGCAGGAGTACATGGGTTACACCGCCACGCTGGCAGGCATCGCTTTGGCTCCCGTGGGAATCCTCGCGATTGCGCTGGTTCCCCTGGTCGGCAGGACCGTGAACCGCGTTGATCAGCGGCTGTATGTGACGGCGGCGTTCCTGATCTTCGCGGCGGTGAACTTCCTGCGGGCGAGGTTCGATACCGATGTTTCGCTGGCAACCATCCTGGTACCGACCGTTATTCAGGGCGCCGGCGCTGCGTTCTTCTTCGTCCCGCTGGTGTCGCTGTCGCTGTCGGGCCTGTCGCCCGACCGGGTGCCGGCCGCATCGGGCCTTCTGAATTTCTGCCGGATCACGGCGGGCTCGTTCGCCACCTCGATCGTGACAACGGTGTGGGACCGGCGCGCGACCTTGCACCACTCGCAATTGGTCGACCATTTGACGGCCGGCAGTCCGGTCACAGGCAATGCGCTGCAGGCGCTGCAGGGCAGTGGGTTTGCGTCCCTGCAAAGCCAGGGGCTGCTGAACCGGATCGTCGATCAGCAAGCTTTCATGAGGTCGGCTGACGACATTTTCTACGCCTCCGCGATTTTGTTCCTCGCCTTGGTGGCGGTGATCTGGCTGGCGCGGCCGGCGCACAGCGCGGCGGGCAGCGCGGAGGCCGCGGCGAGCGCGCACTAAACCCCTACGAAATGCAAAGCGGGACGCAGCATGGAACTACCGATTGATTTCATATTGAGGTACGGCTTGGGTCTTGCATTCGTCGGCGTGCTGGCTACGCAGATCGGACTTCCGATCCCGTCGGTTCCGATCCTGGTCGTGACCGCGGCGCTGTCGGCGCGGGGTGACTACAACGTTGTACAGGTGGTCGCGATCGCGGTCGTGGCCTGCCTGCTGGCCGACTTCGCCTGGTATCGGGCTGGTGCCAGGTATGGCCGGCGTGTGCTCGCCGCGATGTGTCGTATCTCCCTGTCGCCGGACACCTGTGTGCGCCAGACCGAGGCCATCTACGAGAAATGGGGCGCGCCGTCGCTGCTGGTCGCGAAGTTTGTTCCGGGATTCGGCGCCGTCGCAACGGCGATGGCCGGCGTGGTGGGCGTCAGGCCTCTGGTGTTCCTGTCGTTCGACGCGGTCGGCGCGACGCTATGGGCGGGGCTTGTTTCCACGCTCGGCTGGATCTTCCGTGATGCAGTCGGTGACGCGGTGCAGGTCATTGAGTCGGCCGGGCGTGTCGGCCTGGCGGCCATTGTCAGCGCGCTGGTGCTGTATGTGATCGTCAAGTTCGTGCAGCGGCAGAGGCTGCTTCGCCAGCTGCGGATGGCGCGTGTTTCGCCCGACGAGCTGCGCGCGATGCTCGACGCCGATGCGCCGCCGTTGGTGATCGATGTGCGCTCGGCCGACAGTCGCAAGAGCGGCGTCATTCCGGGTTCGATAGGAATCGAGGCGCGCGGGGCGGACGACGACCTTCGAAACCTGCCGGCCTCCGACGAGGTGATCATCTACTGCGCCTGCCCCAATGAGGCGTCGGCCGCTGCGGTGGCCAAGCGCTTGCTGAAGGTGGGGTTCCGGCGCGTGCGGCCGTTGAAGGGCGGCATCGATGCATGGGTCGCCTCCGGATTGCCGCTCGAGTTTCCCGCTTTCGTCGCGGACGCCAGCTTGCTCGAGGTGACGACGGGCTCACCCGCCGAAGCTGCGATGGCATCGAGCCCGGCCCGGGAAAGGACGGACGAGCCTGCCCTGGCGTAACGATTCAGAGGGTCGGATGAAGCTGGCCGCGGTGATGGTGCTCGCGCTGGGCGGGCCGGCCGCATCGTGGGGCGCCGACGGCGGCCAGGGGCCCTTCTACGACTATCGGTCCGAAGCTCCGGGTACGACGCACCGGATCTCGGTCGGCGACCTGCCGGCCCCTTACGCGACCCGCTCGGCCGACAACCAACCGTCCGTTGTGGCGCGCCCCGAGCATGCCTGGCCGGTGGCGCCGCACGGGTTCAAGGTCGAGCGGCTGGTCACAGGCCTGAAGGAGCCGCGTGTAATGCGTAGGGCGCCCAACGGCGATGTGTTCCTCGCTGAGAGCGGCGCAGGGCGGATCCGGGTTCTGCGCGGCATCACCGCCGAGGGCAAGCCGGAGCGGATGGAACTGTTCGCGGATGGATTGAAGCGGCCGTACGGAATCGCGTTTTACCCACCAGGACCCGATCCCCAATGGCTGTATGTGGGCGACAGCGCCTCTGTCGTGCGCTTCGCCTACCAGAATGGCCAACTGCGCGCCAGCGGGCCAGCCCAGAGGTTGGCCGACTTGCCCGAGGGCGGTCATTGGACGCGCGATCTACAGTTTTCGAAAGATGGCGCCACGCTGTTCGTGGCGGTTGGCTCAGCCTCCAACGTCGACGATCCCGACACGTCGTCCTACGAGGCGCAGCGAGCCGACATCCTCGCGTTCGATCCGGATGGCTCGCACCGGCGCGTCCACGCCTGGGGCATACGCAACGCCTCCGGGCTGGCGATCGACCCCAATGGAGCGCTTTGGTGCGTCGTGAACGAGCGTGACGGGCTGGGAGACAACCTGGTGCCCGACTACGTCACGCAGGTCAGGGCGGGCGGCTTCTACGGCTGGCCCTGGTGGTACATCGGCGCGCATCAGGATCCGCACCACCCGGGAAAGCATCCGGAACTGGGCGCCAGCGCGATCGTGCCGGACGTGCTGCTGCAGCCGCACAGCGCACCGCTGCAAATCGCCTTCTATCAAGGCAGGCAGTTTCCCCCGGATTACCACGGCGACCTGTTCGCTACGGAGCACGGCTCGTGGAACCGCGCGAGCCGCACCGGGTACGAGGTGATCCGGGTCCCGATCGACCGCACCGGTCGCGCCAAGGGCGAATACCAGGATTTCGTGACGGGATTTGTGGTGGACGATGGCCACGTGTGGGGGCGGCCGGTCGGCGTCGTGGAAGCGCCCGACGGATCGCTGCTGATCAGCGACGACGCCTCCAATTCCATCTGGCGCGTGCGCTATTTGGGACCGTAACCGGTCCCAATCCCTCTTCCTAAGCGGTTTCGTCGCCCGGCGGAAAGGTTTCGTCCTTCCGAGGTCCGGTTGCGTCGGACCAGATGGCGTGCCCGCAACGGACGCGCGACAATCGCTCGCATGAAGTCCGAACTGAATGTCCTGGATGGTCGACCGGACGGCGTCGATGAGGCGCCGGCCGAGCCGTTCCACCGGGCATTCTTCCGGGTCTTCAACTTCACCACGGTCGCGCTGGTTTTCTGGCTGTGCTTCACGATCGTCGTGACGTCGCACCTGAAGGTGCTGATGGTGAAGAGCTTCGCCGACTGGATCCAGCTGCTTGCCTACGTGACCCGGCAGCAACTGGCCAGCGGGCTGCTCGGATTACTGGCCGTGGCACTGGGCACCGCGCTGTTGCCGAGGCGGTTGAGCCGTCGGGTGCGCTGGCTGGCGATGTCCGTGCTGCTGGTCATTGCGACGATGGCTTCCAGCCTGGTGCGCATCTGGATATCCAGCTACCCGATGGGACCTATGCGCGAGGAAGCCGCCTGGTGCGCGGATATCGTCGTGTTCTGGACCACGCTTGGGTTGATGGCCTACGGGCTGGTTAATTCGATCCGGAGCCAGCAAGATGCACGCAGGCGCCTGGGACAGCAGATCGCCGAGCAAAGCACATTGTCGGCGGCCGCCCTCGAGGCCCGGCTGACGGTACTGCAAGCGCAAATCGAACCGCATTTTCTGTTCAACACGCTGGCCAACGTCCGGCGCCTGTGCGAAGTGGACCCGGACCGCGGACAGCAGATGCTGGGCAGCCTGCTCGATTACCTGCGTGCCGCGCTGCCGGCAATGCGGCGCCCTTCGGCTGCGCTGGCCGAAGAGTTCGAGCTGGTGCGCGCCTATCTGTCCTTGCTGCAGCATCGGATGGGGGACCGGCTTCACTTCCGGATCGAGCTTTCGGATCAGCTGGCGTCGGCGCCGATTCCGCCACTGATCCTGCCTACGCTGGTGGAGAACGCAGTGCGCCACGGGCTGGGACCGCTGCCCGAGGGCGGAACAATTTCTGTGAATGCGGTCAGGGACGACAACCAGGTCGTTGTCAGCGTGGCTGACGACGGGGCCGGTTTCCAGGGCACCTCGGGATCCGGGGTCGGTTTGGCCAACACGCGCGCGCGACTATCCGCGCTGTTTGGAAACGCGGCCAGCCTGAGCCTGCGTAGCAACCAGCCACGCGGCATCGTCGCCGAAGTGCGCCTGCCCTATATCCCAAGCGTCTCGACGGCCTCGTGACCCGATGAATGCGGCCACGCCCCACGCGCTGGCACCCGCTGCGGCGGTGCGCGGCGTTCGCCTCACGCTGGCGAGCTGGGCCGCTGCCATCGGGTCGTTGCGACCGGCCGCGTGGCGATGGGCCGGGCTGATCGTTCTGTTCGGCACGGTCGTCGATTCGGCGTTGCTGTTCGGCGAGAGTCGGCCGTCGGCTCCAACCTCCGCCGTGCTGGCCGTGTGCGGCGCCGCGGCGATCGTGTGGGCCACGCAAGTGCCGCTCGGAATGTGCGCGTGGGCCATTGCAGATCGGTCGGGGGTTGCCTCTGAAAAGCGGATCGCCCGCCTGGCAACCGCCTTGATCGTGGCGACGCTGCTGCAAGCGGCGCTGGTGCCGACGCTGTGCAATCTGCTGGTCGGGCGATTGGACTTGTGCGCGGTGTTCGGTTGCGAAGACATCGACTACTCAAAGGTGCCGCCGTGGTTGATGTATGTGGAGGAAAGCGGCCACATGCTGGTTTTCGGCGGACTGATCTTCGCCTGCATGGAGGCCAACCGGCGCAACCGCGAAATCGAGCAGCGCCTGCTCGCCTCGCAGCAGGAGCGCGCGCGCCTGAGGCGCAGCGCGTTCGATTCGCGCCTGACCGCAATGCGCGCGCAGGTCGATCCGCAGTTCCTGTTCGACAGCCTGGCCGATGTGCAGGCGGCCTACTTGACCGATACCGCGCGAGGCTCCGCCACCCTGGACTTGCTGATCGCTTACCTGCGAACCGCCCTGCCGCGCCTGCGTACGGAAGGATCCACGATCGCTGCCGAAGCCGAATTGGTCGATGCGTGGCTGGCGGTGGTGGCCGCACGCCGCCATGGACTGCCGGGTCGGCGGGTCGTGGTCGAGCCGGCGTGCTCGGGCGCGCCGTTTCCGGCCACGGTCCTGCTGCCGCTGGTGCAGTGGGCTGTGGGTGACGCGGCGCAGGCAACGACCGATGTCTCATTGCTGGCGCGGCGCGCGCAGCCGGGCGCTGCCAGCCAGCTGCTGGTGCAGCTGCGGGTGACACCGGGACGCCCGTGTCACGAAGACGAGCCGGAGCTGCGCCGGATCCGCGAGCGACTGCAGGCGATGTACGGCGAAACCGTCGATTTGACCTGCAGCGGCGGACCGCGCGATGGCGCACCCGATGGCAGCCGCCCCGCCGAAGCCACGGTCATTACGTTGCGCTGGCCCGATGAAAACGCCGACCGCGATCGTCGCTGAAGACGAAGCTCCGCTGCGCGAGCAGCTTCTCGAGCAGCTGCTCGCGCTGTGGCCCGAGTTGCAGATCGTCGGTGCCGCCGGCGACGGCATCGAAGCGCTGCGCCTGCTGGAGCAGCGGCGTCCCGACATATTGTTCCTCGACATCCAGATGCCGGGCGCCTCGGGGCAGGAAGTGGCGCGCGCTGCGGCGGGCCGCTGCCATATCGTGTTCGTCACCGCCTTCGATCAGCACGCGGTGGAAGCCTTCGAGCAGGGCGCCGTCGACTACGTGCTGAAGCCGGTGCTGCCGGCTCGCCTTTTTGCGACGGTGAGCCGACTCAAGGAGCGCCTGCACGCTGGTCCGCCCCGGTCGGAAGCGGTCGAAGCGGTGATCGAGCGGCTCGGGATGCCCTCGTCGGCGCGTCCGGCACTGCGCTGGATCAACGCCTCGGTCGGCCAGAACCTGCGCGTGATCACGGTCGACGAGGTTCTGTACTTTCAGGCCGACAACAAGTACACGCGAGTCGTGACGGACCAGGGTGAAGCGCTAATCCGCAAGCCGTTAAAAGAGCTGCTCGATGAGCTCGATCCGCAGCAGTTCTGGCAGATTCACCGCTCGACGCTGGTCAACGCGGCCGCGATCGACCGCATCGCGCGCGACATGCGCGGCCGGATGCTGATTCACGTGAAGGGCCGTACCGATACGCTGCTCGTGTCGGACACCTACGCCCACCTGTTTCGCCAGATGTAGGCGAATGGCGCCCCGAGCGGGGCTCAAGCCGATTCGGCGGCTCGCCCGTGCCTCTCGGTATTGCTTCGGGAAACGGCGTTTTGACCCGCATTTTTCCGATTTCGCCCTTAAGTCGCGGCGGCACTATGCGCCTGCAGCACGCGCAGGGCGATCCAAAGGGTTCAGGCGGGCGTTACATGCCGTAACGGTCGTCACATCTTCGCATCGACCCGTTTGCCGCCCGCGCCGTTATTGGAAGCTGGTGCCAACCGGTGCCGACGGTCAGCCCGAGGGCGGACCGCAGACCGCCCCAACTGGAGATACCAACCATGAATCGAGTGACCCAAGCCAGCCGTCGCATGCTGTTCGCCATCGGAATCGTCGCTGCAGCCGGCAGCGCTTTCGCGCAGGCCCCCGCCGCGGCCGCCGACGGCCAATGGGCCAAGACCCACCCACGCCGCGACCAGGTCAACGATCGCCTGGCCAACCAGAACAAGCGGATTCACCAGGAAGTCAAGGAAGGCGAGATGAGCAAGGCGCAGGCGGCCAAGCTGCATCACCAGGATCATCGGATCCGTCAGGAAGAGCGCACGATGGCCAGCACCAACGGCGGCCATATCACCAAGACCGAGCAACGGGCGTTGAATCAGCAGGAAAATCAGGTCAGCCGCGAAATCGGTCACTAAGAGCAACAGCGAGAGCAACAGCGAGAGCAACAGCGAGAGCAACAGCGAGAGCAACAGCGAGAGCAACAGCGCCGGGCGGGTCGACGCGTGATCCCGGGGGAGCCGGGGTCGCAGTCGGCCCGTCGCGCCTTGTCGGTCCTAGAACAGCTCGATGTCGGCGGTCGAATCTTCGCGCTTGTCGAGGCAACCGTCGGCGATCAGGGTTTCGTAGCATCGAACCTGATTGCGCCCGTTCTCTTTGGCGTAGTACAGCGCCGCGTCGGCGCGATCAAAACAGGTCACCGCCGGATCGGACGGTCCGATCCGCGTGTAGCCGATGCTGATCGTCACCTGCCCGACCTGGGGAAACGCGTGATCGGCGATCCGCCGCCGGAAGCGGTCGAGCGTGGCTTCGACGTTTTCCGCCGGCGTCCCTTCCAGCACGATCACGAACTCCTCGCCACCGAAGCGGAACAGCTGATCGCAACCGCGGAAGGCCTGCCGCATCAGCCGCGCCATCAGCAACAACACATCGTCGCCGAACAGGTGACCGTAGCGGTCGTTGATCGACTTGAAGCGATCGATGTCCACGATTGCGAACCACGAGGGAGCCAGGGCGCCGGCGTCGCGCGTCAGGGACCGACTGCGATCGACGATCTTGACGAAGCTCTGCTCGAAGGTGCGGCGATTCAGCAGACCCGTGAGTGTGTCGCGCTGGCCGTAGTCCAGCACCGCGAGGTGGTTGCTGAGCAGCCGTAGCACGCCGTTGATCATCCGCACTTCGCGGGGCTGCAATGAGGTTCGGTGGGGCGCGAGCTCGATCTCGATCAGCCCGACCGCGCCCTGTTCACCCGGCAGGGGGAACACGGTCCCCATCGTCGCTCCGGTGCCGGCACCGGTCTGGTAGTGCACGGCGTCGAGCGTCATATCGCATTCGTACCACTGGGGATGGTCCAGCAGGCGCGGCAGCTCGTTGAGTGGTTCGGACTGAGGGCCGTATTCGTGCCCGTCGCGATCGATCAGGATGTGTCGTTGCACGCGGCGCGCGGGGCCGTCGTCGATCAGCCGGTAAACCGCCACCCGCGAAGCCTCGACATAGTCGTGCAGCAGCCGAGCGACGGAAAAGTCGATCTGATCGCGGTCACGTTGTGCCGTGGTTAGCGCGAACGTCTCGATCAGCTTCGAAATCGAATGCATAGATGTGCGTGGCCAGCCCCGTAATCCCCGCCTCGTCAGTGTGCGCGAACGCTTCCACCCGCCGCAGGTGAGGGGCAACCCCTACAAAGTACCCTCTACGCAGAAGGTGGGATCGTCGGAACTATCGAACGATTGGCCGGCTTTTACCGACAGGATTTCCCAGGCGCCGGCGCGATTAAGGCGACTTGGATCATCGATTCGCGCCCGAGCGAATCCGTTGCCTTAAGCACCGCCAGGTCCCTCGCGCTGGCCACTTCAGGAAGCGAAAGCTGTTGATCCGGCGGCAGATTCTCGCGTGCGATCACCAGGGCACCGCAGCCGGAAAGCAGGTCGCGGTCGATCCACGGCGCCTGGCGCCAGTCGCCGTTCGGCAGCACGGCCGGGTGTCCTGGCAGATACAAGGCGATCGACCCCGCCTCCCAGTCGGGCCCGATCACGAGGCGGATCGGGCCACTTTGATGCGAAGACCAGTGCCGCTGCGCGAGCTCGGCCAGCGCTCGCGCAGCGAAGCGGTGATGGGGCCCGGGGTCGACTCTCCAAACTGCGACGTTCCACGCGATCGCCACCGCGTGGCACACCACGGTGGCCGCACAGGCGGCGCCGAGCGATTGGCGTGCATCGATGCGCAAGCGACTCACCAAAAGCAGTGGAATCAGCAGCGTGGAGGTCGACCCCCAATGATTCTGCGGGGCGACTCCGGCAATCAGCACCAGCAGCACGATGCCAGCCAGCGGCGTCAGCGCGAGCACGGCCAGCGCCCCCTCCTTCGCGCTGCGCGCTTCGGACGGCAAATGGGCTTCGGCGGGCAGGCTCGCCTGCGGGCTGCCCTCCTTCGCGCTACGCGCCTCGGAGGGCGTGCCCTCCGAAGCTTCAGGCGCGCCAGCGCCTGGAGCGTGGGAGGGTTTTCGCGTCAAGGCGATCAACAGCGCGAGAGCGAGAAGCGCCGGGGCGAGGCGCGCGACCTGCTGCGCCAGGAAGCTCGCGCAGGCGGTCAAGCGATGGACAGGGTCCAGGCCGGCGAGCAGGCTGTGGCCGGCGTATTCGAAGGTACTGAATTGGTGGTCGGCCAGCCAAACAGCATGCGGAATCAACGGCACCAGCGTTGCGGCGACCGCGAGCAGCAGGTGCGCGCCGAAGCGCGGCTGCCGGTAAACACCCGCGGCCAGCAGCGCGGCCGCATTGGCTACGACGATCAGTCCCATCTGGTACTTGGTGAGCAACCCCAGGGCCTGGGCCAGTCCGAGCAGCAGCCACATCTGCCAACCCGCACCTCGGACGATGCGCAGGGCGGCCCAAGCGCTCGCCGCGACGAAGGGCAGCATCACCGTGTTGTGGTTCAGGAACGAGCCGCGGCCCATCAGGTAGTAGTTCGCGCTCGACACCAGCAGCGCCATCAGCGCGTGGCGCGGCTCCATCACCTGGCGCGCGCACAGCCACAGCAGCATCAGCGCCGCCGCCACGCAAGCCATCGCGAGCGCGTAGGTCAGCGGCGCGCTCGGCCCGAAAACGCCGATGGCGACCCGCAGCAGCCAGGTGGGCAACGGCGGGTGCTTGAAGTAGCCCCATTGGAACGCCTGCGACCAGTTCAGCTGCTCGACGTTGTCGCCGTGCGGCGCCGACAGCAGGATCGCCGGCAGCACGGTCCAGGTCAGGGCGCAGGCGAGCACCACCGCCAGCGCGAAAGCGGTGCCGCGAAACTGCGTTGAACCGCGCGTGGTCAAGACGCGCGCTGCGAGCGCCGCGTCGGAGTGGCCGGTGCGGCCTGCTTGGTCAAGCGGCGTTTGAACTGCTCCACTTCACTGACGACGGCGCCGCGCACCGCAGGCTCCCACACCGAGTGGCCGGCTTCCGGAACGACGACGTAGCGGCAGCCCGGCCAGGCGCGAGCCAGGTCGTCGGCGCTGACAATCGGGCAGACCATGTCGTAGCGCGCGTGAATGATCGAGGCCGGCAGATGGCGGATCCGATACATGTTCGACAGCAACTGGTTGGGCGCGAGGAAGCAATCGTGGGCGAAGAAATGAGCCTCGAGGCGCGCCAGCGCCAAGGCGTCGTCGGAGAACTGGCGGATCAGGTCCGCATTCGGAATCAGGGTCGAGCAGCTGCCTTCGTATTCGCTCCAAGCGCGGGCGAAAGGCAGATGCAAGCGCGGATCAGGGTCGAACAGGCGGCGCACATAGCCACGCAGCACGTCACCGCGTTCCCGCTCGGGCAGCATCTCGACGAAGCGGCGCCATGCTTCGGGGTAGATATGGCGCGGTCCGGTGAAGAACCACTCGACTTCGCTCGGCCGTCCCAGAAACACGCCGCGCAGAATGAATCCAAGGCAGCGCTGCGGCACCGTCTGCCCATACGCCAACGCCAGCGTGCTGCCCCACGAGCCACCAAACAGCAGCCATTGGCGAATGCCCAGGTATTCGCGCAGGCACTCCAGATCCTGTATCAGGTGCTGGGTCGTATTGCCGGCGATCTCGCCGATCGGCGACGACGCGCCCGCTCCGCGCTGGTCGTACAGCACGATCCTGAAGAAATCCGGGTCAAAGAAGCGACGGTGTTCCGGCGAGCAGCCACCGCCGGGGCCGCCATGCAGGAACACGATCGGGACGCCTCGCGGATTTCCGCTGACCTCCCAGTACATCGTGTGGATGTCGTCCAGGGCCAGCATGCCGCTGTCGTACGGCTCGATCGGAACGTACAGGTCTGCGCGAGCGTCCATGGTTGAAGAATCATCAAGTCGAGCGCGTGGATTCGGACCCCGCGCCCTTCGAGAAACCAACTCCCGAAGCCGCGATTATGCCGACTTGGCGCGCCGGGTCACGCGCGCGAAGTGCCCCGGGGTCCCCCTGCTTTTCTCGGCACCTCGACTTTGCAGTGCAGCAGTGGAAAGCGGCGGACCAGCGCGACTGAAACACGGGGGCCCCGCGGGTTCACGCGACGCTCCGGTTGGACTACGATCG
>Ga0210401_10006606_pt1 | contig 11741 bp, 12 predicted proteins | sample IncBWH32MmetaG_FD_150866 | JGI IMG/M metagenome (GOLD analysis project Ga0210401, IMG submission 150866) | Forest soil microbial communities from Barre Woods Harvard Forest LTER site, Petersham, Massachusetts, United States - Inc-BW-H-32-M | ecosystem: Environmental > Terrestrial > Soil >... | reverse complement strand
CGGGACTCGAACCCGCGACCTCTGCCGTGACAGGGCAGCGTTCTAACCAACTGAACTACGTCCCCGCGTGAGCGGTATCTGCTATCCAGCTAAAGCGTTTACTGGACATTCGCCGACGTGACCATCACAGCACTTTTCCCTTCGGTGTCAGTTCTGGTGTCAGTTGCTTCTGCTGGCGTGACCGGTGTCAGTATAACAGCTTCCTCGGGCTTCTGCCGCTTCCTCTCGAGCGCATTGAAGGCGGACAGTTTCTCGACGGCGGCCACTTTGTGTTCCGGCGCCAGGTGCGCGTAGCGCATGGTCATCTGAATTTTCTTATGGCCCAACAAGTCGGCCGCGGTACGCAGGTCCACTCCGGCCATGACTAGACGGCTGGCAAAGGTATGCCGCAAATCGTGCCAGGTGAAACTTCTGATCCCGACTTCGCTCACGGCGTCCACGAACCAATGGCGAGCCCCTAGCAGTCTATCGCCACCGCGCTCTGCCACAAAGATCGGACCTTCTCCGCGCGTCCGGGAAAACAGCTCCCGGAATGCGAATAGAGCTTCGGCGTTCAACGGGATATGACGGCTGGCGCCGTTCTTGCTCTCGGGAACAAAGAGATCGCAGCGCAGGAAGTCCACACAGGACCAGTCGATGCGGACATACTGCTCCTTGCGACGCAATCCGGTGTTCAAGGCAATTTCGAATTTCGGGCATGTGGCCAGCGTATTTCGCCAGCATGACTTTTCGCAGACGGCTTTCTTCATCCGGCGCGACTGCTGAAGCGGCAGACGGAGCCGGATGGGAGAGTTCGCTTCCTCAACCAGTTCGAGCCGTCGTTCCCTATCCTGGATCCACTTTCAACATCGGGTGATCCGATTGGCTCACAGCGGTAGTTCTTCCGACGGCGGATACCCGTGCTGCTCCCGCCCAACTTTACCGTCATATTTCTTTGTTGTTTTGAACAGCTCGAGATGGCCATCACCCGAAGAAGGTCTGCATCGCTCCCGAAGGGCCTGCATCTCTTGGGACGACATCGGTCTGAAGCCGCGCGCAATTCCCACGTTCTGACGCAATACGTCCAATGAGTCGATACCGCAAATTGTGGTCGCGACCGGCAGGCTCATCGCGTAGCGCAGCGCTTCTTCCGCCCTCACGACGCCGTATTGGATCGGCTGGCCATCGCCTCCCAGGCTCTTCATGCCAAGAGCCGCAATGCCCCGGCGCTGAAGCTCCGGCAGCACCTGCTGTTCGAAGCTACGATAGGTCGCGTCAAAACAGTTGAGTGGCATTTGGACGGAGTCGAATGGGTAATCGTGCGCAAGCATTTTGAGATGTATCGCCGGGCTTTTGTGTCCTGTGAAACCAACAAAACGAACCTTGCCCTGTTTTTTCGCTTCGTCCAGCGCTTCGACCACACCACCCTTTGCAAAATGCAGGTCAGGGTCGTTCTCGTAGATGACCTCGTGAATTTGCCATAGGTCCAAATGGTCGGTGCCCAATCGCTTAAGGGACTCCTCCAATTGTTGCATGGCGACGTTCTTATCTCGGCCATGCGTGCAAACCTTGCTCATCAGGAAAACTTTATCGCGCCTTCCCTGTAGTCCAAGCCCCATCCATTCTTCGCTGCGGTGGTTGTTGTACTCCCACGCGTTGTCGAAAAACGTGACGCCCGCGTCCACCGCCTCCTGAACCAGGCGTACCGCAAGATCGGGTGATTGCACAATCCCCAGATGATATCCGCCTAGGCCCATGATCGAGACTTGTTCGCCCGTTTTTCCGAACGCCCTGCGGGGGATTTGCTCAGCGGCGCTGTTCGTCATTTGCGGCGGAAGCGCAGCCGATGCGATTTGGCTATGCAAAACTGAACTCGCAAGCACTGTTCCTGCGGACGCCAAGCCTGCTTGTATGAAAGACCGCCGCTCGATTTCAGGAGTCGCTTGGGGCTCCTCACTCTGTCGATGTTGATCCACCATTCCTCATCTCCTCGACGTCTCCGGCGTTGTCTCTGGCATCAACCAAGGGCCGTCCGTCTTCTCCAACATCTCTGTGACTTCTCTTTGGGTGTGATCGAAGGGAAACCCATGAGGCATTCGAGTCATCGGGTTGTCGTACCGCAGTGAGACTTTGTACGGCTCGAAGCGCCCGTCGGCAGCCGTCGGCGCGCAGCGAACTCGCAACGCTTCCATCTCGCCCTGAGTCATCGGCTGAAAGCTGCGCACGACGCGCAAGTTCTGGTGCAGCACGTCCAGTGAGTCCATGCCGCAAATAGTGGTCGCGACGGGGAGGCTCATCGCGTAACGCAACATTTCCTCAGCCTGAACAACGCCGGCTTTCATCCCCCACGCGGTACCGCCCATGCTCTTCATGCCCAGCGCCGCCATGCCTCGCCGGTTGACCTCAGGCAAGACGTGTTTCTCAAAGCTGTAGAAGTTCGCGTCGAAGGGATTTAGCGGCATCTGTACTGAGTCGAACGGATAGCCGAGTTCGAGCATCCGCAGGTGAAATGCAGGATCCTTGTGGCCGGTGAAGCCTACAAATCTGACCTTGCCTTCTTTCTTGGCTTGATCAAATGCCTCTAAGACGCCACCTTTGGCGTAGGCCAACTCTGGGTCGTTGTCGTAGACGATGCCGTGGATCTGCCAGAGGTCCAGATGGTCCGTTTGATACCGTCGCAGCGAGTCCTCGAGCATCTGCATAGCTAATTTGCCGCTTCGCCCATGGGTGCAGACCTTTGTCATCAGGAACACCTTTTCGCGACGCCCGTCCCGGAGCGCTCTGCCCAAGATGGTCTCAGTCTTGCCGTTGTAATACTCCCAAGCGTTGTCGAAAAAAGTAATGCCGGCGTCTACTGCCTCATGGACGAGTTGCACCGCCTCGTCCAACGTCGGCACATCGCCGAGATGATGACCACCCACCCCGATAGCCGAAACGTGCACATCCGTGCGTCCAAACCTCCGATAAATCATGTTGCCCGCGTCCCCCGCCGGCGCTGCCGCTGATCTCCCTGATGCTATAGAGGAGAAGCCCTCGTTCGAGTTTGCCGAGACGGCGGATGTGGCGGCCACGGCACCCGCCCCGACTTTAAAAAAGTCCCGTCGAGTCGTATTCACCTTCATCTCTACGCCTCCTGGCGACCTGCCTGCATGAAATGTGAAATCAGTCTACAACTGAACTCGTGTGAAAAATGCGCCAAATGCTGGTTCCGGTCCCGGTGCTCATTTTCAAGCAGATTTAAGTAAAGATGAGGAGACAACTGTATCGAGCCGCCAAAAGGACGGACCCCACCTGCGCCGAGATGATTCCCACCAAAGCCAAGCGTAGACATGCGGACGCCAGTTTTGCCGAAGTTTCGGAGAGGGATGGACACAGGTCTCCTTCGCAGCACTCGAGACGCCCAGCGAGTGTCACGCCGCGGCGGCGCCCGTCAGAATCCCTTTTACGAGATTAACCTCGAAGGGTTCTCTTACTAGTTCCGCGCCAGTTTTCTTCAAGCGCTCAAAGTACTGGTTTAACCATGAAGGCGGAAAGCTTGACGGAATGATCGTGTCGCCGCAGAGCTAGGCCGCTCGCGTCCAATCACCCCTTGGCATCCGACCATAGGCCGGCGAGAACGAGAGTGATTTCCGCCGGCGGCTTGGCCGTCGTAAGCGGCTGACGAAAATCGTCCAAGATCATTTTGAGTCTCTGTGGAGTAAAGCCTCATTCCATGTCCCCGCGACGCCACTGGCTGGATGTTGTGTTCCTCAGCCTTTCCCAAACACATTATCAATCTTCTTCATGATCCGCTCGGCCCACTGAACCACTGCGGCAATCGGGGATTTTGTACTTGGGCCGGGCTTCTCCGTTGTTGAAGCCTTTCGATGTTTCGATTCCCCGTAGGACTCTACTTCTGTTTGGAAACGCTTGCGACGAATGCGACTGTTGCAACGCGGGTTCGCCCGGCATCCTTCGATGCAGTCCGTCTACGATGATGTTGCAAGAAAATTGCAGGCTGCACGTGTACATTGAGGTGGGGACTTGCGTGCGACGGTCGCTCGCCATCACGGCGTTTCTAATTATCGCTGCGCCGCTCGCCTCGGCCGATGCGTTGCAGGCTGGCGCCGCACAATCGGTGATCACTCCCGAACTGCTCAAGAGTCACGCGGTGTACTTGGCCGGCTTCGGGCACAATCGCGTTGCTACCGCTGTCCACGACGATCTCTATGTGCGCTGCCTGGCACTGGGGATCGCGACGCAAACGCTAGTAATTTGTGCGGCCGATCTGATCGGATTGTTTTACGACGACGTTCTTACCATCCGGCGGGCGTTTCAGCAGAAGATGCCTTCGGCAGCGTTTCTGGTTGTAGCTTCAACCCACACGCACGCCGGACCCGACACGCTCGGGCTCTACAGTCCCAAGCCGCTGCAGACGGGAATCGACGAGAAATACCTGGAGTGGGTGGACCAGCGAATCGCCTCGACCGCCGCCGCCGTGCACGTCATGCAGCTAGCGCTCGTACAGTTGGGGCGCGACGACCATCCGCTGCTTGGTTTGCTGCAAGGTGTGGACCGGCCTCCGCTGGTGAAAGATCCGTTCCTCTTCGTGATGCGCCTGGTCGCGCGTTCCACCGGGCAGACGATCGCAACCGTGCTCAACTGGAGCGACCATCCCGAAGTCCTCGGCCGAAGCAACACCCAGATCACTTCGGATTACCCACATTGGCTTCGTGCCTATCTGGAGAAGCAATTGGGTGGCACGGCGCTGTTCTTTAGCGGCTCTATCGGAAAGGTCTCGCCGCTGGGCGATCAGGTTTCGCTGCTCGATCCAGAAACGGGCAAGATCGCCGAGGACGGGACTTGGCGCAAAGCGGAACTTTTGTGGACGGAAATCGGGCGACTTGCCGAACGCGCCCTGAAAAGCGCCAAGCAAGTCAACTTCGACTCGCTCTCGATCCAGAGCGAGATCGTGTTCGTGCCTATGCATAACACGCATTTTCGGACCGCCCACGCCGTGGGCGTGTTCGCGGGACGGAAGCCGCTCTACACAAATGGGCAAACTCGATTCAGCTACAGAAAACCGTAATTTACCAGATGTGGGGCGTGTGGAATATCCTACTGGGCGCGACATTCAGACCGAAGTTGACTACATTCAACTACGTGCAGGCGGCACGGCTCTGGCGGAGATCCTGACCATTCCCGGAGAAATCTATCCTGAACTGGTCAATGGCGGCATAGCCCGCTATGCCGGAGCCGACTATCCGGAAGCGCCGCTCGAACCAGTACTGCGCGCGCAGCTAAAGACGACGTATCAATTCATCTTCGGTCTGGGAAATGACGAGATCGGGTATCTAATCCCCCAGGTAGAGTGGGACGAAGAACCGCCCTGGCTGAGGAACGCCCCCCCACCCTGGTATGGCGAAATAAACTCACTAGGACCGGATGCTGCTGGCGCAGTCCTGCGTGCTATGGTCGCCCTGATTCGTCCGTGATTGGGGAAAATCCGTGTCGTTAAGTCGGGGTGCCGCTCGGAGACGGCACCCTCTGTGAAATAGAACTCAAAGAACGGTTGGGTTAGGCGACTGCTTCGTGCTGGGGCGCTGACCCTGCTCGCTGCGGAGCACCTTTTCCGAGGAAGTTTACCAGTTCAGAATTCACTTCCTCCGCGTGGGTCCAGGTGATGCAGTGCGGCCCATCTTTCACTACCACTAAGCGGGCTCCTTTGATCAGCTTGGCAGTCCGGAGTCCCGAGGCGCTGATCGGCAGAATCCGGTCCGCATCGCCGTGAAAGACCAGCGTGGGCACGTCGATTTTGCTGAGGTCCTTGCGGAAGTCTTCGTGCCAGGTTGGCACGCAGGCGAGGCTGGCCGTGGCCGAGGCTCCGGCGGCGACGTTCCAGCTAGCCTGGACAGCTTGTTCGCTGACCCGCTTGCCCAACAGAAGGTCCGTGTTGTAGAAATTCTTGAAAAAGTCGGTAAAGAACGCGTAGCGGTCTGCGACGACGGCTTTCTGGATGCCCTCGAAGACACTGCCGTCCACGCCCTCTGGGTTGTCCGGCGTCTTCAGCAGGAACGGTGGTACGCCCGAGATGATTACCGCCTTACTCACTCCCTTCGATCCATATTTCCCAAGATAGCGCGCCACTTCGCCGCCACCCATAGAGAAACCGACCAGCGCGAAATCACGTAGTTTGAGATGCGTCACGAGCTTGTGCAGGTCCTCGGCGAAGGTGTCGTAGTTGTAGCCCGCGGTCGGTTGGCTGGACTTGCCGAACCCTCTGCGGTCATACGTAATGACGCGGTGACCTGCGTCCAAAAGAAGTGGCAGCTGCTTCTCCCAGGAAGCACCGCTTAGCGGATATCCGTGAATTAGGACCACAGGCTTACCAGAGCCGTGGTCCTCGTAGTAGAGGACGATGTCACTAGTGTTTTCTTTACCGAGCCTCACGTATGGCATTGAGATTCTCCTTTTGTCTCATTTCTTAGGTGCATGAGTTGATGCGTGATTGGGATCGCGTGCGTTCCCTAATTCTAAACCTGGGTGGCAGCTGATGACTCGCCGGGCGGCAGAAGATTGACGCGGGCTTCGAGCGGCGATCGACAGTCGTGAACGGATGAGGCTGCTCTTCCAAAAAATGGCCCCTCAGCCAGACAACACATTTCCCGTACCGCTCTGCCTTTCTGCCTGGAGCCCAAACTCGACCCGCCGCATCCAATTTGAAGAATGGAGGCAAATATGTACGTCGTTCTTGGAGCAAGCGGCAGCACTGGACACGTAGTGGCGAAGAACCTTCTTGCCCGCGGGCAGAAAGTTCGTGCCGTCGGCAGAAACGCGGCTCATTTGCAATCTCTCGCGGCGGAAGGCGCGGAGATATTCATCGGCGATGTCCTCGAGGCAACCACCCTGACCAAAGCCTTCCACAAAGCAGACGCAGCCTACGTCATGATTCCGCCCAACCCTACCAGCAACGACGTCCGCGCTTATGAGGACCGCGTCAGTGACGCGATCGCGGCGGCAGTGCAAAACGTGGGCGTCAAACATGTTGTTTCGCTCAGCAGTTTCGGAGCCGACAAACCCACCGGAACCGGCCCCGTAGCCGGCCTCCACGACCTCGAAGAGAAGCTCAACCAGATCAACGGTGCGAACGTGCTCCACCTGCGCGCCGGTTACTTCATGGAAAACACTCTGCCCCAAGTGGGCGCCATTCGCATGCTCGGCAGTATGATCGGACCGGTCAGTCCGAATCTGAAACTCCCCATGATCGCCACCCGCGACATAGGAGCAGCAGCGGCCGACGCCCTCTTGCGGCTGGCGTTCCAAGGCAAACAGACGCAAGAGCTGCAAGGGCAGCGCGATCTCGACTACACCGAAGCCGCCACTACTATCGGTAAGGCCATCGGCAAACCCGATCTTGGATACATCCAGGCACCCGACAATCAGATTCGAGCCGCGATGGTTCAGATGGGAATGTCCGACAACTTCGCCGGCCTGATCCTGGAGATGGCAGGCGCCCTGAACACCGGACACATGCGCGCACTGGAACCTCGTACCGCCGCGAACACAACGCCGACGAAGTTCGAAACCTTCATAGCCGAGTCATTCGTCCCGGCCTATCAACAACAAGCAGCAGCTTAAGCGCCAAGGTCGCAAACAACATAAAAAGGAAAAAGCCACGCTGATTTCGCAACGTGGCCTTTGTTTCAGGGTGGGCGAACCCCGGTATCCGCAGTCGGTCTGATTGTTGGGTCCGTTATGGGTCCAATTCCGCAGGCCTAAATGAGGGTACAAAAGCAGATAAAGGTAAGTATTGCAACTACTTAGGTTCGGGTGACTACACTGAAAAGGCTGGCGGCGGCGGTTCAACTCCGTCCCTGGCCACCACAAATATAGTATTATAATCAATGACATACAAACCATTTATTCCGGTGTACGCAGGGTGTACACTGGATTCAGTATTAGCCCTCTCCCGAGGCTCTGGTAGGCAAAACGGGAGGGTATCTATATTCAAATCGAACTCTACAAACGCCACACAAAAGGATGCGGGCGCACCGACAAGAATTTCAAGCGGTGTGACTGCCCGGTATGGTTTCAGGGCCGTACGCCGTGGCCTGCGGGCGAAGGGCTGGACGCCAACGGTGCTCTGAAGTCCTCGACCGTGCGTTGGAGCGCAGCGGAAAGCAACTGGGATCGGGCTGGAGCGAAAGCGCGACTCTTCGTGGACGCCGTTGATGCTGGGCTCGACCTTCGTCAGAACCTCAGCATGACCACTGGCGAGTTGACGACATGGTTGGCCGACCACAAGAAAGGAATCGGTGTATCGAGCGGGCTCACCATCGCTGACACGATCACGAAGTTTCTCGACCACAAGGAAAAGGCTCCGCGCAAGCACACTGCCCGCAAGATCACCTCGGATTCTCTGTACCGCTACAAGTTTGTGCTCGACAGCCTCAGCGAGTTCTGCGCCAGCAAGGGAATCGTCCTCATCAAGGACATCACCTTCTCGGTCGTGGACGCATGGTCTCACACTTGGAACCTTGACTCGCAAGCTGCGAAGCGCGGACGCCAAGAGAAGATTCGCAACTTCATCAAGTTCTGCCTGAGTCACGCAGTCGATGACAAGCCTAAGAGCCCCCGCATCCTCGCCACGAATCCCATCGCGGAATGGGAGAGTTTTGCATTGGACAAGAAGGACGATGCAGTCTCCGAGGCTCGCATCATTCGCCCAAAGGTGTTGGCGAAGATCATGAAGGCCGTGGACGAAGTAGACATGACACCTGAGAATCGTGTCCGGGTCAAAGCGTGTATGCGCCTGCAACTCGAAGCCGGACTCGCTATCGTGGATGCCGTCATGCTGCACAAGGATGAACTGGTACACGCAAAGGGCAAGGTTCGCATCAAGACAGCGCGGCAGAAGACCGACAACGCCGTCAACAACGTCATCACGCCGGAACTTGGTAAGCTGCTGATGAAGGTCAAAAACGGCAACCCTGAATACTTCTTCTGGTCTGGTGACAGTCTACCGGAGGATGCGCCGTCGTACTTCCAGAAGCTGTATCGGAAGGTATTCGCAAAGGCGGGCGTCGAGCATACGTCCCATGACTTTCGGCACACGTTCGCTGCGTACTTCTTGGAGGCGGGCAACAGCACCGAGGATTTGCGGGCGGCTCTGGGTCATGGCAGCATCGACATCACGGAGCGGTACTACTCTCACTTCACCGGGAAGCGACAGGCTGCGCTCGACGAAAGCATCGAGAGAACGCAGGCGGCGATGGCCTCGGGCGACTGACGTTCAACAGAATGCTGTTGAGAGGGCGAACAGACGGCGCAAACTTGCGCTATGGCCTGGTTGCGTCAATTGAGATGTGAGAAACGAATTTCGGAGCGCGAAGTTTGAGAACTCTTCGCCCTCCTCAGACCTGCTGCTTAGTTCGTTTGACCAATAACAGGCGCTTCTGCATTCTCGATTCCGAACGGGTCGGATTATTACTTCGTTACTCGGAAGGCTATGCTACTTAAGAGCTTGCGCCTGGGTGTCCTCACTGTGACCTTGCCGGTGGTCGCGCCTGGCGGGACTGTAGCCGTGATTTCGGATTTCGATACGATCTTGAACGTTGCTGCTGTGCCGTTAAAGCTGACGCTAGTGGCCCCCATCAGATCCGTTCCTAGGATGTCGACCGTTGCTCCCACTTTGCCCTTAGAGGGCAGCGTTTCAACAAACGGGCGAAGTCCCACAGACAGTCTGAAAACCGAGCCTAAACCTCCGGCCCCTTCAGGTGTCGTCCCATAAAAGTTTCCGTTGGTGGCTTGAACCAATCCGCCAACAGGTCCAGCACCGTCAGTTACGTGGAAGCTGTGTAGTGTGGCGAGCTTTCCGCCAGGTGTGATTTTGAACACCGTGCCGTCGCCGTTATTGTCACCCAAGATGACCCCGCCGGATGTCGTCCCGTAGAAGTTTCCGTCGGTGGCTAGAGTCAGGCCAGCCGAAGGATTGGCGCCGTCAGCGCACTTAAGTTGGAAGCAGAAGCTGTACAGCGTGGTCAGCACGCCCGATGCTGTGATTTTGAAGACCGTGCCATCCATTGGCTCCGCCCCAGAAGGTGGTTCCGTAGAAGCCGCCATTAGTGGCACGAACCAGTCCTGCGACAGGAGTGTTGCCGTCAGTGCCGGAAAACCGGTGCAGTGTCGTCAGCACACCTTTTGGAGTGATTTTGAAGACCGTCCCGGCTTCGCCTGTTCCGCCGCTACCCGTTGTCCCGTAGAAATCCCCATTCGGGACTTGAATCAGTCCAGAACCAGGGTTGGCGCCGTCGGTGCAGTTCGTTTGGGCACAAAAACTATATAGCGTGGCTAGTTTGCCTTCAGGAGTGATTTTGAAGACCGTGCCCCAACCGTTGGCCCCACCTTGGAGAGTTGTACCGTATAGCTCACCATTTACAGCTTGGACCATCCCCGCTCGAGGGTTCGCCCCGTCAGCTCCGTTGAAACTGTGCAGCGTGGTCAGCTTTCCCGCCGGGGTTATTTTGAACACTGTACCTTCAGTGGGCCCGCCTGCGCCGCCGTCCTGCGTTGTGCCATAGAGGTCTCCGTCGGTTCCCCGGATGAGAGACGCAACCGGAAAGCTACCGTTAGTTCCGTCGAAAACCACCAGCGTCTTAAATGTCTGTGCGCCCGAGACGATCGCCGTGGCGGCACAAAGTAGCAAAACCTCGCAGACCCTTCTCCATCCGCCAAGCTTACCCACGCGCCACTCCATTTTGGTTGTCGCTCCGGTGCGAAATTTCGCGGTCCTAATATTGTCCCTATCAGGAAGTAGGGCAAATAAGAATGGACCCAATGGTAGCGGTTGTCAATATGCATCCGTCTGCGTGTAGATGCTCCAAGATAATGTCACCCCCTAACTGCAACGAGACTCTGTCACCCTCACAGGATGGTGACAGAGTCTCGTTGCAGTTAGGGGGTGACATTATCTTGGAGCATCTACACGCGAAAGGCCTCACATTGACAGCCATTGGCTACGGGTGAGACTGTGATGGCAGTGCAATTTTCTTTTCCGGGCCCCCGTCCCTAATGGGTCTGTTTGTTCAATCGCTGTAGACTTCCCGCCAGGAGGACTTCGATGAGCCGAACACAAATCCGCGTGCTGTTAATCCTGATGTCCACCTTCGTCATGGGATTGATCGTAAGTGCGCAAGACCGCAACTCCATTCAGCAGTTGGGTGAACTGACTGCCTCGGATGGAACTGCATACTCTTCGCTGGGTTTCTCCGTCGCTGTGGCAGGTAATACGGTCGCAGCAGGCGGAGATTTCACCAACATCGGAGCCGTATACGTGTACCTTAAACCCCTCAGCGGATGGGGGAACGCAACCCAAGTGGCGAAGCTCACCGCTTCAGACGCGGTCTCGTTGGGCTATTCGATTGCCATTAGCAGCGATGAAACTACTATTGTAGCCGGGGATCGTAATAACGGTCCTAGTATCCGTCCCAACCGGGGCGCGGTCTATGTATTCGTGAAGCCGGCCAGCGGATGGAACGATATGACTGAAACCGCCAAGTTGACAGCGTCGGATGGACGCGACGGAGACATGCTTGGCACCGCGGTGGCTATCAGCGGCAATACGGTAGTGGCTGGTGCACCTGCGAATCCCGATGTACGAGTCCACGGGAAGGCTTACGTTTTTGTCAAACCGTCGAGCGGCTGGGCAAACCGGACGCAAAACGCGAAGTTCACCGCTTCGGATGGCAAGAACAACGACTTCTTCGGCAACTCCGTTTCCATCG
>Ga0210401_10006604_pt1 | contig 11742 bp, 9 predicted proteins | sample IncBWH32MmetaG_FD_150866 | JGI IMG/M metagenome (GOLD analysis project Ga0210401, IMG submission 150866) | Forest soil microbial communities from Barre Woods Harvard Forest LTER site, Petersham, Massachusetts, United States - Inc-BW-H-32-M | ecosystem: Environmental > Terrestrial > Soil >... | reverse complement strand
CTGAGACTCCAGCCGGGCAGAACCATCACTTCTACGCACAAACGGCCTTCCAGGTGACCGCCGCCAACTCCAGCGCGGTGTTGCTGGAATTGAACGGGCAAGCCATGCCACCCATTGGTTCGCCGGGGAGCTCCGGTACAATAGTGCTCAGCCAAAAGGATTTGAGGCCGGCACCCGGTGGAAACTCTAAGCCCTGAACTTATCGAAGCTCTGCGTCAAGGACGCGCCACGCGCGAGCGCAAGATCGCGGTTTGCAGCGGCGGTGCGCACGTATCCGCGGCCGATCGCTCGGAAATTCTTGCCGTGCTGGCGCATGATGCGGATGACGTAGTAGCCAACCGCGCGCAAGACGCCTTACTCTCGCAACCCATAGAATCGATCATCGAAGCCGTTGCACGCGAAATAGCTCTTCCCGCGCTCTTCGCGTATGCCGCGAAGAATCTGGCCGATAAACGAGGCATCGGGGACGCCATGGTTCGCAACAAGAACTGTGGGGGAGAATACCTCATCCCATTCGTGCGCTCGCTTTCCACCGAGAGCATTCAGATGCTCATGGAAGAACTTGACCGCGTCAGCGAGTCGCCTGCACTGGCAGCGGCTCTCGAGCACAGCTCATCGGTTACTGCCGACCAAAAGGCGCAGTTGCACGAGCTGCGCGGCACTGCGATCGACAACAGTGTCCTGGCCGAAGCTGCTCTCGAGGCCGAACCCGACCTCGGCAAGCGCCAGACGCTGCTGCAGCGGCTGGCCACCATGACCGTTGCGCAGCGCGTGCAATTCGCCATTAAAGGCGGCTCCGAGGCGCGCCGCACCCTCATTCGTGACAGCAACAAAGTTGTGCAGCGCGCAGTCCTGCAATCCCCGCGCTTGACGGACCAAGAGGTGGAAAAATTTGCGTCAATGTCCAGCCTGACGGATGAAATCCTGCGGCTTATCGCCAAAAACCGCAACTTCCGCAAGAATTATGTCGTCGTCCGCAATTTAATGAACAATCCAAAAACTCCGCTGGACGTAAGTCTGCACATGCTCCCCATGCTCAATGCGCTAGACCTAAAGCGCCTATGCACTAATAAAAATATTCCGGAGACGCTGCGCACCACGGCTAACAAGCTTCAACGTCAGCGAGAAGACAAGAAGTAAGTAGGCCGTGAGTAATGCGTGCTTGCGCGGGAATTTGCCGGCGCGTTCCTGTCTTCGCTTCAGCTCAGCTTCGGGTGTTTACGGTGAAAACCGGTGGCATCCTGATACGCGCGCGCGAATGCCAGTAACTCCGCCTCGCGATACAAATTGCCTAGAAACGTCAGGCTGACCGGAGTTCCCGGACCACCGATGTTATCGTCTTCACCGTTATCCTCCGTTGGCGGCTTTGGCGCATCGTCACCGCGAAACCCATTCGGCAAGATCAATGCTGGATGCCCAGTCAAATTGGTGACCACCAGTTGCTCGCTGCCGGTGGGCGCGACGATAAGGTCCACCGTGTCGAAAACTTTCGCCACCTCCCCCATCGCCATTCGCCTCGCGCGGCTCGCTTGAATGTATTCGACCGCGGGGATGAAGCGCGCGGAGCGAAACGTGTTCGGCCAATCGTCGACGGACTGCGCGGTCAACATTTTGTCGCGCCCCGACCGCGTCAGTTCATCGAACGCCGCGGCGGCTTCCGCAGTAAGCATTGTTACCATGGGGTCGTACGGAAATTTCGGCAGCTCCACAGGAATAAGGGCGACGCCCATCTCTTCCAGCTTCGCCAGTGCTGCTTCAGCGAATCGGCGGTCATACTTGGCGCGATCCTGGAATGCCGCCCGCTTTTTCTGCTGCGCTTCCCGTTTTTTCTTCTCTTCGTCGGATACCGCCGGCTCTTCCTTCTGCGCATCCTCTTGCGGCTGCGGCGTGCGTTCAAAATCGCTCTTCAAATATCCAACACGCAACTTTTTCCAATCGAGTTCCGCATCCCAGTTAAACGCGGCGTTCTTCACCGTCCGGTCTTTTCCGTCGGGTCCATGAATTGCGCTCAGCACAATCGCGCAATCTTCCACGGAGCGGCAGATTGGGCCTAGCTTGTCCATGCTCCAGGACAAAGCCATCGCCCCTGTGCGCGGCACAAACCCGAATGTAGGCCGTAAGCCCGTGCAGCCGCATCGCGTCGATGGCGAAGAAATCGAGCCAAGCGTCTCCGACCCAATGCTGAATGCTACGCAGCCCGCAGCCGTAGCCGATGCGGGTCCCGCCGAAGATCCACTCGAGCCCTGCGCTGGGTTCCAGGGATTGCGCGTTTTTCCGCCAAACCATACGTCGCCTTCAGCCAGCGCACCCAGGGTGAGCTTCGCGACTAAAACCGCACCCGCGGCGTCCAGACGCTTCACAACAACCGCGTCCTCATCGATCGTTTGTTTCTCGAAGCCGGCTGCGCCCCAAGTAGTGCGGTACCCCTTCACCGCCAACAAATCCTTTGCGCCCCAGGGCAGCCCATGCAGCGGGCCCCGATATTTGCCCGCGGCGATCTCGCGGTCCGCGTCCCTGGCCTGATCCCGTGCCCGTTCCTCCGTCAGCGTAACCGTAAATTTCAACGTCGAGTCGTAACGCTTCAGCCTTTCCAAATACATTTCCGTGAGCGCAGTCGAGGAAACTTTCTTGGTGCGCACCAATTCAGCCAGTTCCCGGACAGTTGCAAACGCCAACTGGTCCAGATTCTTTGTCACGACAATGTTCGGCGCTGCGGAGATTCGATCTGACTTCCTTTCCGTCTCGTACTTCGTCCCGTTCACTACGGGATCAAATAGCAGCGCCGGCTCGACAGAGTTCGGCATGTGTAGCGCGTAGATTGCCTCGTAGCCCTTGGCCTGTTCGTTTAAATTGTCGAGCATCATCTGCTTGTAGTCTTCGGAAATCGTTATGTCGGCGAGCGCCGCGGCTGCCTCAATCATTTCCTTCGTGATCTTCGCCGCGCCCTGTGCCTGAGCCTGAGCCCAGAGCGCTCCTGGGAACAAAGAACCCAGACCCAATCCACTGCACGTCGCAACAAAACGCCGCCGATCTATCATCCCGGTCGCTCCCCTCGCAGATTCGCGAGCGGCGGCACTATATCATTTGTGAGTAGTTGAATTGTCGAAACGCGATCCAAAAACGAAAAGCCGCCTCCCCTCCGCGAAGGGGAAGCGGCTATCGCACCGCGAAGCAGAACTTTTGTCGAACGTCTTACCGTCGCGAAGAGCCTCCGCTCGCTTTGCCCTTCCCGGCGCCTTCCCGAGAAACCTCTGCCTGCATTTGCTTGGCCTGCTGGAGATGCGACTCTAGAGTCGGCAAAGTTTGTTGGACGTACTGTTTTGTCGGCTCATCTTGCGCGGTGCTGAGTTCGTGCTTGAATTCGCTTACGTCTTTCTCATGATCTTGAACCATCGTCCGCGCATAGGCCTTGTCGAACTCCGGCCCCGAGAGCTTCTCTAGCGACTGATACGTCTGCCCGGTTTTCCGGCTGGTGCCCGTTGGAAGGTTCACATGCTCTCGGCCAGCAACCTGCTTCAATTCCTCGTTGGCCTTCGTGTGGTCCTGAATCATCCGCTCGGCGAATTTTTTGACTTCCGGGCTCTGCCCTTTTTGCTGTGCCAGCTCACCGAGTTTCACCTCGGCCATATTTCCTTCCGCCGCGTTCCTGATGAACACTTCATTAGCAGTTGCAGCCTGCCCCCGGCGTGTGCTCGCGCTTTCCTTCGGGGTGTTCTCCTGGTGAGCCAGGACAGCCCAGCATCCCAAAAATGTGCAGAAAGTGGTCACACCCGCCACATAGAGCACCTTTGCTAAAGACTGATTCATGGTCCCTCTCCTGAAACCTGAAATGTCGCTGGGCTAGCTGTATGGACAGTATCTATAGACACGAAACGCGACAATCCGGCAATGAATGTAGGACTTGCTCTGGTTCCGCTGTATTCGCCTTTAGACACAATAACTTAGGGGCTACTTAAGAGCTGAAACCAACTGCGCCGGGCCCGAAATAGATGCCCGACGTCTGGGAACCGGCTTTCTTCGCAACTCCGGTGAGAACGGCCAATTCCGTGGTCCCGCTGTCGCTTTACAGGGGCGCCTTCGCTTAGCCTAACCACTGCGGATTGTGCGCCGTACCGTCAAAATTGTTCGTAGTCTTGTAGGCCTCGAATTCGCCATTTTGCGCCGCGGCTTTTGTCTTCGCCAGCAACGCCGCTATTTGTGTTTCGCTCATCGGCTTAAACGTTTTCGCCGCCGTAACCGCCTGCTCCACCAACTGCACGGAATCGCAGCCGGTAATCACCACGCTGGTAGGCAGACTCATCGCATAATGCAAACACTCCATCGGCTCGACAGTTTTGCTGCGCAGGATAATCCCATCGCCCATCGGCTTCATGCCCAGGACGCCGATCTCCTTTTTCACCAGCACCGGCAATACCTTCTTTTGAAAGCTGTTGTAGTGCGCGTCCATCACGTTCAGCGGCATCTGCACCGAATCGAAGTGAAACTGATGCGCATCCGCTGTTTGCAGCATCTTCAAATGAATGTCCGGGCTCTTGTGTCCGGTGAATCCGATGAAGCGCACCTTGCCCGCTTTCTGCGCCTCCACCACCGCTTCCATTCCAGCGCCCGCCGCAAATATGCGCTCAGGATCTTCCATGCGAATGATTTCGTGGAATTGCAGCAGGTCGATGTGATCCGTCTGCAATCGCCGCAGCGACTCCTCCAACTGCTGCGTCGCCGCTTTCTTGGTGCGGCCGTCGATCTTGGTCATTAAAAACGCGCGTTGCCGGTACCCGTCGCGCAGGGCCTTGCCCATGCGCACTTCGCTTTCACCGTCGTTGTAGTCCCAGCAGTTGTCCATAAAATTGATTCCGTTGTCCAGCGCCGTTCGAATGATGCGGATGCCTTCCTGCTCGTCCTTCGGGTGGCCGATGTGATACCCGCCGAGCCCTACCATCGAAACTTTTTCACCCGTGCTTCCAAGCAGCCGCCTGGGCACTGCGCTGCTAGTGTCCGCCGCCCACGCAATTTTTTCCGCACCAACCGACAAGGTCGTGGCCACACCCAACTCCAGGAACTCCCGACGCGTGACGCCCCCGCTCTTCTCTTCCGATCCGCTGCCGGTTCCCTCGATATCTTCGAAGTCGCGCATGAGTTCTTCTCCTCAATTCAGAGGGCCGAGATCTTTAGCGTACACCCGTGTGCATTCCGGAATAAAACAGGTGAGCCTTCCCACCGCGTCTGGCAAATTTTGGTGTGTTGGACCACAATGAACCGGCTACCACGCTGGTCTTGAGAGGTGCGGCATGTCTCTTCGTCGTGCGTTAATCGTCGTTTCCTTTTCGCTGCTCGCCTTTCTCGTAGCCAAACGCGGCAACTCCAGGCCTGCCTCCAGTGGCGTGCTCGTCGTAGCCAATCAAAAAGAACATACGGTGCTGCTCGTCGATCCGGAGAGTCGTCACGAACTCGCCAAGATTTCCGTCGGGGTCAACGGCCACGAGGTCGCTGTCTCGCCTGACTCCCGTTTCGCATACGTTCCGATTTATGGCAACTCCGGCGTCGGGAAGCCCGGCACCGATGGGGCAACGATCGATATTATCGACCTGCAGCAGCGCAAGCTCGCCGCCACCATGGATTTGGGCAAACCTTTGCGCCCACACGAACCGATGTTTGGACCCGACGGCCTCCTTTACGTCAGCGCGGAGCTAGCCGAGGCCCTGGATATCATCGACCCGGCATCCCGCAAGGTGGTCGCGGAAGTCCCCACCGGCCAACCCGAATCACACATGTTCGTGCTGAGCAAAGACGGCCACCGCGCCTATACCTCCAACGTTCACGCTGGCACCGTCAGCGTTCTTGATGTCACGAATCGGAAACTCATCACCACGATTCCGGTCGCCAAACAGGTCCAGCGCATTTCCATTTCTCCGGACGGCGCACATGTCTTCACTCACGACCAAGACGCCCCGCGCATCGCCGTCATCGACACCGCCACAAACAAAATCAGCAACTGGATCGAGATTCTCGATTCCGCCTACGCCTCCGAGCCCACTCCTGACGGCCGTTTTCTTCTCGCCGTGCTACCCCGTGCTAATCGCGCCATCGCGATTGACACCACGACGCTTAAAGTAGTGAAGTCCTTCGACGTTCCCCAGCAACCTGGCGAAATCCTCATTCGCCCAGACGCCGCCGTCGCTTACATCACCTGCATGCCCGCGGGAAAGATTGCCGTACTCGATCTCCATACTTGGCAGCTGAAACCGAATATCGACCTGACTCCCGGAGTAGACGGTATGGCCTGGTCCGCAAAGTAGCTCTGATCCTTTCGGGCTCCGCTCCCTTTCCTGCTCTGCGTGCTCTGTGCATTTTGCGACTCTACGACAAATTTAATTTTTCTTTTTTTTGCTTTCTGCGCCACTCAATGCAATCCTTTCTTGGATGCGTTTACTATTTGCGTTCTGCGCGCTTCTAATCGCTATTGCGCCCGCCATTGCCCAAAAGTCGCGCCCCCATCACCGCATTGCGACACCTATCGCAAAGCCGCTGTCCACCCATGATTGCGGCCAAAACATCACCCTCCACCTAAGCGCTCCCCAGCCCACCCAGGGCAGCCTCCTCCTTCTGGAACTGCGCAGCGCTACGCAACCCCTGAGCGAAATTAAAGCCACCTGGGACGACCGCGAAATCCCCTTCTGGCAAGAGCCCCGGCCAAGCGAAAAATCGCCCGATATTCGGCGCGCCCTTCTAGGAGTCGACCTCGACCTAAAGCCCGAAAATTACCCGCTTGCACTCACCGTAAAAACCGAATCTGCGGAAGAAATCTCCTGCTCGGCAACGATCGACGTCAAGGAGGGCCAGTTCGCCACAGAGAGCCTCAAAGTCGCGCCCAATTTCGTTGAACCCAATCCCGAACAACTCGCCCGCGCGGAAGCTGAGCGCCAGCGTCTACGCGCCATTTTCGCGACCATCACGCCCGAGCGACTCTGGGACGGCAGCTTCCATTACCCACTTACTGGGATCACCACCGGCGGTAACTTCGGCAAGCGCCGCATTCTCAACGGCAAGGCCGGCTCGCCCCATAGTGGCGTCGATTTCCCCGCGCCATTGGGCACGCCCGTGTACGCAGCGCAGCGCGGCCGCGTCGTGTTAGCCGAGCCGCTCTACTTCTCTGGCAACACCGTCATTCTCGACCACGGGCTCGGTCTCTACACCCTTTACGCCCATTTTGAGTCGATTTCTGTCCAGCCGGGCGAGCTCGTCGACACCGGTGCAGTTCTAGGTAAAGTCGGCGCCACCGGCCGCGTCACCGGCCCACACCTCCACTGGGGCGCCACGGTAAACCGTGCCCGCACCGATCCGCTCGATCTGATCTCACTGCTTGGATCCAACTCTCACTAGATCACTTCTTGGGCCCAATCGTCCGAGTGCGTCGCGTAACCCTTAATTGCGTAATTGCGCTCGCAACGGCCTGTGCCTTCTCCGGCACACGAGCCACGAATTCCTCTAGCAGCGGCGATGGCGTGCGGTAAGAATTTGGGCATGGCCGGGCTTGGGGACTCAGCCAAAACTTGCTCGAGGAGGGTTGGTTTTATGAAAACAAAAGGCTTCAGCTTGCTCGTCGCAACGGTCTTCATCATCGCGTTGATATTTACGGCCGGCGGCCCTGCGGCTTCAACCGGAAAGGCAGTTCCTTCGGCGGCAAGCCGCGCGGAGTCTGCGCAGCCCCCAGCGGCCCGCGAGGCGCATCCTGAGATCCAGGAAGCGGTCGCGTCGCTGCGGCGCGCCAAGGAGCATATGGAACATGCGGCGCACGACTTCGGTGGCCACCGTGTCGAAGCGATCCGTGCAACCGACGCCGCCATCCACCAATTGGAAGAGTGCCTACGCTACGATAAGGACTAGCCCCATAGTCGATAACTTTGGGCCGCGCGTACGGAAACGTCCAGCGCGGCCCTTTTTGTCTTACTCGATGCCAACCTTAATACCAAAGCCGCAGCGCGAATACCAAAACCGCAGCGCGCGGCCTTGTCCACGGCTTTACGTTTAATCTGCAGCGCAAATTCCCCTGGTGAGTTGTCACACCTTTGTTAGTCCCCGCAAGGAACGTGCCTAAAATATAATAGTCACGTGAGCACACGCTCCTGCCTGTTTGATTGATTCGCGGTAATCCCCACCGTAACCTCGGTTCTAGTACGACGTATTGCTTCGGCGTATTGCCGCGGAAACCTATTCCGGGCTCTCGCCACCGTAATGGAAATACGGGCCCCGGAGTGAATGTTCGGGCACTTCAGGGCAGAGCGATTTCGTCATCCCGGGGTCGGAGCAAGCACTGAAACAGCTAAGGAGCAGGTAATCGCCAATGAAGCCCGCCACAAAACTCTCTTTTCTTACGTGTGTAGCGCTGATCGCGCTCGTTATGACTTCCTGCAGCGGCTTGAAAACGTCGGGCACGGGATCGGGCTCCGGCTCAGGTTCCGGCTCAGGCTCCGGTTCTGGTTCCGGCTCGGGTTCCGGCTCAGGCTCCGGCTCAGGCGGCCCATTCAACATCGGCGGAACGGTCCTTGGTCTCGCTGGAAGTGGGCTGATTCTGGAAGATAACGGCGGCGACGATTTGGCGGTCACCGGTACGGGCACCGTTGCTTTCACCTTTAAGACGACTATCACCAATAACAGCACCTACAACGTAACCATCAAGACTCAGCCGGCCACCCCTACCCAGACCTGTAGCGTGACCAGCGGCACCGGCACCGCCACCGCCAACGTCACGAGTATTCAAGTGGTTTGCGCCCCAGTCTTCACTGTCGCCGGCTCAGTCACCGGTCTCCTCGGTACAGGACTCACCTTGCAGGACAATGGCGGCGACAATCTCAAGGTCAGCGGCACGGGGAACGTGAATTTTACATTCGCCACGCCTCTTATCAGCGGCGCAGCCTACGCCGTCACCATCCTCACGCAGCCCACGACTCCAGTGCAGACCTGCTCCGTGGTCAATGGCAGTGGCACGATCAACGGCAACGTGGGCAACGTCAATATCATATGCTCTCAGCCAGGCTTCTCTATCGGCGGCTCTGTGGTCGGACTCATAACCGGCCCTGGCGACACTATGGAGCTGCAAAACAATGCGGGTGACAACCTCTTAGTTACTGGCGACACGACGTTTACGTTCCCCACCGCCGTCACCAATGGCGGCCTCTTCAACGTCACCGTTTTCCTTCCACCCACCAGCCAGCCGCAGAGGTGTACTCCTTTCAACTGGACCGGCATCGCCAATGGCAACATTTCCGACGTCATAATCGATTGCCAGCACAATGATTGGAACTGGATAAGCTGGCATCTGACCGAAACCACAGCCGCTAACAATTTCGCTGGGGTCACGACGCCATTAAAGACCCCCACGAGCTTACGGGTGGTGAGTAAAGGCGAACCTGGCGGTCGAGATTTTGCCGTAACCTGGACCGACAATGCCGGCAGAAGGTGGCTCTTTGGCGGACTAGGTTATCCGTTTAAAATCACGCTCCCGCCAAACGTCATCCCCGAGAACCTCTTGAACGATCTGTGGGTTTGGGATAACGAATTTGTTCCGGATGGCGAATGGATTCCGGCCAACCTGCCGATGTACCAGGATGCCACCGGCAATTTCCTCGTCGATCCTACGCCACTCACTTTTCAAAACGTGCACGGCGTTTATGGAACCTTGAGCACGGCCACGCCCGGCTCTGCTCCTGGCTCGCGGTGGGGTGGCTCAACCTGGACCGATGCCGGCGGCAATCTCTGGATGTTTGGCGGACAGGGATTCGACTCGGTGCTAGGCTCGCAAAACAACGCTCTTTTGAACGACATTTGGGAGTGGGTCTCTAGCCCCTCTCCTGGGCCCCTGGATAGCCACTTTGGCGGAACGGAGATTGCAGGCACATTCACCGGGCAGTGGGTCTGGCAAGGAGGCTTTGATACCGGAAATCACGGAGGGAGCTATGGCACTCAGGGCGTAGCAGCTGCCGGATGCTCCACATCGACCACGACCGGCTGTAACCTTCCGGGCGGCCGATGGGCTGCCGCAACAACGACCGATCGCACGGGCAAAGTCTGGCTATTCGGCGGGCAGGGCTACGATTCTGCCGGCAAAGTCGGCTTGCTCAATGACTTGTGGAAGTACGACCCCCTTACGGCTCAGTGGACTTGGATTGGGCCCTCGAATTCCAACGTAGCTGATCAAAACGGTAGCTACGGCACCTTGGGCACAGGCTCTGGGACCACCTCTCCAGGCGGCCGCCAGCATGCGACTCTCTGGGCCGATGCGTCCGGCAACATCTGGCTGTTCGGCGGATTTGGCTTCGATTCCGCGGGAACAAACTCACCCGAAGGAGCGGTTCTGAACGATCTCTGGGAGTATGACATTACAGCAAAGCAGTGGATCTGGGTTTCCGGCGGCGGCGCAACCGGCCTCGCCAATCAGACCGGGACCTACGGCACGCAAACCGTTGCAGCCGCAGCGAATGTTCCCGGCGCACGCTGGGGCGCGGTCGGCTGGGCTAACCCGGACGGCGACGTCTTCTTCTTCGGCGGCTGGGGCTACGGCGACAGCGTGACGAAGGGCACCGGATTCCTCAACGACATTTGGGAATTTGACCACACCACGAAGCAGTGGACCTGGTGGAAAGGCACCAGTGGAGTCAATCAGCAAACTACTGTTGCAAGTCCTGCAGGCGTACCGTATGTAAACAACGTGGTTAGTGGCCGGAGGGGTGCCGCTATATGGCAGCCGGACTCACAGGGCTACGTTACGGTGTTCGGCGGTGAAGGCTTCGACACCACGTCCGGCGCTCCTCCCGGATACCTCAACGACCTGTGGGAATACCTGCCGTTCCCATGATGTCGCCGACGCACTAAACCGCGCATTTTGAGCGAAAAGCCCCGCCCTTAAAAAAGGCGGGGCTTTTACTTGCAATCGCGATGAAGGCTCCGCGACTCACACTTGCCGCGGCACCCAAGGCGCAGCTGTTATGAATATTTCAAACCGAGTGCCGAACCTGCGGCGGGCTCACGAAGTTAATTAGGTTTCGGGGCAGCGTCCTCGCCGCCATCCGGAGCTTCTGATTCCCCCGCTCCATCAATTTGGGTAGTCGTCTCTTCGAGCAGAGCCACCATGCCCCGCGGCCTCGCGTCCAGCTCCTCCTGTATCGCGTTCAGCAGCAGATCTCCATCCACACCTTTGCCCAGGACGCGTCGAATGCCGAACTTCTTGGCCTCCGCTACAACCGCCGGAATATTGTTGACCGTATGGAGCAAAATCGGAACGCTCGGCAAACTATTGGAAATCTCACGTGCCGCAAGCAGGCCATTTAGCCCTTCCATCGCGAGGTCCAGAATGATGGCGTCCGGCCTGAGTTCCTTGGATTTGTGGACGGCTTCCGGGCCATCCGTGGCTTCGCCGCAAACAACCCAGTCCGCACGAGACTCGATCAATAGCTTGAGCAATCGACGAACGACATCGCTTCCGTCAGCTACCAGGATTCGCGTCATTCTGAGCCGCTGTCCCCGAGTAACCTGTCCAGACACTCCAGCAGCGGCGCCAAGCCATCGATCTTGGAGAGAACCGTCACATCACCGAATGCCGAAGATCTGGGCCCATGCAGCTGGTCCGCGTACAGCGTGAGCAAAATTATGGGAACGCCGGGCAGCGCGTTCTTGATTACGGTCGCTGCCTCAAGGCCGTTCATTAAGGGCATCGCCAGATCCATCACCACCAAGTCCGGCTTTAGCTCT
>Ga0210401_10006601_pt1 | contig 11746 bp, 9 predicted proteins | sample IncBWH32MmetaG_FD_150866 | JGI IMG/M metagenome (GOLD analysis project Ga0210401, IMG submission 150866) | Forest soil microbial communities from Barre Woods Harvard Forest LTER site, Petersham, Massachusetts, United States - Inc-BW-H-32-M | ecosystem: Environmental > Terrestrial > Soil >... | reverse complement strand
TTCCATGATCGCGATTCCCTGCATGCCGCCGGGCGAACTTTGCGCGCTGCGAGGAGGCGTATTGGTCAGAACCGTCACCGAACGCCAGCGCATGGCTTGCGGCTGGTAAAGAACCGAGACGATACGCCCCGATGAAAACGCGTCGCCCACCATATCGTACGGGCCGTTGTCGCAAATGACGTACATATCGAGGGCCGTGATCCGGCCTTCCTTGGAAAATCCGACCTTCATCCGCCCGTGCAGGCTGGGACGGCCGCGGCCGATGAAGTTCTCTTCCTCGCGGGTGATGCGCATCATGACCGGCGCGCCCGTTTTTTTCGCCAGCAGCGCGGGAATCACCAGCGTGATATCGCCCGTTATCTTACTGCCAAATCCTCCGCCTGTATACTCACTGATAAATACAACATTGCTGACGTCGACCCCCAGCCAGCGCGCGATCGCCGGGACGGTCTGCGCCGTGCTCTGCGTGCCGGTGTGCACATAGACCTTGCCGTTTTGCCAATAGGCCATCGTGGAGCGAGTCTCCAGGCACTGGTGGCTGGTGTTGGGCGTAACGAAGGTTTCGTCCAGCACAAGGGCCGCGTTTTTCAAACCCGCATCGACATCGCCGACATGCCACTCTTCGGTCGGCTTGCCCGTCGGAAGGCGGCCTTGCTTGGCCTCCTCGAAATCTTGACTGGTCCACTTCACGGTCTGGAGTTCGGGCGGCGTCAAAGCGGGCCTTTCCCCGGGCTTCGGGGGAGGGGGTGGCAGACGCACCCAGGCATTTCCGTCCGTTCTGGCGTTGGGGCCGCCGGGCCGCAACGTTGCCAGCGGATCGACGACGAACGGCAAGGGCTCAAGATCAATTTTGATCTTTTCAATGGCTTCGGCGGCAGTGAGCTCGTCGATCGCGGCCACGGCCAGAATCGGCTGGCCTTGGAACAGCGGCTCATTGGTCAGCGCCTGATATCCTCTGGGATTTGCGAGGATCACGGTGCCGTTGTCGTTGATGCTGTTGGCCGGAGCGGGCAATTCGTCCGCAGTGAGAATGGCTTTCACGCCAGGCATGGCCAGCGCCGCGCGCGCGTCAATGCCGCGGACTCGCGCATGCGGCATGGGGCTCAGCGCCAGCTTGCAGAAGAGCATGCCGTCGGCGCGATAATCCTCGGCGTATTTGGCTTTGCCTGTGACTTTGGCGTAGAGGTCGCCGGTCGTGTAGTTCTTGCCGATCAGTTTGTACTTGCTGCTTGGGGGCGTTACGTTTGGCATGTTTACGCCTTCCTCAGATTCTCTGCCCCGCGCATCATGGCGGTGAGAATCTTGTCGTAGTCCTGGCACCGGCACAGATTGCCGGAAATACCTTTCGCGAGTTCCGCGCGCGTCGGGTTGGGATTGATCTTCAGGAATCCAACCGTCGCCATCAGGAAACCGGACATGCAGAACGCGCACTGGAAGCCCTGCTCGTCGATGACGCCCTGCTGCACGGGGTGCAGCGTGCCATCGGGTTTGGCCAGCCCTTCAATCGTCTGGATTTTTCTGTCCCGCACGGTATGCGTGAACACCGAGCACGAGTAGTAGGGCACGTCGTCAATCAACACGGTGCAAGCGCCGCATTCGGCCTGGTCACAGCCGATTTTCGTGCCGGTGAGGCCGAGCTTATAGCGCAGCGTCATCACCAGCGTTTCTTGCTTCATCACGTCCACGCGCCGCTGCTGCCCGTTGACATTCAAAGTGATCAGGCGGTCCACCGCGCCCGGCGCCGAAGCCTGCGCCCACACCTTGGAGACGCGAAACAAGTAGCTGGTCGAGGACACGACGCCCGTCGCAATTACGCTTTTGATGACGTCCCGCCTCGAAATCAAGTTTGAATTGTTGGAATGGGAACAGCCGGGGTCCGTCAGTTCATGGTCTGCCATCGGAACTCCCTCGAAAAAGGATTTTCGTTCCTATACTCCTACTCCCGAAGGCGAGCCTGTGTCAACGATATAAATAATATGGACTTAGGATTGGATTGCCCAGGGAACGCCAATCGGCATTGCATTCGTTGAAATTGTTTATAGGACAAAAAAACCTGCCCACCCGAAAAACGGGCGGGCTCTACAAAAACAAAGGCGTCCATGCGGTCAGTTTTTGTAGAGGCCTCTCCGTCCCGCGGTCTTCGGGACGGAGAGGCCATGCTTTAAAGCAATGGCGTACTGCGAATCCCGCCCTTGCCGATTACGTATCGGTCTTTCAGTCCGCCGCTACGGATTTTCCCTCGGAGGCGATGATCGCCTTGATGTCCAGGCCAAGGGCTTTCGATACGCCCCCGCCGTACGCCGGATCAGCTTTGTAGAAATGTTTGCATTGCAATTCCTGGATGCGCTTCGGAGTTTGGCCGAGGCTGCCGGCGATATTGCCGATCAATCGCTGCTGGGCGTCGGCCGGCATCAGCCGGAACAGATTTCCGGGCTGCGAATAATAGTCGCCGTCGCTGCGGTGATCGTGGCGCGCCACTGTGCCGCTGACCATTTTCGGACGTTCGACGTACCGGAGATCCTGGGTCGGGCCGCCGAAGCTGTTTGGTTCGTAGTTCACGGCCGGGCCGTCGTTTCCATCGAAACGCATGGCGCCGTCTTTGTTGTAAGTGTGGTAGGGGCACTGCGGCTTGTTCACGGGCAGGGAGTCGTAGTTCACGCCCAGCCGGTAGCGGTGCGCGTCCGGATAGGAAATCAAGCGCGCTTGCAGCATTTTGTCGGGCGAGAATCCCATGCCGGGGACGATGTTGCGCGGCTCGAAGGCGGCCTGCTCAACCTCCGCGAAATAGTTTTCCGGATTGCGGTTGAGTTCCAATTCGCCGACTTCGTGCAGCGGATAGTCCTTGTGCGGCCAAACCTTGGTCAAATCAAACGGATTGAGGCGATAGGTCTCGGCTTCTTTCTCCGGCATGATTTGTACTGACACGCGCCACTTCGGATAGTTTCCTCCTTTGATGGCGTGGAATAAATCACGCTGCGCGTAGTCCGGGTCGACCCCGCGCATCTCGTTGGCGGACTCGGCATGGAAATTCTTGATTCCCTGCTTGGTCTTGAAATGCCATTTCACATAGAAGAGTTCGTTCTTTTCGTTGATCAGGCTGAAGGTGTGGCTGCTGAAGCCGTCCATATGGCGGTAGCCGTCCGGCGTGCCGCGGTCGGAAAAAAGGATCGTCACCTGGTGCAACGACTCCGGCGAGAGCGACCAGAAGTCCCACATCATGGTAGGCGACTTAAGATTCGTTTCGGGATCGCGCTTCTGGGTGTGAATGAAATCTCCGAATTTCAAGGGGTCGCGGATGAAAAATACCGGCGTGTTGTTGCCGGTCATATCCCAGTTCCCTTCTTCCGTGTAAAATTTCAGCGCGAAGCCGCGCGGGTCGCGCTCCGTGTCCGCCGAGCCTTTCTCCCCTCCGACCGTTGAGAAGCGGATGAACGTCGGCGTCTTTTTCCCTACCGCGTTGAACAGTTTCGCCGTGGTGTACTTGGTGATCTCCTTGCTCGTGCACACAAAATGCCCGTGCGCGCCCGATCCTTTGGCGTGGACCACGCGCTCGGGAATGCGCTCGCGATTAAAATGGGCCATCTTTTCAAACAGCAAATAATCTTCAAACACCACGGGGCCGCGCGGCCCCACTGTGAGCGAATTCTGGTTGTCGCCCACGGGCCGGCCCGCGTCCGTCGTCATAATTTTCTTTTCTTCCGCCATATCTTCCTCCTCAGTGCACTCGCAGCCCGTGCGGCGCCGATCTTCGGCTCGCCGGGCTGCGAGGCTCACGGAAGCGTAAACGCGCAGCCGCTATACTTCCAATATATACTTCGCCTATGATGGATAGGCTGTGCCTATGGCTTAAGAGATCGTGTGGCGACCCATGTCCATGCCCTGTGGCGCGCTTCCGCTGCGGGGGACGGGAGCGTGCAGCAGGATTGGACTCAAAGTGCCCGCCTGAAGGCGGGCGCTACAAAATCTTGGGAATACCAAAAAGCTGAAGGGGGAAGGCCTACATTATGGAACTGCACCAACTCCGATATTTCTGCGCCGTCGCCGAGACCGGCTCGTTCAGCCGCGCGGCCGAGCAATCCCACGTCGCCCAGCCTTCGCTTTCCCAACAGATCCTCAAACTCGAAGACGAATTGGGCGCCCGCCTGTTCGACCGCCTCGGCCGCACCGTGCGCCTCACCGATCTCGGCGCGACCTTTCTACCCCGCGCCCGCGCCGTTCTCCGCGAACTGGAGGCCGCCAAGGGCGACGTCAGCGAGCGCAAGGTTTCCATCAGCGGTCCGCTCTCTGTGGGCGTAATTCCCACTGTGGCGCCCTATTTCCTTCCGCCGCATCTCACTTTTTTCACGCGCCAGTTTCCTGAAGCTCAGGTCACTGTCGTGGAGGAAATCACTCCCGTGCTCCTCGAGCGCCTGCGCGCCAGCAGAGTCGACGTGGCCCTTCTGGCCCTGCCCATTCGCGGGCACGAATTCGAAGCCTTTCCGCTCCTCACCGAACGTCTTTTCGCCGCGCTTCCGCACAAACACCGGCTCGCCAATCGGCGCTCTGTTTCCCTGAAGGATCTGCGCAAGGAACCATTCCTGCTTCTTCGCGACGGCCACTGTTTCCGTGACACCGCCATTGCCGCCTGCGACCGCGCCCGTGTCAATCCGCAGGTTATTTTCGAGAGCGGGCAATTCAGCAGCATTCTCAGCATGGTCGGCGCTGGCATGGGCGTCTCCATCGTTCCGGAAATGGCCATCGAAAAACACGCTCACTGCCGCTATGTCCGCGTCGCCGACGAAGAAGCTGCGCGCACAATCGGCGTTGTGGTCCTCCGCGGACGCTCGCTCACGCGCGTTCACCAAGCCTTTCTCGCACACCTGCGCGCCGCCGGGGGCGCCTCGCCTGGTTAGGTCTGCAATTTGATTTGGGTTTTTGCAGTGCCGGCGTCTCGCTTGTCCTGATGCAACAAAGGCCGGCAGTTTTGCAGGGTGTGGAAAACGGGGGAAAACGCCGGCGGGACGCCGGCGCCACAACAGCATCCTCATTCTGTCATGCGGGCTAATTCCCTGGCACGTGAACGTAGCCGCGAAGAGACAGATTCATAATCGTGGTCATGGCCCACTGATCGATCTGGATGTCGGGATTGATAGTGGCCATGTCGATTTTTCTTCCCAGCACGCCTTGGCCGCAGACGCGGAAGTCGACGCCCGCCTGTTTCATGCTGTGGATCATGGCGATATTGGGATTGTCATGGCCGTCTTTGAGGGCTTTGAATGCCGCGTTGTTCAGGGCCAGTTCGGTTCCCTCCTGATGAAAAACCACGACGAATTTTCTATGATCGGCCGGGACGCCGCCCTTGGCCAGCGTGTTAAAAAATCGCGAGATGAAGGTGAGGCCGGGATTCACTTCATCAACTTTCGGCGAGGCTTTGCCGATATCGAAAACGATTTTGTACATCAGACTTGGATCGGGCATCTCGTGCGCGTTGGGAAAATCGATGGCCGAATCGACGCTGGGAATGGGCAGGGCCTGCGCCGATTGCGCACGCGTTGAACTTGGAAGCACAATCAAAATTGCCAATAAGGCCAGCGCTCCGATCCGAACATTTTTCATTTTGCTCTCCATAAACTGGGACTTTCGTTTGGGCCGCGCAGATTCGGGGATATTCTACCTCCTTAAATCCGGCCCCCATCAATACTTTTTGCGCGTGGCAGGGCCACTCAACTCCGCACGCCTGCGGCTAAGAAGGCTGCGGAAAAAGTAGTTCATTTTGTCATTCTGAGCGAAGCGAAGAATCTCTCTTTCTTTTCATGGGGCCAAATCGAAGAGAGATTTTTCGCTTCGCTCAGAATGACAAAATTCTGGAGGGGCTTTTTCTGCTACCCCTAAACCCGTGCCCTACAAATCGGGTCAACACTAGTCGCGCGTAGCATTGCGCGAAATGCGGCGCACAAGAATTGGCGTTGCCGCGGACCTACAACTTCGCCGCCGCGCCGCCGTCAATATTGATGATCTCGGCGGTAATAAAACGCGAATCGTCGGAAGCGAGAAACAACATGGCGTTGGCCACGTCTTCCGCATATCCCGGGCCTTTGAGCAGTTGCCACATCTCGAAGTGGCGCGCGAACACGTGCTCGCCCGCGGCGGTGGTGAGACGCTTGGTCAGAATTTGGCCGGGGCGGATGCAATTGGCGCGGATGTTGTGGCGTCCACCGAGGCTCGCGATGTAGCGAGTGAAACCTTCGAGGCCGGCTTTTGCGGCAATGTACGATGCCGAAGGAAGTGAGGGATAGCGTTCTAAAACGGCGTCGCTTACGCCGGATACGGCCGACAAGGATGACACGTTCACAATTGCGCCGCCCCCGGCGTTTATGAGGTGCGGCCATGCCGCCCTGCAGGTGAGAAAGCAGGCAGTCAGATTCACTCGCAGGATGCGATCCCAGGTTTCGTCGGATTCCGCGGGAAACATTTCGCGCGCGCCGCCTCCGGCATTGTTGATGAGCACGTGCAAGCCGCCGTAGATGCGCACGGTTTGGGCGACAGCCGCTTCCACGGCCGACCGGTCGGTGACATCGCAGGGGAGAAAAGTGGCCTCGCCGCCCTCCGCGCGGATCGCCTCCTGGACCGCGCGGCCTTCTGTTTCGCGCCGGGCCAGAATAGATACCTTCGCTCCTTCCTGCGCAAAGCGGCGAGCGGTGGCTTCTCCGATTCCGCTGTTGCCGCCGGTAATCAGGGCCACTTTATTTTGCAGCCGGCCTGGCATGCGTATGTCTCCTTCCCATGGGCAGCGTAGTCGAAATTCCATTTCGCCGGGGCGGTGTGGCGCCAACCTTCCGGTTGGCAAACATTGGGCCGAGCAGATGCCCGCCTGAAGGCGGGCGCTACACAGATTAGCAACCCAATTTTCAATCCGCCGCAAGCAGCAGAGGTCTTCTTTAGCGCAAATTCACACGAATCAACTTGCCGGCAGAGAAAGCGAAGCCGGGCGAGCCGTCAAGTTCCAGATGTCTCGAAGGTTAGTGGACGAATTCATGTTTTTTACCGCATCGACGATTTGTTCGCAGCGGGTCGTGGGAAGAACACGCTCCCCGAGCGAGTGGAACTTGGCTGACAATTCCTGCCAGGTCAGCGGGTTTTCGGGATCGCCTTTCGGAAAGCGGACAAACTTTTCAAAGCGCTTGCCGTTGGTCATAAAAACGGAGACCAGGGCCGGCCACTCCACAGGAAAATTTTTTTCGATACGCATATCTTTTTGCAGGACCACTTTTCCCATCAACTTTTTGATCAGCGGTGAGTGGAAACTTTCGCCGCTGAATTGATCGAGGCCGGCCGCCCGGTCGGTGAGAGCCACCGCGGCCCCATAGGGCATGGAGAATTGGGCGTCCACGCTATTTTCGGGGGAGTACTTTCGCGCGCGAGGCTCGCAAACGAGCGACCATCCAGCTTCCAGAACAGCGACTTCGATGCGCTCCACTTGCTCCGGATAAATGTCGTGCTCGTTGGCGAGCCCGATCAGCGCGTCGATGGAAGCCTGCATGTAGCGGCAACAGGCGTGGGGCTTGATGCTGGTGCGCATGATCTCAAAATCCTGCCCCAAGTCTTGCGTGATGAGATTGGGCTTGGCCTTTCGCGAGTATGCCCAAAGAAAGCCGTCGCGGCCTTCGAGAATCGTGGTGGGCCCGCGAAAACCTTCCGCGGCGAGCTTGGCAGCCAGGATTCCGTTTTGCGCCGCGAGTCCCGGGTGCAGCCGCTTGGTCCATGTGCCCTCCGCCAGGAACTCCAGTGAACCAGCGGACATGCTGCCGGCGATGCCCACGGCTGAAAGCATTTGCTCTTCGTTCAGGCCCAGAAGTTTCGCCGCGGTTACGGTAGCTCCAAAGACGCCGCAGGTCGCGGTCGGATGAAAACCCAATTCGTATTGAGATTTGGGCTGCAGCGAAATGGAGAGACGCGCGGCGACTTCATATCCCGCGACCACGGCGGAGACAAATTGCCCGTTGTCCATTTCCGGATAAATTTCGCTCAGCGCGATGGCCGTCGAAAACATCACCACGCCCGGATGGATGGAACCGCCTTGATGGGTGTCGTCCAGCTCCAGGCTGTGAGCGGCCGCGCCGTTCGCCAGCGCCGCATATTCAGGAGTTGTTCGCGATGCTGTACCAATTACGGTACACGGGCCTGAGGACGCCGAGCGAGCCAGCATCCGGTAAACCGGCTGCGAGGAGTCCGTGAGCGAGCCGGCGATGGCCACGCCGAGATAGTCGAGGAGCAGATACCGGGTGCGGTCGACGACTTCATCGCTCAGATCGTTGGAATTGAGCGCATGAGAAAAAAACACCAGAGTCCGAGTTATGGGATCCATGATTTCTCCGTCCCGCATCTTCCCGGCGATGGATAAGATACCCTACAAATGTATTTCTGCTATCCTGCCCTCTTGCCGATTGTGAATTTATGCGATTGCGTATCCTTTGGGACAGAGTTTACGCTAGCCGTCGCCATAGGGCGAGGTCTTCCGTTGAATAAATCGAGCAGCTTCGCTGAGGAATCGCACGGTGAATTGAAATCCGCGGTGCGGGAATTGTGCCGCGAGTATCCCGACAAATACTGGCGGGAACTCGACGAAAAGCGCGCTTACCCCGAGGCTTTCGTGCAGGCGCTGACGCATGCCGGGTATATGGCTACGCTGATCCCGGAAGAGTACGGCGGCGCGGGGCTGGGCGTTACGGAGGCTTCCGTCATCCTGGAAGAAATCCACCGCTCGGGCGGAAACGCGGCGGCCTGCCACGCGCAGATGTACATCATGGGCACGCTTTTGCGGCATGGATCGGAAGCGCACAAGCGGCAGTATTTGCCGAAAATCGCCGATGGCTCCCTTCGGCTGCAAGCCTTTGGAGTGAGCGAACCGAACACGGGCACCGATACCACGCAGCTCAAAACGATGGCGGTTAAAAACGGCGGCCACTATGTGGTCAACGGGCAGAAGATTTGGATTTCGCGCGCCGAACATTCCGACCTGATGTTGCTGCTGGCGCGCACGACACCTGTGGACCAGGTGAAGAAACGCACGGAAGGCCTCTCCACTATTTTAGTCGATCTTCGAAAGGCCGTTGGGCACGGCCTGAGGATTCGCCCCATTCGCACCATGATGAACCATGCCACGACGGAATTGTTTTTCGATAATCTGGAAGTTCCCGTGGAAAATCTGGTGGGCGAGGAAGGCCAGGGATTCCGCTACCTGCTGGACAGTTTGAACGCGGAGCGAATCCTGATCGCCTCGGAATGCATCGGCGACGCGCGCTGGTTCCTGGAACGCACTTGCCGCTATGCCAACGAGCGCGTCGTTTTCGCCAGACCCATCGGAAAAAATCAGGGCATTCAATTTCCGATTGCCCGCGGATACGCCAATTTGGAAGCGGCGCGGCTGATGGTCGCGCGCGCGGCCAGACTGTTCGATGGCGGGCAGGCGTGCGGCCCCGAAGCGAATATGGCCAAGCTGCTGGCGGCCGACGTTTCCTGGGAACTGGCCAACGTCGCGGTGCAAACGTACGGCGGTTTCGGCTTTGCCGAGGAGTACGACATCGAGCGCAAGTTCCGCGAAACCCGCCTGTATCAAGTGGCGCCCATTTCCACAAATCTGATTTTGAGCTATCTGGCCGAACACGTTCTGGGCCTGCCCAGGTCCTATTGATGCTGCCGCTCGCGGGAATCACGGTTGTATCGCTGGAGCAGGCCGTCGCTGCGCCGTTCGCCACGCGGCAGCTGGCGGATTTGGGCGCGCGGGTAATTAAAATCGAACGCCCTGAAGTGGGAGACTTCGCCCGCAGCTACGACGCGACCGTGCGCGGATTGTCCAGTCACTTCGTGTGGCTCAATCGCTCCAAGGAATCTTTGACGCTGGATTTGAAGCACGCGGCTGCCAGCGTCGTTCTGCATCGCTTGCTGGAGAAGGCGGATGTTTTTGTGCAGAATCTGGCGCCGGGAGCCGCCGAGCGGCTGGGCCTGGCCACTCAGGAACTGCGCAGAAAATATCCGCGTCTGATTCTCTGCAATCTTTCCGGCTACGGATCTTCAGGGCCGTACCGGGACAAGAAGGCTTACGACATGCTGATCCAGGCCGAGACCGGCTTGATCTCCATCACTGGAACGGAGGAAACGCCGTGCAAAGTCGGCATTTCCGCCGCCGATATCGCCTGTGGCATGTATGCCTATACCGGCATATTGACTGCGTTGCTGGTGAGGGCGCAAACGGGCCAGGGCGTAGCACTGGAAACTTCCCTTCTTGATTCTCTCGGGGAATGGATGAGCTACGCTACTTATTACGCGATGGGAGGTTCGGCGCCGCCGCGCTCCGGCGCGCACCACGCCACGATTGCGCCTTACGAACCGGTCCTGAGCGGGGACCATAAAGTGGTTTACCTCGGCCTGCAGAATGAACGCGAATGGAAAAAGTTCTGCGAAGTGGTTTTGCAGAATCCCCAGCTCTGCGCGGATCCCCGTTTTGACAGCAACGCCAGGCGAGTCCAGAATCGGCCGCAGCTCGATCAAGTGATGCAAAATGTTTTTCGCAAGCTGACCGCCGCGGAAATTATCGCGCGCCTGGAAGCCGCGCAGATTGCCAATGCCAGGATGAACACCGTGCAGGAGTTTGTCGAGCATCCGCAATTGAAAGCCCGAGGACGCTGGGGCACGGTGGATTCGCCGGCGGGCCCGCTGCCGGCGCTGCTTCCGCCTGTCACCATGGAAAATGTCCAGCCCGTCATGAAAGAAGTTCCGGCGTTGGGGCAGCATACGGATTCCCTTTTGGCTGAATTTGGTTTTGACGCCGAAACTATTGCAGGCTGGCGGCGCGAAAAAATGATTTGATCCCCCGGGAACGCCGATCTCCCGATTGGCGTTTTTTAAGTGCCTCGCCAATCGGGAGATTGGCGTTCCCGGGTTATAAGGACAACGTTGATGCCCATCAAAGAAGGTTGGACCGGACGAGTTTATGAAGACTTCGAGGTCGGAGATATTTATCGGCATCCTCTGGGCCGCACCGTCCTGGCCACCGACAATGTCTGGTTTACTTTGCTTACCCAGAATACCAATCCCATCCACTTCGATCGCGCCTATGCGGCGAAAACGGAATTCGGCAAGCCCCTGGTTGATTCCACGTTCACGCTCGCGCTGGTCACGGGCCAGTCGGTCGCCGACATTTCTCAAAATGCCATGGCCAATCTGGGTTGGGATGAAGTGCGCCTTCCCAATCCGGTCTTCGAGGGCGACACGATTTATTCGCAGAGTGAAGTCCTGGAGAAACGAGAATCGAAATCCCGGCCCAACGTGGGCATCGTGCGCTTCAAGACCACTGGCTTTACGCAAGACGGCACCGTGGTGATCGAATTCAAACGCACCATCATGATCTATAAAAGAGGTCAAGTTCCCGAAACAGTTAAGGGTCTGAAAATCGAACCGAAGAAAGCGTGATCGGAAGACAGTTGATGACAGCGACTCCCACGCCCGGCGGCATTACCGCGCGGCCCATTCCACTCTCCGTGGCAATGAGCGAAGAACAGGTTTCCATCAGCCGCTGGTGGCGAATGCTGGGCGGGCTGCTGATGACCCTGGCCCTCGGCACTCTCTATGCCTGGAGTGTATTCGTCACGCCGCTCGAAAATGAATTCGGGTGGAAGCGGGCGCAGACATCTTCCGTTTTTACTTTAGCAGTCATCATGTTCGCCGCCTCGCTCCTGCTTGCCGGAAAACTTCAGGACAGGTTTGGGCC
>Ga0210401_10006600_pt1 | contig 11747 bp, 11 predicted proteins | sample IncBWH32MmetaG_FD_150866 | JGI IMG/M metagenome (GOLD analysis project Ga0210401, IMG submission 150866) | Forest soil microbial communities from Barre Woods Harvard Forest LTER site, Petersham, Massachusetts, United States - Inc-BW-H-32-M | ecosystem: Environmental > Terrestrial > Soil >... | reverse complement strand
GCGCGGGACGCGATGGACGCATTGGCCACGCAAGACGAACGCGGCCGATGCGGACGGCCAAATCGTGTGGTCCTGGCCTCCCGACGCTGAGGTCAAGTTCGCCGGTGATGATCGGCGAACGACGGTGGCTATAAAGCCCGGCACACCGGGGAGAGCACGCTATAAGCCGTTAAAACCGTCGCGCGGGGAATGCCGTGGTGTTTTGGCGTACCTGTGGTGACTAACTCGTGTGTTTCTTAATCCAACCACACGAGGCTGCGGGTGCTAGCTGAGCACCCGGCATTCCCTGCGCCCTCTTCTTTCGAGGGTGATACCTGGCAAGACTCGGGCAGATCACGCCGCGGGAATGCGGATGCTTGTCATTGCGAGGAGCGTGAGCTCCGAATGACGGCTGGCTGTTTGACATTCAAATAGAAGAGCAAGGCGACGACGGCCCCTCACGACACGATCGTGCCGGTCCGCGCCAAGCTCGCTACGAGTGTCCCCTACTCGACCCGCGCCACGACCGCGAGCCGCTTGATGCCCTGGTTGCGGTAGGCGTTGAGGAAGGCGTTATAGTCCTTGAAGGACACGCAGCCGTTGGAATCGCCGTTGGGCCCGAGCATGTAGGTGTGGGCGAGCAGGCCGGCGCGGCCGTAGATCGCGTCGTCGCCGCCGATCGGGTTCAGCCGCAACGCCGGCACGCCGTGGAACAGCGCCTCGCGCGGCTTCAATTCGTAGATATGCGGCGGCGTCACGCCCCGCATGTGGATCTTTGCGGAACTCGGATCGTCGAGCTTGGCGCCGAGGCCGGAATGCGCCTCGAGCTTGGTGCCATCGGGCAGGTAAACCGTGTGCGCGGAGATGTCGTAGACCGCGGTCGAACGATCATAGGGCGCCGAGCCGCCAAGCGCGGGGTTTTGCGTCGGCCCGAGGCTGCCCGTGATGCTGGCGTCGGCGGAAGCATAGGACAATAGCGACCCTTGCGAGGCCTGCTTGCCCCAGAGCTTTTCGAAAACCGTCTGCTTCTCGTTGGCGGCTATCGACATCACCGCAGCCTTGGCGCGCTGCGCCAATTCGTGGAACGACGTAACCGGCGGTTTCGCCGGTTGAGACTCAACCTGATGCGGGGCGGACGGAATGGCAGCCACCTGAAGGCGCGGCGTTTCCTTCGGCTTGGGACCTTCTGCAAGCTTGGTAGATTCCGCCTGTGCCTTCGGCGCCTCGGCAAGCTTCGAGGTTTCGGCTTGCGATGCCGAAGCTACGCCTTGCGGGGACGCGGCTGCAAAGCGATCGTCGAAGGAGAGTAACGGCACCGCGGGAACGGTTGCGGGCGCGGCGACGACCGGCGGCGGTTCGGCGCGGGCGATCCGCGTGTTCTCGGCAGACGGCATCCAGCGCAGCGCAACACTGGAGGGCTGTCCCGAGACCGGCGCATCGAAGCCTGCGCTGCCGAGTTGCGGATAGGGACTGGCCGCGAAGATATTTGTATAGACCGTCCACGCGCAGCCAAGCACAAGACTTGCGACCGCGGCACTCGCGAGAAAATTTTGCGGGTTAAGTTTCCGGGCTGATCTTTTGGGTATGGGTGCCGCGAAATCGTAATACGCAACTGTACTGGTACTCATCCGCCTTGCATCCGAACTGTTTCCACTTGTCCCCAGGAGCCGCCGTTCGATGAAGTGCGTTCCTCAAGCACATTCGAACGGCGGCCTGCGCGCGATCATCCGCCGAATTCCGGACGGAGCATCTCGCAGAGGCGCGGAGCGTCATTAAGGCGACTTTTAGTTAAATGCGGATTAAGTGCGGGCAGTTGTTGGGCAGTCCCAATTTGGCACGAAAATACGTGAATCCTGCCCGCAGATTTACGGAGAAAAGCCGTCGCGGTTACGCCTGCACTGCGCGATTGCTCGCCAAACCGGGCAACGTGAGGTTCACCTCCCGCCCCAAAAATGCCCAATTGAACCGACTGCCGACGTGATCAAGTTGAACGCCGCATCAGCCTGCCATTCTCGGTAACCATGTATTTCGATAAAGCGGCAAGCGGCGCCTGCCACCGCGCTTGCACGCGATCAGCCGTTCAGGCGGCGGCCGCACCACCGCGGCAAGCGCTACGCGGTGCATGATGGCGGGAAACTCGAAGTGGCCGCCCGTGGCAAGTCTTAGTAAGCTCGCCCAACGTGATTCGTTCTGCGTTCGCTCAACCATTGACGGGCGCTGTCCCTCACGCGCCATCAGGAGACGCCGATGCAAAGTGTGGCGCGCAAGCTGGCATTCGTGCTGGCTTCATCCGATCACGGAACCATGATCCTCAACCGCTTCGACTACCGCATGGTCGATGCGCAGCGCGGCTATGGCGTCGGCTATCAGATCCTGGAAAATGCGTGCTTCGACCCCTCGGAAGTCAAACTGGCGGTTGATCTGCTCGCGCTGCGCCGCAAGCACCATGGTGACGGTGTCGTGGCCATCGATTGCGGGGCCAATATCGGCGTCCATACCATCGAGTGGGCGAAGTCGATGACGGGCTGGGGATCGGTGCTTTCGATCGAAGCCCAGGAGCGCATTTACTATGCGCTGGCCGGCAACATCGCCATCAACAACTGCTTCAACGCCATTGCGATAAACGGTGCGGTGTCGTCCGAAAGCGGAATTATGAAGATTCCAAATCCCGACTATTCCGTTCCCTCCAGCTTCGGCAGCCTCGAGCTGCGCCAGCGCGACGGCAACGAGTTTATCGGCCAGGCGATCGACTATGAGAATACCGTCAACGTGAGGAAACTCGCGCTCGATGAATTCAAACTGCCGCGCGTCGATCTCATCAAGATCGACGTCGAAGGCATGGAGCTGGAGGCGTTGGAGGGCGCAAGGGGCATCATTGGCCAGAGCCGCCCGGTCATGCTCATCGAAAAGATCAAGGCCGACGCGACCCAGCTGCGTCAATGGCTGCAAGGTCGCGGCTACAAGATCATCGAAGCGGGGATCAATCTTCTTGTCATCCACGAAAGCGACAAGACGCTGCAGGACATCCTGCCTGCCAAGGCATCAGCCGCCCGGCCTGCCGCCTGAAAATCCGCAAGGCAGTCGACGCGAAACGCCGCTCACGGCGACAGTTCCGGCGGCAGCGAATTATCGAGCACGGGACGCCTGGCGTCCTCGAGCAGATCGAGCCCATAGGTTTCGATCGCAAGCGGTCCACGCATGCGTTTGAACTCCGCGACCCGCTCGACTTTGGCAAACGTCTCCTTCACGTAGGGCTGGACCGCGGGCCGCACTTCATCGACAAACAACAGTTTGCCGGATAGTTGCGCGGGGTCCGGATCCCCCATGTTGATCCAGCGGATGCGCTGGGTTGGCTGCACCACGCAAGTTCCCTTGGGAAGATAGAAGGCAAGCCAGCTCGTGGTGCCGTAGTCCGGCGCCAGCACGCAGCTCGCCCCGGTGCGCTTTCGGACCGCCTCGATCTCGCCGGCAAGCTTTTCCCAGCCGACGCCGACGCTGCGAACGGTGGCGTCGCGGCGGAAGCCGGTGAGCGCGCCGGTATTGGCCTGCACGATCAGAAGCGCAAACATCAAAATGCCCACCGGCGAAGCCCAGCGCAGGCAAAAATCGACGATGCGTTGCGCGGTGCGTTGCCAGCGCGTCAGGTTCGCGGCCACCGCGGCCGCAATCGCAAACGCCGGATAAACCGGCGCGAACCAGTTGGCCTCGACTCGGGCGTGCAGGGCATGCCAGATGAAATACAGCGTGATGGTCCAGAAGATCGCACTGATCAGCGCGCGCGCGGTCAATGCGCCACCGTCGCGCCGGAGCAGCGCGTAAAGCCCCATCGCGCCGAGGATGAAGACCAAAGGCGTCGCGAAGGCGACCTGGGTTGGAAGCAATTCGCCGATGAACAACGGCTTGAAATCCTCAATGCGGGACCGGCCGATCTGCTTGATGAAGGATACCCAGTGATGCTCTTCGTTCCAGAGAATGACCGGCGAAAATACCGCGAGCGAAACCATCGCGCCGAGATAGGGCCACGGCGAGATCAGCCATCGGCGCAACTTCGGAACGCTCAGCAGCCAGACCAGGATCGCAGGCCCGAAGAACAGCGCCGTATATTTCGACAATAGCGCGGCACCGACGGCAGCGCCGACCGCAAGCCACCATGCGCCCCGACCGGTCTCCAGCACCTTGGCGAGGAAGAACATGACGAAGCTCGCAGCCACCAGCAATGGTGAATCCGGCGTCACGATCAGGGTCCCGACCGCAGCCATCAGGGTGACGTTGAGGAGAATGGTCGCGGTTGCCGCGACACGGCGGCCGCCGAACAGGATCTCAGCCGTTCGATACACCGCAAAGCTCATCGGCAACGCCAGCAGGATCGACACCAGCCGCACGCCGAATTCGGTATCGCCCGCGATCAACGTGCCGAGGCGGATGACGAGAGCTACGCCGGGCGGATGATCGTAGTAACCGGACGCGAGATGCTTCGACCAAGTCCAGTAATAGGCTTCATCGAAAGTGAGCGGCGTCCAGGCGGCGCCAACCAGCCGCAGCGCCACAAGTGCCAATACCGTGAGCGAGGTCTTGCGTAACGGCCGAGCCTCGTTCGGACTCATGGCGAGTTCAACGCTTGCGCCAGACGAACAGTCCGGACATGGCGTAGTTCCAGACTACTCCCATCAGGGCGCCGGCCGCACCCGCCAGCCACCAGATCGGCTCCTGATCGTAGACCGAGAACGCGACGCCGACATTGGCGAAAAGGCCCACGCTGCAGACCAGATAAAACAACACCAGTCCGCGCAGCACCGCAAAACCCTTCAGCCGCTGATCGCGATAGGTGAGAAAATTGTTGAGGATGAAGTTGCTCGTCATGGCGCAGAGCGCGGCGCAGGCCTGTGATTCCGGAAACGGCAAATGAAAGGCTTGCAGCGCGGCGTAGAGTGCTGCGAAATGCACGATCAGGCCGAGCGAACCGACCATCGCAAACAACAGGAAGCGCAGCGAGACCACGTCACCGGTCAGCTTTGCCAGCACCAACCCCAGGAAATCCAGCGCCACCATGGAGTCGAGCTTGCTCTCGCCATGCAGCCGCGAACCGAAGGTGTAGGGAATTTCCTTGACCTGCAGGTGCCCGCGCGCCGTGGCTACGACGTCGAGCAGGATCTTGAAGCCCTGCGTGGACAATTGCGGCGCCAGTTGCTCGAATTTGTCCCTGCGGATCATGAAGAAGCCGCTCATGGGATCGGCGATCTTGACCCGCAGCACCCGCTTTGCGACCTCGGTGGCGAGCGCGCTCGCCCCTGCCCGCTGGCGGTTGAAGCTGTCGGCGCTGCCGCCCTCGATATAGCGGCTGCCGACCACGAGATCGAATTCACCGCCTTGCAGAAGCTTGAGCATTTTCGGCAGCTGGGTTTCGTCGTGCTGCAGGTCGGCGTCGATCACGGCGGCGCAGGGTGCGCTGGATGCCAGGATACCCTCGATGCAGGCGCCCGACAGACCACGCCGCCCGATCCGCCGCATGCAGCGGACCCGGCTATCGTCGCGCGCCAGCGCGCGCACCACCTGCCAGGTACCGTCCGGAGAGTTGTCGTCGACAAAGACGACTTCGAAAGGCACGCCCGCGAGCGCGCTCTCCAGCCGCCGAAACAGCGCGGTGACATTGTCGCACTCGTTGAAAGTCGGGACGATGACCGAAAGCTGCGGCAAAGCAGCGGCCTGCGGCGCCTTCGCGGGCTCCAATTGTGTGACGTCATTCATGGCGCCAGCGTATATCCGATCACTTAAGGGACTGCCAAGGGAAGGGCCGAAATCAGCGGTGCGGAAAGGCAAATACCGTTCGAAAACGGGCCCAACCCTCGCTGAAGGCGCATTTGATGCGAACCGGAACGCCTGAAAAGGCTCCAAAAATGCCAACGACCACGAACAGAAGGCGCGCGTACATCCGGCGCTGCCGAGCTATTCAGTGGTCGTCCCAGCGCCGGAGCTATGAAGCATCGACGTCGCCGTTCGACACCAAATAAGAACGATTTGGCGTTTTACAAGGGGCGACCGTCAAGCGCGCGTTTGCAGGGGCAAAACTAATTTGCGAGCTGAGGGCACGCCTGGACAGCTACCTGCGCGTGTTTCGCTTGACGAAAGCGTTGACGATATCCTCCTGCGCCAACGCAATGGCCTTGTTGGCCGTGGTCATGTGGTCGCCCGCGTCAGCGTCCGGGAACTGCATCGAAAGGTAGTCCACAAGCGTCACGCGAAAATTCTGCCGCTCCGAAGGGCACACATTGGCGATAAGGGACGTGAAATCCTGGCCCGACATGGTTTTGTTGCCATCGCGCGCATACTCCTGCGAGGCAATTCCAGTAAGCGTCCCGGCCCGCCAGCGCCTGCCGGTGCGCATCCTCGACCTCGGCGGCCATTGCGGCTGATCCGACCATTGCCAAAGCCGCCGCAAGAAGCGCTCGCATCCTTTTTTCCTCCTTTGCGGTCACAGCTTGAGCGGCTGACCGGGTTCAGGTGAGAGCCTTATGCCTGATCCGGGCGAACTGGCCAATCACGATTGGTTTGGCTAGGCTCGCCCCGGCAAGCCATCCCTCTTTTTCTCGTGAGCCCCTCCGGTGAGCAAGACCCCTGCCTCCAAATCCGCCCCGAAGACATCCGGCCAAATCTATATCGGCGTCGGCGGCTGGACGTTCGAGCCGTGGCGCGGCGTGTTTTACCCGGAGAAGCTGGCGCAGGCGAAGGAGCTTTCCTACGCGGCCTCAAAGCTGACCTCGATCGAGATCAACGGCACTTACTACGGCTCGCAGAAGCCGGAGAGCTTTCGCAAATGGGCGCGCGAGGTTCCGGACGGTTTTGTATTTTCGGTCAAGGGACCGCGCTTTGCAACCAATCGCCGCGTGCTGGCCGAAGCCGGCGATTCCGTGAAGCGGTTTTACGATTCAGGCGTGCTGGAGCTCGGCGATCGCCTGGGCCCCGTGCTCTGGCAATTCGCGCCGACCAAGAAATTCGACGAGGCTGATTTCGGCAAATTCCTCGAACTCCTGCCGCGCAAGCTCGACGGACGCGCGCTTCGCCACGTGGTCGAAGTCCGCAACGACAGTTTTTGCGCCCCCGATTTCATCGCGTTGTTGCGGAAATTCGAAACGCCCGTGGTGTTCGCCGAGCACGGCAAGTATCCGGCGATTGCGGACGTCGCCTCCGATTTCGTCTACGCGCGCTTGCAGAAGGGCAACGATGAGATCAAGACCTGCTATCCGGCGAAACAGCTCGACGCCTGGGCGAGGCGATTGCAATTATGGGCCGATGGCGACGAACCCGACGACTTGCCGCGCGTTGATTCGACAACAGCGAAGAAGGTTCCGCGCGACGTCTTCGCCTATGTGATCCACGAGGGCAAGATTCGCGCGCCCGCCGGCGCGTTGGAATTGATCACGCGGGTCGGATAGCCAAGGCGTATTTCCAGTGGCCAGATCCAAGAAGTTCTTCACCATCGGCTATGAACAGACGCCGGCCAAAGCGGTGCTCGACGAGCTCGAACGGTCGGGCGTGAAGCTGCTCGTCGATGTGCGTGCCGTCGCCTCCTCGCGCCGGCCCGGCTTTTCCAAGAACCAGCTCGCGGCGGGGCTGGACGAGCGCGGCATTTCATACCTGCATCTGCGCGGGCTCGGCACGCCGAAGGACGGCCGCGTGGCCGCGCGTTCCGGCCACTTTGACATCCTCCATAAAATCTATGCGAAGCATCTGAAGACGCCGCAGGCAAAAGAAGAACTGGACGAGCTGTCGACGCTGGTGAAGAAATCCGGTCCGGTCTGCATTCTCTGCTACGAGCGCGACCACCGGCATTGCCACCGGCGATGGATCGCCGAGATCATCGAGGATCGCGACAAAGTGACGGTGGAAAACCTGGCCGCCAAACAGGTTTGAGACCGGGAAGGCCGGCCCGTCAATCGAGCGTGCGGCGGAAACGCGTCACCGCGATCGTCATCGCGAGCAACATCAGTGCAAGCAGCGCGATCGCGTCATAGTCCAGATTATACAGCGCCGCGCCCTTGAGCATGATGGCGCGGACGATACGCAGGTAATGCGTCAGCGGCAGGGCCTCGCCGATATATTGCGCCCAAATCGGCATCCCCAGAAACGGAAACATGAAGCCGGACAGCAAGATGCTCGGCAGAAAGAACATCATCGAGAGCTGCATCGCCTGGAGCTGGTTCTGCACGATGGTGGAAAACGTATAGCCGATCGAAAGATTGGTCGTGATGAACAGGGTAGAGAGCAGCGCCAGCATGACGAGGCTGCCGCGCACCGGGACCCCGAACAGCAACACGCCGATGCCGATGATCAATGTGGCCTGGACGAACCCGACCAGCACATAAGGCAATATCTTGCCGAACATGATCTCGACCGGTTTGATCGGCATCGAGAGCAGGCTTTCCATCGTGCCGCGCTCGACTTCGCGCGTCACCGAAAGCGCGGTAAAGATCAGCATGGTCATGGTGAGGATGGTGCCGACGAGGCCGGGCACGATATTCAGTCGCGAGGACGCGGCCGGATTATAGCGCGCATGGGCGCGTATTTCGAACGGCAGGGTCGGCGGGTCGCCCGTGAACAGATCATGCGCCAGCGCGGTCTGAACCACCACGCCGAGCGACGATAGCGCCGAGCTTGCCGCCACGGGATCGGTGGCGTCGGCAGCGACCAATAATGCCGGATAATCGCCGCGCCGCACCGCGCGCTCAAAGCCGCGCGGAATTTCCACGCCGAACAGCACCTTGCCCGACGTCAGGAGATCGTCGAACTCTTTGATGTCATGCACTTCCCGGACGAAATGAAAATAGGAAGTGTTCTCCAGCGCCTTGAGGATCGAGCGCGCCAGATCGCTGTCCTCCTGCAGCAGCACGGCGGTCGGCAGATTGCGCGGCGTGGTGTTGATGGCATAGCCGAACAGCAATAATTGCATCACCGGAATCATCACGATCATGCCGAACGACACCCGGTCGCGCCTGAGCTGAATGAACTCCTTGACCACCATCGCGTAAGAGCGGCGCCAGAATCCGAAGCGCGGCTCGGAGACTTCGCTTCGAGGGTTTGGCGGATAAGTCACACTCATTGGAAATTATCCTTCGAACGCGTCATCAGTTCGATGAAAACGTCCTCCAGCGACGGCTCGCTCGGCTGCCAGTGCAATTCGGCGTGCTCGCGCCAGGGCGCGATAGTGGTCTCGAGCGCGGCGCGGTCGCGGCCGGATACGTGAAGGCTGGTGCCGAATGGCGCCACCATGTCGACGCCGGGCTTGCCGGTAAGCTGATCCTGAAGCGCATGGAGGTCGTCGCCGGTAACGGTATAGGTCGACAACGCCGACCTGGCGATCACTTCCTCCACCGTACCGTGCGCCAGCAGATAGCCATAGGCGATATAGGCGATCTCGTGGCAGCGCTCGGCCTCATCCATGTAATGGGTCGATACCAATACCGTGAGCCCTTGCGCCGCGAGCGCGTGGATCTCGTTCCAGAAATCGCGCCGCGCTTTGGGATCGACGCCCGCGGTCGGCTCGTCGAGAAGCAGCAATTGCGGATTGGGCAGTGTGCAGGCGCCGAGCGCGAGGCGCTGCTTCCAGCCGCCTGAAAGTTCGCCTGCGAGCTGCTCCTCGCGCCCGCTCAAACCCAGCCGCTTGATCATATCGCGCGCGGCGCCGCCTGCGTCACGCATCCCGTAGAGCCGCGCGACGAATTCCAAATTCTCCCGCACCGATAAATCCTGATACAGCGAAAAACGCTGCGTCATGTAGCCGACCTGACGCTTGATCTTGTCGGCGTCGCGGCGGATGTCGTAGCCGAGGCACCTGCCCTCGCCGCGGTCGGGCGTCAAGAGCCCGCAGAGCATGCGAATGGTCGTGGTCTTCCCGCTGCCATTGGGACCGAGGAAGCCGTAGATGGTGCCGCGTTTCACCTGCATGCTCAGTTCATGCACTACCTCACGGCCCTCGAACGATTTCGACAGGCCGCGAACGTCGATCGCGATATCGGAAGCGGAGGCGGGGCTCACGGTCATCGCTTGTCCGCAACCGGCGTCTTCGGATTGAGAAATATGCTGATCGGTTGGCCGACCCGCAACGCGTCCGGCCGCGAGGGTCGCGCCTGGACGAGGTAAACGAGCTTGTTGCGTTCATCGAGGCTATAGATGACGGGCGGGGTATATTCGGCCGACGTCGCGATGAAATAGATCTTCGCGGTGAGATCGGCGGAGCAATTGTCGCAAGTCACCCGCACGTCCTCCCCGATCGCAAGCTTGGGCAAATCGGTCTCGGGAACGTAAAACCGCACCTTCATATTGCCGGGCGGCATGATCGAAAGTACCGGCCGCTGCGCGGGAACGGTTTCTCCCTCACGGAAATAGATTTGCTGAACGGCACCGCTGACCGGCGCATAGCCGTTCCGCCGCGCCAGCCGCGTCTGCGAGGTCACAACTTGCGCCTCTGCGACGCGCAGCGCCGAAACCGCCGAGTCAAGCGTCGCCTGCGTTCCCGAGCCCGTCTTGCTCAGTGAAAATGCACGATCGTAGCTTTGCTGGGCGTTGGCGAGCGTCGCCTTGTTCTGGTTGAGATTGGCCTGCTGCAGATCGTCGTCCACCGAATAGAGCTGATCGCCGGCCTTGACCTCGTCGCCCTCGCGAACATTGAGCTTGGTCACGCGTCCGGATTCATCGGGGCTGACGAAGATCATGTCGGCCTCGACCCAACCCTGATAGCCGGGATTGCGCGGCTCGTTGCAGCCGGCGAGAACGGCGGTGAGCGTGAAAGCCAAGAGCGTTCGCGATATCGTTGGCGATATGGTCATGCTGGGATCCCTTCGCCAAAAATCAGGTCGAGGTGGACGCGAAGCATCGCGATCGCGTCCAGCGGCGCGTGCCGCCCAAACAGCCCCTGCCAGATCACCGCCACGATCGCCGGCGCCACGACGATCTGCGGAAAATCCCTCAACCCGCGCTGGCGGATTTCGCCGCGTTGAATACCGAGCTCAATGAGCGCACGCATTCCGGCAATGCCGCGCGAAACCACTTCGCGGTAGTAAAAGTCGGCGATGTCAGGAAACCTCGGACCCTCGGCCACGATCAGGCGGACGATGGCGCCGCGCCGCGTCGTCACGACTTCACGCGCGAACGTCTCGGCAAAACGCTCCATCGCCGCGCGAACGGAACCGCCCGCGGACGGTTGCGCGGCGAGACGGCTGATCAGCGGCACGAGCGCGGTGCGAACCAATTCCTCAAACAACGCCTGCTTGTCCTTGAAGTGCAAGTAGATCGTCCCCTTGGCGACGCCCGCCCGCTTGGCAACGTCGTCGAGCCTGGTTGCCGCATAGCCGCGGTCGACGAACTCATCGAGCGCGGCATCGATGATCGCCTGACGCCGGTCGGCCGCGCGTTCGGCGCGATTGGGTCGAGGTCTCGACGATGGCGTCTCCAGCGAGGCAGGCTTCGGCGCCTTCGCCAGACCCGCCTTCTTGCCGCGCCGGCGAGGGAGCGGTTTGGCTGCAATTCTCGAGGCAGGTTTCGCACCGGAACGAGGCATGCTCCAAATATGACTGACTGGTCAGTCATTGTCAACCCGAAAGCCGCCGTGCCTTCTCAACCCAGCGCCGACCGACTAGGTTCGCGGCCGCTTCGCTTGCAAGCTCCATGAGACCGCCGCGGTGCCAGCCCTCGCCAGCGCCCGTTCGAACTCAAATCTCCGCCCTGTGATTTTACCGCATCAGGCTTGTGGCGGATTTGGTGCTAGCTCTATCGCA
>Ga0210401_10006599_pt1 | contig 11751 bp, 5 predicted proteins | sample IncBWH32MmetaG_FD_150866 | JGI IMG/M metagenome (GOLD analysis project Ga0210401, IMG submission 150866) | Forest soil microbial communities from Barre Woods Harvard Forest LTER site, Petersham, Massachusetts, United States - Inc-BW-H-32-M | ecosystem: Environmental > Terrestrial > Soil >... | reverse complement strand
CGCAACGGCTTCCGCGACGGTGACCCTGACCGGCACGGCCACGCCCCCGGCCACCGCGACGCCCGTGCAGACTCTGCCCGCCTGCGGCGTGCTCGCCCAGAACAGCCGGGCCTGGTGGCTGCGCGGCAGCGGCGATGGCGAGGTGGAGATGCTGGCCGACGGCAAGCTGCACCTGCAAAAGAAGATCACGGGCCTGGGGGCCTTCACCCTGCTGTCCGACACGCTGCCCATGCCGGCTTCGCGGCCGACCGGATGGGTCTATGGGGACACCCTGTACCTGATCATGGACGGCAACGGGTACACCCAGCCCTATGTCTATGCCAAGGCGCTCGACGCGGGCGGGCAGATGACCGGCAGCTGGGCCCAAGGGGCGGCCTTGCCCTGGCCCTATTCCGCCGGCCCCAGCGCGGCCCGGTGGATGGACAAGGTCTATGTCTCGCGCGGCATCTCCGCCAGCAGCGTCCTGACCTCTGACTTTGCGATGGCCACCTTGAACGCGGACGGATCGCCCGGACCCTGGACCATCCTGCCGAACCTGCCCCAGGTGGACTACCAGCACAAGCTCTACGCCTCCACCGGGTACCTCTATTACATCGCTTCCGTGATCGGGAATGTGGTGCCCGTGACCTCGGTCTACCGCGCCCCGATCCTGAAGGACGGCACCTTGGGGGCCTGGGCGTCGGTCAACCCCCGGGTCCAGGCCAACGCCATGGGCGGGTCGGCGTTGGCCGGCGGACGGCTGTGGTACATGGGCGGATCGCAGTCGCCCTACAACGCCACCGGCACGACGGACATCGAGTCGGCGTCCCTGGACGGCCAGGGCAACCTGGGGACCTGGAGCTCGGTCGGGAACCTGCCCCAGAGCTTTTATTGCGGGGCCGAGGTCCCGGAGGACCAGGGCGGCACGCTCTACGTCCTGGGCGGCATCGCCCCGGGCAACACGTCGCCGGCCTACCGGGAGGTGATGGCCCTGGACATGGCGTCGGACGGATCCCTGGGCGGGGTCCGGACCGAGCTTGAGACCATGGTGCAGGGGGAGGCGAGCTCCGCGGTCCTGTTCAGCTCCAGCCAGGCCCTGGTGCTGGGCGGCTTCAGCGACGCGGCCTTGCAGGCCGGGATCTGGTCCCAGGAGGAGGTCGCGCCGATCCAGCGCAGCTCGGCGAACGCCCCCCTGGGGACCTATCGCAACCGTTTCGACGCCTGCGGCGACCTGCCCTTGGGCGGCTTGAACGTGCAGGTGAGCGCCGGCACGGATGCGACCCGGGTGCAGCTGCGCTGGCGTTCGGCCACCGCCGCGGGGGCCTTCGGGCCCTGGAGCGCGCTGGGTCCGGTGAGCCAAGCCCTGAACGTGACGGCGCGGTACCTGGAATATGAACTGGTGCTGAACGGCGCCGGCACGACGAATGATGTGAGCGTCGATTCGGTGCAGCTGAGCCTGGCCGCCAACACGCCCACGGCCACCGCTACGCCGTCGACCTCGGCGAGCCCGACGCCGGCCTCGACCCTGACGCCGACGCCAACCCTGGATCCGAGCTCCACAGCCACGGACTCGCCAACGCAGTCGATGACCTCCACGTATTCGGACAGCCCCACGGCCACGTTCACGGATTCGCCTACGCCCACCGCCACCGACTCAAGCACGGCCAACCCGACCCTGAGCGACTCACCCTCGCCCAGCGACACGGCCAGCCCGACCCAGATCGATACGCCCTCGCCGAGCAACACGCCCAGCCCGACCCCGGTCGACACGACATCGCCCACGGCCAGCCCGACGCCGACATCCGTGGCCCCGACCAGCAGCGCCACCGCCAGTTCGACAACGACGGCGTCGCCCGGCCCCACGAGCACGCCGGTCGTCTGGACAGCCTGTGGCCAACAGATCAATTTGGCCGCTGACGGGGTCCCGATAACCATATTGAACGATGGAATCCCGTGGGAAGGATCCACCTACGACCAGCAATTCGCCTGGTACGGCATCAACAGTTCCGCCAGCTGCCCCGAAAACCTGGCCGGCCCCAGGGTGGTGCAGGGGGCGTCGGTTTGGCTCAACAACTACACCTCCGGCGGCATCAACGACGAAGCCGGGCTGATCAATTCCGTCATCGTGCAATGCAACACCAATCCGGATTTGAGCACGGACAACCCTGGCGATTGGTTCACGCCGGCGCAGCTCCAGGTAAGTTCAACGACCCAACGGGTGGTGCTGAACGCCGGCGCCAATTACGCCGGCTGGATGACCAACTACCAGTTCACGTTCCCTCCGGTCCTGGCGCAGCGCTGGCGCGTGGTCGCCAACGGCCTTGGCTACCATGGTTCGCAGACCAATTCGCCGGGCTTTGATCCGATCCTCTTTATCGGCGAATTTGACATCTATGGCTGCGTGAACCTCAATGCCACGTCGGCGACCCCGTCGCAGACCCCTTCGCAGACGCTGACCGCGACACCCATCGACAGTGCGACACCCACGCCAACGGCCTTGGCGCCGGGCAGGTACACGTACGTCTACAACCTGAACGGCAGCCTCATGGAGGCGAACGGGAGCGGGTTTACACTGACGAACAACAATGGGGTGGGCTTTGCGGGGACGCCGGCTTCGCCGTTGGGATGCGAAGAGGCTGTGGCGGGTCCGTTCCCAGGCACATCGTCCCTGGCATTCCCGGCGGGACTTGACGCGGAGCTGTCCAATCAGAGCGCCATCTTCTACCAGCAGTACATCTATTTGACGTCGAACAACAACTCGTCAATGTTGAACGACAGAAACCAAAACGGATACCACCTATACACCTTGGTGTACCCGGATGGGTCCGTGTATATAGCGTGGGGCGGAGACGGGCAGTCCTCCTATAGGACGGCTGCGGGATTGGTGCAGTATGGGCAATGGTACTACGTGGCCTCGCTGATCGAGAACAACGGGGGCAGTGGGTCGACCATGAAGTTGTGGGTGAGCCCGGCAGGAAGCATCAATCCGGCCCCGGTCGCGACAGCGACCTTCTCCTTGGTGCTGGGGGTAGTGAGCAACGCGGTCCTGGGGGACATCGTCGGCGGGAACGCTCCAATCCTGGGGTATGAGAGCCAAACCATCATCGCGAACTACGATCCCGGCAGCGGCATCCCCATCGTGACCGGTTGCGGGCCGACCTTCACTGTCAGCCCGACTTTGACGCCGTCACCGACCGCAACTCCGGCCTGGACGGTGACCCCGACCCCGACATTTACGCCCAGCTGGACGCCCACGCCGGGCGGGAACACCTACGTCTACAACCTGAACGGCAGCCTGATGGAGGCGAACGGGAGCGGGTTTACGCTGACGAACAACAACGGGGTGGGCTTCGCGGGGGCGCCGACCGCTCCGCTGGGATGTGAAGGGGCCGTGGCGGGGCCGTTCCCGGGCACGTCGTCCTTGGTTTTACCGTCGGGACTTGACGATGCCCTGTCCAATCAAAGCGCGATCTTCTACCAGCAGTACATCTATTTGACCTCGAACAACAACTCGTCGTTCTTGAACGACAGAAGCCAAAATGGATACCATCTCTACACGTTGGTGTTCCCGGATGGATCCGTGTACGTGTCCTGGGGCGGAGACGGCCAGGCCACCTACAGGTCGGCCGCAGGTCTGGTGCAGTTTGGGCAATGGTATTACGTTGCCTCTCTGATCAAGAACACCGGGGGCGGAGGATCTCTCATGAAGCTATGGGTAAGCCCCGCCGGAAGCATCAATCCGGCCCCGCTGGCGACGGTGCCGTTCCCGTTCGCAATCCAGGGAGTCAGCAACGCCATCCTGGGGGATATATACGGTGGAAACGCCCCGATCCTGGGGTATGAGAGCCAAACCATCATCACGAACTACGACCCTGGGACCGGCATCCCGGTCGCGGCCGGCTGTGGGCCGACCTTCACTCCGACCTCCACCGTGACGCCCGTCCCCAGCGCCACCCCGTCGGTCACGGCCACCCCCACCATGACGGCCACATCGGTGGCCGGCCCGATGCTCCGCGCACCCGGAGCCAAGCAGACCCCCTGGAAGGGCGGCCCTGGCCTGGTGGTGGCCCCCAACCCCGCCCGCGGGGACGCTCTGGCCCACTTTGAGCTGGCCCAGGGAGGGAACACGGAGTTGCTGCTGATGGATCTAAGAGGGAGCTTGGTGCGCACCTGGGCCCTGGGGGACCTAGCGGCCGGGCCTTACATGCGGCGAATCCAGCTGGAAGGTCTGGCTCCTGGGCTCTATTTCTTGGCCTTGCAGCAGGAACAGGCGGGAGCCACCCATACGGTATCCATGTTCAAACTGGCCATCACGCCATAGGCTTTCGCCAAGGGCGCCGGGAATCGTTCAGCCTTGTTGTGTTCCGTGGCACCGGCGCCCGCCTCCGACACCGGCGGCCCATGCAGAAGCGCATTTAGTGTGAAAAAGACAAACTTGTAGGCCAAGGACAGGGCAAGAGCTTACCTGGCCGCCTTCATCGCGGCCAGCACCTGCGCCAGCGCCGCTTTCCGCCCGGCCACGTCCCCTTGGTTGGAGCTAGAGCCAATGGTCAGGGCCCAGCGGGCCGCGGGCCAGTCTTTCGCGGCCATGGCGTCCACCGCCGCCGCGTCGTAGACGTTGTAGTACTTCAAGATCAGGGCCGCCACTTTCACCTTGGGGAATCCCTTGGCCGGATTTCCGTAGATTTCGTAGGTTCCGTTCGACCAGACCTTCGGCCAACCCTCCATTTCGACCCTCAAACCGAGCCTTCTGGGCCCCGCCTCGGCGAAGCTGATCCCGTAGGTGTACGGGCTTAGGACCAGCAGCTTGGCGTCCTCCAAACGGGGCGTAAACGCGAACCGCTGCGGCGGGAAATCGGCGCGGAGAAACGAGCCCCGGTAGCCCTCCAACACGGCCGCCTGTTCCAGGTCCGTCGCCTGGATGCCCGAGCCCGCCAGCCCCCAATTGAAATTCGGCTGGCCGATCACCATGTCCCCAGGCGCCGCAAAATGGCGCACGGCGGCCAGCATTTCGTTGGAATCGGCCGGCGGGGCCGAGGACAGCCGCATCCAGGACAGCGTGACGGGGCGGGTGAAGGTCCAGAGCGTGGCGAGCGAAACGGCCAAGAGCGCGGCATATCCCGCGGCCTTGTGGCCGTTGGACGCCTTGAGTTCCCAGGCTGATTTAAAGGCCAGCCCGATCCCCATGGCCGCCGGGGCCAGGACCAGGATCAAAGGATAAGAAAAGGCCTCCAAATTTTGGCGCTGCCTGAAGACCTCGGCGACCGTCAGGACCGCCCAAAGCGCGATCCAGGCGCCGCTGCGCTGCTGGCGGCGCCAGTCCAGCCAGGCATAGGATGCCAGGCCCGCCGCCGCCAAGCCCAGGGTCGGGTACGCCTGGGCCGCCTTGTAAAAGCCGTAAAATGGCTTCCATAGGCCGGGGATGGGGATGTCGCTTCCGGTTTGCTTCGCGAGCTCGTGGATGTCCCCCCAAAACCCGGCAGGGTCCCCGGCGTGGGACCAGAGGGCGACCAGGCCCAAGGGGGCCATCAAGGCCGGCAGCGCGTACCAAAGGTCCTTGGGCCGGCGCAGGGCCAGGATCGCGGCCAAGGGCAAGAGCGGGAGCCACACCAGCCAATAGGCCGAGGCCACGGCCAGGCCGCAAACCAAGCCGAGCCAGGCGGCGTTGCGGGGGCTTGGGCGCCCCAGGTAGGCGAAAAGGCAGGGCAGCGCCAGCACGCTCAGGGCGGCGCCCAGGTGATGGTAGTAGCCCATCTGCTGCAGGGCGACGGCCAAGGGGTTGACCGCCAGGGCCAGGCCGGCGACCAGGCCCCAGGCCGGACCCAGGAGGCTCCAGGCCAGCCACAGCAGCCCGGCCGCGGACAAGGCGCCCAGGCACGACGCCCAGAGGCGCAGCCCTGGAAGGGAGCCCTGCTTGCTCAGGCGGACAAAGGGGGCGGCCGAGATGGGCGCCAACGGGGAGGCCGAAAGCGGGAAAAAGGCCGACTGGCGGATGGCCCCCACCTTCGCGGCGCTGCCGTCGGCCCATGCGCCGGAAACCTCGGCCATGTCCCCTTCGTCCGGGTGCCAGGGAACCGCGTCGATCCCCTGAAGGCGCAAGGCCAGCGCCAGGGCGAAGACGCCCAAGGCCATGATCCAACGGGATTGCTTGGCGGAGGATAAATTTTCTGCCCGCTGAAAAAGGGTCATCCTGTTCCTCGTTGGTCACGCGAAGGGGCCTGGGCCCAAGGGTTGATCGGGTCATTTTAGCCGGGGGCCTTGGTTTCGGCATCTTCTTAATGCGTCCCAACGCGGTGCCACGCGGCCCATTGCGCCGATCATGATGCCCCTGGCCGACCTGGCGTGGGGCATTTACAATGCCCGGTCGGCCCCCTCAGTTCACGAGCGCCCGCCAGCATGCTTTTCAACAGTTTTGCCTTCCTGTTCGTGTTCCTGCCGCTGGCCTGGCTGGGCTATTTTGGGTTGAACCGTTTGGGCCGTTTCGAAGCCGCCATCGTGTTCCTGGCCCTGGCCTCGCTGGTCTTCTACGGCTGCTGGAACGTCCGCTACGTCCCCCTCATCGCCGCCACCATGGCGCTCAACTACGCGGTCTCGTCGCGGCTGCGCACGCTGGCGGCCCAGGGACGGCGTTCGCGCGCCCTGCTGGCGGCCGGGCTGCTGGTGGGCCTGGGCGTGCTGGGCTGGTTCAAGTACAGCGATTTCGCCAGCGAGAACCTGAACGCCGTCTTCGGCCTGGCCCTGCCCCTGCGCCACCTGGTCCTGCCCCTGGGCGTCAGCTTCTACGTCTTTGAAGAGATCGTGTTCATGCTCGACAGCTGGCGCGGCCTCACCCGCGGCACGCCCTTCCACCACTACGCCCTGTTCGTCCTCTTTTTCCCGCACCTCATCGCCGGCCCCATCATCCACCACGCCGAGATCCTGCCGCAGTTCCGCGACCCGCGGCGGCGGCAGCCCCTGCCGCGCTGGCTGGCCCGCGGCCTCTTCCTCTTCGCGGTGGGCCTCTGCAAGAAGGTGGTGCTGGCCGACGGCCTGGCCCCCTGGGCCCGCCAGGCCTTTGACCAGCTGCCCGCGCTGACGCCCTTCCAGGCCTGGGCCGGCTCCATCGCCTTCAGCCTGCAGCTCTACTTCGACTTCAGCGGCTATTCGGACATGGCCCTGGGCCTGGCGTCCCTCTTCAACATCCGCCTGCCGGTCAACTTCGCCTCGCCCTACCGCAGCACAGGGCTGCGCGACTTCTGGCGGCGCTGGCACATCACCCTGGGGCGCTTCCTGCGCGAGACCCTCTACGTGCCCTTCGGCGGCAACCGCAAGGGCGAGGCCCGCACCTTCGTCAACGTGGTGGCCACCTTCCTCATCGGCGGGCTCTGGCACGGGGCGGCCTGGACCTTTGTGCTGTGGGGCGGGCTGCACGGCCTGGGCCAGAGCCTGGAGCGGCTGTGGGGCCGCGTGTTCCGGCCCCTGCCCAGGGCCCTGGCCTGGGCCCTCACCCTGCTCTACGTTCACCTGGCCTGGGTCTTTTTCCGCGCCCACAGCCTGGCCGCGGCCGGCAAGGTTTTCCGCGGGCTCTGCGGCCTGGACCGGGCCCCGGCCGCCCCGCTGCTGGACCAGGCCCTGGCCCTGAACGAATCCCTGCATTCCATCGTGGACGCCTACTTCACCCTGGCCCTGCTGGGCCTGGGCCTGGGGCTGGTCTTTCTGGCGCCCAACAGCCAGACCCTCACCCGGCGCCTCAAACCCGGCTGGCGCTGGGCCCTGGCCACGGCCGCCCTGCTGGTGCTGGGCTTCATGAACCTGGAACGGCCCAGCGAATTCCTCTACTTCAACTTCTGATGCGCCCCTACCTGCGCCACCTCTGCCTGGTCCCCATCCTGCTGGCCGCGCTCGCGGCCCTGGCCTGGGCTCTCACGGGCCTGGTGCTGGACCCCTACGGCAACTTCCGCCTGCTGCCCTGGAAGGTCTACTTCGAGGACCACGCCAGCAGCCCCTGGGTCCACGCCCAGCAGCTGCGCCGGCGGCCCTACGCCCTGGTCTTCGGCACCTCCCTGTCGGCCACCTACGGCCAGGCCGACCTGGGCGAGCCCGTGCTCAACCTCAGCACCAGCGTCTACGGCTACCCCGACGAGGTGCTGGGCTTCCTGCAAAGCCTGGACTCCACGCAGGTCAGCCACATCACCCGCGCCTACGTGTCCGCCGAGTTCTTCACCCTGCAGCCCTCGCCGGACGGGGCCGTGCCCGCGGCCTGGGCAGCCAGGCCGCCTTCCTGTGGGAAAGCTTCCGCCAGACCCGCCAGCTGACCCTGCTGCGCGGCCTCAACCGCGTGCTCAAGCGGGTGCAGGGCACGGCCAGCAACTACATCACCCCGGAAGGCTGCACGGTCTACGGCGCGCGCCAGCCCTGGGATCCCGACGCGCCCGTGCGCGTGGACCCCTTCACCGTGGACCCGGCCCAGGCCGCCCGCTGGGCCCAGGTGGCCGCCTGGTTCCGCGACCACCACAAGGAGGCGGTCTTTTTCAACACCCTCAAGGCCCAGGCCTTCTGGCGCACGGCCGACTTCAACGTGGTCCGCGCCCACTACCGCCTGCTGACCCAGGCCGTGGGCCCGCTGCTCGAGCTGGGCTGGGAGCCCAGGCTCAGCCGCCAGAGCGCCAGCTTCCGCAACTCCACCCACCGCGAACAGGAGCTGCTCGGCTGGGAAGCCGCGATCTTGCGCGACCCGGCAAAGCGGAAGGCCTGGATGATGGGTCCGGCGCAAGTGGACGCGTGGGTGGGCAAGGTGGAGCGGGAAGCGAAACCGTAGGTAATTTTTCGGCCATGACCACCCGTCCTGCCTCTGTCACAATCTCGCGATGCGCGCTCCAACCTTCATCGTAACCCTGGCCGCTTTGATCCTAGGGCCATTCCACCTCCACGCCGACGCCAGCGCCGGCTTGCCGGCGGCGTACCTGCGCGCGGGCTGGGGGGCGCAGGCCGGGGCCATGGGCAACGCGTTTGTGGCGGCGGCCGAGGGCACGGACGCGGTCTACTGGGACGCGGCGGCCCTGGCGCTGTCGCGGCGGCCGGCCTTGGCCAGCGGCTTTGACTGGCTGAGCCTGGGGCGCTCCTTCAACACGGCCGGGCTGGTCCTGGCTTGGGACGACACGACGGCCCCGACCCCGGAAGGCAAGTTCCCCATGCCGCAGAACCGGGGCCTGGGGACCTGGGCCCTGGGCTGGATGACCTACTCCCTGGGCGACGACTTTGAGGGGCGCACCACGGACACCAGCACCTACTACGCCTTTGGCGACCGCCAGATCGCCTACTGGCTGAGCCATGGCCGGGCCGTGACGCCCTGGTGGTCCCTGGGGGCCTCGGCCAAGCTCTACCAGCACAACCTGGACACCTTCTATGCCCAGGGCTGGGGCTTTGACCTGAGCAGCCTGCTGCTCATCGGCCCCAGGGCCAGGCTGGCCGTGTCCGCCAGCGACATGGCCGCGGACCTGGCTTGGAGCACGGGGACCCAGGAACACATTCCCATGGTGCTCAGGGCGGGGCTCTGGGGTGAGGTCTGGGCGGAGCATCTCTACATGGCCGGCCAGGTCCAAGACGTGGAGAACGGGGCGACCGAGGGAAGCATTGGAGCTGAGTTTCGTCTAATGAAAATAATGAGGGTCGAAGCTGGAATTCAAAGCCAGGGCATCACTTTTGGGGGCGGGGTGAAGGTGAATGTGGGCCAAACCATGATGCGGCTGGACTATGCCTACCTTCCAGACCCGCTTTCCCAGGGGCCGGACCAGCGCCTAGAGGTGAATGTTAGCTTTTAACAGATTGTAAAGCAAAGTTGTGACATTGTAGATTGGGATAGGAATCACAGGAAATAGTCTTTGTCATCCGCTATCCTTTGCTCTAACATACCCTAACGCTATATTTCCAAAAGGGTCAAACCCCCTGTCAATACAGAAGGAATGGGTTTGCCCACAATGCCTGCTCGTAACTTGTTGGCAAGCTGTAGATAAGCTTGCACAAGTTCGAAGGGATAAGTCTGCGCGTGCTTGAAGAGAGCACTCGATGTAGGCGTTTTTGTGCGGCCATTGGCCTCACATTGCTGGCGCATAGCCTGTGGGCAGTGCCGTCAACGCCTGTGAATTTGTCCGTGACGGCCTCCCAGGGCGCCAATCCCACCATCACCTTGCGGTGGGACAGCGACCCGAGCCCGTCGGTGAATTATCATTTGTACACGGCCACCGGCCCCCAGGGCAAATTTGGCGTGGTGGGCGGCCCGGGCTGGACCCTGCTCGCCACCGTGACCCGGACCGCCGGAAGCACCACCTACAGCTATGCAGACGCGTCAGGCCAGGATTATGTTTGGTACACGCTGCGGGCCTTTGATTTGACCGGGGAAAGCACGGCTTCGGGCCTGGGCTACAAGGTGGTCAAGCACTTCGTCTACAACAGCAGCGGCAACGTGGGCAACATCAACTGGGTGGCCCTGCCGCCCCGCTCGGTCTACCACATGACCTCGGACGTGGTGGCGGCCCTGGGCGCCGGCAGCACCGGGATCCCCATCCGTTCCGTCGGGCTTTGGTCCCCCACCTTCCAGTTTGCCCAGGCCCTGATCTTCTCCGGCCCCCCTTCCAACACCTTCCTGGGCACGGATTCGCCCATCACCACCACCGCCAACCCGGGCGGCGGCGTCTTCATCAGCGTTTCCACCAGCTTTGACTGGGTCCTGGCCGGCTCGGATGTGCCCGCCAGCTTCACGGTCACGGAGAACACCACCCGCGCCAACCAGAACTGGGTCAGCCTGCCCTACGGCGCCAACGTGACCGACGCGGTCAGCCTGGTGGCTGCCATGGGCAGTAGCGACGGCAGCAAGGCCACGCAGACCGGCGACTGGGTGATGCCGTACCAGATGAGCGACGTCTACCAGTACGCCGGCGCGCCCTTGAACACCTTCCTGGGCTACGATTTCCCGATCAACGCGGGCGACGGGGTCTGGGTGAACACCTCCCCCGGCGTGGGCTCCTACACCTTCAATTTCCCGGTCAATTTCCCCGTGGTGGCGACCCCCACGGTCACGCCCACCATCGTGGGCTCGCCCACCAACACCTTCACCGTCAGCCCCACGTTCACGGCCAGCCCGACGGCGACCGCCACGCCCACGTCCACGCCGACCTTCTCGGATTCGCCCACCAACACCTTCACGGCCAGCCCCACGCCCACCAACACGGACACGCCGACGGCCAGCTTCACCATCACCAACACCAACACGGACTCGCCCACGGCCACGTTCAGCGCCAGCCCCACGTCCACGGCCACCCCCACGTCCACGCCCAGCTTCACGGACACGCCCACGGCCACGTTCACGGCCAGCCCCACCGTGACCCTGAGCTCCTCGCCCAGCAACACGCCCACGGCCACGGCCACGCCCACGTCCACACCCGTGGGCGGGGACGGCACCATGGGGGTGGCGCCGTCGGTGGCCCAGGCCGGGGCGGGCGAGACCTTCCTATTCACCTACACGGCCGGGCCCAACACCTGGGTCAACGGCGGCACCCTGACCCTGCGCGTGCCGTCCCCCTGGCCCACGCCCCAGACCACGGACCCCACGGGCGCCAACTATGTCAGGCTCAATTTCCCGGGCGCCGGTTCGGGCGGCGTGAGCGCGCTGGGCGGCGAGACCATCACGGTCACGGTGTCCAGCCTGGGCGCCGGGCAGAGCATGCAGGTGATCTTCGGCGACACCACCGGCGGCGGCAGCGGCGTGGACACCACCGGCCTGAACCAAGCGCCCGC
>Ga0210401_10006598_pt1 | contig 11751 bp, 10 predicted proteins | sample IncBWH32MmetaG_FD_150866 | JGI IMG/M metagenome (GOLD analysis project Ga0210401, IMG submission 150866) | Forest soil microbial communities from Barre Woods Harvard Forest LTER site, Petersham, Massachusetts, United States - Inc-BW-H-32-M | ecosystem: Environmental > Terrestrial > Soil >... | reverse complement strand
TTTGTACCTTCGTGTTTCATCCTTTCGGTCATTGAAAACGTCCCGGGCGTGGCCCGGTCAGGTACGTTGGGCCAGCACTCTTGGCTGGCAGCGAATGTTTTTCGCTCGCCCGAGATTGATTGGGTGGTCATTGCTCCCTGCAACTTCACTTTCCAGTTTTTAAGCCGTCGCTGTGCCAATCGGACGGATGCTCTGAGTACTGCTATCACGATGAGCACTTTGTAGTTCGGCGCGCATGGGCCCAAGTCTAGCTATCCACGGTCACGTGACGTTCTGCTGAGCGCTCGTCTTTTTGCTGAAAACGCAACGCTGAGCTTCAGTGTCATCCGTTCCGCTTCAGTCATTTACAAATGGCGCTCGCCATGCATATCCGGATACTGCAGGAGCGTGGATTCTGGAATCCAGCAACCGATGGTGAATTGATAAAGAGTAGCAACCAATGACTTCTTCAGTTTCGTCCGGACTACAGGCGTTTCCATTGGAGCTCCGCGATCTGCTGCGTGCCATCTCGCAAGACGTCCGGCGCGTGATGCAGTGCGACTACGCAGGCTTGTCGCTCCCGGATGCGGAAAACAAGCAACTGCGACTCTATGCGGTTGACTTTCCCGACGGAAAAGGGTTCCTGCGAGAAGACTTACACTATCCGATCGAGGGGGCGCCCTCCGGTACGGCATTTCGAACCATGAAGGCTCTGACACTCCAGAGCCCTTTCACCGGTTGGCTCAATTACCCGATCGTTCAGATCGCCGTTCGTGAAGGTTTGCGGTCCTTCTGCTTTTTGCCTTTGATCAGCCGGAATCGCGCGATAGGCGTCTTGGTTCTCGGCCGGCTCCGAGACGATGCCTTCGGTCAGGCCGACATCAATTTCCTTACCCAGGTCGCAAACCAGATTGCTCTCGCTGTCGAGAATGCGGTTGCCTACCGTGAGATTCGGGAACTGAAAGAGCAGCTCTCGAAGGAAAAACTCTATTTGGAAGATGAACTCCGCGCGGAAATGAATTTCGCTCAGATCATCGGGAGTAGCGCTTCTCTGCGCAAAGTCCTGAAGCGCGCGGAAACAGTCGCACCGACTGATTCGACGGTGCTGATTTACGGAGATACTGGGACAGGAAAAGAGCTGGTTGCGCGAGCCATTCATGATCTGAGCCCGCGGCGCACGAAGGCATTCGTCAAGTTGAACTGTGCGGCAATCCCGACCGGCTTACTGGAAAGCGAGCTGTTCGGACATGAAAAAGGCGCATTCACAGGAGCAATCGCGCAACGTATTGGCCGCTTCGAAGTGGCCAATGGCGGCACGATTTTTCTGGATGAAATCGGTGAGATTCCTCTCGAATTGCAGACGAAGTTGCTCCGTGTGCTGCAAGAGAGGGAGTTCGAGCGGCTGGGAAGCTCGCACACGCTTCGCACCGATGCACGTCTGATTGCCGCAACGAACCGCAATCTGGAAGCGATGGTAGGAGAGCAGAAGTTTCGATCGGACCTATTTTTTCGTCTCAATGTCTTCCCCATCCAGGTTCCACCCTTACGACAGCGTGAAGGGGATATTCCATACCTGGTGCGGCACTTCGCGCAGCAGTTCTCCAGACGTATGAACAAGTTCATAGAAACGATTCCATCACCAACGATGGATGCCCTCTGCCGATATCATTGGCCTGGAAACGTACGAGAACTCCAGAACGTAATCGAACGCGCCGTAATACTTTCGACAGGGCCGGTTTTGGACCTCGATGTTGCCGATCTGCAATTTTCCAAGGCCACTCGTCCGGAAGAAAGATCCGCGATTCCGAAATTCCCCACAAACGCGGCGCTTCACGACGTTTTGCAGGAAACGGAGCGCCAACAAATTCTCGCAGCTCTCAACGAGTGCAATTGGGTTGTGGCAGGCCCTCACGGCGCAGCGACACGCCTCGGAATGAAGCGATCCACGCTCCAAAAGCGAGTGCATAAGCTCGGAATTGCGCGCAGCTCAGCGTAGTCTCTCGCCGGTCTTTCATTCGAAACCTTGGCCGAAATATTCCCGGGCCGAAATGTTCCTGCCTTCACCTTTCTTTGCTGGAATTGGCGCTGTCTTTACCGACCGCTTCGCCAGGCGGGCCATGATCTCGTATTGGTAGTCCGCGACCGCGCCCGAAATGAATAGTTAACCAATAGGTAACTAATGTTGAAGATTGTAAAGGAGTTAGAAGGACACACCATGCGCCTGCGGCTCAGCGGCAGAATTCAATCCGCCCATATCGGCAACATACTAGCACAAATATATGATGACAGTGTTCACATAGTCCTCGACTTGGGAGAAGTCACTCTTGTGGACGTTGAGGTCGTACGATTCTTGAGCGACTGCGAGAATGAAGGTATTCTATTGGTTCACTGCCCTCCCTATGTGCGCGCGTGGATTCTTCGCGAGCAGGCTGAAGGGGGCGCAAACGGATAGCCGCTAATGCGCGGAGGTCGTCCGCTCGAAATTACCTGCTCCGTAGGATCGCCCTATGAATCCGAGTGAGGGCCAAAATCATCCAAAATCCGGAGATGCTTTTGTCAACCTAGGAAATCGGGAGCTCAACATCGCACTTTCATCGATAGACCTTCTGCGCTTGCCTGGTGCCTTCCACCGGATGGTTCCATGAAATTCTTCAACCAACAATGTCATACGTACACGGATCTGTCTTCGGAAGAAATGTACGGGTCAGGTTGGAAATCAACTGTTCACCCGGATGACATCGAACAACTGGAAAGCTGGTGGCGAGGTTTCGTGCAATCTGGAGAACCCGCCAAGACAGAAGCCCGTTTTCGTCATTTCGACGGAGAATATCGCTGGTTCCAGATAAGCGCGGTACCCGTGCGCGATGAACAGGGCAACGTTGTCAGCTGGCGTGGAATCAACATCGACAGTTCCAGCATCGGGCGCAACATCACTGATGCCATTTGCCAATCCATCGTGGTTCTTGCGCCGGATGGAACTACCCTCTATGCAAATCGCGTGGCTCTTGAGCACACCGGACTAACCGTCCAAGAGATGAACAAGGATGGTTTCTTTGCGCGCGCCATCCATCCTGACGACGCCGACCGATTCAGAGCCGAGCGGCACGAGGGACTTTTACGCGGTGCCCCTTTCGAATACGAGATGCGTTGGCAAAAGGGCGAGCAGTATCGCTGGCACCTCGTTCAGTACGAACCGCTGAAAGACGAACAAGGCCGGATTATCCGCTGGTATGCCACCGCAACCGACATCGACGTTCGGAAAAGAACTGAAGAGAGGCTTCGACAAAGCGAGCGGGAAGCTCGACAACTCCTCGATCTCTCTCCGATACACATCGGCGAATTTGGGCCTGACGGAATTCCTCTCTATAACAACCAGGCCGCGCTCGATTATTTCGGAATTACTCTTGAGGCGTGGCGCGCCTCGGATTTGAATACGAGGGTTCATCCAGAGGACGCGGAACGCGTGTTGAGAGAACTTCCGAGCAAGTTCCGAAATGGATCCCCGTTCGAGCCCGAAGTTCGGTTAAAGAGAAGAGACGGGCAGTATCGCTGGTTTCATTTCCGTCTTAATCCCATGCGGGACGAACAAGGGCTCATTACACGGTGGTATTCCGCGGGGACCGATATCCACGATCGCAAGGTGGCTGAGCAGCGCCTTCAAAACGAGAACGTTGCGTTGCGCGAGGAAATTGATCGCTTCTCGATGTTTGAGGAGATTGTTGGTTCTTGCGAACCCATGCGTCAGGTGTTGAAGCAAGTGGCGAAAGTTGCGCCGTCGAATTCGACCGTTCTCATCCTCGGCGAGACCGGAACGGGCAAAGAACTGATTGCGCGTGCGCTCCATCGAAGATCTACTCGCGCAGCGAGGGCCTTCGTCCGGGTAAACTGCGCCGCCATCCCTCAATCACTGATTGCCTCTGAGCTTTTCGGTCACGAGAAGGGGGCCTTCACGGGCGCCCTGCAGAGACGTGTGGGGAGGTTTGAATCCGCAGACGGCGGGACACTTTTCCTTGATGAAATCGGCGATCTCCCGATGGAGACGCAGATCGCGCTGCTGCGCGTGCTACAGGAGCGCGAGTTTGAGCGAGTGGGAAGCAATCATCCGATTTCTGTAGACGTCCGGCTGATAGCGGCCACGAATCGGGATCTGCCTGCTGCCGTCGCTGCCGGAACCTTCCGCCAGGACCTTTTCTACAGACTCAATGTTGTGCCGATTGCCGTTCCACCGCTCCGCGAGCGAGCGGCGGATATTCCATTGCTCGTGGAATATTTCGTTGGGCGTTACGCCAAGGCCGCCGGCAAGACAATCCGACATATCGGTAAGCGAACACTGGAGCAGTTAACAGCCTACAATTGGCCAGGGAATATCCGTGAATTGCAGAACGTCGTGGAACGCGCGATCATTCTGAGTGAGACGGACACCTTCTTCGTTGATGAGAGCTGGCTGAAACTCGAATCGGCAGAGTCTGGTAAGTCGCGCGAAAAGCGTTCGACGCTGGCAGATCGTGAAGTAGAGATGATCGAAGCTGCTCTGGCTGAGTGCCATGGCCGCATTTCCGGGCCTTCCGGCGCGGCTGCCAAACTCGGGATTCCGCGGCAGACGCTTGAATCGAAACTCAGACGTTTGGGAATCAATAAGTATGGTCTGAAACGCCACCCCTCTTAATTGGAATACTACGTCGCTCTCGAAGAGCGGCTCCTGCCATCAGATTCTCTTCCCCTTCTTGGACCAATTCACTTCGAAATGTAAGTCCATCCGTTGCTGGTAAGTCTTCGATTCCAGCGCGTCCTGCTGAGCGCTCGTCATTTTGCTGAGCGTGCAGCATGACTCTGATCATGGCCCTGTCTCTTTTCAGCACCTTAGCAATTGGCATGATGCCTGCTTACCTAAGTGCGAAACCGCAGAAACTCCCGAGCGATGGTCGATCGTGTTCAGCGGAAAAGGAGACTGGTTTGGCCATCCTAAGTACTATCTTGGGCGCACTTCTACCCATGGTCGTCAGCATCTTGCTTGGTTTCGTGGCGGCTTGGCGACACGATTTTGGGTCAAAGGATGCCTCGACCCTGAATCGGATGGTGCTTCAATACGCAGTACCGCTGACCCTTTTTACCGGAACCGTTATGACGTCGCGCAAGGCATTCAGTCAGGACCTGCCGCTAGTTATTACCCTGTGCGTTGGCATCACTGGCTTCTACTGTGTGGTGTTTCTGTTTTCCCGACTAGTTCTTCATATGCAAGTGAGCAGTAGCGCGCTCTCCGCGCTGACGGCTTCCGCGCCAGCAGTGCCTTTCGTTGGCCCAGTCGTGCTCGGCGATCTATTCGGCGGGCTCAGCGCCATTCCGATCGCGATAGCCAGCCTGGTCATCAATCTCTCGGTCGTGCCAATCACGATTCTGCTTCTCGCATTGGATTCAACAGGGAGAGGCTCACAGAACAAAAGTTCCGTTCTGCAGGCAGGAAGCGGTTCAGCATCGGCCCCTGAATCATACGTCTCGGTGTTCACTGGCAAACTTGTGGAAACCGTCAAAGAACCGATCGTTTGGGCACCGGTCCTCGCTTTCGTTATCGTGTTAAGCGGCCTCCGCATTCCTCAACTCATCGTCCACTCGCTTGCCCTGCTTGGCCACGCATCTGGAGGAGTCGCGCTCTTTGCCTGCGGGGTCGTGCTTGCATCTGGCAAGATCAAAATAAACCGGTATGTTTCCTTCTTCGTATTCCTGAAAAACATCATTGAGCCCGCCCTGGTTCTGGGTAGCTTGCGATGGATGGGCTATGGCAATCCTGTAGTCAGTGAGGCTACATTGACTACGGCCATTCCAGCGATGCCGATTGTGCTCATGCTGCATTGACTACGGCCATTCCAGCGAATGCCGATTGTGCTCATGCTTGCTTTACAGTACCGCGTCGCACAGGAGGAGGCGGCATCCTCCGTGTTCCTCAGCGTAGTGGGCTCCATCGTCACGATGGGAGTCTTCATCGCCCTAACACATTAAACAAAATGACCTTATCTACTAGAAACGAAAAATCCAAATGATGACTCAAGTTGAAGCTCTCGCAAAGTATGCCGCCCGCGCGATTTGCTGGAGGAGGTCCATCGTAGTGATGAGTACATTTTTATCGCCGCAGAGCGCTGCCCCAGCAGTTAGCGATCTTCGAGCTTGGAGCGAGGACCAGTTGATCGCAGCCGCCAAAAGTGGGCGAAGAGCTCCCTCCGGAGAGCTTTGCGAACGTCATAAGAAGCAAGTCTCCTGTGTGACTCGCCGGATCATACGAAACCGTGAAGACGCGGAAGACGCAACGCAAGAGTGCTTTCTGAATGCTTTCGTCCATCTTAAGACTTTTGATGGAAGATCCCAATTTGCAACCTGGCTGACCCGCATCGCGATTAATGCCGCCTTGATGAAGCGTCGTAAAAACCGCGGATCGCGAGAAGTTCCCATAGACGAGCCAAAACCGTCGTCTAAACCCGTAGCGCAACGAGAATTTGAAACGTATCGTGAAGTCAGCCATTTCGGGGCTGCGGCCGCGAGCTCGCAACGTTGTGGAGCTCATCCACTTACAAGAACACTCAATCAGAGAAACCGCACACATTCTGGGGATTTCGACCGGGGCAGTAAAAACACGGATGTTTCACGCGAAAATCGCGCTGCATCGAATGCCCGGCAAAGAGTCGGCAGCTCCAATTGTGCCAGTCAAACTGAGTAAAGAGGTATCTCAATGATAGCAACAATTAAGGCGGCAATTTCTCCTTTTGCGCAAACCAGGACCGAAGTCGATTCAAATCCGATGCACTTCCTCAATGAAGACTTGGCGTCCGTGCCAGTTTCTGGCATCCCGGAAGAGTTTCGTAAGCTATCGCGTTACATGCCGGTGATCGTGCTTGTTCCGAAATCGGCAGTTCTTGATAAGACGACCCAGAAAAAGCCGAAGTCCGTCCCTGGCCTCATCAATACCCGCGATGTCTGCTTACCGCTGGATGCAGCGAAGGCCTGGTTGAGAAATCCTAACGCCACGGACACGTTTGAGTTTGGGGGAGTGAAGGTATGTTTTTCAACGATGGAAATTCATCGCAATGGTCGGCCCGTTATTCTCACGCGCAAGGAATTCAAAACGCTCGCGTATCTGATCAAGAACCCTCGCAGAGTGATCTCACGGGACGAACTACTCAATGAAGTGTGGGGATACGAGAATTATCCTTGTACAAGGACTGTCGATAACCACATTTTGAAGTTGCGCAAAAAACTAGAAACAGAGCCTGCCCATCCCAAGCACTTTCATACGGTCCATAGCTCTGGTTACAAGTTCCTGCCCTAACTCTCCGCAGGATCAACTCGTATCGCGCGTGTTCTGAAGAAATTCCGAAACTTTGCACCCTGAGGGGAATAGACGTGAAGCAAAGGCCAAGAATCGTTGTGCTCGCGCTACTTGTCGTCTCCGTCGCGGGCTGCCCGAAAGCCAGAACCGACTTCAACCAGGGGCGTAAAGCCCAAGACCTTCAAGATTACGATGCGGCATTCGAGTATTACCAGAAGACCGTAAAATCCGATCCCGGGAATGCCGAGTATCAAATCAAATTCAACCAGGCTCGTTTTGATGCCGGCGAACTGCATATCAAGAACGGGTTGAAACTTCGCGAAAGGGGCGACGTGGAAAATGCTGCCAGCGAGTTTCAGAAGGCGACGTCCATCGATCCAGCAAACGCTGTGGCCGAACAGGAATTGCGGAAGACAATCGAGTTGATCGGTGACGCGAGGCGTGCTGCGACTGCGGCTTCCGAACCTCCGGCCGTCAGCGGCGAGCGGGACCTTGCTCAGCTTCCTCCAGAGATCAAGCCGCTCTCTCGGGCACCAGTCAACCTAAAAATGAGCAACGACGCGAAGATCATCTTCGACACGATCGGCAAGCTTGCCGGGCTCACAGTCATCTACGATCCGGATTTTCCGGCACGGCGAGTTGCCGTCGGCCTGGACAACGTGACCCTGGAACAGGCTCTCGACGTCGTGTCCGTAGAGAGCAAGGCTTCCTGGACGCCTATGACCGAGAACATCATTCTCGTCTTTCCCGATCAGCCGCAAAAGCGCCGTGATTATGAAGAACAGGTTATTCGTACGTTCTATCTTTCCAATACGGTGCAGCCGCAGGAGCTCACCGACCCTTCACGAGCCCGGCCGCGCCGGCCTGAAGTCGCATGCGCCGTTCTTGAAGCGTATGTTAGAACGAGCGGGTCATAAGTCGGGACCGAGGATGGAGAACGTGATGAGCTCTGCGGAATCGCGGCTCAAGATGGACCACACGATACAACTCAGTGGCGCCGCGGGCGTACTGGAGCCCGCTGGATCCGAATCCAGACAAAAACGGAATACCATAACTCCATCGCAGGCGGAATCCCTACTCTCAGCGGAGAAACGAACGCTAGAGATGATGGCCAATGGAGCAAGCCTCCCGGAGGTGCTGAACGATTTGTGTGCCGCCATCGACGCCCACTCCCAAACTGGCGCTTCAATGGTTTGTTTGATGGATCCGGACGGGAAGCAGTTAATTCCCGCTGCCGGCCCTCATGTGCCCACTGCATTTACGACGGCCATCACACCTTGGCCGATTGGTCCGAATAGAGGTTCTTGCGGCACCGCTGCGTTTATGAAGCAACGAGTGATTATCTCGGATATTTCCAACGACCGGCGATGGCCCGATGAAGCTCGCGATTTGGCCCTAAACCACCGGTTCTGCGCGGCCTGGTCCGAACCGCTCATTTCCAAGGACGGCGAGGTTCTTGGAACCTTCTGCGTATCCTATGCGGAGCCGAGGTTTCCAAATAGTCAAGATCTTGAATTAATCGAGGCAGCCAGTCACATTGCGCTCATTGCCATCGAGCTTGAACGATCACACCTAGCCCTCAAAAATGCTCTCATCGAAATTAAAGACTCGGAAAATAGACTGAGAACTATCATTGACACAATTCCCGCATTGGCTTGGTCTGCCCGTCCCGACGGCTCGGCCGAATTCTTCAACCGACGCTGGCTGGATTATGCAGGTCTCTCTGCGGAAGAGGCATCGGATTGGGGCTGGACTGTTGCACTTCACCCAGAAGACCGGGATAGGCTCATGGATTATTGGCGGCACCTACTGGCTTCTGGGGAGGCCGGTGAGAGTGAAGCACGCTTACGCCGTTTCGACGGCGAATATCGCTGGTTCCTGTTCCGTGCGGGTCCGTTGCGCAACGATTCGGGAAAGATTGTGCAATGGTACGGAACGAACACTGATGTTGAAGAGCGGAAACGTGCCGAGGAGGCCCTCAGGTCGAATGAACAGAGCCTGCGCCTGATCGTAGACACCATTCCTGGGCTGGTGTCTACCGTGAATGCGGCAGGCGAGGTCGAACTCATCAACCGCCAACTCTTGGAATATTTCGGTAAGGCAGCTGAGGAATTGAAGAATTGGGCCACCAGTGACGCCATCCATCCGGATGACCTTCCTCGCATGATTGACGCATGGAGGCGCGCGTTCGAAGGTGGGCAGCCGCTTGATCTTGAGATTCGTAGCCGTCGAGTCGATGGCGTATACCGTTGGTTTAACTTACGATCTCGTCCACAACGTGATGCCGAAGGTCGCATTGTCCGTTGGTTTAGCTTGGGGACGGATATTGACGAGCGTAAGCGTGCTGAGGATGAATTGGGGAAGGCCTTCGATGAAATCAAGCGGCTTAAAGACAGCCTTCATGACGAGAATATCGTCCTCAGAGAGCAAATCGATCAGGTCTCCATGTTTGAGGAGATTGTGGGTACCTCGCCCGCATTGAAAACCGTCCTCTCCAGCATAGTGAAAGTCGCTCCCACCGACTCTACGGTGCTAATTACGGGCGAAACAGGCACGGGGAAGGAACTGATTGCGCGCGCCATACATAAGGGTTCGCGACGCGCTGGCCAGGGTTTTATTACCGTGAATTGTGCCGCGATCCCTTCTTCGCTGATCGCCTCGGAATTGTTTGGCCACGAGAAAGGGGCCTTCACAGGCGCTTTGCTGCGCCGACAAGGCCGTTTTGAGTTAGCGCATTCGGGCACGATTTTTCTCGATGAAATCGGCGAGCTTCCCGCGGAAACGCAGATTGCGTTGCTTCGAGTGTTGCAAGAGCGCCAATTTGAACGAGTGGGGAGTAGCCGCGCCATCGCTACTGATGTTCGAATCATCGCCGCCACCAACCGGGATTTGCCGGTTGCCATTGCTTCAGGAATATTTCGCGCCGACCTCTTCTACCGGCTGAATGTTTTTCCGATTGATATGCCGACCCTCCGGCAACGGAAAGAGGATATTCCGATGCTGGTCGAGTACTTCGTGAAGCGCTACGCGGAGAAAGCGCGAAAGCAAATCAGCAAGATCGACAAAAACACCCTAAAGCTATGTGAGTCGTATCATTGGCCAGGAAACATTCGTGAGCTGCAAAATATCATCGAGCGATCTGTAATCCTATGCACCGGGGACACCTTTTGCGTCGATGAGGCCTGGCTTTCAAGTCCAGAGAAACCTCGACTGGATTCATCGGGCCCTCTCACACAGAACGTCCAGAACTACGAGAAGGAACTCATCGAAGCTGCTCTTGCGGAAAGCAACGGAAAAGTTCCCGGGCAAATAGGGCGGCTGCCAACTCGGATTCCGCCGCCTACGTTACATTTGAAAATCAAACAGCAAAACATCATAAAGACAAACACCATGCGGTCAGCCTCGTTCAACTCGCAGAATTCTGAGACCTTCTAAGATTCCGCCACTCCAATTTCATTTGTTATCTTTCTTTTCAATGAAATCCAATTGGCCACTCAGTTGCACTGCTCATGATCGGTGTTCGAATTGAAAGAAGGCATAGTTCGACACTCTGGTTCAGCCGAAGCGTGACCGTTGGGCTGCTCTGCGCTTCTTTCGCAAACTGTTGCAGGTCGCACCGAGATCACCGCGCGTGATCATCACGGATAAGTTGCGGAGCTATGCTGCAGCCAAGAAGCTCACCTTGCCCGATATAGAACATCGGCAGAGCCGTTATCTGAACAATCGGGCCGAGAACTCGCATCAACGCACCCGCGTACGAGAAAGACAAATGAAGCGCTTCAAATCTTCGGAGCAAGCACAACGCTTCTCTCTGTGTTCGAATCCATCAATGCTCCCTTTCGATTGCGACGGCATCTTCTCTGTGCAACTCGTCATCGACAGCTACACAACCATCCTTTCACCGTCAGTTATCCGGAGGAGACATGATCCCGACTTCCTTGACCCCGGGCGCGACCGTTAGCGCCCAAGACCGCAGCGACGTGATCGATCTGGTCAATCGGCTCAACATGGCGTTCGATGTCTGGGACCTGGACACCATGCTGGGCCTGCACACCGACGATTTCACCGTCCATCATCCCAAGGGCGTGGCCACTGGACACGACCAGATGGTGGCGTTCTATGAGGCCTACTATCCGCTTACAGTTGGCGTGCGTCGCCAGCATCTGAACCATGTCGTCACCGGCAACGACGACGGCACGATCACCGTGCTCAGCTACAACCTGCTGATCCGGGTGGCCACGCCCGAGCGGGCGGCGGCCCTGAAAGGCCAGTCGGTGATCGAGGCGGAGCCAGGTCTTCCGGCCATCGCGATGCACTCAGTGATGATCGACCGCTTCCGGCGTGATCCGGGGCATGGCTGGCGGTTCGTCGAGCGCCATGTCGAGGAGACGGTGCGCAGTCCGACCTACCGATAGGGTCGGCCAGCCGCTCCGAGGCGCCGCATCAGAACGAACCGG
>Ga0210401_10006597_pt1 | contig 11752 bp, 12 predicted proteins | sample IncBWH32MmetaG_FD_150866 | JGI IMG/M metagenome (GOLD analysis project Ga0210401, IMG submission 150866) | Forest soil microbial communities from Barre Woods Harvard Forest LTER site, Petersham, Massachusetts, United States - Inc-BW-H-32-M | ecosystem: Environmental > Terrestrial > Soil >... | reverse complement strand
CGTCGATCGGCGGGTAGGAAAATTTTTCGCCGGAATCTGCTAGCAAATTTTCATAATTGTCATAGCCGCCAGGAATTTCGCACCCACCGTACGGGACAACGATGACGCGCTCGAATTTCACGCGGTCGCGAAATTTTTCGTAAATCGGAAGCAACACATCGTCGACGATCAGGAAACGATCTTGCGCATGGTTGGCGATGAACGCGATTTCCTCCGGATGTAGCCGCACATTCAACGTGTGCAGAACGCCACCCGCGCACGGCACACCGAAATAGGCCTCCATGTGTTCCGACTGATTCCATAGGAGCGTGGCGACGCGGTCCCCTCGGCGAAGCCCAAGCCCCGTCAAAGCGTTCGCCAACTGGTGTGAGCGCTTATACAAATCTCCCCACGTAGTGCGATCCAGACTCCGGTCGGGTTTTCGTGTGACGATCTCGACATTGCCGAACGTTTTCCCCGCCCTTTCAAGCATGGGCGGAACGGTCAGCGGGAAATCCATCATTAAACCGCGCATTTTTCTTGTTTCCCTCTGCTAATTCTGATTGAACGCCGCATCCTACCATCAAATTTCGTGAATATCTTGTTGGTTGTTTTACCATCCATGATAGAGCGTGAAACTATTTACTACGAAGTTATACATAAACGTTTATGTTGACGGACCTTCAAATTTGGAGGAAGATTGGCCGGAGCTGAAGTGCGTCTCACATCGGATTGTTCTGGGTTCTAGCCCAGGTCCCTAATCTCGATCCCGCCTTCTTCAGTCCTCGGTTTCGTGGATTCGTACTGCCACGGCCAAAAGGAGCCTCGCGTTGAAGAAACTTTACGTTGGCAATCTGCCATTTCAGGCTACAGAAGAACAACTAACCACTCTATTTTCCCAAACGGGAGTTACAGCAGCCAACGTTACTTTGGTACGCGACCGCTTTTCGGGTCAACCGCGCGGGTTTGGATTTGTTGAGATTAATAATGATGAGGAAGCAGATCGTGCCGTTCAAGGTTTAAATGGGCACGATTTCATGGGTCGTAATATTGTGGTGAACGAAGCCCGGCCTCCGCGTGAAGGCGGCGGTGGTGGCGCAGGTGGCGGCGGACGTCGTCCCGGCGGTGGTGGCTTTGGTGGTGGCGGTGGAGGCCGTGGTCCCGGTGGAGGCCGTGGCGGCCCGGGTGGTGGTGGCGGACGAGGAGGCGGCCGAGGTGGTAGCGGCGGCGGTGGCAGAGATCGCGACCGTGGCGATCGGGGTGGCGGTGGCGGCGGACGCTGGTAATTCGCGCTGCAACAGACCGGATTTCTTAAAAATCTCACTAACGGGGAGTCTCTTAGACTCCCCGTTTTTTGTTATTTGTCTTAGAAACATTATTAAATAGTACCCTCGACTTCTCCCGACTCCTCCAAGGGGAATTTTGTAACCCACTGATTGTATTATGGTTAGATTTCCTTCCCTTAGTACTTCCGTCCCTTCATGATTGTATCCACCGTCCTATACTGCACACCCATCAAAATTTGTACTTTCAGCTTGTGACGATCGTCACAAAATTTGACGAGGCAGAATGACCGGAGAACGGCCTCCCAGATTGGAGAGGCAAACAGGAGACTCATGATGACCTTCAACACAGGCCAGCCAAATCAGCAGGAGCGTTTTGACCAAGCTCTGACTGAGCTCCCGGGATCGATCCGCCTTTCTGAAATTATTTCCGCACTCTCCTATGCCCTTGACCTTACTGAAGGCCAGCCGATGGGCCATTCCGTGCGTGCCACCATGATCGGGATGCGTCTGGCGCAGCAAGTCGGCATGAGCCAGGACGACCAAGCTGGTCTTTATTACGCCCTTTTGCTGAAAGATGCTGGGTGCAGCAGCAATGCCTCCCGACTTTTCCATATCTTGAATGCGGACGAAATTAAGGCCAAGGGTGACCTGAAGACCAAGGATTGGACGCGCATCGGATGGGAAAGCCTGCACTATGCACTCACCCACGTTGCCACGGGCATGCCTTTCCTCCAGCGCATGCAAAGGCTTTTCCAAGTGGCTGCAACGCAGCAGCAGGATTCCTGCATGCTGGTCAAAATTCGATGTGAGCGCGGATCCTCAATTGCCAAGCAGCTTGGATTTTCAGAAGCGGTTGCTAACGGGATTTACAACCTTGACGAGCACTGGAACGGCCGCGGCTATCCCGACGGACTGCGAAAGCAAGAAATCCCAATGTTCTCAAGGATCGCCAACCTAGCGCAAACGCTGGACGTTTTTTACAACGCCCGTGGTCCGTTGGAAGCCATTGACGCCGCCCAGAAGCGCAGCGGCCGCTGGTTTGATCCCGACCTGGTGAAGGCCGCTACTTCGCTGGCGAATTCCGGAATTCTCTGGAATGGGTTGGGCGACGCGAATCTGGTTCAAAAAGTTGCTTCCATTGAACCGAAACAGTTTCAGCTTAAGGCGAGCGAGCAGTCGATTGACAGAATTTGCGAAGCATTTGCCGAAGTCATTGATGCCAAGTCGCCTTTTACTTACCGCCATTCCCATGGTGTTGCTGATGCCGCCGTGGAAATCGGCGAATGGTTCGGCATGAATCGGCAGAGCGTCAAACTTCTTCGCCGTGCGGCGCTGCTGCATGATATCGGCAAATTAAGCGTCCCGAACTCCGTTCTGGAAAAGCCGGCGAAGTTGACCGGCGCGGAATGGCAGATCGTGAAGGCCCATCCCTATTACACTCTCGAAATTCTTAAAAAAATCCCCGGTTTCGCACGGCTCAGCCAGGACGCCGCTGCACATCACGAAAAGCTCGATGGATCTGGCTACTGGCTAGGGTTGAAAGGCGAACAAGTTTCCACCTTTGCTCGAATCCTGGCCGTAGCCGATATTTTTGATGCGCTGCATGCCAAGCGGCCGTACCGTGACGGAATTCCGCTCGAAAAAGTGTTTCTAATGATGCGCCAGGACGCGCCGCATGCTCTGGATCTGCCATGCGTCGAAGCGCTCGTCGCTTCCAAATCCAATTCTGAACCAATTGCTTTCGGTAGCCCTGAAATTGCACTAGCAACATAAACTAAAAAATAGGAGAGATTCCAAGATGAGGTTCCGCAGGATCCTTCCCTTGTTGTTTGCCGTGTGTGCGTTATTTGCAGTCACAGCCTCCGCCCAGGATTTTTACTGGAATTCAGCCAGCACCCGCTCCGTCGCACTTGGCGGCGTTTATGTACCATCTGACTCGGACGCCATTGGTGCACTTACCACGAACCCGGCGGGCTTATCGTTTCTCAACAACCCCACACTCGACGTAAACATGTCCGCAATTTTTGCCCGCGGATCGTTCAGCAATTCCGTTAACAACAATTCGCAAATGACCACCCCACCGGGAGTCATTCCCTATGGCGCGTTCGGCATGCCTCTTGGCAAATCGCATTTCAGCGTTGCCGCGGGGTTTGCACCGGATCTGGCTTCGGTTTCGGATTGGAAATACCAGGACGCTCCCGGCAAAGGTGGCGTGACCTACGGGTTGCAGGAAAATAAATCCGCGATTCTTGCGGGCCGCGCGATTCTTGGTTTGAGTTACGCGTTCGGGCAGAAGCTGTCCGTCGGTTTGACCGCTGGAGCCGACTACAACGAAAACACGCTTCACGCACCGTATATTTTTCAGAGCACGCCAGGTCTGGCAGGAGACAAGACTTTGCTGGATCTCCACACTTACGGGACTGGCTGGAACATGAGCGTGGGCGCGATGTTCCAACCCACCAAAAAGTTGGATGTTGGCGTGGCCTGGAAATCGCACACTGTAATCGTGACCAATGGCCTCGCTTCCGGCAACGCGTACGCGTTGTTTGGCTCCCCGACACCGATACAGGCGACTGCCTTCTCCTACAATGCGTCGGTAAAAAACATCCTGCCGCAGTCGGTGAATGCCAACGTCGCCTGGCACCTTAACCCGCACTGGGTTTTTGCGTTCCAGACCGATTGGGTTAACTGGAGCAACGCCTTCGTCAATTTGCCGGTCACACTGACCAACGGCTCAAATAGCGCCGTCCCATCGACGCTCGTCGACGGCATCCCCCTGAACTGGAAAGATCAATATTCCTTCCACGGCGGCGTGGAGCGTGAACTGTGGGAAAGCGCTTCGGTCCGTTTCGGCTACGCCTACGGAAACAGTCCTGTCCCCAGCGGCACGCTGACGCCCATGACCGCGGCCATCATGACCAACCAGCTTTCCACTGGTTTCGCCTACCACATGGGGCGCTCGCACTTTGACATTGCCTACACGTACGATCCCACTTCCCAGCAGCAGGTTCAGCAAAGCGGCCTGCTCGCCGGCGAATATAGCAACAGCGCCGTGCGCGTTGGACTACAGTCCGTGTCGCTCGGTTACTCGTTCCAGTTTTAAGCGGCCCGCCGTCGCGGTATCACGCGATGGAACCGCATCACAGATAAGCTAGCCGCAACGAAACTGGGGAGCCCGCCACAACGGGCTCCCCGGTTTTATTTTGTGCCTTGCCGTGAACCTGGGAATAGTCTATGCTTTCCCTAGGAGAGTCCTATGGCCACCCTATACGTCGAAAACGTCCCCAACGAACTCTACGAAGCGTTGCGCAGCCAGGCAAAGGCCCGCCGCCACTCGATCGCGGCCGAAGTGCTTGCTCTGCTCGAGGAAAACGTACCGACACCCACCGAGCTGAAGGCAAGACATGACTTGTTTCGCAAGGTTATGCAATTGAGGAAGAAGCTGCCGAAGAGTGAGGGGCCATTTCCATCCGCGGAGGAAATGATACGCGAGGACCGGGAACGGTGACCCTCTTCGTTCTGGATGCAAGTGTGGCGGTGAAATGGTTTCTGTCACCGAAAAATGAACGGCTTACGGCGGAAGCTCTTGAATTGCTCAGAAGGTACGTGCAAAAGGAAGTGCAATTTATTATCCCTGATCTGTTCTGGGCGGAAATCGCGAGTGCCTTTTGGAAAGCGGTTCGCTTGGGCCGGTTTGAGAAAACCTCAGCTCAACAGGCACTGTGCTACCTGGGGCGCTGCGATTTGCCGATATATTCCAGTGTAACGCTACTGGACCGGACCTTTGAAATTGCCACTGCATTTGACCGGAGCGTTTACGATAGCCTGTACGTGGCCCTCGCAGTGCAAACCAAATCGCAGTTAATTACTGCCGATGAGCGCCTCGCCAATTCCCTCGCTTCCTGTTTTCCGGTGAAGTGGCTGGGAGCGGTTTAGAAATCGGGGATTTAGTTTGACCGTTTCCAGCGACGGTATTCGTAGTAGGTGACGAATAGGATGGCAAACAGCAGGCACGCTGCAACCGGCCGCAAAAAAATTCTCCAATTGACTTGAATGAATGTGAAAAAAGACGTTCAGTGTCAAAAAACGCTGGCAACCGCCCACCACAATGTAGAAAGCAAGGCAGAGGCCAAAGTAATTCTAGTCCCTTCTTCGAGATAACGAGAGTCTCGCAAAAATCGATTCCTAAAATCAGGGTCCGCAAATGCGCGAGTGCTCGCCAGGAAGGCGAATACTGAAAATGCGGACAACAGTTTTGAACACTAAAGGCGAAGCCCTCGACAAATCCATGCGCGGAACGCTCTCTTTGTGTGACCAGAGTCCGAGAATGCAACCCCTTACGCCGTGGCGGACTTGAACGATTCTACTTTTTCCACTTGGCCGTTGCCATAGCGGTAGCGCTCGATGGCCAGAGAATCGATGCCCTGGCGAACGAGAGCTTCGATATCGAGAGCGCTTTCCGCACGGTCAAGTTCCTCGACAGTTGCGTGCAGTGCAGGATTGCGCGGCAGAAAAATAGGGCAGCAATCGTGAAACGGCTCCGCGGAAATGTCATGCGTACCGATTTTGCTCGCGTAATTCATGATGTCGATTTTGTCTTCGCCCACGAGCGGGCGGTAAAGTGGCATGCGCGTTGCTGCGCCCACGGCAGCCATATTGTGCAATGTTTGCGAAGCGACCTGAGCCAAACTATCTCCAGTGATGAGGCCTAATGCGCGATTCGAACGCGCCACCCGCTCGGCAATGCGCAGCATCATGCGGCGGTAAAGCAAAATTCGAAATTCCTCCGGCGCGTGCGCGACAATTTCCCGTTGAATCGGCTCGAACGGCACGAGATAAAGCTTCGCCGAAAATTGCCACGGTACGAGACGCTTCACAAGATCGCGCGCCACATACACGGAAGATTCTCCGGGATCCGCGCCCCCGCCCCAGAAATGTACAAAATTCAAATGTGCGCCGCGCTTCATCATTTTATGCGCGGCGACCGCGGAATCGAATCCTCCCGAAAGCAGGCACGTCATACGTCCCGCTGTATTTGGCGGAAGTCCACCTGCGCCAGGAATCTTTTGAGCGTAAACAAGGAGTGATGGCCCAGGAGGAATCTCGATACGGCACGTCAAATCGGGATCGTTCAGTTTCACGCGCGCTTCTCGGCCGGAGACACGCAACTGATCCACCAGATATTGGCCGACAGAAACCTCGATATCGATGGTGCGCTGCGGGAAAGATTTGTCGCTGCGTTTGGAACGCACCGCGAATGTCGCAAATTTTTCTCCGCGAATTTCTTCCCATGCCGCGCGCCCGAGCGCGGCCAGATCGTTTTCACTCCCGCGGGGCACCACTCGCGCCACTGCATAAAATGCAATACCAAAAACGCGCTCGATGCGCGCAATGGCTTCCTCAGTCGACGCCCCCTCTCCAAATTCTATGAGCAAGCGATCGCCGGGACGCAGGATGCGTTCCACCGGAAGTGCCTCAAGCGCGCGCTTAAGTGCAATATGCAGTTTGCTCAAAAAGAAGCGGCGATTGCCTCCCTTGAGCCAAAGTTCATGATAGTGGACGACAATAACAAGTTTAGACATTTACAGCGATTCCCCAAAAACGCTTGAATCCCGCAAGTATAACAGCCGAGCGTAAGGATTGGCCAACCCTGCACGACCAAAGGCGTGGATAGACATCGGAGAAAAGACGCAAAAGCAATGACCACAGCGAGTTGGCGATATGTTTCACGTGAAACGAATTGATGTTTCAAAAGGCCGCACCGACCAGAAAATCAATGTGTTTGCTTTCGACACACAGCAAACTTCCAACGCGATAATTTCTCTTTCGTAACGCTCTTGTAACTATTCTCAGTCTATTCTGGACGCCCGTAAGGTTGTGGCGTATACCCAAGTACAGGCCATCGTGCCACTTTTCAAGCCGTTGTGGCGACAGGAAGCGACCGCAGCCATAGTTCGCGCATCTGATCGTTTGAGACGTAGAGCGTCCTGGTCATGGAGACGCGGGAGCGAGCGATGTGGAATAAGAACGATTGGGATCAGTTCTTTGCTATCGCCAGCAAGCCGTGGAAACGACGCCGCCCTCCGCGCCCGATTTATCCGAACGGCGCAAAGCGCGTGCTTCCAGCCGTCGGTTTCAGCCTCTCAGAGCTTGATGATGCGGGAATTAACATGGAGGCGGCCGAGCGTTTGGGATTGCCCGTGGACGCGGCCCGAATTGGCGCTTACGGACCGAACGTTTCGGCGCTCAAGGATTATATCCGCTCCGCGCGTAACCCTGGTAAGTTGGGTTAAGACGCGAAGCGCAAAAGTAAAGATTGAAGCGCATTGATTCTTGTAGCACAGGCTTCAGCCTGTGGGTTCTGCTTGACGTCGAAGGCAAACTCCACACTCTGGAGCCTGAATTGCGTATCAACGAATACTTAAGTTTGCAGTCTATAGGAATTTGACCCGGCTCGAGGTGTAATACACTTTTTAGCCTCACAAAACCAAGTTAATTCTCGGCCCAGCCACTTGACGCCGTTGAAACTTCCGGTAAAATTTCCTTTCTGCCTTTGAGTGCTGATGCAGACTATATCCAATACGCCCGTTGTGCCTGCCGCTGCCGCGGATAACGAAACACGCCACGACTTCGACTTCCCCCAACGAGAAGCCGCGTTTTTTTACGGATTGTTCCTGCGAGGACATTCTGCGGAACAGTTACGGCGTGACATTGAAGTTCCCCCGGCCGTCTTGCTCAAATGGCATCGCGAATCGGAACGTGACCCCTCCTTGCGCGACATTTTCACGCGCATGCTCGACTACCGCCGCCATGTTCTGGCAATTTTCGATGTCCTTGTCGATACCGAATCGCGTCCTCAGCGCGTTCAGTAAAAAATCCCCCCAACTCGAATGCAACATTGCGCGACCTGGGTAGCACTCAGGCTTCAGAGGCTGCGGAAAAAGTACTTTTTAGTCATCCCGTTCACGGTGAACCGAGCAAAGCGAGGGATCTGCTTTTCTTCGCGGCTTCCAAGAAACAGCAGATTCCTCGGGCAAACCTCGTCCTTCGGAATGACATGGCGTGAGTTTTTCCGCAGCCTGTTCAGCCTGTCCAGGTTTCGCATTTGCTAAGCAAAGACCACGCGCCCGCCGTATTACGATAGGCGCCATGTTAGACTTTGCCGGAGCCTTTCAGAATGCCCGACCGCCCACGATCAGCCATTCGAAACCTCCATCTGGATTGGGTCGACCTCATCTGGTTGATCTTTTTAGGCGCTCTGGCGCTCCTCCCCCCGGTTGACGAATACCACAAGCAATTGATCCTGCTGGCGATTTTTGCCGTTCAGGTGAGCGAAGGCTGGCTGATCCGCCGATTGCCAAAGCGCGGTCCCGCTTACACAGTCATCATCAAAATTTTGCTCGCCACACTGCTGCTCGATCACACCGGCGAATTCGGTATCAACAGCAGTTACTACCCGATTTATTTTTTGCCAATCGTAAGCTCCGCCATTTACTACGGCACGTGGGGCGCTCTCGCTTGGACCACGCTTGCATCGCTGTCTTACCTGTCGCTGTTAATCCCCGCTCTCCAGGAAGTGGACGTGACGCCGGAGGGCAAAGCCATCCTCGCCATTCGCGTCCTTTTCTTTTACGTTGCGGCTACTTTGGTTAACCGGTTTGCGGTGGAAAACCGCAGGCACGTGAAGAGGTTGGAGGATCTCTCAGGGAAACTGGAGCAGACCAATCGTCAATTGTTGCGTGCCGAAGCCGATGCACGCCGCGCTGAGCGCCTGGCTGCGCTGGGACAGCTTTCCGCGGGTCTCGCACACGAAATTCGCAATCCGCTCGGCGTGATCAAAGGTTCGGCCGACATGCTCAGCCGGAAAGTTGCACAATCCGAACCTCTCGTCGGGGAACTGGCCGGATACATTTCCTCGGAAGTGAACCGCTTGAACGCTCTGGTTGTGCGCTTTTTGGATTTTGCCCGTCCGTCGAAACTCGAATTGCGTCCGGAGCAACTTTCCGAAATTGTCGATCGCGCTCTCACCGCAGCCACCGCTTCGGTCCCTGATTCCGGCGTGAAAATTGAGCGGCAATACGCCCCGAATTTGCCATCCGTCCCGCTAGACGCGCAGCTCTGCGAACAGGTCTTCATCAATTTGATAACTAATGCAATTCAAGCCATGCAAGGGCAGGATGCGGGACTGGAAAAAACGCTACATTTGTTGATCCAGGCGGAAGTTTCTCGTGGAGAAGATGGTGTCGGCGTAATTGTCGAGGACACAGGCCCGGGCGTGCCACCTGAATTGCGCGAACAAATTTTCAATCCATTTTTCACGTCAAAAAAAGAGGGGGTCGGGCTGGGGCTCTCCATTGTTGTAAAAATTGTGGATGACCATCGCGGCACGCTCCGGTTAGAAGAAAACAATCCGCGCGGCGCTCGCTTCCACGTCTTCTTTCCGCAGGTTGACCCGAGCTCATGAATTTTCTATTGCGCAAGTTTTAGAGACTGCATGAGAGCTACAGAATCATTGTGGGTCGTGGCTTCAGCCTCGAAATAAGGTCTTCAAAAATAACTGCGGCTTTGCAGGCTGAGGAGAAAGTACTTTTTGTCATCCCGAGCGAAGCGAGGGATCTGCTTTTCTTCTCGGCTCCCAAGAAACAGCAGATTCCTCGGGCAAACACCGCCCTTCGGAATGACATGGTGCGAGTTTTTCCGCAGCCTCTTCAGCCTCTGAGGTTCCAATTTTGCAGTTCACGATGACTCTTTGGCCTGCGGGAGCTAGCAGCAGAAAAATAAAACGACCCAGGACGAATCCCGCGCAGCTCCGAACACGAGTATTACTGATTCGTCCGGTACATGACCCTCTGTGGGCCTTCTACAATTTTAAAATCAGGTGGAACCGTGAATAGTGAAGCATCCGGCTCCGTACGAACAATATTTGTTAATTGAAAAGTCTGATCTCCCATTCGCGGATCGCTTCTCTTGCTGTAGACAATTGCCTTCAGATCGGGCGACGTCCAAACTTCCGTGACGATCGTGATCGGCCGGTCATTTCCAATTTCTCCCGCTGCAATCGTCCGAGTCGTTCGCACGCCCGTCACCTGCACGCCCTCCATCGTTTGAGCGCCAAGATCTTCCGTCGTAACCTTTCCTTGGTCGCTTGCCATGAAGGTTCGCTGCACCATGATCCCTTCGGGAGGCGGCCCCGGCGGCAGGCCGCCTGAAGGCATCGAATCACTCATTTGCATAATGACTTTGCCTCCGCCGGCCATTGCGCCGGACATATTCATATTTGCGTTCGGCGGAGGCATTGGCGGAGCTGGCATTTTCTGAGCAGTCTTGTCCGTCAAATTCAACGTGTAGGCCGCCTGCGCCACGGGATCCTGGATGAAGACGAAATGCGGAGCATCGGCGGCCGCCATGTTTCCGATGACGGGTAGTGGCGCGTCCTGGCGGCTGCGGCCCTGCGAGTCGCGGGCTACGTTTCCGGACATGGTCTGAGTAATTTTTGTTCCATCACCCAGTGTCTGTACGCTTTCGTTCGTGATTGTGGCCGAGTAGGGCGCTCCTTGAACTGGAGCGAATTGCCCTTTTGCAACCACGCCCATGCCGACGGTTGTAACGGGTCCGGCGCTCTGAAAATAAACTGCGTTTCCGGGCTCCTGCGCAAAAAGACTCGGCGATGCCGTCAGAATCATTCCCGGAATTATTCCCAGTGATATTTTTAAGATGAGTGCACGCTTCATGGCCTTGTCGTTCTCCTTTCAAATCCTGCAAGCATGGGGCGCAACCGCATTCCCTCGGCCGTTCCATCCGCCGCAATCGTCAGGTCCGCCAGAAAATTCACGCCTTCGGGAATCGCTCCCGGTGGAAAGATTTCGTCGGCGGGAATGGCGATTTGGATCATCGGCTCTTCCTGGCTGTCGTAGGTTACTATGCGCTGCGCAGACGATGAATTGTTATTCTGAACTGGCACGATTCTCGATTCAACTGCGCCAGCGTGCCGCATATTATTCCGATGAATTGACGGAACGGACCCTGACACTGAGCTCCCGGCGACGCCTAGCGAATTTGCTGTTGCAACGGGAGGAAGTTGCATCGTTGACGGTTTAACGCGGGCTCGCGGCCACGCGAGGAACAGCACTATCACAGCAGTCACCACGCCCGCCGCAATAGCTGACGACGCCCAAGCTGGCGCTACGCGCCGTGCATTCACCGTTATCGCCTCATTGCAGTACGCGTCAACCTCGCGGCTCACTTTTGCGAACACACTAATTTGCCCCCGGCATTCGTTGCAGCTCTCAAGGTGCAGCTCAACTTTCACAGCTTCCTCGGCCGGCAGCTCATGGTCCAGCAAGGAGATCAATTTATTGGAATATTCACACATTGCATTTCTCCGCTAATTTCCTGACGGCGCGATCGACTGTATCGCTCACCGTAGATGTTGCAATCCCCATGACTTCGCCGATTTCGCGGTAGCGTAACCCCGCGGAGCGCAGCAG
>Ga0210401_10006592_pt1 | contig 11758 bp, 10 predicted proteins | sample IncBWH32MmetaG_FD_150866 | JGI IMG/M metagenome (GOLD analysis project Ga0210401, IMG submission 150866) | Forest soil microbial communities from Barre Woods Harvard Forest LTER site, Petersham, Massachusetts, United States - Inc-BW-H-32-M | ecosystem: Environmental > Terrestrial > Soil >... | reverse complement strand
TCCATCTGGAAATCGGCAATTTCACCGGACATTTCATTAGCCTGGATGGCAAGATCCTCACCGAAGAGCAATGGAAGTCTCATGAATTTGAGTGGCTTCCCAGCCCCGACGACTACAAGTATGTACAATCGTTGATGAGCGGACGTGTGGCGGAGTTCGGGAAATTCGCGAACTGGATTGCCCCGCCAGTGAAAGGCATCAACGGGAAACCGCTCGATTTTCAGTACGTGCGCTTCAACTGAGGCAACGCGTGCCCTCAACCACCCAGCCCATCATCGACATTCACGTCCACATCATGCCGTTTCACATGATGAAGCCGCATGCACTGGACTTAATTAAGCGCGGGCGCAAAGACTATGCGGACGTTGAGCGTTATTGCGCGGATCCAAAAGCGTTTCTCACGTTGCTGGACCAGCTTGGCATTGAACGCGCGGGACTGATCAATTACGTCGCGCCCGATATCATCGGCTTCACGCCCGAGGTGAACGATTGGAGCGCAAATTATTGCAAAGCCGCGCCGCAGCGGCTCATTGCCTTTGGGAGCGTTCTCCCCAGCACCGTCTCTGATCCTGGCACCGAAGTCGATCGCATCGCGAAGCTAGGCATTCGCGCTTTAAAACTGCATCCTTCCCATCAAGTCCTCTCGCCAAACGGCTACATGAAAGGCGACCGTGGCCTCGCTGCCGTTTATGAACGCGCGCAAGCCAACAATTTGCCCGTCATGATTCACACCGGCACATCGATTTTTCCCGGAGCCAGAAATCTTCACGCGCAACCCATGCTGTGCGATGACGTTTGCATCGATTACCCCAATCTCGTCGTCATCCTGGCGCACGGCGGCCGCCCTCTCTGGATGAACGAAGCGTTTTTTCTCGTGCGCCGCCACAAGAATATGTACATGGATATCTCAGGCATTCCGCCGCAAAAACTTCTCGAATATTTCCCGCGCATCGAAGAAATCGCCGATAAAGTTTTGTGGGGCACCGACTGGCCCGGCCCTGGCGTCCCCGAAATCAAAGGCAACATCGACAAATTCCAGTCCCTCGCCCTATGCGAAAGAACCAAGCGCCAAATCCTTTACGACACCGCCGCGAAGCTATTCCCCCGGTAGCACAGGCACTCATGCCTGTGCCCGGTAGCCCATCCACACTCTTCAGCTGCGAGCTGATCGCCACTGCAAACGAACATCTGTTCAATATCTGAACGCATGTTCATATTTCGTTGACTCTCCCCTTCCGGAGTGCCATCCTACTTCCGTGCGCACCTCCCGCGTCCAACGCCGCTATCTCGCCCGCCGGCTAGAAATCCTCCGCGCCGCCGGCCGCGAATTCCGCACGCGCGGCTTTGCCGAGACAGGCATGCGCGAAATTGCCGCCGCCGCCGACCTCTCCCCCGCTAACCTCTATAACTATTTCCGCGGCAAAGATGAAATTCTCTTCTTCTGCCAGGACAGCGCGCTAGATCGCCTGATTGCCAATCTCGAGAAGACGCGTAGCCGAAAAACAGGTGCCACTGAAAAACTGCGATCGGTCATCACCTTTCATTTGCACTGCGTTCTCGACGAAGTGGAAGGCTCCGCTGCTCATCTGCTGACCAACTCCATTCCGAATACTCTGCAAAAACGCCTGCTCGCCAAGCGCGACCGCTACGAACAGGGCCTCCGCCAAATCATCGCCGCCGGTATTCGTTCCGCAGAATTCGTTGCGACCGATCCCGCCCTCGCCACCCGTGCGATCCTCGGCGCCCTGAATTCGACCGTGCTCTGGTTTAATCCCCAAGGCGCTCTATCCGCCCATTCCGTAGCGGAAACTTTCGCCAACTATTTAATCCGCGGCCTGTGCAGCAGCCGATCTTCAGCCCGGCCGACTCGTAGTGGCCGGTCTTTAGACCGGCCCACTATAGACTTTCGCAAAAAAACTCGGAGCAAAGGTGCCCAACAATGGTGACCATTTCTCCCGTCTCGCAAAAGTCTGCTCAAATCCGTTTAACGCTGAACGGTGAGCAAACCGATGTCTCTTTCGCTCCCTACAAAACCCTGCTTGAAGTTCTGCGCGAGGATCTCAACCACACCGGCACCAAACATGGCTGCGAACTAGGCGAATGCGGCGCCTGTGCGGTGCTGCTCGATGGAAAACCTGTTCTGTCTTGTCTTCTACTGGCGCTCGAGTGCAACGGAAGAGAAGTCGTCACTGTTGAAGGCCTCGGCGCGAATGGCGCGCTGCATCCGCTGCAAGAAGCGTTCGCTGATCTTGGCGCGGCGCAATGCGGATACTGCACTCCCGCGATTCTCGTAACGGCAAAAGCCTTGCTCGACCAGAATCCGCACCCCACTCGCGATCAAATCCGAGAAGCTCTGTCGGGGAATCTGTGCCGCTGCACGGGCTACCTGCAAATCTTTGAAGCGGTCGAAGCCGCGGTCCTCGAAATTGCCAGCCAAAGCAAGTCAGCCTAACCCGCGCGCGCAAAATCAGGAGCGCCTATGCCAGAAGAAAAAAGCCCGCCACCCGACAAACTAGACAGAAAGAACGGCGAACTCCGCGTAATCGGCCACGCGCGCCGTCGGGTGGACGCTCGCGCCAAAGTCACCGGGCAGACCCGCTTCGCCGACGACATTTCCCTTCCCCGCATGGCGCACTGCAAACTTCTTCGCTCGCCGCACCCGCACGCGCGCATTCGCGGCATCGACACGTCTCGCGCGGCCGCTCACCCTGGCGTCTATCTCGTGCTCACCGGCAAAGATCTTCCCATCGAATACGGCATTCTCCCGGTCAGCCAGGATGAGCAAGCGCTTTGCCTCGATCACGTCCGCCATGTCGGCGATCCCGTTGCCGCGGTGATTGCGCGGGAAGAGTTGATTGCGTTTGAAGCTCTTGACCTGATTCAGGTCGAGTACGAAATACTTGCCACCATCTCCAATCCTGAAGAAGCTTTAGCCACGCCGACTCCACGCATTCACGATTACGGGGATGAAGGCAACATCCACAAACGCGTCGCGCTTGAATTCGGGAACGTGGACCAAGGCTTTGCGGAAGCCGACGAAATCTTCGAAGACACTTTTTTCTATCAAGGCAATACGCATCTGCCCATCGAGCAGCACGCTTCTGTCGCTACCAAAGACCCGGATGGCAAGCTAACGATTTGGACGAGCACGCAAACGCCGCACTATCTGCACCGCGCGCTTGCCAAAGTCTTGCAGATGCCTCCTGCGCACATTCGCGTGGTTGCTACTCCCAATGGTGGCGGTTTCGGCGGCAAGAGTGACCCCTTCAATCATGAAATTGTGGTGGCGAAAGCCGCGCTTGTTCTGGATCGTCCCGTGAAGGTTTGTCTTACGCGCGAAGAGGTTTTCTACTGCCACCGTGGACGCCATCCAGTGCTGATGAAATTCAAAACCGGCGTGAAAAGGGACGGCACGATTACCGCGATGCATTTGCAGACGCTGATCGATGGTGGCGCATACGGGTCGTATGGTGTGGCGAGCACCTTCTATACCGGCGCTTTGCAAACCACTACGTACCATGTGCCACGCTATAAATTCCAAGGCTGCCGGACTTTCACGAACAAACCGCCGTGCGGACCCAAGCGAGGGCATGGCACGGTGCAGCCGCGATTTGGGCAGGAAGTGCAGCTCGATAAAATCGCGGAGAAACTCAAGATCGATCCCGCCGACATGCGTCTGCACATCGCGGAATCTTCCAATGCGGTTACTGCTAATTTCTTCCGGCTCAGCACGGTCAATCTTTCCGAGTGCATTCGACGGGTGGTGAAATCTTCCGGCTGGCGCGACAAATTCCGAAAGCTCCCGGAAGGGCGCGGAGTCGGCATTGCTTGCTCAGCGTATCTCACCGGCGCGGGTCTGCCGATTTACTGGAACAAGATGCCGCACTCGGGCGTGCAACTGAAATTTGATCGTGGGGGCGGCGTAACGCTCTTCTGCGGCGCAACGGAAATCGGCCAGGGCTCCGACGATGTGCTTGCGTCTATCGTGGCGGAAGTTCTTGGCCTCGACACTTTCGATATTCGTCTCTATACCGGCGACACTGATCTCGGACCCGTTGATCTCGGCTCTTATTCCAGCCGCGTCACGATCATGGCGGGAAACGCCGCGCTGCAAGCCGCCGAGCGGGCGAAGACACTGCTCGCCGAAGCCGTTGCCGAGCGGCTCAGCGTTGCGCCGGAACGCCTGCGCTTCGCCGACAAACGCGTCTACGATTCGGCGGCTCCCGAAAATGGCGTCACGTTTCAGGAAGCTGTATGCCTTGCGGAAGCCCGCTTCGGCACCATTGGCACAGTCGGCTCTTACACTCCGCCTAAGTCGCCGGCTTTATATAAAGGTGGCGGCGTTGGGCCCTCGCCTACTTACTCTTACACGGCCGCTGTGGTCGAAGTCGCCGTCAATCCCGTGACTGGCTGGATCACGGTGCCGAAGATCTGGATCGCGCACGATATTGGACGCGCGCTCAATCCCACGCTGGTGCGCGGCCAGGTGGAAGGCAGCGTGTACATGGGGCTTGGCGAAGCGCTTATGGAAGAGCAGGAATTTCGCCGCCTGCCGAAAAAACTTTCGCATGCGCTGGTACACAAATTCCCTTCCATCCTTGAATACAAGAGTCCGACGTCACTCGACATGCCTGACGTTTTCACCGAACTTGTCGAGGAACCCGATCCAAAGGGGCCTTTCGGGGCGAAAGAGGTTGGACAGGGGCCGTTGCTGCCGATCATGCCCGCTGTGGCGAATGCGGTTTACGATGCGGTCGGCGTTCGCATCGATGAAGTGCCGATCACGCCGGAAAAAATCGTGAAGGCGCTGGCGGAGAAAAAAGCCGGGCGCGCGCCGCGGTTTGGGCCTTCGCATTTTCCTCACGTCGAGTGGCCCGAGGCGCTTCGCGTTCCTCCGCCCTGGGAGGGCGGGGATGGCAATGCTGTGAACGATGTTCCGCGCCACGAAAAGACCAAGCGCCCGGAACACACGCAACCGCGAACGCCTGAGAAAGATCAGGTACTCAGCTCATGATGCGCTTGCCGCTATTCGCATTTCGCGCACCGCGCACGCTCGACGAGGCGGTGCGCATTCTGCATGGCGAAGGACCTGCTGCCATGGCACTGGCGGGCGGTACCGATCTGCTGCCTAACATGAAACGCCGCCAGCAAGTGCCGCACACCTTGCTGAGTCTTCGTCAAATCGAGGCGTTGCGTACAATACAGCTCCGTGATTCCGGCGCGCGACTTGGCGCTTGCCTCACGCTTTCCGAGATTGCCGGCGATTCTCGATTCCGGAATGGTGCAACGGCGTTGGCGCAAGCGGCGGCGCAGGTGGCTACGCCGCAGATCCGCAACATGGCCACGCTTGGCGGCAATCTCTGCCTGGATACGCGCTGCAACTACTACGACCAGAGTTATGAGTGGCGCAAAGCCATCGACTTTTGCATGAAAAAAGATGGGGTGACGTGTTGGGTGGCGCCGAGCAGCCCAAAGTGCATGGCGGTTTCTTCCACCGACACAGCGCCGGCGCTTATGGCGCTGGGCGCGCGCGTTCGGCTCGTCTCACAGTCGGGCGCCCGAGAAATTTTGCTGGCGGAGCTTTACAACAACGATGGAATGAACTATCTGCACCGCAAGCCGGACGAAATTCTTGCCGAGGTGCTGCTCGATTCCCTGCACGGATGGCGCAGCACTTACTGGAAATTGCGGCGGCGCGGATCGTTCGATTTTCCGGTCTTGTCAGTGGCGGCCGCCGCGCGGTTCGGCAAGAACGGCGTCGTGGAGGAGACTCGCCTCGTAATTGGGTCTGCGGCTTCGCGCCCGCTCGTTGCCGAGGACGCTGCAAAGTTTCTTGTGGGTCGTTCGCTTACCACGGAAACGATCGTGGAGGCTGCCGCGCTTGCTGCGCGTATTGCTAAACCACTGGATAACACGGACTTCGACATGAGTTGGCGGAAAAAAGTTACCGGTGAGTTTGTCACTTACGCGCTTCGCGAACTTCGTGGAGATGATGTCGCTGGCGAACGCGAGGCCATAACGCGGATGCCAACTATCTAAGGATGGGCCAGGCCCCCCTCCCCCTATGTTTCCCGGATCTGTTGTAAATACGGGACTTAGATCTCAAGCGCTCCGGATCTGTTGTAAATACAGAACTTAGACGTATTTATTTCGCGGCGGAAGGTCACGGACAAAAGATTCTTATTGGTTTTGGAGTTATGGGGCTGCGGTCGGGGCGGTCTTCTTCCTCATCTCTTATTATGCACATTTGGTAAATTTTGTCAAGCAAAATTTAGGGCTGAGCCCAGCCTGATAGGTGGGGAGGTTTCTTCTTTTTCCTGAGGGCTTGGGCACGTACAATCCCCTGCAATCCCAGGAGGTTACATGTCGCAGGGTGAAAACTCCTCAAGCAAGTTCGATCGACGGAAATTTCTGAAGTCCGCGGCGACTACCGCGGGGGTGATGTTCATCAAGCCCTCGCTGGTACGCGGGACAGCGGCGAATTCCGCGGTGCGGGTTGGGCTGCTGGGCTGCGGCGGGCGCGGGACAGAAGATGCGACCAACCTTATTGATACAGGTAACGCCCGGGTTGTAGCGCTTGCCGATCTGTTCGGCGACCAACTCTACGCGGCACACGCTCATTTCGATCAGATCCAGCAAGCGAAGGGCTACGCGGCGATCGACGCGTCGCAACTTTTCCTTGGGCCTCACGCCTACAAGCAAATTGCGGACTCGAAGGAAGTCGACGCTATCGTGATTGCTACGCCGCCCTACTATCATCCGCAGCATCTTGAAGCTGTGGTTGCGGCGGGCAAACACGTCTACCTGGAAAAGCCGGTGGCGGTGGATGTGCCTGGCGCGCTGCGCGTCATCGCAATTGGTAAGCGCGCGGAGGGGAAGCTCAGCCTGGATGTTGGGTTCCAGATTCGCGATTGTCCGCCGTTTGTGGAACTGGTCCGGCGTATTCATGGAGGCGCGCTGGGGAATATTGTTTGCGGTGAGGCGCACTATCTCACCGGTTACATCGACCGGCCGGCATGGCCCAATGCTTCTCCAATAGAGCGCCGCCTGCGCAACTGGGTCTACGACCGGGCGCTTTCTGGCGACATTATCGTGGAGCAGAACATCCACGTGATCGACATTTGCAATTGGATCCTGGAAGCGCATCCGCTGAAGGCGTCTGCAACGGGAGGGCGCCAGGGGCGGCCCGGTTCGGACGGCGACGCGTACGGAAATTACAACGTGCTGTTTTATTATCCGGGCAATGTGGACGTCACTTTCAGCTCGACTCAGTTCGCGAAGGGCTGGTGGGACGTTACCGAACGTTTTTTTGGCACGAAGGGAGTTTCGCAGTCTCCTTATACGGGGGCGCTGGGAATATGGGGTGACGAGCCGTGGCAAGCTCCGATGACGCCTGCGAAAGACAAGCCGGAGTCGCAAGCTTTCTCGGTCACGGGAAATTTCACTTCCAATCTGGAGTTTGCCGACCGGGAGAAGAAGAAAGCTTTTGTGGAGAGCATTACGAGCGGCAATTTTCACAATCAAGCCGCCAAAGGTGCGGAGTCGGCGATTTCGTGCATTCTGGCCCGAACCGCGGCATACAAGGGTCACGAAATCACCTGGGACGAGATGATGAAGTCCACGGATGTGCTCGATCCCAAGATCGATTTGAACAAGCTGGGATGACGGCCGCGGTGGTTAGGATCGACCGAGCCCCCGCAACGGAAAAGCCGCAGGGCTGCGCGGACTCCGCCCTGCGCTACAGGCCCGGCGATGTCGCTAGAGTGAGGCAATGAATCGCGCTTGGGAGGAATATGCAAAAGGAATCGCGTCGACAATTCCTGAAGTCTACGAGCACTGCTGCTTGTGCAGCGGCTATTGCGAGTACGTTTGGTGAAACGGTGTTCGCGAGCATGCGGTCTTCGGAGTCGTTGCCGATCAAGAAAGGCATTCTGCTCGATATGCTGCCGGCGAATCTGTCTTGCGCGGAGCGGCTGAAGTTGGCTCGGGAGATTGGCTTTGAGGTGTTGCAAGCTCCCACCGAGCCGGACGAGCGCAAGGCCGAGGAGTTACGGAAAGCGGCGGATGGCGCGCAGATTCGCATCGACTCGGTGATGAACATGGACCACTGGAAATATCCGTTGTCGTCGAGCGACCCGGCTGTGGTGGAAAAGAGCCTGGCGGGCATGCGCACTTCTTTGCACAACGCCAAGCTTTGGGGCTCTGACGTGGTATTGCTGGTTCCGGCGGTGATGGATCCAAAGACTTCGTATCGCGATGCATGGATGCGCTCGCAACGGGAAATCCGCAAGCTGCTGCCTTTGGCGGAAGAGCTGAAAGTTGTGATTGCCCTGGAAGAGGTGTGGAACCGCTTCCTGCTCAGTCCGCTGGAGATGGCCAGCTACATTGACGAGTTTCAAAGCCCGTGGGTGAAAGCGTGGTTCGACGTGGGCAATGTGGTGCTATATGGATATCCGCAGGATTGGATTCGAACACTCGGGCCGCGGATCGTCAAAGTGCATCTCAAAGATTTCAAGCGGAATAAGGACGGCTACGCGTGGGTGAACCTCGGGGACGGCGATATTGATTGGCCTGCGGTGCGCGACGCGTTTGCTGCGATTCATTACACCGGCAGCGCAACGGTTGAACTACCCGCCGGTGACGAAGCCTACCTGCGCGATATAAGCAGTCGGGTGGACCGGCTTCTTATTAACCGAGTGTGAGAGCTGCGAGGGTGGTGCTTGTTTTTCGCACCGGATAATCTGCGCGTCAAAATTGGGGTGATTTTGAACAACGAGAACGCACGACTATCTTGCCCGCATACCAGAGCTGATTTTCTATTACTCGTAGTGATTGGTTTGCTCGTTGTCTTCACATTGCGGCAGACCGCTGAGGCGCAGTCCACGACCATTGCTGCCACGCCACCGATGGGGTGGAACAGTTGGAACAAGTTTGGGTGCAATGTTAGCGACAAGCTCATTCGCGAAATGGCGGATGCGATTGTTAGCAGCGGGATGAAGGACGCGGGCTATCGGTTTGTGAATATAGACGATTGCTGGCAGGTGAGCCGCGCTGCGGATGGGTCGATTGTCGTAGACGCGGATCACTTCCCAAATGGGATGAAGCCGCTCGCAGATTATGTGCACTCCAAAGGGTTGAAGTTCGGCGTCTATACGGATGCCGGGCGCATGACTTGCCAAAAGCGGCCGGGCAGCTACCAGCACGAAGCGCAGGATATTAAAACGTACGCGGGCTGCGGATTCGATTACGTCAAAATCGACTGGTGCTACGCAGAAGACCTCGACCCAGAGGTGCAGTACCCGAAGTTCCGCGACGCCATCGCGCAATCGGGACGGCCGATCGTCTTCAGCATTTGCAATTGGGGTGTGAAAGCACCGTGGACATGGGGACCGCATACAGGAAATCTGTGGCGCACGACCGGCGATATCAGTGACAAGTACGACAGCATGTCTGTAATTGGCTTCGCACAAGATGGGCTCGAGAAATTTGCCGGCCCGGGCCACTGGAACGATCCGGACATGCTGGAAGTGGGAAATGGCGGGATGAAGCACGATGAGTATCTGACGCACATGACGCTGTGGGCCATTCTGGCCGCGCCGCTGCTGGCGGGAAATGATATACGGAGCATGTCGGACGAAACGAAAGCGATCCTGATGAATCCGGAAGTGATTGCGGTGGACCAGGACGCAAAGGGTGTGCAGGGTCATCGCGTGTGGGACGAAGGCCCGCTGGAGATTTGGGTTAGGCCGCTGGCGGATGGATCGTTAGCGGCGGGACTGTTCAATCGCGGCGAATCGGCGCTGAAGATCACGCTGGATTTTAAGGCGATTGGCGCGCCGGCTTCAGCCAAGCTGCGGGATTTATGGGCACGTAAGGATCTCGGCGGTGTGCAGGACTCCTACACTGCGGAAGTGCCGAAACATGGAGTGGTGTTCGTGAAAGTGTCGAAGTGATTCGGCAGACGCGAGGAAGTAACGTTTTTAGTCGAGCTGGCACCTAACGGAAACGATGGGAACCACTATGCCGCGAAGAAAAGAGATGCCTATTCTGTGGGCGGCTTTTGCTTTGGCATTTGCGCTGACTGCCGGACAGCCAGAAATGGCTGTCCCACTCCCGGCTAAGACGCAGGGCGGTGGCTGGGAGCAGGAAGTCAACTCGTGGCGGGAGCAGCATGCCGTTGAACTCCAGAAGCCGGATGGTTGGTTGGCGCTTGCGGGGCTGGAGTGGCTGGAGCCTGGGGACAATTCGGTTGGATCGGCGAAGGACAATAAGATTCACCTTTCCTCGAGCGGGCCGGCGCATTTGGGCGTGCTGCGTCTGGAGAATGAGACCGTCAGCCTCAATCCTCCTGACGGAGGCTTTCCGGCAGGATTTCTGATTGACGGAAAGCCAGTGCAGATGCAAAAGCTGCACACGGATCCGGACCACGACAAAAATAACCCGCGGCTGACGATCGGAACGCTGAATATGTACGTAATCCATCGTGGCGAGCGATTTGCGCTGCGGATCAAGGATGGAAAGTCGGCGGCGCTGACGGGTTTTCACGGACTGAAATGGTACGCGCCGAAACAGGAATACCGAGTGGCGGCGCGGTGGATTCCCTACTCTCCCCAGAAGACGTTCACCATCGCGACGCTGATCGGGACCAGCTATCCGGCGCAGGTGCCGGGATCCGCTGAGTTCGCACTGAAGGGTAAGACGTACCGGCTGGACCCCATTTTGGAGGATCCTGCGGTAGCCAAGCTATTCTTCGTGCTACGCGACACGACCAGCAGCTCGACAACCTATGGCGCTTGCCGATTTCTCTACACAGGATTCCCCGATCATGGCCTCGACAAGGCTGGTGAATTGGTGCTCGATTTCAATCGGCTGGAGAATCCGCCCTGCGCGTATACGCCGTATGCCACCTGTCCACTGCCTCCGAGGCAAAACCGCTTGCCAATACCGCTGCCGGTAGGCGAACAGCGCTACCATGAATAGAGAAGGATCGCGGTACACGCTGGAAATCGGCGGCATTGTGTCGGACAATAAACTTGGCGCACCGAGCGGCGCGCCAGGTATGAGCGCACCCGACCTCTATTCCGCCGACAATGGCGGACCGCAAAACCCCGCGCGGCAGAAAATGGTAGCGTTGCGTGTAACGCTGCTACGGCTGCATAAGACACTGTTGGACATGGAACGCCGGGAATACGAGCGCGCCAACGGGCACGTTTCGACGGGCGAGCTCTTTCGGCTAGTTATCGATCACGAGCAGTTCGCGTGGCTGCACAATCTCTCGGAATTTGTCGTACGCCTGGACGAAACGCTGGCCGGCGAGGAGCCGGTGAGCGATAAGGATACGCACAGCGCTATTATCATGGCGCGCAAGATGTTCGCACCTTCGGAATCGGGCGATGCGTTTCAAAAGCGGTACTTCGACGCTATTCAGCGTGACCCCGCGGTGGTGATGGAGCACGCAGAGTTGGCGCGACTTTTTGCAAACGAGCCGTCTGATGCCAGTGCAACGTAGCTGAGCGGGCATACAAATGAATCCAGCGCCTCCCAGGCTCCGGCGAATTTCTCGCGCGCTGTTTTTGTTGCTGCTAGTACTGTCTTTCACGGGTAACGCTTACCCTCAGACAAAACCAGAGACTCCAGGTACGCCGCAAATTCCAGGTGCGGCGCCCGCACCGGCAATCAAGGAACGGCTAAGTGCGAAAGACCGCAGGGAGGTTTTCGAGAAGGTCTGGAGGGAGATACACGACCATTACTACGATCC
>Ga0210401_10006590_pt1 | contig 11760 bp, 6 predicted proteins | sample IncBWH32MmetaG_FD_150866 | JGI IMG/M metagenome (GOLD analysis project Ga0210401, IMG submission 150866) | Forest soil microbial communities from Barre Woods Harvard Forest LTER site, Petersham, Massachusetts, United States - Inc-BW-H-32-M | ecosystem: Environmental > Terrestrial > Soil >... | reverse complement strand
TCGCGAACGTTCGGACCACGGGTTTTCCGGTGAATCCAGAGGCGGCCATGCCCGTCGTGAACGGCTGCCGCAAGCAGGACTACGCGGTTCTCATCGTCGTTGGGCTGCCCGCCACTCACTGAGTGGCCGCACGCAGGGCTCGACCGCTCGCCACGTGACCACGCCGACACCGAACGCTATTTCTCCACCGAGTGGCCGGAGCGACACTAGAAGAGATTCATAGCGGAAGGATCAGACTATTGCTCCCGAGTAAAGCCGTAGTGTTTACCGGGACCAGCGGGCGGATTGTCAGAAAACTGGACAGAGTTGCGAAGGGAGTGCCCACGAAAGCCTATTCTGCGCTGTACGCAGAACCCTACGAGTCGCCCTTCATCCAGGTGCTAAAACTTTCACGCACCGACTAGGATAGGTAACCAGCCATTCAGCGAATCGCCGACGCGCTTTTCGCGATAATCAACTCATGAACGCTCTTCATTGCCTGCGGAGCCTTGCTGCCGCCACCGTGCTGTGTACAGTCGCCGTGGCGCAGCCCCCTCGCCACGGCGACAGCAGCGTCGAACTCGAGCCGTCTCTCTTCGTGCAGCTTCCGGGAGGAAAAATCACGCCCGGTGCAGTCCAACTGGTCTGGATTCCTGAGCCGCTCGAAAAATACTGCCTCGAGAAAACGCACGAGCAATGCGCCTCCATGGATTTTTGCATTCGCACCACGACCAAGAACGTCTCCACTTGCAGAAACCTGGTTGTGGATCTGGCCCACTTGCCCGCCTACCCTCGGGACATGCGTCCCAAACGCATGATGAGCATTGCTCTGATCCCCCCTACGATAATGAAGGGCTGGGAAGAACTGCAGGACTATATCGCTCGCGTTCCCAAAGAGAAGCTCGAACATTTCTCATCGACGGCGCGAGTCAAGGCCAAGGTCACCCTGACCCGAACACCCGAAGACGACGATTTTCGAGTGCTCGAAATTCTCTCCGTCCCCAAACTCTGAAGAGATTTGGATGAAGATGTTAGGCGTGGTCCGGTTGTCGGACACCCTTCCAGAGGTCGGGCGAGCTCATGATGCCGGTTCGATTCCGATCTTGTCGTTGACGGCGGAAGCAATTCGTTGCGTGCAGCCGAGGTAGCGTTCAGTCGTTTGGACCGAGACATGGCCGAGGAGAAACTAAATCTGCTCTAGATCACCTCCAGCCGCCCGGCATAAGCGCGCGCATGTCCTCCTCAAGTCGTGGGGCGCGATTCGATCATTGCCGATCTGCGGCGCGAACTCTTTCACGACATGCCAAACTAGCTTCTCGGTAACTCCATCGCCCCAGGGCTTGCCGGCGCTGCTCACCTTTCGAAAGAGCTTTCCTGCTTGAATGCCTGCGGCAACTCTCCAGTCGCTCAGTAGTTTGTGAACCCAGTCGGGCATCGGGATGGTTCGAATGTGGCCGCCCTTCCCAACTAGATCAACAATGGCCCAGTGCTCCTCGCGTTGTTGCAGGTGGTCGACCGTGAGTTCGGCGATCTCGTGCCGCCGGAGGCCACACGCCAGGAGAATTGCAAGCAGTGCTCGGTCGCGCTTACCGCGAAGCCGCTGGGGATCTGGCACCTGCCGCAGCGCATTTCCCTGTTCGGGTGTTAACCAGTTTCCCAGCCTGACACCCAGCTTTTTGACGCCTTTGACGCGCCGAATTCCAGCCGCCAAATCCGGGCTGAGAACCCCGCAATCGGCCGCTTCGTACGCAAGGCGGCGCACCGCACCGAGGCGCAGGTTGATCGTACCCGGTGCGAGTTGTCACGATTCCAGGTGCATTCGATACCGGACCACCACATTCTTGCTGAACGATAACCGCGGCTCCGAGCAGTACCAATCAACGAATTCGTCGATCGCATGACGATAGCCCCGCTGCGCATCGGGGCAGGAAAGACTGTTGATGACTGCGGCCTTCGCCATGTCGAGATCCCGCAGCCGTAGGATCGTTTTGGCATGGGTGCGCTTTACCTTGCGACGGGACTTTGCCTTCGTGACCTTGGCCTCCAACGCCACGGCTCAAACTATATGGCTCCCGTCCGTGTGGCCCGTGATTCGCCCAGAGCGCGGTCCGACTCGTCCCAGATTCAGACTTGGAGACCGGAGCCGACGGAATAGCTAGACTGCGTGACAAGATCGAAGCCTTTGCGCGGCCGAGAGGAAACATGGAGGGGTCAATCGGTGCCGGGGCCCTGGCCTCGATTCTGACGTCACTGAACCGCAATCGTCGCGGTTTGTGACGCGGCTCCGCTAATACTGACACTCAAGGGCACCGCAGATCCCGGCGTAATGCTCAGCGGAACTAGCGCATTTACCTGATAAACACCGACAAACCCTGGAGCCAGTCCAGCAAAGCTGGCCGGTACCTGCGCGCCCCCAATCGTCACGGTTGGCGCCACGAGGGTCGGAGAAGACGCTCCTACCGCTGCAGCTCCGGTGGACGGAGGGTTGAAGACGGCGCCCAGTCCCAGGCAATAAATCTCTATGTACTGCCCTCGCGCTACCGGGGTGGCGGCAGCCGTAGTTTGGCCCTGAACGTTGATTACAGCGCCTTGTCCTTTGCCGGATGCGTTGACGGTGAACATAGCCGGGGCGACGGCGCTTATGTTGACAGTCGCTGCGGTACTCGAACCAACAGCTGTAGTGACGACGACGGTGGCCTGCGCTTGCCCGGCGAGTTCCCAGGGGATCTGAAGGTTGATTTGCGACGGGGAGACGTACAACAAGGGCACTCCATTGCCGCCGATCGTTACCTGGGTTCCACCGAGGCTGGTGGGAAGGGGCACTGCCACGGCACTCGCCACCGCGCTCGCCAAACTGTATCCAAAGATAGTCGCAATTCCGCCTGCCGTCACCGTGGGCCGAAAGCTTGCGCCATCGACGACTCCAAGGTTGGGACGAATCGATGGGGCGTCTCCACTGAGCGATGCTGCTGGATTGACCAGCGCCAAAAACGCATTCTGACCTCTGGAGGAAGCCGCATTGTTGGCGGTCTGCAACGCCCCTTGAGTGATTGGAAAGTCAGCCGACCGGGCGGTTCCCGCGACATAAACATTGCCCGCGCTGTTCAACGTCAATGCGTAGGCGGCATCGCCAAGCGCCGGGCCGGCGGATGTGACAAGCCCCGATCCTCCTAAGAAAGTCGAGTAGACCAGGGCAGTGCCGCTCGGGTTCAACTGGCTGACAAAAGCGCTGCCCGCGCTATTTGTAATAGCCGCTTTGTTCGCGGACTGGACTGCTGCGGAGCTAACGGGAAAGTCGAGCGACGTGGTTGTTCCGGCGATGTACGCATTGCCTGAATGGTCGATCGCGATCCCATATGCCGTATCTGAGCCGCTGCCGCCTACGAAGGTCGAGTAGACCAGATTGGTGCCGCCCGAGTTGAGCTTGGTGACGAATGCGTTGTAGCCCAGCTTCGAGAAATTCAGGGGGGTCGAAACCGGTTGCGCGGCGCTCAGTCTGCTTTGGTACGCACCCGTCGTTACCGGAAAGTCGGCAGAGTACGCAGCGCCCGTCACATACGCGTTTCCCGCGCCGTCTACTGCGATGGCGTTCGCCTGATCTCCGAAAATCACTTGGTTCCCGAAGCCTCCATTGGCAATCGTCACGCCGCTGCCTCCTAAGTAGGTGGAAAATACAAGGGCGGCGCCGCCGGGGTTGATTTTGGTAACGAACGCGTTGTAACCGGCGATCTGGCTCGCTGTGCCGGATGTGGTCGCTGCCTTGTTCTTGGTTTGAAACGCCCCAGTTGTGACTGGGAAATCCGATGAATGGGCCAACCCGGCCACATAAGCGTTGCCTGCTTCATCCACTGCAATTGCAGTCGCCTGGTCGCCCTGAAAAACTGCTGGACCAATGTTGAACTGGACTTGACCGCTCCCGCCCAGGAATGTCGCGTAAACTAATTCGGTACCGGAAGGATTCAGTTTAGCCACATAAGCATTCGAACTGAGGCTTGCGGCGAACTTGGTTTGTGCAGCGCCCGTGGTAACGGGGAATCCGGAGGAAACAGTGGTTCCAGCGATGTACGCGTTCCCCGTCGGGTCAATGGCTACAGCAGCCGCAAGATCGCAGCATAGAAAGCTCACCTGGGACGTGCCGCCCAAATAAGTGGAGTAAACCAGCCCGTTGCCGGCTGCGTTCAGTTTCGAAACGAACGATGTTCGTATGCTGGCGGGAAGGCTGTTCTGCAAAGCTCCGGCGGTCGTGGGAAAATCCTTGGAACCTGTTTGACCGACCACATAGGCGTTTCCTGAGCTATCGACGGACAATCCGTAGGCGGTCTCCCCACTACTCCCGCCCAGGTAGGTGGAGTAAATCAATGCCGTCCCTGAAGGATTCAGTTTGGAAACGAATGCGGTGTTCTGGCCGGCAGCACGTTGCGTCCCTTGGAGCACGTTCGATGTTACCGGGAAGTCCGCGGATTGTGTGACCCCCGCTACATATATGTTGCCCGCGGGATCGGTTGCGATTGCATTTGCGATATCCGCCGAGCTACCGCCTAGAAAGGTTGAGAATACGAGCACTGGATCGATGACAAGCGGGAGGTTTAGATCGTAGGCGCCCAGCCGGAAACCGACAGTGCGGCCGTGGGTCACCGAAAACGCTCCTTCTATCGCCTTCCGCACGCCACTCACCTGCTGATACACGGTGGGCTTGTGTAGTTCGAAGGAGCCTCCCGGAGTCCTGCCTAGCAGATTGCCCGCCGGATCGACACTCACTTCGGGAACGCCCTCGAAGTCGAACCGGATGGATGCGGGATCGGCTCCGGGAGCCAGGACGAAATCGTATTCCAGCTGCTTCTGGTTGCCGTAAAAGACGAGATCGATTCCGGGATAAACTTCGCGATAGCGAACCTTGGAATAGGTCGGCACGTCTGTGTGCCAGCGGGACGGATCGCTCCCCATCAGATAATTCACTCTGCCTGGAAGTTGGCCCTCCCCGTTTTGGATAGCGTCCAGATTCAGGTTTCCTTTCAGGGTCATCTTCACCAGGATGTCTCCAGGCACACCGTGGAGAGGAAACGCGATCCCATCGGCCGTCAGGGCAGCGAGTCCAGTCCCGCTTCGCGTCACAAAAAGTACCTTGCTATCGGCTTGGCCGGTATTGCTTTCAAACTCTAGTGGCAGAGTCCGGAACCAGTCCGCAAGCTGCGGGCGTGGATCTGCATGAGCGCACATGCCAAAGAGCAGTGTGCAAACCGTTACATGCGGAACTGCGGATCTCCCGGAGAGGTTAATCATGTCGCCATTTGAACACGTCAAGCACCAAATTGTTCTGCGGCGCATCGATCCGTGGCGCATCGAAATGGCGATTGTCCCATGAGCCGCAAACCGCGATCTGAGAAGCGTGGTCCGCGCTCCGAGTGGATCGTCGCCCACTCGTACAAGGCGAAGGCCCAACCCATTTCAGTAATCAAGCAAGCGGTCTAGATACTGACTTATGGCTCGGAAGCCGGTTGTACAAAGACGAGACCCCGACTAGGAGAGACTCCAGAGGGCGATTGAAAGCCGGTGGCACAAATAACTCCTGAAGGAGCGGGTCGGCACCGGATCGAGCTAGGTCCGCGCAAATACAACCATGCCATTGGCCGGGATCACTATGTTTGCAGAGGCCACGAAACCATGCAGTGGCGGGCCTGATGCGGAAACGGCCCCCCCGTTGCCGGCCACGATTGGATTCAAAAAGTTATCGTAGACATCACTGTTAAACACTTCGCGCCACGGACCCGCAAATGGGAAACCGATTCCGTAGTTGTACCAGGTATCTTCGGCGAGAGTTGCGACGACGATCACGTCTTGCCCCGTACCCTCCAGCCAGCGATGAAACGCGATCACGCGATTCTGGTCATGGACATGAAAAGGATTGACGTTGTCGCCTCGCAACGCCGGGTAATTCCAACGCAGCCGAATCAAGTCTTGGGTAAATCGCAGATGATCCGCCCTGGCGGTATCGACGCCGGGATTCAAGCCAGCCCACCAGATCACGTTCGATGAGGTAGGATCCCAACTCCACTGCTTATCCTCCAAGAACTCTTGGCCCATGAAGATCTGCGGAATACCGGGAGCGGTAAGTAAAAGGCCAGTGGCAAAGCGCGAGCGGCTGCGCGCATACCACGACTCGTGATTCGAGCCATCTGCGAGTGCTGGAATGCGCAGGTCCGTTCCCACCTTCACAATGTCGTGATTCTCGACACACGGCACCGCCTGCCACCCATGGGCAAATCCCTGAGGGTAGAGGTTCGAGGCGATGGCATCACAATTAATCGCGGCACTCTGTCCAAAGGAAGCTGCCTCGACGGCACCACGAACCGCGACGCGCAGTCCGTCATGTTGGACGACATCGAACCCGGCGCCACCGGCAGTAGTCGGCGTCACAATGGATTGCCAGGACTTCGGATAATTTCCGACTTCACCTGGCCAAAATTCTGCATTTTGCAACAAGCGTGGCTTCACATACCGCAGCGTATTCGTGAGGTTCGAGCAAAACGTCCAGCCGGAATCGCAGTTCATCGAAATCAGGTCGCTGATCTCGTCGTAGCGAAATCCGTCGACGTGGAACTCGCCAATGAAGTAGAGAGCGTTATCGATAAGGAACTGGCAGACATCATTTTTCCAGAGAGCAAACGAGAGTCCGCCGGTTCCCCGGTCCTGATCAGTGAAATACAGGCTGTCGTTGTTATTGCCGACGTTTTTTGCGCGGTCCCAGTAGTAGATGCAGTTGTCGTCCAGTTGACCATTCACGGTGAATCCGCCGGCATGGTTATAGACCACGTCGAATGCAACCGCGATGCCGTAGACGTGGCAGAGGTCAACCAAGGCTTTGAGCTGAGCCGGACCTGGAGTGATGTCCTCGAGTCGAAGGGGAGTGGAGCCCTTCGCGTTGAGCAAACCATTGATTGTGGTCAAGTAACTACTCAAAGCCGCCGGGTCAGTGACGACGTAAGGGAAGTCCGGAGAGAACAGGTCCGCGCCGTTATAACCCATCGAAGGGTCCGTCTCCATTTCATCGATCGGAAGCGGTTGCAGGACATTAACGCCAAGCGCTGCAAGATAGGGAATCTTTTCGATCACATCCAGAAAGGTTGATGCGACGCCGGTGGCCGCTGGATTGAAAGTTCCAACGTGCAGTTGGTAAATGATCATGTTACTGAAGTCGGGCGTGACAAATTCTGTGTCGTGCCAGGGATAAGTAACGGCGGAACGGATCAGATTGTTGCAGTTGGGAAATGCCGAGGCGGGCCCCAACTCGCGCGCATAGGGATCACGCTTGGGACCGGTACTGCCTGGGCCTATCACCATAAAAGTGTAAGTGTCGCCTTCCTGCGCAGAGCCGACAAACCCAGCCCAATAGCTGTTCGCATCCTTTGCCAGCAGCAGATTGTCGGTTTGTCCAGTCAGGGAAGAGCCGCCGAAGCTGCCGTTAATGTACACAGCGGTCGCCAGCGGTGCCCAGGCGCGGAACGTGGCTCCGCCCGCCGGAACCAAATTTGCGCCCATGGGAGTATTTGCTGAAATGTTTGCCTGAGAGACCATGTGAGGCTCCTCCGTTGGCTAGGGTTCGTGCTCAGCTCAATTATGACAAAGGGACCACTCCGCTCCTGCCACCATCTGCGGATGATCATCATGACGACCACTGTTTACCAGCTAAAGTGGATTATTGCTGCTGATGCACTCATCGATGTTCGGCTTTTGGAGGATTGTCGGCCACTCTTCCACTACTTTTCTGCGGAACGTCGACTCTGCCCGAACTCCGATTTTGAAAGAAGTGTACGAGTGCGTCATCCACGCACGACGTGCTCAACGGCGTAACCGGCTGTCGAAGCCGTTTTTCAGAATTCTTAAGAGCAGTTTCACGATGTGAGGCTGCGGGTCGTCAAAATGAGCGCAGTTCAGAACTTTGCACCAGCGATTGCGGTAACAGCGTTCCAGTAAAACTGCAGGTGCTTGTAGACAGATTCTTCCGGAATGCGCTCCTGATCACTGTGCGCGCCGAAGCCTTTCAGCACGTCCTCATCATCGCGCATCGCGCCGATGCCGTAGCACTGCACGCCGCGCGGGCGCAGTTGCGACATGTCGGTCGCGCCGGTGCCCATCAGGGGAACCGTCGGGATACTGTAGACCGTCTTGAACGCGGCTTCGAGCGCCTTGAAGACATCGGACGTGATGCTGATGGGCACACCTTGCGGGCGGCCTCCGGCATTCGGCACGATCTCCACTGCCGGATCGTTGATGATTTTGCGCATCAGTTCGTAGAACTCCGGCATGTTTTCGTCGGGCAGCGCACGGATGTCGAGCGTGGCAGTGGCTTCAGAAGGGATGACGTTGCTCTGGAACCCGCCCTGGATGATGTTGGGGGAAATCGAAGTGTGAAGCATCGAATATAGGTTCGGTTCGTTGATGGCGAGATACTCCCGGGCAGCAGCCGATTTCTGCGGGTTCAGCAGATCCTTGAAGCGTTGTGCTTCCTCCCCTTCGCTGATTTGGCTCATTTTCTCGAAGAACGTCCGCGTTGTGTCGTTCAGGCGCATGGGGGGATCCCAGTAGGCCAGCTTTTCCACAGCGCCGGAGAGGTGTGCGATCGCATTGCCGCGCATGGGCCGCGAACCGTGGCCGGAAGGACCTCTTGCCACGAGGCGAGCGCCGGAGGGCCGCTTTTCCATGGTCTGGATCATGGCGTAGCGCGCTGTGCCAGCACGCCGCGCCACGCCACCACCTTCAGCCAGACACGCTTCGGCTTCGATCTCAGGGAAGTGTTCGCTCACCAGATAGCCGATGCCGACGCTAGAATTGCCTTCTTCACCGGCTTCGGAAACAAAGATGACATCGCGGTCGAGCTTGGCGTTGGTGCGCTTCAGCAGCACCATGGTCAACATCGCGGCATAGAGATTCGTCTTGTCGTCGAGCGTGCCGCGTCCGTAGACGAAGCCGCCGTTGCGGGTGGCGCTGAAGGGCGGGAACGTCCACTTCGCCGGGTCAATCTTCACGGTATCGCTATGGCCCATGATGAGCAGTGGCTTCTTCGAACCGTTGCCTCTGATGCGCGCGATCACATTGGCGCGGGCTGGGTCCTTCGCCACGAGCGTTACCGGAATACCTTCGGCTTCCAGAACTTTCTTCACGTACTCGGCGACTTTGGTTTCGGTACCGGGGGCACCGGTGGAATCGATCTGCACCAATGACTGAAAGTGGTGCATGCCTTCTTCGCCGGTCTTGCTCCAATCGATGGTCTGCGCGGCACCGGGTAGCGCGAAGTAGAGAGCCAGGGCAATCGCGTATCGCATGGCGCAAGTTTATCGCAGTAATCGGTATCTCAGAGACCACTGGGACGTAAAGTCGGCCACGCTTCCTCTACCCGGTTCTGTCCTGTTACGCCGTAATCCAGGATCGAACTCCTCTCTGATCGGCTAAACTGAACTGGTTCCCTATAATGCCTGTTTCTCCCGGCGACAAGCTCGGCCCTTACGAAATCGTCTCGCAGATCGGCGCGGGAGGGATGGGCGAGGTGTACCGCGCCCGCGACACCCGGTTGGGGCGGGATGTGGCGCTGAAGATCCTGCCGGCGGAGTTGGCGAACGACACTTCACGCCGCCAGCGCTTCGAACTGGAGGCGCGCGCCGTCGCGGCGCTCAATCATCCGAACATAGTCGCGGTCTACGACGTGGGCCCAGGGTACATTGTCAGCGAACTGGTGGATGGCGAACCACTGCGCGGAGGCGAACTCGGTCCGCGCAAAACGATCGAGATCGCGACGCAGATCGCCAGTGGACTCGCGGCGGCGCACGATGCTGGAATCGTCCACCGCGATCTGAAGCCGGACAACATTCTGCTCACCCGCGACGGGCGGCCCAAGATCCTCGATTTCGGCCTGGCCAAGGTTCAGGCCAGGAGCGCGGCCACGGGAGACCAAACGGTGACGGTGCGCACCGAGGCTGGAGTCGTGATGGGCACGCCGGGCTATATGAGTCCGGAGCAGGTGCGTGGCCTGGCCACCGATCACCGGAGCGACATCTTCAGCTTTGGCGTAATTCTGCATGAGCTACTGACTGGCAAGCGCGTCTTCCACGGCGAGACTTCAGTGGAAACCATGGTGGCGATCCTCAAGCGGGAAGCGCCGGAACTTCCCGAGACCGTTCCCGCTGGGCTGCGGCAGATCGTCGCGCATTGTGTGGAGAAGGACCCGGTCAACCGTTTCCAGTCGGTAAAAGACTTGGGGTTTGCCCTCCAGTCGCTCAACGGAAGCGCGATTACGAAGTCCTCTCTTGAGACTTCCGCCGCCCCTCCGAAGCATCGCAGCCGTTGGCTATTCGCATTCGCCGCAACCGCTGCGTTGATGGGAGGGGTGATCTTAGGCGCATACGTCGCCGCACCGCCGATCGACCTCGGCAAACAGCATCATCGTCTGATTGTCTCCCGCACAGCCCACTTTGCCGCACCCCGCTGGGCCCCGGATGGCAAGAGCTTCGCGTATAACGATTTCCGCCAGGTGATGATTCAGAGCTTGAACGCGACGACCCCAGCCCCAATCTTTCGGGGTTCCGATGTGCCATTACCGTTCTACTCGCCCGACGGGTCTCGCGTCTACATCACGGATGGCGGCAACGGTCGCAGCGTCTGGACGGCCAGTACCGCGGGAGGAGAGCCGCAACTGCTCCTCAAGGACCTGGGCGGCTTTTTTGCCCTTGACGGAGCAGCCGTGACGCCCGATGGCCAAACGCTAGTGGTGACCAAGGGCGCCAGTAATGATACCGCGGCCCTCTATCTCTATCTCTCGTCCCCACCTGGCGCACCGCCGCAGCCGATTCCCGGCGGATTTTCGCTCCCCTCAAGCAGCCGTATCCGTTTGCGCTTCTCGCATGACGGCAAGAAGTTGCTGGCGCTTACTGCCGGAGCTCGCCGCGCCGAGGATGCCCAGATGTGGATCCTGCCCTGGCCTCCGGGCAGCGTCCCGGCCCGGCGGATTCACAGAGAGGTGCGTCTGGATAACCTGCAATCCTGCGCGGACTGGCTGCTCGACAACCGACACTTAATCGTCGCCGCAGGGTCTCGCGATTCCGCAACTCGTTTTCTGGTTATCGATACTGAGTCCGATGCGTCCTATCCGCTCACACCCGATAACGTCTGGGTCTCGAGTCCCGCGGTGGGTCCCGATGGGCGGATCTTGTATTCACATGTCATGGACGCCAAGGATTTGGTGCAGTTTCCCATCGATGGCTCGGCTCCTAAAGATCTATTGGCTACCGATTGGATGGAGTATTTTGGAGCATGGTCGCGCAGCGGCGGCGAATTTGTTTTCGTGAGCGATCGTGGAGGCGAGCAGGGTCTTTGGGTCTCCAGCGCCGACGGTTCCTGGGAACGCCGCGTGGTTGCGCCGCGCGACCTCGGGGGTCAAGGCGCCGGCGCCGAGTTTCGCTCGCCGGAGTTCTCGCCCGACGGCAAGCGGATCGTCTACATCGGCGGGCGGCGCGCGTGGGTTTCGCCGGTTTCCGGAGGGAGCCCGACTCCGGTAACTCCAGACGGCGATATTGCGATTACCCCCACCTGGTCCGCCGATGGACTTTGGATCGCCTACCGCGTAGGAACCCTGTTAAAAAAGGTGCGGGTCGGGAACCCGGCTGCGCCGGTGGTGATTTCCGAGACTGGCGCAGTCCCGGCCGTCTGGTCTCCCGACGGCAAGTGGATCACACTCGGCGTCAATGACGGAATCGGAATTGTGTCTCCGGATGGCGCGCAGAAGCGGACTCT
>Ga0210401_10006589_pt1 | contig 11760 bp, 5 predicted proteins | sample IncBWH32MmetaG_FD_150866 | JGI IMG/M metagenome (GOLD analysis project Ga0210401, IMG submission 150866) | Forest soil microbial communities from Barre Woods Harvard Forest LTER site, Petersham, Massachusetts, United States - Inc-BW-H-32-M | ecosystem: Environmental > Terrestrial > Soil >... | reverse complement strand
GCGCATTTGCGCGATGCGCAGATATTGATCCTGGACGAGCCGACGGCCGCGCTCGACGCACGCTCTGAAAGCGAAGTGTTTCAACATTTCTCCGAGCTGGCGCAGGGGAAAATGACATTCTTGATCTCTCACCGCTTCTCTACTGTTCGTATGGCAGATCGCATTCTCGTTCTGGAAAACGGCAGGATCGCTGAACAGGGACCACACGACCGGCTCGTCAAGAGTGGCGGGCGGTACGCAGAGATGTTTGAACTTCAAGCTGCTGGCTATCGCTGAGAGCGACCCGAACTAAAATGGCGACCACATATCATACTCCGTCCGATCTTCGGCTAATCCTCCCAGCTCCGAGCGGTCCATCGAATGGCTCGGAAGGTGATGCCGCGGCAACTCGCCTCAGACCGACCGCGGTTGAGGCAGCAACTATTCCCGAAAGGCCGCGGATCACAATCGATGTGTCGGGCTGGAAGCTCGTAGATCGCCGCGATTCGCGAATTTCGCTGGAAGCGAAGAGGAAGGCGATCGCCGCGCGCGTCGATGCCGCAGCTGGCATGCTTAAGAAGGTCACTTCAACGGGGGTCTGCCTTACTGGAGACGCGCGAATATTGTCGGGGGCGCTCTCGGATATCCAGTTGGCGCTTTTGGAATCCAAAGCTGCCATCCAGGTAGCACCCAAACTCCCTCATGTGGAACGCCCGGACGAAAAGCCGGCTATTCCTCGTTCTTACGCGCTCGCGGCGAGTTTCCTCCATGCCAGCCAGTATGCTTTCGACGAGAGCAGGTTTGCGGAATTTGCTATTGAAGTCCAAGAGGCCGTCGCGCTCGAGATGTTCGAAGTATGGAATTTGAGAGCATTTCTGGAACTCGCGGTTCTCGAGCAGATCTCAAATGCCCTTCCAGGCATTTCGCTCGATAAGCAGGGTGAACGGGCTGACCCCGAGGGCGTGAGCCAGCCGCAAGAAAGCGCGCCGTCTGCGTTCGCTTCACTTGTGCTTTCCCTTCAAGAAGTTTCCGAATTGAACTGGAAGCTGTTCTTTGAGGCGATCTCGCAGACGGAACAGATTCTCCGCTCCGATCCCCAGGGCGCGTATGAGCTCATGGATTTCGAGACCCGGGAAGCATACCGGGCCGTCGTAACGGAGCTCGCCAAGCGCTCTCAGTCGACCGAGCCGGAAGTCGCAAGAAAAGCAATCGCGTTGGCGCAGACGGCCTCGAAAGAAAAACTTCGCAATAACGGAGCCAGCGATCGAAGAACGCATGTCGGTTACTACCTGATGGATAAAGGCGGAACCGAATTGAAGGCTTCGATCGGATATCGGCCCCCGGTAAGCACGCGAATTCGAGAGAGCGTATTGAGGTCGCCTGATTACTTCTACTTGATTGGAATCGAAATCGTCACGTTAAGTGCCATTGTCGCCCTGCTGGCTTTGTCGCACGCCAGCACTCCTGGTGTTCTGGCTGTCGCGCTATTTCTTGTGCCGGCGGTGGAATGTGCTGTAGCAACCATGAATCTGCTTGCGGCAGCGCTATTCAAGCCAAAGCGCCTTTCGAGACTCGATTTCTCGCGAGGAATACCAAAGGAGTGCGCCACCGTTGTGGCAGTTCCCACCTTGCTATCGAGCGCCGAGCAGGTGCGGCACGCGGTGCGCGGGCTGGAGATCCGGTTTTTGGCGAATCGCGACGCCAACCTTCACTTCGCCTTGCTCACGGATTTGCCCGATTCCACGCAACAGTTCGACGAAAAGGGCGCCGGGCTGGACGCTTTGTGTTCAGACCTTATCGAGGGCCTGAATCGAAAATACGCGCACGAGCTGAAGGGAACCTTTTCGCATTTTCACCGTCATCGAACTTATAACGCCTGCGAAGGCGTCTGGATGGGTTGGGAACGTAAACGCGGCAAGCTGCTCGAGTTTAATCGCTTTTTGCTGAATGAAGAGGACGCGTTTCCGGTAAAAGCCGGAAATTGGGCGGCGCTCAGGAACATCCGTTACGTCATCACTCTGGATCTCGATACTCAGCTGCCTCGCGACGCCGCGCGTCGATTGGTCGGGACGCTGGCGCATCCGCTGAACCAGGCCGTTGTCGACGCTGCGACCAACACCGTAGCCGAAGGCTACGGCATCCTGCAGCCGCGGGTTGACATCAGTGTGCGCTCGGCGAGGCGGTCACGTTTCGCTTCGTTCCTCTCGGGCGATACCGGGTACGACATGTACACGCGGGCCGTATCGGATGTGTATCAGGATCTGTTTGGCGCGGGGATTTTTACCGGCAAGGGGATTTACGAGGTCCGGACCTTTCAGAAGGTCCTCGAGCACCGCTTTCCGAACAACGCGATTCTCAGCCACGACCTAATCGAAGGCGAGTACGCGCGCACGGGTTTGGTGTCCGATATTGAGGTTGTGGACGACTACCCGTCCCACCTGAGCGCTTTCACTCGAAGGAAACATCGCTGGATGCGCGGCGACTGGCAAATTGTTTTTGCATTGCTGCCGTTTGTCCGAAACTATTTCGGCGAAATCGTGCGCAATCCGCTGAGCCACGTATCTCGATGGAAGATCATCGACAACCTTCGTCGCAGCCTCACCGATTTTGCGATTTTCCTGCTTCTTCTCTGTGGCTGGTTTGCGGCGCCGCCTGCAAGCGTGTATTGCACGCTGGCTGCCCTCGGGATATTGGCGTTCCCCACATACTTCCAGTTCGTATTTTCGATCTTGACGGGCGGGAAGGCCCTGTTCACGAAGGCATTCTGGATCAATCTCTGTTCGGATTTCATCGGTGCGCACACGACGATCCTGTTCAGGATCGCTTTCTTGTGCCATCAGAGCCTGGTCGCCGTGGATGCCGTAGTCCGTACCTTGATTCGCATGAAATTTACCCGCCGAAAACTGCTGGAATGGGAAACCGCCAGTGACGCAGAGCAAGATGAAAACGATGGCAAGCATCTTGTCGACGCTTACCTAAAGTGGACTCTGCCCCTGTCGCTGGCCATCTGCGCGACGATCGCCCTGGTGCAACCGTCGTCATTGCTGCCCGCATTGCCGTTCCTGCTGTTGTGGGGTTCATCCAGCTGGATCTGTAAATGGCTCAACAAGCCACAGCGCGTGGGCGAAGTCACAGTCGGCGAAGAGGATAGTGCACTGGTCCGGAATGTCGCGCTGCGCACCTGGAGGTTCTTTCGCGAGTTTTGCAATCCGGAAGAAAATTGGCTGATTCCAGACATCGTACGCGAGAGTCCCTCGCTCGTAGCTCATCACGTTTCCCCAACGAACCTCGGGCTTCTGCTGAATTCCCGCCTGGCGGCGCAAGATCTTGGTTTTGCGACGCTGAAAGAGTTCATCCGAGATACAGAAAGAACACTCGCTGTTGCAGAGCGGCTGCCGAAATTCCGCGGTCACCTTTACAATTGGTACTCCACTCGGACGCTCAAACCAGTGGCACCGCTCTTCGTTTCGACCGTGGACAATGGCAATCTGCTTTGCTGCTTGTGGACACTCAAGCAAGGCTGCCTTGACGCCGTTAAACAGCCCTTGTTTCGCCCCAATCTGTGGCATGGAATCCTCGATCACGTAGACCTTCTCATCGAAGTGCTGTCAGCCGAGAGGGATGATACGGAGGCTCTTTCCGCCGCTCAGGTCCTGCGACAACAGATTGTCGCGCTTGCCGGCCCTGATTTGACGCGGTTCGATCACCTGTCTGCCCTCGAAGTCGATGTGGCTGTTTTCATCCAGGCGCTGTCGAAATGCCAGCCATCAGATGAAGTTGCGTCGTGGGCACGCGAGCTATCGTCTCGCGTGTCGAATCTGACGGAGATGGTTTGGGATTTTGCGCCCTGGCTGCATGGGAAATTGAACGCTGACTCGACTCCAGACGACAAGCTGCTCGTAACCGAATTGAGTTTGGATTCGGCTCGGCTGGCGCATCGCCGAATTGCCGAGAGGCTCGACCTGGCTGCGACATCCGGAAACAGTTCGGCAGAACGGGAGACTTCCGGTTCACTACTTCGTGAAGCCTTGGAAAATTCCGCCCGCGTTTGCGAGGAAACAACTAAGCGGCTTACTACGCTCGCGTCAAGCATGCAGTCGATGATCGACGAAATGCATTTCAGGTTCCTATACAACGACAAGAAGAAAATGCTCTCGATTGGTTACGATGCCGGCGAAGGCCTTCTTAGCAAGTGTCACTACGACCTGCTTCCCTCGGAAGCTCGGGCGGCGGTGTTCGGCGCAATCGCGAAGAGCGACATCCCGGAAGAGAGCTGGTTTGAATTGAGGCGCATGTATGCCAAGTTCGAGCGCGAGCCGGTGCTTCGATCCTGGACGGGCACGGCGTTCGAATACCTGATGCCCAACCTCTGGTTCAAAATGTATCCGGATACGGTGCTCGATCACGGCGCGAGAGCGGCTATCCGCGCACAACAAAAATTCGCCCGGAAGAATCATGTGCCGTGGGGAATTTCTGAATGCTCGTGCAACGAAAACCTGCCCGACGGTCATTATCGCTACCACGCTTTCGGTGTGCCGGGCCTGGCGCTAAATCATGACGGCTCCCCGGATGACCTTGTCATCTCCCCTTATTCCACATTTCTGGGAATGCTCGTCGATCGCACTCATGCGCTCGAAAATATTCGCAAGATGAAACACCTGGGATGGCTTTCGCGGTACGGTTTTTACGAGGCGGCTGACTTCACTCCGTCGCGAGTAAGCGATGGCAAGGGTCACGAAATCGTTTGCAACTGGATGGCGCATCACCAAGGTATGATTCTCGTAGCGGCAGCCAACGTTCTATGCGATTCCTCGATTCAGCGTCGCTTCCATGCCGAACCTTGCGTCGCGGCCACGGAACGAATTCTGCAGGAGAAACGCCCCCGGGTGATCACAATCGAGAAGGACGCCGACGCGATCCGCAAACAGCTTCCGGTTCCGAGGGGGGAATTCGGCGAAGCAATGCAGCGCCCGGAATTTCGCGACCTCGTGCCCGGGCTCCCGTGAACAACCGCAGTTCGCGGTGGCAGTGCCAAGCTTGCGCCTTTTGCGTGGCCCTGCTTTTAGCATTCACTCCGATTGGCCTTTGCGCTGAAGCAGCCCAACAATCCTCTCAGTCCGCCCCCCAACAGCCCGCACTCGAAGAAACAGTTGTCGTTGATCCAGCGGCCGCGGCGCATCCATTTCCGCACTATTGGGAGCAAATGTTCGGCTCGGGGCGGGCAATTCTGAGTCTCCGCGATTCTTACCGCCGCGACCTGCGTGACGTGAAAAGTGCTACCGACTTTAAATACGTCCGATTCCACGCAATTTTCCACGACGAAGTCGGCGTATATGGAGAAGATTCGAGCGGCGCTCCAATCTACAATTTTTCCTACGTAGATCAAATTTATGACGGATTGCTGCAGAACGGCGTGCGTCCCTTCATAGAACTGAGCTTTATGCCTCGCAAGCTGGCTGCGCAGGTGATTTACAATCCTTTCTGGTACCAACCGATCGTTTCGCCGCCTGCCAACTATGAGAAGTGGGGCGAACTCGTCTCCCATTTGGCGCGGCATCTTATCGAACGGTACGGAATCGACGAAGTCTCGCAATGGTATTTTGAAGTCTGGAACGAACCGAATATCGACTTCTGGGCGGGCGATCCGAAAGAACAAACATACGACCACCTGTATGATGTGGCCGCCCAGTCGTTGAAGGCTGTGAATTCTCGTCTGCGAGTCGGCGGCCCAGCAACCGCGCAAGCGGCCTGGGTGGATCGCTTCATCCGCCACTGCGTCGAGAATCATGTGCCCGTGGATTTCGTCTCGACACACGTCTATGGAAACGACTCCTCGAAAGATGTCTTCGGTACGGACGAAACGATTCCCCGCACGCAAATGGTCTGTCGCGCCGTTCGAAAGGTGCACGATCAGGTGAAAGCGTCATCGCTTCCCTCGCTTCCGCTGATCTGGAGTGAATACAACGCGAGTTACAAGAATGAGCCGGACGTCACTGATTCCGTTTTCATGGGCCCTTACCTTGCCGACACGATCAGGCAGTGCGACGGGCTCGTGAATATCCTTTCGTATTGGACGTTCTCAGATGTCTTCGAAGAACAAGGCGTAGTTAAACAGCCTTTTTATGGAGGCTACGGCCTGATCGCAGAAGATGGGCTTCCAAAACCGTCTTTCAACGCATTCAAATTGCTGCACCGCTTGGGTGTTGAGCGGCTCGCGAACGATTCTCAATCAGCACTCGTAACCCGCAAAAGTGATGGCACGCTTGTGATGGCGATTTGGAATCTTTTCCTGCCTGAAGAAAAAGGAAGCGCAAAGACCGTCACGATAAAGTTCACCGGAAAATTGCCTCGGCACCGGGCCGTGATTTACCGTCTCGATTCTGCGAACGGCTCGTTGTTACCCACCTATGAGGCGATGGGCAGGCCAATCTACCCGACCCAGAAGCAAATTACAGAACTTCGGAGCGCGGCCGAACTTCCCAAACCCGAAACCAAAGTGTTGCAAGGCGGCGAATTCATACTAACCCTCCCTGCACAAGCGTTAGCGCTGATCGAATTTCGCTAAATTGAAGCGCTATGGATTTCCGGCAGGCTTCTCGGGCTGATAGGCCTTGAATCCGGCGCGGTCCATCCCTCGCTGCGCCTCCGGATTTTTCATAAATGTCTTCCACACGTATCCGCTACGCGCATTTTCCGCCATAAGCATTGTGATCCCCGTATCGATGCCGACGACGTCTGTGTCGTACCAGTTCGTCAACGGATTAAACGCGTCTACAAATCCGTAGCGAGTCCACGCGCGCTGGCCATAACGATTCTTGATCGTCTGCAACACTCGAATCGTCGCTTGCGGAAGAAAAGGCAGCGATCCTCCCGTGGCGCATGGAACCACTGTGCCATCGATTGGGCCCGTAGCCGGCGGGCCTCCCCAAATCACATACCCTCTTGCCGAGTCCGAAGCCGTGATGCCCCATAAATCGTCGCTGTAATCCGGAAATTGCGAAGCCAGATCGAGACAGAAACGGCGATGCACATCCGTGGCCGTGATGGAATTTTGATAGTAGTCGGTGTACTGGTCACGCTTATTCCGAAAATCAAACCATGCCTGCGAATATTGGTGCACGAACAGCGGAGCGAAGGAACCAATGTAGCGGATCCCGTCATATTCAAAAGTGATGCGCTTCCAGGCAGTCCACGTTTCCACCGGCAACGGATAGACCGAGGATCCCAGGCCCAGCAAATACATCATCATCATTTCGCTGTAATTGTCCCAGCGATATTGCAGAAAGCCGTTTTCTGGCGTCCATCCGTGCGGGAGAATTCGCGTGTCTTCTGAAAGCCACGTCCAATCCACTCGATTGAAAATTTCCAACGCCAACTGGCTGATCTCGGAATGTTGAAAATGCGCGCGGCACATCAGAATTCCGCAGAGCAGTATGGCGGTATCAACGGACGAAACTTCCGAGTCCCAAAGCCGTTCGCCACTATTTACGTTGGCCCAATGGTAGAAAAATCCCCGGTGACTTGGCAGTTTCTTCCACAGAAAACGCATCGTCGTCAGCGCCCGGTTCCGCGCTTCGTTATGCGACACATAACCTCGTTGGTCGCCAATGCAAAGCGCCGTCAGTCCAAATCCCGTTGATGCAATGCTCCCTAGGTCGCTTTTGTCTGGTTTATTGGCATTGCAACGGTCGCGGACGATACCAGTCTCAGGATTGGCCTGCTCCCAGAAGAAATGGAAGTTTGCATTTTCCATCTCTTCCAGCAACGCTTCGTCCACCTGAAAGAAGGGGGAGGGGGTCGGAGCCGCGGCTTGTGGAGGCTCCTTTTTGCCTTTCTTTTGCGTACCGCTGACCATCGCCGAGCCTGCCCAAGGCAGCAAGGCGCCCGCCCTAGCCGCCTGTGCCAATAGTTCTCGGCGCGTAAAGCGCCTCCATTTCTCGTGCTCATGACGCATCCACAAATTATAGAGGCTCTGGCGACGCCGGTGAAGCGAGTCGTGCTTATCGAACATCAGTCACACCGTCTCGTTATCCGTTTTGCTAAGATTGCGGGAGGATGAGATCCATCCGCAATGCCGGGAAAATTAGGGTCTGGCTCATTTCTCTCGCGGCCTTCGCTGTGATGCTCGCTGGCGTGCTTGGGGCGGTCGCGTGGCACTACATAAACAGGCCAATTTCAATCCGAGGCGCAGTTATTCAGCAGGACGAAGATCCCAAAAAGCAGTCGCCAATTATGGATGTTCAGATTGACGCGGACGGGAATGTAGCAAGTGCTCCGGTCAAATCAGACTTTTCCGGCTACTTTAAACTCACCTTGCGCCCCGGTGTGAAGCGCGGCCATCCGATCACAATCCATTTCCGTAATCCGGATTTCCAACCGTTCGATTGGAAGGGCGTCGTTGGCGACAAGGTCTACGTGGTCCGGATGATCCCACTTCATCATGACGACGTGGAAGAAAAGCCCAATCAGCCTCAGACTGTAGTCTCCAATATTTTCGTACGCTATACCATCGAAACAACCGCATCTGTGAACATCGGGACTGGAGTGACTACATTTCAAATTACAAGCAATTCAAACGTTCCCTGTGATCACACTACGTCTTGTTCTCCGGACAATAAATGGAAGGCGGCCATTGGCGGGGCTTCGCTGGACGCCGGCCAGGGAAACGTATTCGAGAATGCGCGCGTTTCGTGTATCGCCGGCCCTTGCCCTTTCACAAAGATTGAATCCGACAATTTTTCTCATGGCGGCCGCGTCATCTCCGTGTCGGTGCGCGGCTGGGCTGATACGACCACTTTCCTGTTTCAAGCGGAAGTATTTCGTCAGGAAATCAGCGATATCGTTCGTGAATCTTATCCCGTGATCTTTGGTAGGGCCTTAAACTTCTCCTTGCCAGCCGCGGCCCAGGGTCCCACCCTCGAAGCCGAAATTGCCGGAACGAATATCATTTTCCCCCTGGGGCCCTCGCCAACCCTGAGTTGGGCAAACTGTAACGTAAAGGTCGGAAAGGATCAGTCGAAGAGCTATCGTTGCGAGCTTAAGCAAACCTACCGATTCAGGTAGGGAGAGCTTTTGCGGGTCGGGGCACCGGCACTGTTCGCTTACCACTCGTTCCAGTTGGCGTAAGTCGATACCGCAGAGAGCTTTAGTGCCTTTCAATGACACTCAATCCCGCTTATTCTAGGGGGTAGGTGAGCCATGAATCTTAGGTTCTGGCGCGTCCACCCGCTACCGTGGCTGCTGGCCACCGTTTTAGTCATCGCAATTCCTCCTGGCAGCGCGGTCGAAAATTCGCCCCGTGAGCAGTCTTCACAATCAAATACGGAAGACTTCCAATCGTTGGCCGATCTGCTGCAGTACATTTCTGTCGGTTGGGATCGTTTGACACGTTCGCTCGCCAGCTGCGCGACTTATCCGGATAGCAAGGTAAAAGGAGAGCAAGTCCTCTATCTTCCCGCTGATGCCCCCGTGCCGAACTCCCTGAACCTAGTACGTACGAAATGTGCAGTTCGAATCGAGCATCTGCCGGCGAAGATGCAGATTTCAGAAATCCGCAAGCACGGACTTCTTTATCTGGAGCATCCATACGTGGTACCCGGCGGGCAATTTAACGAAATGTACGGCTGGGACAGCTATTTCATCATCCGCGGCTTGCTTCGCGACAATCGCACCAAACTGGCGAAGGGAATGCTAGAAAACTTTTTCTATGAGATCGAGCACTATGGCGGAGTGCTCAATGCAAACCGGACCTACTACCTCGGCCGCTCGCAGCCACCATTCCTCACGTCCATGATACTTGCCGTTTACCAATCGGATCGGACCGCTGGGGAAAGCAAACTTACGTGGCTTCGCCGGGCCTATCAGTATGCGGTCACAGACTATTCGCAATGGACTCACGCGCCACATCTCGCGGGCGACACCGGCCTGTCCCGCTATTACGATGAAGGCGAGGGGCCCGTGCCCGAAATCATGGGTGACCCCAGCAATTACTACCAGGGCGTTGCGGAATATTTCTTGATGCACGAGGGCGAATCGAGTCCACATCTGGTGCGCATTGACGAAAAGCATTCGCCTTCTTCGATTCTGGGCCCGATCTTTCCGGTGCGCGGTTGTGGTTCAGACAAATCGAAGGACGATTGCAAACCGGGAGATCTCGTTGCGCTCGCGCCCGACTACTACAAGGGCGACCGCAGCATGCGCGAATCTGGCTTCGACGTTTCCTTCCGCTTTGGCCCCTACGGCGCCGAAACACACCATTACGCTCCTGTGTGCTTGAACAGCCTCCTCTACAAAACGGAGCGAGACTTGGCCGAAATGAGTCGCCTTCTCGATAGGCCTGAGGACGCGACGAAATGGGAAGAGAAGGCCCGGCAGCGTCGGGATAAAATCATCAAACATTTGTGGAATCAAAGTCGTGGCGAATTCTTCGATTACAACTTCGTGACCAACGAACAGTCTTCTTACGAATATGCAACTACCTTCTATCCTTTATGGGCCGGACTCGCTTCGAAAGAACAGGCGCAGGCGCTCGCTGCGAATCTTCCTCGGTTTGAACAGACTGGCGGAATCGCCATGAGCCGTTATGAAAGCCAGGCCCAATGGGATTATCCTTATGGATGGGCCCCCATCCACCTTCTCGCCCTGGAAGGCCTGCGTCGCTATGGATACAATCCCGATTCCGATCGCATTACGCTTAAATTCTTGACGATGATCCTGGAAAATTTCCGACGCGACCACACCATTCGAGAAAAATATAATGTCGTGACCCGATCATCGGAGACCCATATCGGCGTAGGATACGCTCAGAATGTAAATGGATTCGGTTGGACGAACGGCGTTTTTCTCGAACTGTGGCACGAATCTCCTGCGGAAGTGATCGCTCAGATTCGCAAAGATTGATACATTGTCGCTGCTTAGGAGGACAGTCGTGCCCAACCACTGCGACGCTACGCAACATCAGGTCACAACGCTATGACCTCAACCGCCGCCCCCAACAGCACCGCTCCCGCTGGTTCGGGTAGTCGCGCCTTCGTCTACCTCGCCGCTTCCTTTGCTGGGCTGGGTGGCTTGCTCTTCGGATACGACACCGGCGTTATCTCCGGCGCGGAACTGTTTTTCAAAAACGATTTTACCCTGTCTACTTTTGCGCTCGAAGTGATCGTCAGCGGTGTACTCGCGGGCGCTGCCGTAGGAGCACTAGGCGGCGGACGCCTTGCGGACATCTTCGGCCGGCGACTTCTGTTGATCGTCACCGCCATTATTTTCGCCGCCGGCGCCGTGATCTGCGCCGCAGCCACTTCGCCGGCTATGCTGATCGTTGGCCGCATCATCGTCGGCCTCGGCATTGGATTATCCTCGGGAACGGTCCCCGTCTATATCTCCGAGGTTTCCCCTGCCGACGCACGCGGCTGGACCGTCTCGCTTTTTCAGTTGGCGATCACGATTGGAATCCTGCTTGCCTATGTTGTCGATTACGCGTTCGCAAAATCCGAAGCCTGGCGCTGGATGTTCGGCATTTCGCTCATTCCCGCTGCAATCTTTGCGATTGGAATGTATTTCTTGCCGGAATCTCCGCGCTGGCTTGTGCGTCACGGCGATCCGGCCCGCGCTCGCGCGATATTGGCCCGCATCCGCGGCACGTCCAACGTTGACGCCGAGCTCAAAGAAATCGAGCAAAGCTTTGCGCAGTCCCAGCATCACGGAAACTGGCGCGACCTTCTTAGTCCGAGTCTGCGGCCAGCGTTGACAGTCGGCATCGGCCTGGCAATCTTCCAACAAGTC
>Ga0210401_10006586_pt1 | contig 11764 bp, 11 predicted proteins | sample IncBWH32MmetaG_FD_150866 | JGI IMG/M metagenome (GOLD analysis project Ga0210401, IMG submission 150866) | Forest soil microbial communities from Barre Woods Harvard Forest LTER site, Petersham, Massachusetts, United States - Inc-BW-H-32-M | ecosystem: Environmental > Terrestrial > Soil >... | reverse complement strand
TAGGTCGTCGAGCAGCTGATCGAGCCGCTCGTCGCTCAGGAAGCTGCACATCCGCTTGTTGTTGACCAGCAGCACGGGTGCGTCGCCGCAGGCGCCGAAGCATTCGCCTTCCTTCAGCGTGAACATGCGGTCGGCGCTGGTTCCCCCAAAATCGACGCCCAGCTTCGACTTCAGGTGCGCTGCAGCCCGCGTCGCCCCCGACAGCGCGCACGGAAGGTTGGTGCACAAGGTCAGCTTGAACCGGCCGGCCTGCTCCAGTTCGAACATCGAATAGAACGTCGCCACCTCGTAGGCCGCGATCGCCGGCATCCCAAGGTAGGAGGCGACCGCCTCGATCGCCCAGCCCGGAAGCCACCCGAGCTCGTCCTGCGCGATCGCCAGCGCGGACACCACGGCAGAACGCTTCTGCTGCGGCGGATATTTGGCGACCTCGCCATCGATCCGGCGGCAAGCCTCGGCCGACAGCGTCCCGGCGCTTTCCGGCAACGCGCTCACCGGTCGATCTCCCCGAACACGATGTCCTGCGTGCCGATCACCGTCACGCAATCCGCCAGCATGTGGCCGCGCGTCATCTCGTCGAGCGCCTGCAGGTGGGCGAACCCGGGCGCGCGGATCTTCAGCCGGTACGGCTTGTTGGCTCCGTCGGAAACCAGAAAGATGCCGAACTCGCCCTTCGGGTGCTCGATCGCGGCGTACACGTCGCCCGGGGGCACGTGGATCCCCTCGGTGAACAGCTTGAAGTGGTGGATCAGCTCTTCCATGTTCGACTTCATGTCGACGCGAGACGGCGGAGCCACTTTGTGGTCGGTCGACATCACCGGGCCCGGATTCTTCCGCAGCCAATCGATGCATTGCCGGATGATCCGGTTGCTCTGGCGCATTTCTTCCATCCGCACCAGATAGCGGTCGTAGCAGTCGCCGTTGCGGCCGACCGGGATGTCGAAATCCATCCGGTCATAGACCTCGTAGGGCTGCTTCTTGCGCAGATCCCAGGCAATGCCGGAGCCGCGCAGCATCGCCCCGGTGAATCCGAGCGCCAGAGCCCGCTCCGGCGACACCACGCCGATCCCGACCAGCCGCTGCTTCCAGATCCGGTTGTCGGTCAGCAGCGTCTCGTACTCGTCCACGTACGTCGGAAAGCGCTTCGTGAAGTCGTCGATGAAATCCAGCAGGGAGCCCTGGCGATTGGCGTTCAGGCGCTCGACGTCCTGCGCATTTCGATACGGCGACGGCGCATGACGCGGCATCGAGTTGGGCAAATCACGATAGACGCCGCCCGGCCGGTAGTAGGCAGCATGCATCCGGGCGCCGGAGGCGGCCTCGTACATGTCGAACAGGTCTTCGCGCTCGCGAAACGCGTACAGGAAAATGGCCATGGCGCCGACGTCCAGGCCGTGTGCCCCGATCCACAGGAGGTGATTCAGCAGACGCGTGATCTCGTCGAACATCACGCGGATGTATTGCGCGCGCTGCGGCACCTCGATCCCGAGCAGCCTTTCGATCGCCATCACATAGGCATGCTCGTTGGCCATCATCGACACGTAGTCCAGCCGATCCATATACGGGACCGACTGGATGTAGGTGCGCGTCTCCGCCAGCTTCTCGGTCGCGCGGTGCAGCAGCCCGATGTGCGGATCGGCGCGCTCGATCACTTCGCCGTCGAGCTCCAGCACCAGCCGCAACACGCCATGCGCCGCCGGGTGCTGCGGTCCGAAGTTCAGGGTGTAGTTGCGGATATCGGCCATGCTCTGCTAGGGCTTCGCGTAACTGTCTTCACGGATCACGCGCGGCGTGACCTCGCGCGGCTCGATGGTCACCGGCTGGTAGATCACGCGCTTCTGCTCGGGGTCGTATCGCATCTCGACATGACCGGATATCGGAAAGTCCTTGCGGAACGGATGCCCGACGAAGCCGTAGTCGGTCAATATCCGCCGCAGGTCCGGGTGCCCTTCGAACACGATCCCATACAGATCGAATGCTTCCCGCTCGTACCAGCCGGCGGCCGGCCACACCGTCGTCAAGGTCGCTATCACCGGGAAGTCATCGTCCGCACAGAAACTGCGCAGCCGCAGCCTCCAGTTGTTCGAGATCGACAGCAAGTGCACCACCGACGCGTAGCGCCGGCCCTCCCATGGCCGATCGCCAAAGGCCGAATAGTCGACCCCGCACAGATCGATCATCTGCTCGAACCCGAGCGTGGGATCGTCGCGCAGCGTCTGCGCGACCTGCGGATACTGCGCAGCCGGAACGGTCAGCGTCAATTCGCCGTAGGCCGATCGCAAATCGGCCGCTGCTTCACCCAGGCGGGTACCCAGGCGTTCTGCGAGAACTTCGATCCCCATTGGGTTCCGTTGGGCTAACGACCGCCTTCTATCTGGCGATCGTGTTGGTACGGCGAATTTTCTTCTGGAGTTGAATGATCCCGTAGATCAGGGCTTCGGCGGTCGGCGGGCACCCCGGGACGTAGACGTCGACCGGGACAATGCGATCACAGCCGCGAACTACCGAATAGGAGTAATGATAGTAGCCTCCGCCATTGGCGCACGACCCCATCGAGATCACCCAGCGTGGCTCGGCCATCTGGTCGTACACCTTGCGCAGGGCCGGAGCCATCTTGTTGCACAGGGTGCCCGCCACGATCATCACGTCGGACTGTCGCGGGCTGGGCCGGAAGAAAATGCCGAAGCGATCGAGGTCATAGCGGGCCGCGCCGGCATGCATCATTTCGACGGCGCAGCATGCCAGCCCGAACGTGACGGGCCACAGCGAGCCGGTTTTGGACCAGTTGATCAACCGATCCAGGCTGGTCGTCACGAAGCCTTCTTCGAATACCCCTTCGATAACGCTCACGGTCGAGACCTCGCGACGTTCACTCCCAATCCAACGCGCCCTTTTTCCATTCGTAGACGAAGCCCACAGTCAGAATCGCCAGAAACAGCATCATGCCCCAGAAGCCTGCGCTCCACGCTCCGAGGTCGCCCAAAGTGGCTCCCCAGGGAAAGAGAAAGGCGACTTCCAGGTCGAATAGGATGAAAAGGATCGCGACCAGGTAGTACCGCACGTCGAATTTCATCCGGGCGTCTTCGAACGCTTCGAAGCCGCACTCGTACGGTGACAGTTTCTCCGGGTCCGGGCGATTCGGACCGAGCAGCATCCCGATCAGCACCGGCGCGATTCCAATGACCGCACCGACGACGAGAAACAACAGAATCGGAAGATAAGGGCCCAGTTCCACGCGATCCCGTCCCGAGGCGAGCGACCGGCAACGACCGGCCGCTCAATTTTCCCGACCACCCTACTGCTTCTGACCTGTCACAACGTGGCTGGTTCCTGACGACGTGGTGCCGACGGTGAGACTCGAACTCACACGGCTTTCGCCGCCACCCCCTCAAGATGGTGTGTCTACCAATTCCACCACGTCGGCGATCGAAAACGATTCTAACGCGTTCTGGCGCGAGCCTACTTGGGGATATCCGATGGGCGATTGGGCGGCGTCGTGTTCTGGGTGCCGCCCGGCGCAGGCGGCGCACTGTTCTGAGGCGCAGGCGTCGCGGGGATATCGCTCGAACCACCCGCCGGCGATGTTCCAGCGGGCGTCGGCGGCGACGCGGGTTTGCCAACGGTGCTCATGACGCCCCCGTGATCGGCCCGCGCGGACGCGGAGCGTGCCGCCGTTGCCGTGTAAGCCATTCCAATCGTCGCCAGGAAGAAGACCGACGCCAGCACCGCGGTCGAACGCGACAGGAAGTTGGCCGACCCGCTGGCGCCGAACAGGCTTCCCGATGCGCCACCTCCAAAGGCCGCGCCCATGTCTGCGCCTTTGCCATGCTGAAGCAGAATCAGAATGATGACGGACACCGCGCAGATCACCTGCACCACAATCAACAACGAGTTCAGCCATGCCATGACATGTTCTCCCGATTCATTCCAATCTTTGGTGTCCTGATGTTCCTGCCGCCCGGTCAGCGCTCTGACAGATCGATAGAAAATCGGCCGCCGACAACGAAGCTCCGCCGACCAGGCCGCCGTCGACGTCCGGCTGGGCAAACAGTTCGGCTGCGTTGGACGGCTTCAGGCTTCCACCGTAGATGATGCGCGCCTGCGCGGCGGCACCCGGATCGTGGCGCGACAGCAGCGAGCGTATCGCTGCGTGCACCTCTTGCGCCTGTCCCGGCGTGGCCGTCTGGCCCGTTCCGATCGCCCACACGGGTTCGTAGGCGATCGCGCAGGCTGCCAACTCATCGGCCGCGCACGCATCGAATACCGGAGCCAGCTGAGCCGCGATGACGTTCAATGTGCGGCCTTGATCGCGCTCGTGCAGAGTCTCACCGACGCAGATGATCGGCTTCAAGCCGTGCGCGACGGCCCGCGCCGCCTTGGCAGCGACCATCCCGTTGCTTTCCCCATACCCGCTGCGCCGCTCCGAGTGGCCGACGATCACCCATTGGACCTGGCACTCGAGCAGCATCTCAGCGGCGATCTCCCCGGTAAATGCACCCGGGGCTTCGGCGCTCAGATTCTGAGCCCCGGCGCTGGCACGCGTTGCGCGCAGCGCTTCGGCCACTTGCGTCAGGTACACGTAGGGCGCGCACACAGTGACCTCGGAGCCGACCCGAGCCGACGCGAACTGGCGCAGCCATTCGCGATTGCTCGCGAACGAGCCGTTCATCTTCCAATTGGCGGCAACCAGCTTGGCGCGCACGATGGGTCCCGAAACTGCGGGCAGTGCAGCCGTGAGAATGTGGTTCCGGCGGGCGAAAGGGTCAGGACTGCGTCACCGGTGCGGCCGGATCGGTCGCCAGCGCCTTCATCGAAAGTCGAACTCGACCCTTCTCATCGGCCTCGATGACCTTCACGCGGACGTGCTGGCCTTCCTTCAGAAAATCAGAGACCTGGTTGACCCGCTCGTTAGCGATCTGCGAGATGTGCAGCAGGCCGTCGCGCCCCGGCAGGATCTGGACGATCGCGCCGAAGTCGAGCAGGCGCAGCACCGTTCCGTCGTACACCTTGCCGACCTCGACATCGGCCGTGAGCTCCATGATGCGCCGCTGCGCCTCGCGCCCCTTCTCCTGGTCGACGCTGGCGATGATCACCGTGCCATCGTCTTCGATATCGATCTGGGTTCCGGTCTCCTCGGTCAGCGCACGGATCACGGCGCCGCCCTTGCCGATCACGTCGCGGATCTTCTCCGGATTGATCTTCATCCGGATCATGCGTGGAGCATAGGCCGACAGCTCGCCGCGCGAGGCCGCGATCGAATCCTGCATCTTCTGCAGGATCGTCATCCGGCCTTCGCGAGCCTGCGCCAGCGCGACCTGCATGATTTCTTTCGTGATGCCTTCGATCTTGATGTCCATCTGCAGCGCGGTGACGCCACGCGAGGTTCCGGCGACCTTGAAATCCATGTCGCCCAGGTGGTCCTCGTCTCCCAGGATGTCGGTCAGGACGGCGAACCGGCTGCCCTCCTTGATCAGGCCCATCGCAACGCCCGCCACGTGCGCTTTGACCGGCACGCCGGCGTCCATCAAGGCCAGGCAGCCGCCGCACACCGAGGCCATCGACGAGGAGCCGTTGGACTCCGTGATCTCCGAGACGACGCGGATCGAGTATTGAAACTCTTCGGGCGGCGGCAGCACCGCCGCCAGGGCCCGTTTGGCCAGGCGGCCATGGCCGACCTCGCGCCGCTTGGGCGCCCCCATGCGGCCGGTCTCGCCGGTAGCAAAGGGCGGCATGTTGTAGTGGAGCATGAAGCGCTCGCGATACTCGCCCTGCAGCGCGTCGATGATCTGCTCGTCCTGCTTGGTGCCCAGCGTCGCAGTCACCATGGCCTGCGTCTCGCCCCGCGTAAACAGCGCCGATCCATGCGTGCGCGGCAGAACGCCAAGCCGGATCTCGATCGGCCGCACCGTGCGCGTATCGCGACCGTCGATGCGTGGCTCCCGGTCTAGGATCTGGCTTCGCACGATCTTGGCCTGCAGATCGAACAGGATGCCGCCCACCTCATTGGAGTCGGGCGGCGTGTTGCCCGTCTCGGTCGCCTCCGTGACCAGGGTCGCGGCCGTCTGCGTCTCGATCGCGGCGATGCGCTTGGAGCGCTCCTGCTTGCTGCGGATCTGGTAGGCGGAGCGCAGGTCCGCTCCGGCCAGGTTCACGATGCGCGCCAGCAGGACTTCGTTCTTCGCCGGGGCCTGCCAGTCCCACAGCGGCTTGCCGGCTTCGCGCACCAGCTCGTGAATGGCGTTGATGGCGGCCTGCATCTGCTGATGCCCGAACACCACCGCGCTGAGCATCACCTCTTCAGTCAGCTGGTCGGCTTCCGACTCGACCATCAGGACCGCCCGCTCGGTTCCTGCCACCACCAGGTCCAGCTTCGAATTCTTCAGCTGCGAGGCGGTCGGATTCAGCACCAGCTGTCCGTCCACATATCCGACGCGCGCCGCGCCGATCGGTCCCTTGAACGGGATGCCCGAAAGGGACAACGCAGCCGAAGCGCCGATCATCGCCGCAATGTCGGGGTCGATCTCCGGATTGATCGACATCACGTGCAGGACCACCTGCACCTCGTTGAAGAATCCGTCGGGAAACAGCGGCCGGATCGGCCGGTCGATCAGCCGCGAGGTCAGGACCTCTTTTTCCGACGGGCGCCCCTCGCGCTTGAAGAATCCCCCGGGGATGCGTCCTGCCGCATAGGTCTTCTCCACGTAGTCGACCGTCAGAGGGAAGAACTCCTGGCCGGTACGCGCCTTGGTGGCCGCCACGACGGTGGCGAGCACCACGGTGTCCTCCATCGACACCAGCACGCTGCCGTTTGCCTGGCGCGCGACCTCGCCGGTCTCCAGCTGGACCGTGTGATCCCCGTACTTGAATGATTTCGTCACTTTGTTGAACACTTCGATTTCCTTTCGTGCTCAGTCGACGCCGCGCCGGCGCCGGCGGCGATCCGCCCCGCCCGTCGGCTCAACCCTTCGAGTCATTCCAACGACGGCTCAGCGCCCAATTGGGCTTCAATGAGGAGCTTCAATGAGCTTGACAACCGCGGCTTACTTGCGAAGGCCCAGGCTTTCGATCAGACCCTTGTAGGCATCCGGCTTTTTGCCCTTCAGGTAATCGAGCAATTTGCGACGCCGGCTGACCATCTTGAGCAGGCCACGACGGGAGTGATGATCCTTGACGTGCGTTTTGAAATGCTCGGTCAGTTCGTTGATGCGAGCCGTCAGCAACGCGACTTGAACTTCCGGAGAGCCAGTATCGTTTACCGCGCGCTGAAACTTGGCGACGATGTCGCCCTTCTTGATATCTGCAACCGACATCAGGGTACCCCTTAGGCCAGAACATGCGGTCACGGAAGGGCCTCCGTGCCGTGAAGGCGGCGATTATATGCCAGGCGGGCGACACTCGCCGGGACCCTGACCCTTTTCCGGCCTGCGGCCGGAAAAGGATGTGGGAAGAGAACGAGGGGGCTCGGCTGGCCCCCTCGTGCTCCCCAGCCAATGTGAAGGCGCGCGCGAGGGGCGATCAGTCGCCGCTCGTTTAGCGTTGACGCATGCCGAGCGTCGCTCGGTCGCCCCTCTCCCGCTCCGCGGGAGAGGGGCGGGGGTGAGGGCAAGCGGGCTACGGAGTCATCGAGATCTGCGGGTTCAGGCGCTCGGCCGTGGTGTACAGCTTGTTCAGCGCGTTGATGTAGGCCTTGGCGGAGGCGGCAATGATGTCCGGATCGGCTCCCATGCCGTTGACGATCCTGCCGGCGCGCGCCAGCCGGACCGTGACCTCGCCCTGGGCTTCGGTTCCGGCCGTAATCGCGTTTACCGAAAACAGCATCAGTTCGCTGCCGCTGTTGACCTTGCTTTCGATCGCCTTGAACGTGGCATCCACCGGGCCGTCGCCGTCGCAGTGCGCGTCCATTTGCTCGCCGCCGACTCGAAACACCACGTGCGCGTGCGGGCGCTCGCCGGTCTGCGACCGTTGCGACAGCGAGAGCAGCCGGAAGTGCTCGTTATGGGGAAGTGCCGCCTCGTCGGAAAACAGCGACTGGATGTCTTCGTCGAAGATCTCCGCCTTGCGGTCGGCCAGATCCTTGAACCGGGCGAAAGCGGCGCTGAGCTCCTCGTCGGTTTGGATCGGAATGCCGAGCTCCTGCACGCGTTGCCGGAACGCGTTGCGGCCGGAGAGCTTGCCCAGCACGATTCGGTTCGTGGTCCAGCCCACGTCCTCGGCGCTCATGATCTCGTAGGTCTGCCGTGCTTTCAGTACACCGTCCTGGTGAATGCCCGAGGCGTGCGCGAACGCATTGGCGCCCACCACCGCCTTGTTGGGCTGCACCGGAAAGCCGGTGATGTTGGACACCAGCTTGGAGCTGGGCACGATCTGGGTGGTGTCGATCCTGACTTCCAGGCCGAACACATCGCGGCGCGTTTTCACCGCCATCACGATCTCTTCGAGCGAGGTGTTGCCGGCCCGCTCGCCCAGGCCGTTGATCGTGCATTCGACCTGTCGCACGCCGTTCTGCACGCCCGCCAGCGAATTGGCCACCGCCATGCCCAAGTCGTTGTGGCAATGGACCGACCACACGGCGCGGTCCGATCCAGGGATGCGCTCGCGCAGCGTTCGCAGCAGCTGGCCGTATTGCTCGGGCACCGCGTAACCCACCGTATCGGGGATATTGATCGTGGTCGCGCCTTCGGCGATCGCCGCTTCGATCACCCGACACAGAAAATCGACCTCGGAACGGCTCGCATCCTCGGCGGAGAACTCGACATCGTCGGTGTGACGCCTTGCCAGGCGCACGGCTTGACGGGCCTGCTCCAGTACCTCCGGTGGCGACATCCGCAGCTTCTTTTCCATGTGCAGCGGCGACGTTGCGATGAAGGTGTGGATCCGCCGCGACTTTGCATTGGCGAGCGCTTCGGCGGCCCGGTTGATGTCCCGCTCGTTGGCGCGCGCCAGCGAACACACGGTGCTCTCGCGCACCGCTGCGGCAATCGCGCGAATAGCCTCGAAGTCTCCGTTGGAAGACGCCGCAAAGCCCGCCTCGATCACGTCGACCCGCAGGCGCTCCAGCTGCTTGGCGATCCTGAGCTTATCTTCCCGGGTCATCGCGGCTCCGGGGCTCTGTTCGCCATCGCGCAGCGTGGTATCGAAGATGATCAATCGGTCCATCGGAGCTCTCCGTCAAGGCATAGTCGGTCCGCCTGTCTGTTTCGCAGGCCGGGCACAGCACGAGTTGTGGGGGGGGGGTTAGCTGCGCGCGGGGCGCAGCAGCAGTAGCAGCCGCAGCTGAGGTCGAAGCGTCGCGGCGCCGGCGGTGATGTGCTGCTCGGTGGCTTTGGTATCCACCAATTTACTATAGGCGAAAGCGCGCAATTGCACAACCGTCCTGTGGCGCGGGGCGCGTCGGCGCGGCCTGGCCGACCGCGCGACGTCAATGCTTGGGCGGCGCCTCCGCTGCACGCGGGGCAGGACGGGCGGGATTGGTTTCGCCGCGCCAGCGGCGCCAGGCCCAGTAGAGGTATCCGGACACCGCGTAACCGCAAAAGAGCATGAACAGCACGATCGGCGCGTTCAAGGAAACGACGAAGATCGCCACCACGATCGCGACCATCACCCCGAACGGCACGCGCACGCCGACCTGGAAACTCTTGCCGCTGTAAAACGGTGCACTCGACACCATCGTCAGCCCGGCATACACGGTCAAGCCAAAGGCCACCCAGGGCAGCCAGACCTCCTGGATCTGCAGCTTGTTGTCGACGGCCAGCCAGACGAAGCCGGCGATCAGCGCCGCGGCGGCCGGGCTCGGCAGGCCCTGGAAGAAGCGGCGATCCACGACGCCGATATTGGCGTTGAAGCGCGCCAGCCGCAGAGCCGCACCCGCGCAGTAGACAAACGCCGCCGCCCAGCCCCATTGGCCAAGGCCGCGCAAAGCCCACTCGTACATCACGATCGCGGGCGCGACGCCGAACGAGGCCATGTCGGACAGGGAATCGAAATGCGCGCCAAAGGCGGTTTGGGTGTTGGTCAGACGGGCCACGCGGCCGTCCATGCCATCGAGCACCATCGCGGTGAAGATGGCCACCGCCGCCCAATCGAAGCGCTGATTCATCGCCTGCACGGTGGCGAAGAATCCCGCGAACAGCGCCGCTGTCGTGAACAGGTTCGGAAGCAGGTAGATGCCGCGGCGGTGCCCTACCGGGACCTTGAACTCGTCGGGCAGCGTGCTGGCCGAGGCCGCCAGCGGGCGCAGCTTGCGCCGCCGAAAGCGCATCGACACCTTCATTCAGAACTCGGCCAGCACCGAGGTGCCCGCATACACCGAGTCCCCGACCGCAACCATCGGCCGAACGAAGCGCGGCAGGTAGACGTCGACGCGCGAGCCGAAGCGGATGAAACCGAAGCGCTCCCCGCGCGCCACGCGGTCGCCGGCCTGCACGTAGCACAGTATCCGGCGCGCAATCAGGCCGGCCACCTGGACCACGCTGATCCGCTCGCCACCTGCCGTGCGCAGCACGATCGCGTTGGCTTCGTTGCGCTCCGACGCCTTGTCCAGGTCGGCTTGCAGGAAGACTCCCGGTCGATACTGGATCCGCTCGACCACGCCGTCGACCGGCGCTCGATTGCTGTGCACGTTGAACACATTCATGAACACACTGATCAGCAGCGCGTCGTTGTCCGTGTTCGGGTCGCGCACCGCCTCGATCTTGACGATCCGCCCATCGGCCGGAGACAGAATCGCTCCCGGGCCGCCGCGCACCTGCCTGGGTGGATCGCGAAAGAACTGAACAACGAAAGCCGCCACCAGCCACAGCGGGATCGACCACAGCGCGCCCACCAGCCAGGCAACCGCGGCCGCGGCTGCAACCGTCGCTGCAATGAAGGGCCAGCCCTCGCGGGCCAGCCAGGGTGGCGCCTGATCCTTCATGTCCGGGCGAGGCGTGCGCCGCGCCGACCTTCGCGGTTCGACGCCACGCTAGTTGCGAGACCTGTCGACCAGGCGATCTTTCTTGATCCAGGGCATCATCGACCGCAGCTTTTCGCCGATCTGCTCGATCGGATGTTGCGCGGTCAGACGACGCCGAGCCTGCAGCGTCGGCGCCCCGACACGGTTCTCCAGCAGAAAGCTCTTCGCGTACTCGCCGTTCTGGATCCGCTCCAAAGCGCGCCGCATCGCCTGGCGCGAATGCTCGTTAATGACATCCGGTCCCGTCACGTATTCACCGTATTCGGCATTGTTCGAGATCGAATAGTTCATCGTGCCGATGCCGCCCTCGTACATCAGGTCCACGATCAGCTTCAACTCGTGCAGGCACTCGAAGTAGGCCATCTCCGGCGCGTAGCCTGCCTCGACCAGCGTTTCGAACCCGGCCTTGACCAGCTCCACGCATCCACCGCACAGCACGGTCTGCTCGCCGAACAGATCCGTTTCGGTTTCCTCGCGAAAAGTCGTCTCGATGATGCCGGCCTTGCCGCTGCCGATGGCGCTCGCATAGGACAGGGCCAGGTCGCGTGCCGCCCCGGAGGCATCCTGATGGACTGCGATCAGGGACGGAACGCCGCCGCCCTGCGTATAGGTCGCCCGCAACGTATGGCCCGGCGCCTTCGGAGCCACCATCAGCACGTCGAGGTCCGCGCGCGGCTGGATCTGGCCGTAGTGGATGTTGAAGCCATGGGCGAAGGCGAGCGCGGCGCCCTTCTTGATGTTCGGCTCGATCGATTCCCGGTAGACCTGCGCGTGATTCTCATCGGGCAGTAGGATCATCACGACATCGGCGTC
>Ga0210401_10006584_pt1 | contig 11766 bp, 8 predicted proteins | sample IncBWH32MmetaG_FD_150866 | JGI IMG/M metagenome (GOLD analysis project Ga0210401, IMG submission 150866) | Forest soil microbial communities from Barre Woods Harvard Forest LTER site, Petersham, Massachusetts, United States - Inc-BW-H-32-M | ecosystem: Environmental > Terrestrial > Soil >... | reverse complement strand
TGGTTGAGAACCTGAAGGCTGTTCCAAGCTTCCCCAGCGGAAGGCACATAAATCAAAGCGAGCAGAATGCCCGTGACAACCTGAAGAACAAACACCACCAAAGCAGCGCTCCCAAAAACATAAAACCAGCTTGCGGTATCACGGGGAACAGGGTGCTCCGCGGTCTCACGGATGGTTTCTCCAATCTGGAGGCGCGCGTCCAACCATTCACCGACCTGTCGGATCAGACGCATCTCGGTGTCTCCAAAGTTATGAGCGATGACTGTGTTTTCTGGCCAGGTGTCGGCATCTCCCCTGCCTTGATCAAAAGCTTTCCATCCTCAATCTTGTAGTGATATTGGAACAACCCGCGCTCGGGAGGTCCGGAGGCTCTAGAACCATCTTGATAATAGGCACCCCCGTGACAGGGACACATGAACAAATTCGATTGCGGAAACCATCGAACTGGACACCCCAAATGCGCGCAGTTGATCGCGAATACCTGAAAGGCCTGGCCATCCACGTTGCGCACCCAGCACGCAATGTCTGCTGTTTTTCCGTCCCAGGGATTCACTATCGGATTTCGGTAGGTTGCAAATCGAGTCTGCCCTGCCGGGAACTGGCTGAGCTCCCCAAGTGGGAGCCATGATTCAAAGCCTTGCTTACGCTCGTGGGCCACGGGAGAGAAGATGTAACGGACGATGGGTACAGCTAGCACGGCAGCAACGATGCCGTTAAACAGGATGCCCATCTTCATCAGGAGTTCACGTCTGGAAACACCTTTCGGAGCAGTCATCGAGGTTCTCCTGCCGGTTTGTCAGAATTTAGATGGGCCTGGCCGATGAATTTCGTGCGCTGAGAAGCCAGCCACGCCACCACGTCGGAGATCTCCTGCGAAGACATTGGTTTTCCTGGCACATTACCCCGCCAGTCAGGAGCGCCCAATTCTGGGCGCCCTACAATCACCACTGTTCGGAGGTCCTGATCGCTGACTAACGCAAGATACGATCCGTCCACAATGGAGTTTGCCTTCGGCCCTCCGCTACCGCCAGGGCCATGGCATGAGGAACAATAGGTGGTGTAGACTCTCGATCCATTCGACGCATCGCCAGGACTCGATGCGGAGTAGGGTGGCGCATTAGCACCGCTCAAGAAATCTGGCTTCGACCAACGCTCACGAATTCCCCGGACAATGACGTCAATCTGCTGATCTGTAAGCATCCCCCCGGCACTTTTTCCAAACGCTGGCATTTGAGTTCCGGCAACGCCCTCTGTCGTTACACGTCGTAAAACTGAATCATCGGCGATGGCGAGGTACATCGGGTCTGCGAGAGCAATCGAAGCTCCACCCATTCCGTTGGGCCCGTGGCAACCGGCGCAGTTTTGTGCATACAGGGTGCTGAAGTCTGAAATCTCGTCTGGGTCGAGATGTGCAATCTCCGCCCCATGCTGGCCGCCTGAGGTGCTACACCCCGAACACACCAGTGCAAGCAGCGCTAGTACACCGAAGAGCCGCCAGCAGAGGTTCATGGCTGATCATCCTCTGGATGCTTTTCCGCAGCCCTGGGAGTTTCAATCCCCGCGCGCATAGCGAATGGCACGAACTGCCTGACACGCACACGTTCCTGGCGAACCACCACAAGCCCCGCGACGATGCCGAAGGCGAATTGCGAAGCGATGAACCATCGCCAATCAATCCGCTCGTCAAGCAGTGGATTGATGAGTCCGAGAATGCTGTGCAGTAACCCCGTCCACATCATGGGAGCAATGACACCTCCAAGAAGAATCGGCCGGCGGGGAAACATCGGCAACATCGCTCCGTAGAGAAGACCCACGAGAAGAGAAGTGATCAAATGAAGCGCGACAGCGAGCAGAAAGCCGCCAATGTGGAACCCGTTGAGCGACGACGACTCCAATCTTATCGATTGGGAATACACGGTTGCCGAGAGAAGGTTGATGGGATACCAGATACTCCCTTGCTTAAGAATTCCGTACAGACATGCGAGGACCGCCATTGCGACACTGCCGGCCAGCCCGCCTTTAATGCCAGCAGAAACAGGATAGGTTTCGAGTGGAAGCAGTGCTCGTGGAAGATCCGGAGCAATCGGCAGCCGCGCCACTTGCCGACGTTGAGTCGTAACGGGAGCGTATTCCTCAACCGTTGGCACCTCAACATGTTTTTCGTGAGGCAGGACATCGAAAAACCATCCAACGCATCCCGCGACGACCAGTATCATTCCCAGGAGGCTGACGGAAGCGCTGGTGACAAGGCCGGCAAACAACAACGTGACGCCGAAAGCCAGGACGATTGGCCAAGCCGTCGGTGCCGGTAGCTTCACGTACTGCGGCTGGGCTTCCGTTTGTAAGCTGGTAGGAACCATTGGAATCTTTCTTATTAGCGTCCGATGATGTAAACCACAGTGAACACAACTATCCAGACCACATCGACAAAGTGCCAATACAATGAAAAGACGTCCGCGCGATCGCTGTGCTCCTCTTTCACTTTGCCGAGCAAGGTCAAAATCATAGCGATAGCGATGCCGATAAGACCCACGATCACGTGGAATGCGTGCAGTCCCACGAGCGAGTAATAGGTTGTACCGAAAAGATTCGTGCTGATAGTCAAGCCCTTTTCGACAATCAGGTGATGCCACTCGCGGCCTGTTTCTACCAGAAAAATGAAGCCGAGAGACATCGTCACGAACCACCATGCTCCGAAGGCGCGCAACCTGCCATTCTGCAGAGCCTTCACAGCGACATGGATCGTCCAGCTACTTGAGAGCAGGCAGATGGTGGCAAAGATCGGGACCTCGAGCACATCCTTAGGCATCGGACCAGTGAGGCTTTTTCCGATATAGAAAAGATAAGCAACGACAAAGATGGTGAAGATTGCTAGTTCAGCTGCAATCAAAGAGAGCATCCCGACGTGTCCACGCGAGGGGAGTTTCCACACTAACTCGATCGGTGGTGTCTCGGGTGACCTGCTGTTCAGGAGGATTGCTTGACTATTCATACTTCCAATCCGGATCTTCAGGGTGCTTGATGTCCCAGAGGGGGCGCCGGCTTTTTACGATGGGAATCTGGGCAAAGTTGTACTCCGTTGGAGGAGAACTCGTGGACCATTCGAGCGTCCACGCGTCCCAGGGATCGTTTCCAGCGGCCTTGCCATTGAAATAAGACCACAGCAGATTTCCGATAAATACCAGTGTCGCGACGATCTGAAAAAACACTCCGATAGTGCAGATCAAGTTCCAGATATCCCATCCACGCCCGGCTTCATAGGTGTAGATCCGCCGCGGCATTCCCAGCAAACCTGGAATGTGCATGAAATCGAATGTCAGATGGAAGCCGATAAGGAAGAGCCAGAAGTGCCACTTGCCAAGCGCTTCGTTATACATCCTTCCGCTCATCTTGGGGAACCAATAGTAGAAGGCGGCAAAGAGTGTAAAGAGAATTCCGCCCACGATGACATAATGAAAATGCGCAACCACGAAGTAGGAGTTGCCCAGTTGCCAGTCAAACGGCGCGGCGGAAAGCATGATTCCCGTCAGTCCCGCAATCAGGAACTGAAATAAGAACGCGATGCAAAAAAGCATGGGGGTTTTAAAAGCGATCTTCCCTCCCCACATCGTTCCAATCCAATTGAAGATCTTGATGCCAGTAGGAATACCGATAACCATGGTGGTAATCGTGAAAAAACTGTTGGCGTATGAGTTCATGCCGACCGTGAACATGTGGTGTGCCCAGACACTAAAACCCACGAATCCAATGGCAATCGTCGCGGCCACCATCACCGGGTACCCGAAAATGGGCTTGCGAGAGAACACCGGGATGATCTCTGAGGCAAACGCGAAGGCCGGCAGGACCAAGACATAGACTTCTGGATGGCCAAAGATCCAGAAGAAATGCATCCAGAGTACGGCGGAACCTCCCGCCTGCGTGTCGAAAAAGTGCGCCCCCAGGAAACGATCGAGTGAAAGCATGATCTGCGCCGCAGTCAGAGGCGAAATGGCAAGGAGCACCATTACGGCCGTCACCAAATTCATCCAGGCTAGCAAGGGCATCTTGCCTAGCGTCATCCCCGGACAGCGCAGGCAAAGAATTGTCACCAGGATATTGATGGCTGTCCCGATGCTTCCAAATCCGGAAACCAGCAAGCCGAGGGTCCAGAAATCGGTACTGTGGCCTAGTGAGAATGTGGTGGCTGTGAGTGGGGCGTAGGCAAACCATCCGACGTCGGGAGCATTCCCCGCTCCATAAAGTCCGTTCCCGCCAATGAAACTGAAGTAGAGGAGCAGCCCCCCGAAGGCGGTAAGCCAAAAGCTCCAGGCATTCAGGCGGGGAAAAGCCATATCACGGGTGCCAATCATCAGTGGGATCAGATAATTGGCAAAGCCGAACAGGATCGGCATGGCGACAAAAAAAATCATGGTCGTGCCATGCATCGTGAACATCCGGTTGAAGACCTGAGGGGAAACAAAATGGTTGTTCGGAACCATCAACTGAACGCGCACGATGGTGGCTTCTATGCCGCCAATAAGAAGAAATACGAGGGCATAAAGAATATAGAGAATGCCGAGCTTCTTATGATCCACGGTTACAAACCAATCGTGGAGCGTCGTACCGATCGGCTGCGAGACCTCGGCGGGGAGCGTGATGGATCTTGCTGCCATACGGTTTATGCCCTCTTCCTTATCGCAGCGTTTCGAGGTAGGTGGTCACCGCGTCCAGATCCCGTTCGTTCAACTTCATCGCCGGCATGAGTGAGCCCGGTTTGATAGCATCGGGATCTTGAATCCACAACCGAAGGTTTTCGGTATTGTTTGGCGCAGCGCCGGAGGCGATCGTGTCACGGCTCATCAAATGAGTCAGATCGGGGCCGAAGCGTCCGACCGCAACGGTTCCAGAGACAGCATGGCAATTGATGCAGGCGGTTGTCTCAAAAATCCGACGCCCTTCATTCACCCCATCACTCACATGCGCCGGCTTGGCTTGCCCCTGAACCCATTGTTTGAACTGATCTGGCGAGTCAACGTAAACACGGAGAAGCATCTTCGCGTGCTGAGTGCCGCAATACTGAGCACATTGGCCGAGAAAAATGCCCGTTTCATTCGGATCGAGCCACATGTGGTTGACACGGTTTGGAATCAGGTCTGTTTTTCCGGCCAGACGTGGGATCCAAAAGCTGTGGTCCGTATCCGCGGAAAGCAACGTAATAAAGGTGGGCGTCGGATGGGAGGGGTCGCTGCTCGGCACGTGCAGCTCGTTGGCCGTGACCACACCAAGCGAAGGATACCGAAATTCCCACCAGAATTGATGACCTATCGCGATAACTTCGATCGCCCCTGCGGGCCTGCCAGCGCCCTGGATGGCATGGATCACGCGGGCGGTCGCGAAGAACAGTACCAATACGATAAGCCCGGGGATTACAGTCCAGGCGAGTTCTACCTGGTTGCTACCGTAGACGGGTGCAGGTTCACGGCCGTCGTCGTCGGCTCGCTTTCGGAACTTAACGATGGAATACACGAGGAGGGAGAAGACGACTACAAAAATTAGGGCCGTAATGATCAGCACGAAGATCGACAAGTGAAGAATAGAATCGGCGTGGGTTGACGCCGGCCTGAACATATTTGGCATCTGCGATGGATCTTGAAGATTGCCAAAGGCAGGCTGCACCGCAAGCAAGCAGCCCGCCATCATGATGGAGACCCACCAGGCCTTCCGGTGAGGACCTCGTGAATCCGACTTGTGAAGAATTTCAGGCACTATCGTTCGCCCTCAACAACACCCTTGCTGGATCCTTCTTGTTATGCTGATCTTAGGGTTCGCCTTTGCGCCTGTAACTCTTCACCTGGAGTCGCAGTCTGCGCCGCGATGAGCGTGTCCTTCCCCAACTCCTTCAGCATCCAGTAGCCAATCCTTTCGGCTCGAACAGACCCTTTTAAATGGTGATCGTTCTTGCTCACCACCACTGGGATCCAGCTCAACCCGTGTTCAAGCATGGTCGAGGCGACAAGCAAAGATGGATCGTCGTCCGAAACCATGATCGGATCTCCGGACAGCAACTCGCGCACTTTCACCTCGGTGGCATCCCTCCGGCTTTCCACCGGCGTTGAAGCGATCAATAGAAGTGCATTAGCGATGTCCGTAGCGTTCAGGACACCGAGTAAGCGTTGCTCATTATCGAGGACGAATAAAAAACCGAGACCGTTCTTGGTCAACGTAGCAAGTGCCTGCTCGAGGGTGCTGTCCGGTGTGAGGGTCTGCGATGGAATGGGCTCGAGGAACGAAGAGAGCGGTTCCTTGCTTAATGCTTCTTTTGAAGCCGGGAAGTGTAACCACAAGGCTTGAGACCGCCGCCTCATGAATTCCGCGAGGATGCCCCGCGAGGGTGCCATGGTGCCGGCCAGTTTCGAGAATGATTCGCGGCTCATCGCCATCACGCGCACCACCGTACGCGCCCGGACACTCACTTGGTAGTAGGGATCGCTAGTCAGGGCCGCTTCACCGAAAAAATCTCCTGGGCCCAGAAAAGCAAACGCTCGGTCGTCTTGTGGGCCGTTGATGTTCCGCAGCACCTCGACTTCGCCTTGTTCAATCGCATAGAAGAAGTTTGCCGGGTCGCCTTGACGGTAGATGAAGTCGCCTGGGCGATAGTAGGCGCCTGCCAGTGGTTGAGGCTGGCCCACTCGCAGAGTTCCGAGATCGCGAGGAAAGATCAGATCCGAGAACCAGTCGAGGGCCACTTTCGTCCGACGTGACCAGGAGGGTAACTTGAGGAGATAAACGCTCCGCCATAGAACCCATGCGGAAAAACCGGAAATACGGAGTCCGAACATCTCGGCCACCGCACGGCGTCCTCCGATCGAGCAGAGCTGCCCAAGAGGCTTGAAATAAAAAGGATGCGTAGGCTCCCCTCGAAGCACCCTCGCAATATTCGCCGCGGCCTGTCGTCCTTGCCTCTCCGCAAATTGTCCTGTGGTTGGAGAAGGCTTCTCGTCGAAGGCATTCTTGGTGTAGGCACAGTCACCGACAGCCCATACGTTTGGCAGGCCAGAAACCCGCATATCGGCGTCGGTGACGATGCGGCCTCGTTCCTTGGGGACGTCGAAGTGCTCGACGATCTGTGCCGGCGTCGTACCGATCGTGCAAATTACAGTGGCGGCTCGGATCATACTGCCATCTGGAAGTCCGACACCTTCTGGGGTGGCTGCCGCGGCCTTGGTATTCAGTAGGACCTCAATTCGCAATCGCTCCATTTTCTTCAACGCGAAATCGCGAAGGGAGGGACTGACTTCCGGCAGAATCTGGTCCCCACTGTGGACTAGAGTGACCCGGACTTGGTCGCGCGTGAAATTGCGATAGAAGCGGGTGCTCTCCCTGATTAAGTCATTGACTTCACCGGCTAATTCGACCCCACTAAATCCACCACCAATGATTACGAACGCCAAATAAAACTTTTGCCGCTCTGGGCTGTCGCATGCTTCCGCTTTCTCCAGCTGCCGAATGATGTGAGCACGCAGCAGCACGGCATCTCTCATCGTTTTGAACGGGAAGGCATGGTCAGCCATTCCCGGAATCATGGCCAGATTACTGTCCGCCCCACAGGCAATCACCAGATGGTCGTAACCTATCCGATCGATTTGGCCTTCATCCCGCTGATATTCGATCTTGCCCGCTTCGACATCGATCCGGTTTATAACATCAGTTCTGCACTCGATCCCGGGCAACATTTGGCGGAGGGTCGCCGCCGCGGAATCGGCATGGAGGGAGGCTCCCACAACATCCGCCAGGAGAGGGTGAAACACCATGTGGTTTTCGCGACTAAAGAGAACAATGTGACAACTGTCCCGCGACAGTTTTTTTCTCAGCGTTTTTGCGCACTTGGTCGCAGCAAACCCGCCGCCGATGATCACCACGTTGCTGTGTTTCTGCGTCATGATCTTTGCATACCAATGCACCGCACCACTGCTCACACCAATTTGTTCGCACCGTGACCGATGGTGGGAATTCTCCTACCCGCACAAGCAGTTCGAGTACTGTCAAAAGTCACAGTCTGATATTTGCGTTGCGGGGTGCCTATGTCAGTAATTTACACAGCCGAAGGTACAACTTCCCGGAGGCTTGCCCACACCACGACCACAGACCGCGGGCCAGCCCGATACGTATAGCCAGGGACCGGCGGCGCTATCTGCCATTCCGCAATGTCGTTCGGCGATTCCAATGAAGTGTCGATCCATCGGCGCCACGGATCTGCCCCTGCGCCTCTGACCGGCGGGAGTTCGAAGTCAAGCGGCTCCCAATAAGCATTGAACATCAAGTGGCACACGGCCCCTTCTCTCGGCAACTCCGCACTGAACGCCACGCTATGCGAATGATCGCTCCAGTCTGGTTGGCCAAGTTTTACTCCATGCCACCCTTTATTCGCCTGTCCGATCAATTGAGTCAGGGTCATGCGATGGCCCTCCGGTTGCTGGTCTCGCAAGAGCCGTCTCGCGATGAGTAGTCTCACGAACCGATACACGTCTGCGTGTCGGCTGACAAGCGCCCAGTCGAACCAACTGGTTTCGTTGTCCTGGCAGTATGCGTTGTTGTTGCCGTTCTGCGTTCGCCGTACCTCGTCTCCCATCAGAATCATAGGCAGACCCAGAGAGAGCAGTGTGACGGTGAAAAAGTTTTTTAACTGGCGATTTCGCAGCTTCTCAATTGCTGGATCGTCCGTGGGACCCTCCACGCCGCAATTCCAGCTTCGGTTATCGTTGGAACCGTCGCGGTTTTCTTCGTTGTTTGCCTCATTATGCTTATGGCCGTAGGAGACCAGATCGTTTAGCGTGAACCCGTCATGACAGGTCACGAAGTTCACGCTCTGTTCAGCTTCGCGCTCTTTGTGCCGGTAGAGTTCGTGGCTACCGAGATACCGGTCAGCAAAGTTCCGTAACGAACCATCGTGGCCACGGAAGAAGTCGCGGACATCGTCGCGAAACCGGCCATTCCATTCCTTCCAGCTATCCCCGATAAAACTCCCTACTTGGTACAATCCTGCGGCATCCCACGCCTCGGCAATCATTTTGGTTCCGGCAAGCGATGGGTTCGACTCGATATCCCATAACACGGGCGGAGTCGACATTACTTCCCCTGATGAATCGCGCGCCAGAATAGAAGCGAGATCGAAGCGAAATCCGTCTACGTGCATCTGCTCGACCCAATACACAAGACTATCCACAATCATGCGGCGCACAATGGGGTGGTTCGCATTAAGCGTATTCCCAGTGCCGCTGTAGTTGGCATAGCTAGCACGGTCTTGCTCCAGAATGTAGTAAATGCTGTTATCGATGCCCTTGAAGCTCAGCGTAGGTCCGCTCTGAGCACCTTCAGCGGTGTGGTTGAACACAACGTCCAGAATAACTTCGATGCCAGCGAGGTGAAGCGCCTTGACCATGTCGCGAAACTCGTCAATTGGGCCCAGAGGGTCCTGACAGGAGCTATAGGATTGATGGGGTGCAAAGAACGAGACCGGAGAGTATCCCCAGTAGTTGATTCTTCCCGGCGGACAATCCTGATCATCGAACTGGAATACGGGTAGCAGTTCGACAGCGGTGATGCCGAGTTGCTGCAGGTAGGGAATCTTTTCGATCAGACCGCGGAACGTGCCCCGCGTTTTCTCCGTGACGCCGGAGCTTGGATGGCACGTAAAGCCTCGGACGTGCATCTCGTAAACGATGGTTTGAGAGGATGGCCTCTGCAACGGCGAATCGCCTTCCCAATCGTAGATGCTAGAATCCACGACCACGCTCTTCATCGCCAGTGCTGTGTTGTCACCCTTTTCGACGGCCGCCTCGCGCCTGTAGTTCTTAGGGACAACCACGCCGCGGCCATATGGGTCGAGCAGGACTTTGGCGGAATCAAACCGCATCCCGCGGGCGGGATCGATAGATCCATGAACTCGATATCCATAGATCTGCCCGGGCCGCACACCGGGCGCGAAGACATGCCAGTAATGGTATGTGCGATTGGTTATGGGATCGATGGTGATTACACGAGCTGGACGAGCATCATCCGTCCGGTCGAAGAGTAGCAACTCTACCGCCGAGGCGTTCCGTGAGAAAAGACTGAAATTGACGCCACCGTGATACACCGCGGCACCGAGAGGAGAGCTTCCGCCAGTATTGTTACCTGCCCTCATCACGATTCAGTCTCGGGCTGACGATGGGTGTCTGTCGCGAGGCCCTCGTTCAAGCCAATGAGAATCTGGGCGATCAGGCCGGTCCAGCCCGTCTGATGGCTGGCTCCACAGCCGCGACCGTTATCGCCATGGAAGTATTCGTGGAAGGGGACCAAATCGCGCCAGTGCGGGTCAGTATTGAATAGTGGGCACGAACCGAACACTGGGCGAGCGCCGTCTTTGTCGCGCAGGAAAATACTTGCGAGACGCCGCGCAAGTTCCTCAGCGACCTGGTCCAAAGTTTTCATGTGGCCAGATCCCGTCGGGCACTCCACCTGGAAAGCGTCGCCGTAATAAACGTGGTACTGCTTTAGCGCCAGCAGAATGAGAAAATTCACGGGCATCCAGATGGGACCACGCCAGTTAGAGTTGCCACCGAATAGATTCGTCCTGGACTCTCCGGGCTCATAATCCAATCGATACTCTTGACCTGCGAGGTTGAGGATCAATGGATGATCCTTGTGATAGCGCGAGACTGCACGCACACCGCAGGGCGACAGAAACTCGTCCTCGTCCAGCATATAGGCCAGCATGCGCCGCAGCTGATCCTCCCTCACCAAGCCCAAGATCAAATTGTTGTTGGCGCCGGGCACCACCATTGGCTCGATGCTCTCTACCAGATCAGGGCGATGTTCGATGAACCACTTACGTCGGCGCTGGAACTCCGGATAGCGATCAAACGTATCTGCAGGTACGGTCGACGCGCCAAACATGGGAACGAAGCCAACCATGGTGCGGGCGCGTACGGGGATAGGCTCATGATTCCGAGAGATCAGGTGGTCGTAGAAAAAACCGTCCTGCTCATCCCAAAGCGAATTCTTTGAGTCCCTCCGATTATTCATGGAATGGGCGATGTAGACGTAATGCTCCCAGAATTTACTGGCAAGGTCCTGGTAATTGGGACTCTTTTCCGCCAACAGGAGAGCAGTCGCTAACATGTTTTTCGCGAATGCCGCCATCCAGCTTGTTCCGTCCGCCTGCCCCAGGAGGTATCCTGGTGGGAGATTGTCACGATCGAACGCGCCGATGTTATCCATTCCCAGGAAGCCCCCTTGGAAGATGTTCTTGCCGAGAGCGTCCTTGCGGTTCACCCACCAGGTGAAGTTGAGGAGCATTTTCTGAAAAACGCGCTCAAGAAAGGCGTAGTCGGCCACACTGGTGCGCTGGCATTCGATCTCGAAGACAGCTCTCGCCGCCAACGACAGAACCGGCGGATTCACACTGTTAAAATCCCATTCGTACGCGGGAATCTGTCCATTGGGGTGCATGTACCACTCGCGCATCATTAGTAGAATCTGCTCCTTGGCAAAATGCGGGTCCACATGGGCCAGGGGCACGCAATGGAATCCAAGATCCCAGGAAGCAAACCATGGAAACTCCCATTTGTCGGGCATGGAGATCACATCACGCGTAAAAAGGTGTTTCCAATCGCTATTTCGCCCTTCACAACGCTGCTTTGGAGGGGCCGGATGGCCGGGATCTCCTTCCAGCCAGTCGCTGACAACGTAGTGGTAATACTGCTTCGACCACAGCATTCCAGCGACGGCCTGGCGCGCCACGAGCTT
>Ga0210401_10006581_pt1 | contig 11768 bp, 6 predicted proteins | sample IncBWH32MmetaG_FD_150866 | JGI IMG/M metagenome (GOLD analysis project Ga0210401, IMG submission 150866) | Forest soil microbial communities from Barre Woods Harvard Forest LTER site, Petersham, Massachusetts, United States - Inc-BW-H-32-M | ecosystem: Environmental > Terrestrial > Soil >... | reverse complement strand
GACCTACACGGATGCGCACGTCATGCTTCCTGGAATGCTCGCAGTCTGTGCCGCGCTTGTTCTTGGTGCTGGGATTGCAACCATCAATGTCGTGGCGGTGCCGCGCGCGCGCTGGCTGGTGGCAGCAGTCGCTCCAGCCGCGGTCTGTTATCTCGTGCTTCAACTATTCGGCTGGTACGTCAGCAGCTTTATCGTGAAGCCTAACGAACTGGTTCGCGAGCGACCCTACATCGCCTACAACATTGACTTAACACGGCAAGCCTATGGACTGGACCGCCTCGCGCAACGCGAATTTCCCGCTGAGACAACCGTCGAGGCGGCCGATCCGGCGAACAATCAGGCTACACTGCAAAACATCCGGCTGTGGGACTGGCGTGCTCTCCAAGACACTTTGCGTCAAATTCAGGAAATCCGAACCTACTACGACTTTCCCGACATTGATATCGACCGCTATGAAATCAACGGCACAGTGCGTCAGGTGATGCTCGCCGCACGCGAGCTCAACGTCGAGAAGCTCCCAGAGAGCAGCCGCAATTGGATCAACGAGAAACTTATTTACACGCACGGTTACGGTATCACCATGAATCCTGTGAATGGGTTCACACCCGAAGGACTGCCAACACTGATTTTGAGTAACATGCCTATTCAGAGCACCGTGCAGAACATCACGGTAAAGCGCCCGGAGATCTATTTCGGCGAGTTGACGAACACCGACGTCTACGTGAAGACGCGGCAGCAGGAATTCAACTACCCACAGGGCCAATCGAACAGCCTGACGTCCTACGAGGGCAACGGTGGCATCCTCCTCGGCGGTTTCTTTCGCCGCCTCCTCATTGCGTCCGACCGAGGTGACCTGACGAAGCTCCCGTTTAGTGACGATATCAACCGGGAGAGCCGGCTGCTGATGCGTCGCAACGTGCGCGATCGCGTTGCAGCAATCGCGCCATTTCTCACTTACGAGTCGGATCCGTACATCGTTGTCGGCGACGATGGTCGGCTGTCGTGGATTATGGACGCGTTTACGACCTCGGACAGCTATCCGTACTCGCGCCACTATGCGCTCGGCAACACCTTCATTAACTACATGCGGAATAGCGTTAAGGTGGTCATCGACGCCTATGATGGCACCACGACGTTCTATGTGTTTGACCTCCAGGATCCAATCATCATGGCATACCGCCAGATTTTTCCCGCTCTGTTCCAAGATGCGGCGGCCATGCCGCCAGCGCTTCGCAAACACGTGCGCTATCCAGAGTTGTTGCTCAAGTTGCAGGCGGCTGTATACGGTCTTTATCACATGACCGATCCGCAAGTTTTCTACAACCGTGAGGACCTGTGGACCGTCGCTTCGGAAGTCGGCATGGACGAGTCCGGTCAGCAGAAGACGCAGCCGATGGAGCCGAACTTCGTGCTGATGAAACTGCCGGGCGAAACCGCCGTCGAGTTCGTGGAGATTCTGCCCTTCACGCCGGCCAACCGCAATAATTTGATTGGCTGGATTGCTGGACGTAGCGACGGCGAAAAATACGGTACATCGATGGTCTACGACTTCCCGAAAACGAAGCTTGTTGACGGCCCCCTGCAAATCGAAGCTCGAATCGATCAGAACGCCCAACTATCGGGGCAATTGACGTTGTGGAATCAGCAAGGTTCCCATGTGCGACGAGGCACTCTGCTGGTAATTCCGTGCGGGCACGCGCTGTTGTATGCCGAGCCAATTTACCTGCAGGCAGAGCGCAGTCCGATGCCGGAGTTGCGTCTGGTGGTTCTTGCGCTGCAAGACCGGCTCGCTTATGGACCGACATTCGACTCGGCGATGAGGGCCCTCTTTGGAGGAGAGGTCTCGTCGCTAAGCGGCACAACTGCCCCCGCGGAACCGGAACGAGGCGCAGCAGCGCCGGCTGCCGCGACCACCCCCGGGGGAGACGTGCACACGCTCATCACGGGAGCGGCCAAAGATCTCGCCGACTACCAGCGACTTACGGCGGAAGGCAAGCTCGGTGAGGCTGGACAGAAGCTCGAACAGTTAAAGCGCAAGCTCGACGAGCTGAGCGCGCGTCAAAAGTGATTATTTCTCTGAAGAGCAGCTTTCTACAGACAAATTTCCGGGCTCGGGACGTGGCCCTGGGAGTACCGACCTCAACCGTTCGGTCCTACCCGAGGGGCTTCAGTGTCATATTGGTGTCATCTGAATCGTGCTAAATCCTGGTAAGAAGCGAATAAAAAAAGAAAAGAGAAGGAAAATTCGACTAATCCGATTTGATCAGAACTTGCTGATTTCCTTCGATTAAGCTCGACTCCGGCAACTCGCGATCAAATTAAATTCACGGCCGTTAACCGAGGGGTTGCTAATTCGAATCTAGCTCAGGGAGCCAAATTCTATTTCTCTTTCAATCAGTTACTAGGATCATTTTCTGCCGTTTGTTATTCAGAAAATCATAGTGCCATGTGAGGGTGAAGTTTGTGGTGAAGTGCGTTCCATCCCGATTGCAGATGCGGGCCTATAAATTCCACTACCGTGAACATGTTGTGTGATCAACGAGCGCTTCTTAGCCGCCCAAGTTCTGTACTCCCAGTGTCATGCGAACGGCGGCTAATCGAGCGTAATTGCAAGATCAAGATAAGGATAGTGCGACGTCTTGGGTGGCCCGTTAGTCGGGCGCAATCCCGACAGGACTGACAAAACCAAGACGGATGCATTCTGAAACGACCTCAGAGAGTGAGATGAAAAGGCCGGTAAACGAAGGGCTTTGACTATTTTGGTGACTGAGCAATCTGCAATTCCCGATAAAACTTCTGAAGTACAAAGAAAGCTTTCTTCTTCTCACCGTGGTCGGAGACAAGTCCTTTGCGATTGAAATAATCCTCAATATGAGGGAGCGTTCGCCGCGGGCTACGAAAGTCGTTGAGTATCCACGGTGTCATTCCCCGAAGGAAGGGGATGCGTTTCAGCATGACGATCTGGTGCTCGTAAAGATTTTCCTGGTACTCCTCGGTCCACCGGGTGAGGGCGTCGCCATGGTAGCCAAAGAGCGCGTCGCCACCGAATTCACTCATGATCAGCGGCTTGCCGTACTCCGAGACCCAATCAATTGAATCTGCATCCGCGGGCCTGCGGACATACCAACCAATGTATTCATTGTTCCCGAGGACATCGAGATCGCTCGCGATCGGATCATCAATGTGAATGGTTATGCGGTTCCGATCCGCGACTTCGTGAGCCTGGAGAGCGGCCGACACCAAGCGCGTGGAGTCGGCGGAATGCGCATCCTGAATGAGTTGCCGCAGGAAACGATTCCGGGCATCGCTGACGGGGGTTTCGTTCGCGACAGAGTAGATGATAAGAGCGGCGCGATTGTGATCTCGCGCGATCATCTCGTTTAACTGATTTTCCGCATTGTGGAGCGTTGAGGGATTTTCCCACTGAATGGTCCAGTAGACGGGTACCTCTCCCCAGACCAGCAGTCCCATTTGGTCCGCCATGCGCAACATGGCCTCATTGTGTGGATAGTGCGCGAGGCGAACGAAATTGCAGCCCAATTCTTTTGCCCAACTCAAGAGCGTCCGCGCATCGTCCTCGCTCCAAGCTCTTCCGGACCGCAGAGGAGCCTCTTCATGGATGCTGATTCCGCGCAGGAAAAGCGGTTTCCCATTTAGCAGGATATCCGTGCCACGGACCTCAATCGAGCGAAATCCGATGCGGTCTTCGAGTTGGTCGGTCTCGCTGGCGATCTCGACACTATAGAGTTTAGGATTTTCAGGAGACCAAAGCGTCAAGTCGGAGCTAAAGGCAAACTCGGTGTGTCCTTTGGAATCTGTCTGAAATGTTTTGCTGAGACCCGCCTCGGGAATTCGAATGGTGACATTCTGCTGAAGTCTTGGCCCATTGAGTTGCAACCAGCCTTTATCTGGCGCGTCGATCCCTTCTCCAGCTGGACAAAATAATCTTGAACGAAGGTCTCCGGCACCTCCACCAATGTCACGGGGCGGGTAATCCCCCCATAGTTCCACCAGTCCGTATTGACGGTGGGGACTTGATCCTTTCCGCGCGAGTCGTTGATTTTGAGAACGAGAAAGTTGCCGTGGGCCCTAACGCGATCCGTGATTTCGAAATCAAAAGGGGTAAAGCCGCCCTCGTGCTCCCCAAGTTCTTCGCCGTTCAGGTACACCGCGGCGAAGTAATTGCATGCACCGAAATGCAGAAATAACCTGTTCTTCGGTGATTTCGCGTAATCGAACGACCGCTTATACCAGACGCTTCCTTCATAATACAGCAGCGAATCGCGCTGGGTGTTCCAGTCACCGGGCACATGGAGCTGGCCGGAAGCATCAAAGTCATATTCGACTAGCTCGGATTCGGACTGCGGCTTGTAGTTCTTGTAAAAGGCGTGGTTGTTTTTCAGTGGTTGAGCACGGTAGTCCATCGCTCCGACTTCATAGGGATCAACGATCGCCTGCCACTGGCCATTCAAGCTGGTCGTCTGACGCGCATTGATATTCGCCATCAGCGGCGCAACCTGTGCCACACCTCGCCCGGAGAGGAACGGCACACACAAAACAAATGCCAAACAACGGAGCAGATTAGTCATGGACGGTTTTCGTTCAGCTCATAGAGCAATCTGTTCTTTGTTCTCCAAGCTGGAAGAATGAATCAATTCCAGTGTGATTGTGGAACGACCCATCCTAGTTCCAGCCTCTGCTCTCGACATCCAATTCGCCGCAGTTGGCCGGCTCAAAGACAATAGCCGGGGCAATCGCACTCGTCAATTGGCTCCTGGGCTCACTGCGACGTCCACTCGTTGCAAACCCGGTGCGATAATGCGGAGGAAAAGAAGACCAAGAAGATAAGAAGCCGCAGCAATCGAGAACAAGGGAGTGTAGCTGTGATAGGACTGCAGCACCCACCCTGTAATCAGTGAGAATAAGACAGCACCCACCGAACCGGCCATGCCACCAACCCCGACGACAGCGCCGACAGAACTGCGTGGGAACATATCCGAGGCTGTCGTGAATAGATTCGCAGACCAACCTTGATGGGCCGCCGTGGCGAGGCTTAGAATTGCCACCGCAGACCAAATCGAAGAGACCCTGCTTGAGAGTAGAATCGGCAAGATTAAGCACGCGCAGACGAGCATCGTGGAGAGGCGGGCTTTGGCCATCGGCATTCCGGCTTTGTGGAAAGCCGTGGACAGCCATCCGCCGCCGATACTTCCAATCGCCGAGAAGTTGTAAACGATGATGAGCGGCAGACCGATATGGCTGAGTCCAAGGTGATACCGCTCGTCAAAAAACTTCGGCAGCCAGTAGAGATAAAAATACCAGATGGGATCGGTAAGAAATTTTGCGATGGCGTACGCCCATGTCTGCTTGTAAGCCAAGAGTTTCTGCCATGGAATTTGCTTTACCGGTTCCGCGGAATTTACCTGAATGTGCAGGAGTTCCGCCGCACTTACATGAGGGTGATCCTTGGGGTCGTGATATTTGGTAAGCCACCAGACGATCCAGATCGCACCAAGGATGCCGGTGGCCAGAAAAGCAGCACGCCAGCCGAATCTCAGGGTGATCCAGGGAATGAGAGCCGGAGCCAAAATCGCGCCGATGTTCGCTCCCGAATTGAAGATTCCCGTGGCTAGGGAGCGCTCACGTTGTGGAAACCATTCCGCTGTCGTCTTGATGGCCGCAGGGAAGCTGCCGGCCTCACCAAGGCCAAGAAAAAAACGGGCGATACCAAAACCAAGTGCGGAGGCCGCCAAGGCATGCCCCATCGATGCAAGACTCCAGAAGCCCATGATCAGGGCAAAGCCGATGCGACAACCGATCCGATCGACCATGCGACCAGCCGCCACTAGCCCAATCGCGTAAGCAAGCTGAAACGCACCGACGATGTATCCGTATTGTGCTTCTGTCCAACCGATAGAGTGCTGAAGAGCGGGTGCTAGTAGACCGAGTACCTGACGATCCACATAGTTGATCGAGGTTGCGAAGAAAAGCATTGCGCAAATGGTCCAGCGCGCCCTGGTTGGGGGCGTACCTACAGAGTTTGGAGAAAAAGCGGAACTTCCCGAAGTATCAGACGGCCCGTCCGGGCTTGTCGAGTGCGCGGAGGAGAAACTGCCGAAGCTATTCATCGAGAGAAGCCTGTCTTCCCGGGTGGATTATTGGCGAGCAATTTATATCGTACAAATATCCCTAACGGCAAAGCTCGTCCCGCTGCTAAAGCCTGTAAGCCTTTCGCGCCAGCCCGTAGGCAAGCTCCGAAGCGGTCTCGCCTGCTTCATCCTCGTCGATGCGATGCTCCGCCACCAGACGAGCAAGAAAGGAGCAATGGACCCGACGCGCTACATCATGTCTCGCGGGAATCGAGAGAAACGCACGGTTATCGTCATTGAAGCCAACAGTGTTGTAAAAGCCGGCAATCTCTATTGTGTATTTGTACACCAAGCGCCCCCATTCGATCTATACATTCAAACTTACCAGGACGTAACGGGGTGCCAGATAGTATGTTTTGCAGTATCCTGTCCCGTAAAGCAAACAGCTTTGGTTGGAGGCGGCGTGAATGATTCAGGGATAACCGGGAGTCGAGCGTGACAACACGGCGAGAAGTTTTGAAGTATGCGGGGCTGGGGATGGGTGCGGCGGCGGCATCCACGTTAGGACTGCCGGTAAACGCTGTAGCCGAAGTGGATGAGGGGCAAGCGCCGATGAGGCCCGCGCAGACCGAAATCACCGACAATAGCGGGAGGCGGCTGGCAGCGGGGCCGGAGATTGCGTGGACGAAGGTTGCGAGAAAGGCTGCGGCAGCGGACGTGACGGTGGATCCGACTAAACCGGCGCAGACGATCTTGGGATTTGGCGCGGCGTTTACTGATGCTTCGTGTTTCACGCTCTCACGCCTGAGTGAGAACGATCGCGCGAACCTCCTGCATACGATGTTCGGACAGGATCAGCATGCCCTGAGCATGGGACGCATTTCGATTGGCGCTAGCGATTACAGCACCGCGGCATATAGCTACGACGATGGCGCGGCCGATCCGGAGTTGAAGCGCTTCAGCATCGACCACGACCGCGATTACATTTTGCCGACGTTGCGCGCGGCGCTTAGTGCGAATCCGGATCTGTTTCTGTTCGGCTCCCCGTGGAGTCCTCCTGGATGGATGAAGTACAGCAACTCGATGTTGGGCGGAAACATCCGGCCGGAAAACATTCCCACATACGCGCGCTACCTCCAGAAATTCGTGGAGGCCTACGCGGCAGCGGGCCTGAACGTGCGCGCCGTGACGCCCCAAAACGAGATCGATGCGGACCAGGGCGGCCGAATGCCCGCGTGTCCCTGGCCGCAAGAGGACGAGGAGCGTCTGGTGGTGGCGCTCGGCCCCTTGCTCGAAGCGAGCGGCACGAAAATCTGGATGCTCGACCACAATTACAATTTGTGGGGCCGCGTGTTGGATCAACTCTCCAATCCCCGCTTCAAGAAATGGGTGAACACCGTGGCCTGGCACGGGTACCTGGGAAGCCCGGAGATGATGGGTAACGTGAAGCAGAAATTTCCGGACGTGGAAATGCACTGGACCGAAGGAGGAGACGACTACAAGTTCCCAGACTATTGGACCAGCTGGTGTAAGTGGGGCGCGACGTTCAGCGGCATTCTGGCGAACGGGCCGCAGAGCATCACTTCATGGAATTTGGCTCTGGATGAGCGCGGACGGCCGAACATCGGTCCGTTCGATTGCGGCGGGCTCGTGCAGATTCATTCAGTGACAAAAGAAATCAAACAGGCGGGCTTGTATTGGGCGTTGGTGCAGTATGCGCGGGCAATTCGCCGCGGAAGTGTGATTGTCGCTTCGCACGACGCCAACGGCGACGCGCCGGCGGTCAGCGGGGTACTGGTCGTTCCGCCAGGACCATTGGCAATTGGGACGGGGATCCCGTATAGCGCCGCGACTTCGCGCGTGTTTCACACCGCGGCGAAAAATCCCGACGGCTCGATGGTGCTGGTGCTGACGAATCCGGGCGACGCGAGGGAGCTGACGGTCGCGTGTAACGGCCAGATTGCTAAAGTAGCGGTGACCGCCAATTCGATCACCACGCTGCGGTGGGGCTGAATTTGATTTGGCCGTCATATCTCTCGTCCTTCTAGACGAGCAGATAGGGGACTCTGCGCGGATCGTTAAGATTGCTTCACACAAGCCAATCAGGGTTTTTCCATTTCGAGGCTTTCGTGCTTCTTTAACCGATTCGTCTCAATAAGCTTTTGAAAGGCCACGAGCGCCTGCTGCGCTTCTTGCATGCGTCCCGCGCGCCGGTAGGCTTGGCTTAATTGAAAATAGGTGGCGTCGTGGTCCGGAACAAGTTTTCTGGCGGTCTCCAGACTCTCGATGGCTCCAGCGGTGTCTCCCTGCTGCAAGAGAGCGCGGCCGAGTTCGAAATAGGCTGATTCGTAGCCGGGTAGGGCCTTAATCACCTCGCGGAAGAGAGGCACGGCGTCCTCGGGATGACCTTGGGCCAACAGGGCGTACCCAAGATGATAAGTCGCGAGGGGGTCGGCGGGCCGAAGTTGAAGTTCGGCGCGAAATTCCTGCTCGGCAGCTTCGAACGTACTTTGGTGAAGGTAAACGAGACCTTCGTAATAGTGCGCCTCCGGAAGTCGGGGATCGAGCTGCAAGGCAGTTTTCAGTTCGGTGAGTGCGTGGGGGTAGTCCTTCTGCTGGGCGTGGGCCTGTCCGAGCAGCAAGTGAACGCTGGGATTGCTGGTGTTTTGTTCAAGAAGACGGCGGAAAATTTCCATGGCCAGACCCGGCTGGCGAGTGCGAACAAGAGCGGTGCCCCAAGCGAAGAGCAGGCCCGGATCGTCGGGCGGAGCCTTGAGAAAAGGACGGAGGACTTCAGCGGTCTTAGAAAAGTCTTCCGCGATGAAATAGCTGATTCCGAGAAGCTGGCGGACAAGATGATCATCGGGATAAGCCGCCAGCTGCCGCTCCAGGGGAGGAACAGCTTCGGAATAAAGCTCGGCGCGATAGGCGGCAAGACCCCAGTTGCGGTCGAGACCGGGAAGGGCGGGATTCCAAGCACCAGCCTGTTTGAAGAGTTCGGCGGCATCCGCGAAATTCGAAGCCTTGGCGCGCATGACGCCGAGATCGTTGTAGGAGCTGGCGAGAATCTCAGAAGCGAAGACGCGGTATTCTTTCGCGGCCTTGGATTTTATGGCTTGCTCCGGAGCGGGCGGGCGCTGGGCAGAGGGATTTTCCTGGACGCCGCCCTGCACCATCGCTTTGGTTGATTTCTGTTGGTCGCTGGCGCCGGATTCGAGAAGACCGGCGATGCGGTCGGAAGTGTGGCTATCACCGTCGGAGGGGGCGGCGGGCTCGTCGAAAATGTGCTGGGCATCATAGCGAAATTTCGCTTCGCGATAACGCTGGGAATTGGCGAGCGCTTTTTGGGCTTCGTCGAGGTGGCCGAGGCGGCGCAAATCCTGGCCAAGCAAGTAATAGGCGCGACTCACGTCGCGTGGAACTTCCCCGGGGTCGGGGACGAGATGGATGTATTGTTCGAGGGCTTCGACGGCCTGCGGGAGACGCTTCGTTTCGCTATAGATTTCGCCAAGATAGAGATAAGCGAAGGATTCGAAGGGACGGAGCCGGCTGGCGTGGAGGAGAGCGGCTTCGGCAGCAGGAAAATCGCGTAGCGCGACATCGGAGATACCGAGGAGCAAGAGCGCGTTGTAATCGTCGGGATGAAGCTTCAGCTCGCGTTCGAATTCGAGGCGGGCCTGCGGATAGGCCTCTTCCCCGCGGAATTCGAGGATGGAGTAGCCGAGCAGTTCGTGAGCGCGAGGATATCTCGCGTCGAGCTGAATGGCCTTGCGAAATTCGCTGACGGCGGGTTCAGGAAAATGGCAGATGGAATAGGCGCGGCCGATGAGAACATGCAATGCGGCAGAATCTTCCATGGTGCCCTGCAAGTGTTGAAACCACTGCTGGGCATCCGTGAGGCGCTTGGCTTTCAGGTAGGCAAGACCGAGAAAGTAGGAGGTTTCGAAGTCATCGTTCAGCGCGATGGAGGCCTGGAGATCGCGAATGGCGGCGGGAAAATCTCCGCGGTAGAGCTCGATGCGGCCGAGGACGTCCTGGGCGCGAGCGTGACTCGGATGCACGGCGACGACGGCCTGGGCAAGCCGGCGAGCTTTCTCGAGGTCGCCGGCGCGGAACCAGGCGATGGCAGCTTCGACAGCAATATCCGGATTGGCGGGAGCGAATTTGAGAGCCTGATCCAATTCCCGAGTGGCTTCGTCGAAACGGGATTCAGAGACGGAAATATTGGCGACCTGGCGGAGGCCGAGAGCGATGGTCTGGTCGTAGTGGCGTTCGGCTTCGGGGAGGTCACCGGAGGCAAGAGCGGATTTGGCGGATTCGAAATTACGCTTAAGGAGAACGGCGGGATCGTCGGCGGGACGAGTTGTTACCGCGCCAAGCATGGAAAAAAAGATGAGGAGCAAGGGTTTCGAGCAACAATACAGTGACGGAAAGCGGGGCAAAAATAAATTGGGCCGCGGAAAGGCGCGGCGAGCAAATCGCGTGCGAGAAGAGTTCCTCTGAGCGAGGGGGGAAGCGGAATGGAGATTAGCGGGCACCGTTGGTTGCTCCACCCGCGGGCGGCGGGAGAGGTGTAGCGTTGCGGATGCCCGAGCCTTCGACAATCGTGTAGATGGCGTCGGCAGCGACGTTTTCCAGCGTTTCAACTTTGCCGCTGGGCCAGCGAATTTCGACGGATTCCATTTTTTTGGCGGCACCGAGGCCGAAGTGGAGGCGGAGGTCGTTCTGCGAGAGATAGCTCCCCCCACCTCGAACTTCGCTAAGTTGCTTTACGCCGGCGGAGCGAATGGTTACGCGGGCGCCGATGGCGGCGCGATTGCTTTTTGTGCCGATGAGCTTGAAAAGAACGCGATGATAACCGTCGGCGTTCGTGTTTTTCAAGAGAGAGGGCGGCTCGTTGACGTTCAGCAGAAGAACATCGATGTTGCCGGTATTGAAGACGTCGCCAAACGCGGCGCCGCGGCGGGAGTGAAGAGGAAGTGCGGCGAGGCCGGACTCCTTGGAGACTTCGTCGAAAGTGCCGTCACGATTGTTGCGATGGAGCAAGAGCGGCTCGCGATAGCGGGGACCGGTCTCCAGAGTGTCAATCTGCGGATAGACGTGACCGTTGGCGACGAGAATATCGAGCCAGGTGTCGTTGTCCATGTCGAAAAAAGCCGTGCCCCAACCGACATAAGGATAGCTGGGCGGGCCGACACCAGAGATCCAACTCACGTCGTCGAAACCTTGCGACCCCATATTGCGATAGAGCGAGTTGGGCTGTTCCTCAAAGTGCGTGACGAAAAAGCTGAGGCGGCCGCTGTGGTCGTAGTCGCCCCAATCGACGCCCATGTTGCCGAGCTCCGTGCCTTCGCCGCTGAGGGCCACACCGGTGAGCATGCCCATGTCCGTGAACGTGCCGTTGTGATTGTTGTGGTAGAGATAGTTGGGGACGGAATCGTTGGCGACGAGTAGATCGGGCCAGCCGTCGTCGTCATAGTCCACCCACATGACGCCGAGGCCATAGTAACCGATGTCATCGTGGACGCCGGCTTTGACTGAGACTTCTTCGAAGGTGCCGTCACCACGATTGTGATACAGAAAGTCGCTTTCGCCCTCGAGACCCCAGGGGCCGCACTGCACGAGAATGCCTTTGAAACGGCAGAACTTATTGCTGCCGAATTGGGGGAGATTGTTCAT
>Ga0210401_10006580_pt1 | contig 11769 bp, 12 predicted proteins | sample IncBWH32MmetaG_FD_150866 | JGI IMG/M metagenome (GOLD analysis project Ga0210401, IMG submission 150866) | Forest soil microbial communities from Barre Woods Harvard Forest LTER site, Petersham, Massachusetts, United States - Inc-BW-H-32-M | ecosystem: Environmental > Terrestrial > Soil >... | reverse complement strand
GCACCCATGGGAATGTAAAACGCGTTGCTGACACTCACTGATTCTAAATGAGTTAGGCGCGTCTTTCGAGGCAGTGTTCGCAGGAAACGGCGTGCCCTTCGGCCGTCCTTTCGCCAACATCGATCCCATCTTTTTCAAAACGACAGTAAGTCAATAACGCTCTGCTTCGGTCCTGAGGAGACGAGTCAGTCCGCAGGCGTCGTCGAAGCCGCGTCCTTAAATGTGGGACACAGTTCGGCTCGCCCGTATGAGCAAGGCGGCCCCGCTGCCCGGGTTATCGTTCGCGGGCGTCTTCAGGCACCACTTTCAACTCCAGCTTCTCCGTGTGCCTCAAGACGGTGAGAACACTGCATGCTCCCACCGTGGCATCGGTCAACAGACGATGCAGGTCGTCCACGCCCGCGATAGGTTTGCCATCCATAGCGACGATTACGTCGCCCTCCCGCAATCCTGCTTTCTGCGCCGGGCTCGCCTCCTCCACCGAGGCGACGATCACGCCGCTCTCACTGGGGAGATCGTAAAAGCGCACGACGCGGCGAAGCAGCGGCACGGTTTGGGCCTCGACGCCGATGTAACTGCGGCGGATTCTGCCCTCGCGCAGCAGTCGTCCGGCAACGAACTTCGCGGTATTGATTCCGATGGCGAAACACAGTCCTTGCGCGCCCACGATGGTCGCCGTGTTCACGCCCACCACCCGCCCGTCGGAGCTTACCAGCGGACCACCGGAATTGCCCGGGTTGAGCGAAGCGTCGGTCTGAATTACATCTTCGATCAGCCGCCCGGAGTAGGAGCGCAAAGAACGTCCCAAAGCACTGATGACGCCGGCGGTGACCGTGTACTGAAATCCATAAGGATTGCCGATGGCAATGGCCAATTGGCCCACGCGAAGTCGCTGCGAGTCTCCGAGAGGAGCGGCCACGAGATGAGGAGCGTCATTGTTGGGCAAACCGATGCGAATCACGGCGAGATCGGTCGCGGGATCGTCGCCGATAATGTGGGCAGGGAAGCGCTGCCCGTCAGAGAGCGAGACATCAATTCGCGTCGAGCCGTGTACCACATGGCTGTTGGTCAATACCAGGCCATCAGGCGTGAATACAAATCCCGAACCGCCGCCCTGACGCTCACGCGGCTCGCCGGAACGGGTCCGGGCCGCCTGCGCGACATCGATTTTCACCACCGAGGGACTGATCGCTTCCGCGGCGCCGACCACGGCTTGCGAATAAGCGTCAAGCAAATTTGCGTCGTGAAGCCGGGCTGCGACGGAAGTTTGGGCAACTGCTTCTGAGTAATCGGCCAATGGAAAAATACTACCTTGCTGAGCCATAGCTGCTAGATGAGATTAACGGGATTCTGGATTCAAGGCCCGGCGCATGTCTCCGCGCACTCTGCGGGTGTGCTCAGCGACCGCTGCGTTTCAAGGTTTGAAGATTTCCGCAGACGGAAAATCTTGGATCGCAGAGACCGCAGAGAACACCCGCAAAAGGCACCGAGAAACTCGGCAGTGGACGGCCGCGACATCACCTGACCCGACCTGACCCGCAGTTCCATTGCGTATTCCGCTCCTTTCGATTAAGCTGGCCCCACTTGGGGCAACTTACGCAACGACAATTCCTGTTCCCCTAATTCAAAGGAGGATCCGTATGCGACTTCGCGTATCCGCTTTGTGCGGCCTGTTGTTGTGCGTACCGTCGATTGCTCAAGACCACTCCGCTCACAGTCAGTCCAAGCCTGCGACCCTTATGACGGGAGTGGGAAACACTCGTCATCCGGTTTCCACGCGCAATCCTGAAGCTCAGGAGTTTTTCGATCAGGGATTGCGATTGATTTACGACTTCAACCACGATGAGGCGGCCCGCTCGTTCCAGCGCGCGGCTGAGCTGGATTCGAAACTCGCGATCGCTTACTGGGGCATCGCGGAAGCCGTGGGACCAAACTATAACGATCCGGCCAGCGAAGAGCGCTTCAAGCAGGCCCACCAGGCCATCCAGAAGGCAGTCGATCTCTCAGACCATGCCTCGCCCAGCGAGCAGGCTTACATTCAAGCCATGGCCAAGCGTTTTCCGGCAGACCCCAAGGCGGACCTGAAGAAGGCGGCCGAGGACTATCACGACGCCATGCGCGAAGTGATGAAGAAGTATCCTGACGATCTGGATGCGGCCACGCTGTTTGCCGAGTCGGGCATGAATTTGCATCCCTGGGGCTTGTGGCATGTGGACGGCACGCCCGAGGCGGGAACGGGAGAGGTTGTCGCAACTTTGGAGTCAGTGATCCGCCGCGATCCCAACCACCTGGGTGCGATCCACTATTACATCCACGCTACCGAAGCTTCTTCGAATCCGGAGCGCGCGCTGGCGTACGCCAACAAGTTAGCGTCGTTGGCTCCCAATGCAGGACACATCGTGCACATGCCGTCTCACGTCTACATTCGCACCGGAGATTATGAAGCAGCAGTGAAGACTAACGAAGAAGCTGCCACCGTGGATCGGGCCTACATTCAAGCGACCGGAGTGCAGGGTATTTATCCCATGATGTACTACAGCCACAACCTGCACTTCATCGCGATGTGTGCCAGCATGAATGGCAACTATGCAGAGGCCAAGAAGAACGCGGAGCTGCTGGTCGCGAATGTGGCTCCGCATGTCAAAGACATGCCTCCGCTCGAAGGTTTCATGACCATCCCGATGGCGGTGGATATTCGCTTTCACAAATGGAATGAGGTCTTGGCCATGCCGGAACCGGATCCCGCGATGAAGATTACCACCGGCTTCTGGCATTTTGCTCGCGGCATGGCGTTGGCTGGAACGGGCAAACTGAACGAGGCCGAGGCAGAGTACAAGATTGTTTCTGAAGCAGAACAGAATACGCCGCCCGAGGTTGTGTTCGCCGCGCCCATCAATAACAAGGCGAAGGACATTATGAAGATTTCTGAGGATGTGCTGGGCGCCAAGATCGCCATGGCCAGGAAGGACAACCTTCAGGCAATCTCCTTGCTCACGGCGGCGGTTGCGATTCAGGATACCTTGAAATATGGGGAACCGCCGGACTGGTTCTTCCCGGTCCGCGAATCGTTGGGTGGGGTTCTGCTGATCCATGGCGATGCCACCGGCGCCGAGAAAGTCTTCCGGGCGGACCTCGATCGCAATCCGCGGAATCCGCGTTCTTTGTTTGGATTGCAGCAGGCGCTGAAAGCGCAAAACCGAAATTACGACGCCGGATTTGTCGAGGCCGAATTCCACGATTCGTGGAAGGGCGGAGACGTGAATGTAGCAGACCTGGTATAGCCGCTCAATCTATTGCCGTGGTCACAAGCGCGTGGCTTCAGTCGGTAGAGCGCAGGCTTTAGATGCGTTACTCAACGCGCCGTCCAGTGCCGCGCCTAACGCGGCTAGCTCTTGCGAGTTCATGATTGTTTGCAGTCCCTCGAAGAGTTGGCGCTCTTCCCTGCGGATGTGCTGCGCCAGCTTCTCCCCGAGAGTCCCCAAACTCTCCCGGTCAAGACCACGGGAGGCCGCACGAGAAAAGCAGTCTCGGAGAACCGCGTGTTCAGCCAGGAGTTCCGTCACCATCGGTTGCAGCTCGAGAAACCTTGCTGCAACCGGAAACAGTTCTTTCTCCTCCGCCGCAAAGTGAATTGATATCTCGGTATCAAATTGCTGCTCGATCTCCGACTGCCAGGCTTCAAGATCGATTTCTCCCCCTCGAATCGCCCTTTCAAGGCGGACGCACAACGCCAGCGCGTGCTGGTGCTGGCGTGAGAGCGGGACAAGGTTCTTATCACGCAACATGCAGCAATCATAAACGATAAACGATGGGGGATTTCCGCTGCGACGCCGTGTGGGCGGGGATGCCCGCGCCGATATTGGCCACCCTAGCTTGCGCCGGCTACCGACCAGTCGCTTCCGTCCGAGCGCAGTGTGAGCCAATCGGTGCGTACTCGATCCCACTCCTGAATGAGCATCCCGTAGGATTCGAATAGTTGGCGGATGCGACGCCTTTCCCAGCCCACGACGTCCTCCAGGATCGGCGCGAGCACGGCCAAGGCATTGCTACTGAGGATGGTTCTTTTTGCCACCTGAGAAACATGTTTGGCTTCGGAAACCGCGATCGTGAAGCCGTCGCGCACGTTCACGTGCAGCATGACGTGCAGGTCAGAGCTGCCATCTCCTACGTAGATAATGTGGTCCGGTCCGACTTGCTGTTCGGCTTGCAACTGGTCGAGCATCGCCACCTTGCCATAACCGGCCGTGGCGCGAGCGATGGAGTGAATCTGGCCTGCTTCGTTGTAGCGGAATTCCGTTCCATAGATGTGGCTCGGAGGGACGATTCCCTCGAGCGCGGACTGAATGACCTCGACCGGCGCGGCGGAAAGAACATAAAAGTCGAAATGGTAGCCGTCGATTCCGCTTTTGAGAATTTCATAGAGCAGGGCGATATTTTCTTTCAGGCGAACCCCCTTGCCCGCCTGATACAGGTGTTCTTTGCGGACCCGACTCTGAAACTCGGGATCGTGCAGAAGCAGATAGGCGAGCTCGGCCCCCTGTTGCACGAGGTTGAGCTTGGCCATCCCCTTGGCCTTGCGCTCGAACTCCTCCGTCGGGATGCCCACCAATTCGCTGAGCACGTAGCCAGAATCATTGAAGGTCAACGTCTGGTCGAAATCACTGGCAAAAATATAGCGTTTAACGGGTTTATCACTCATCTCGCTATTAGATTCGATGGGAAGGCAAAAGACCAATTAAAAACATTGATTGGTGCTAGAAGGTCTGGAATTTAACCCACTGTTAACAATGGAATACCTTGCAGCTGCCGTCTTCAACCTGCGTATAGCTTGGTCAAGACAGTCACTTTCGTTGGCCTAAGAGTCCAATACTCCGCCATGGCGGCTCGGCCCCAAAAATGGGATGCCCGCAAATTTATGTTGCGCGACGGAACCAGCCCTGACGCATCCGGCTTTTTCGTTGCCACTTGATGTCCACAGTGGCGGTTACCTTTGTTCTCACTCCGCGCCTTTACTAATTTCTTTACACCGTTGAGAATAGTGTCTTGCCCTCGATGTTCAGCTTCGCCTGAGTGAGTAGCGGATAATATTACAGATCATCGCCCGATCACGGGCCACTGGAGCAGAAATCATTATGGGAACTTCCGGAGAACTGATTCGCCTGATCAACTACGTGGACGACATTACCACCACGCTGCGTCGCATCAGCGCCTTCGTCGCCGCGATGGAGAGCGACGAGCGCAAGCGTCTGGCTGAAAGCTTGAAGGTCGCGGGCACCAACCTGGATGCTCTCGTGGTGCGATTGGAAAAGGGTGGGCAGTAGTGGCCCAGGTCCACACCATCGCCGTGATCGGAGCCGGAACCATGGGCCGAGGCATCGCTCATGTGGCGGCGCTAGGTGGTTATCACACCATCCTGGAAGATCTGCTGCCCAACGCTCTGCGCCGCGCGGAGACAGAAATTCGCGGCAACCTAGACAAGGCGGTAGAAATTGGGAAAGTCTCGGCCGACGATGCCAATGCGGCATTCGGCCGACTGCGGTATGCGGGCAGCGTTGAAGAAGCCGCGCGCGAAGCGGATCTGGTGATTGAGGCTGTGCCCGAGGAGATGGAGTCGAAGATCGAGATCTTCACTCTTCTCGATAAAATCTGCCGGCCCGGAACCATTCTGGCCTCGAATACTTCTTCGCTTAGCATTACAGAGATTGCCAGCGTCAGTTACCGGGCGAAGAAATGCGTGGGGATGCACTTCTTCAATCCCGTCCACAAAATGAAGCTGCTGGAAGTGGTCCGCGGGCTCGAAACTGACGAGGACACGCTCGCCACTGCCGCAGAGGTGGGCAGGCGGATGGGCAAGGAAGTCGTGGTGATCAAGGAGTCGCCCGGCTTCATCACCAGTCGCATCAACGCCATGATCGGGAATGAGGCATTCTACATGCTGCAGGAAGGTATCGCTTCCGCGCAGGATATCGATAAAGCGTTGAAGCTCGGCCTGAACCATCCCATGGGGCCGTTCGAGTTGGTGGATTTAGTTGGGTTGGATACTCGGCTTTCAATTTTGGAGTATTTGCATAAGAGTCTGGGAGAGAAATACCGGCCCGCGCCGCTGCTGGTGCAATACGTGAAGGCAGGGCGGGTGGGCCGTAAAGCGGGACGCGGTGTGTACGAATATCCGGATCTGAAGTCTGACGAGAAGAGAACGCCGGTCGCTAGGGCTGGCGATTAGCAACCGGCGCTTTTCCCGCTAGTTTTTGTTGATGTCCTGCCCTGCCTCCAACTTCTTCACCAGCGGCTCAAAGAAAATCTTCTGGTTGTCAGGAGCTCCAGCCAACGTGATTTTGATTTCCTTGAGCGCGGCGCTGTAGTCGCCCTTCGACGAATAGATTCGCGCTGTGCCGTCGTGAACCACCCAATCGTTGGGGTCCTTCTTCGCCGCTTGGCGGAAGAGGTCGAAAGCCTGATCCTGTTTGCCCTGAGTTTGAAGTTGACGGCCGTAGTAATACAGTTGAGCGGCCGTGGCTCGATCGAGCGCTTGCTTCTTGGCAACCTCGGAATCGTCTTTTCGGCCCATGGCTTCGAGGATCTGTGACTTGGTCAAGTAATTGTCGAAACGCGGCTCAGTTCGTATCGAAGTGTCTTCGTACTGCAAGGCTTCATTCAGGTCATACTTGGCGGTGAGAAGATAGGTTGCGGCGTCGTCCCAGCCTTCCCATGTGTATTGCGCCAGGCCTTGAAGCTGGTTATGCAGGCTGGCCTGCACGATGTCATGCACATTCACGTCAACCTTGAAGGGGACGGCGATCTTTTCCCAACGCAGCGTAGCCACTGCGGAATCCGCCTTCACATCATCGAAGTCGAAAGTCATGGCTTCACGGGGTTCGGTCGCCTGCGGCTTTACGGTCACTCGTAGTGCGTCGTCAGCTTGGTTGTAGGTGAAGCTACCCCATGCGGTGTGGACCTTGGAGAAAATGATCGTCCACTGATTTTCCCCTGGAATCGTGAAGAGAGCATAGACGCCCTTCGCCAGCGGCTTCCCTTCAATCGAGACATCATCCGTAAACTTGATGGTCGTGTTTTCATTCGCTCCGGTGCGCCAGACTTCGTTATACGGCACAAGCTTGCCCCAAATGGGTCGGCCCTTTAGCAGCGGCCGGGAATAGGTAATCGTGATGTCGGTGATTCCGATGCGCTGCGTCACCGCAGAGTGCTGGCTATCCCGCGGCAAGTCCAGGAGCGCGGATTGAGCATGGCAAAACGAACTTCCAAACGCGAGCCCCGCAACCAGGGCGACGATCAAATGTTTGAGCATGGAATAACCCTCCGCTTCTAAATTGTGTTCCGAGGAACGGAACTGAATTGAGGAAACGACCGTTTAGACGCAAGGACGGGCCGCCGGATAGCGAGTTGTAACAAGTTGTAAAAACCCCAAGCGGCCGGTTAGGGGAGGTCGTCTAAGTTACTGACCAGCCGATTCAGGGAACTCGCAAGCATTGGGATGCGTATCAAATGTAGGCGCGGGCGTCCTCGCCCGTGCTGGTTCGACCCAAGCTTACCCCCGAGAGCACGAGCCAGGACGCTCGCGCCTGCATGAGGAAGCGCGCGGCTACATTTATGAGAACGCTTCTCGACATCGTTCGCCAGTCTCTTGCCACCCTTTGGGGGCACAAGCTGCGCTCGTTCCTGACCATGTTCGGGATTGCTTGGGGAGTAGGTTCGTTGCTCCTGCTGGTGGGATTGGGAGAAGGGTTTCGCAGCGGCCAGACGAGACAAATGGCGAACCTCGGGCAAGACATTATGTTTGCCTTTCCGGGACGCATCCCGGCGGTCGAGGGCAGCTACCAGTCGGGGCAGACGTATCACTTCACTTATGACGACTACATTGCTATTCGCGGCCAGGCTAAGCTGCTGCGCGCGGTTTCGCCGGTGCTCGAACGCGACGACATTCGCGCCGTAAGCGATTACGGCACGACCAACGGGCAGGTGTTTGGGGTCGCTCCTGAGTACAACCAGATTCGCACCATCCCCACCGATCCCGGGCGTTGGTTCAACGACGACGACAACAGCCAACACCGACGCGTCGCCGTGGTTGGATACGAGATGCTCAAGAACATGTTTCCCGGGCAGCCTGCCGTGGGCAGCACGATTCTGCTCAACGGCATGGACTTCAAAATTATTGGGGTGATCCCGAAGATCGGGAAAGAAGGCGAGAACGGCACCAACGCGCGCATTTTCGTTCCCCTGGAAACTATGCGCACGCTGTTTCCAATCACCACGCAGAATGCAGAGAATGCGATCTCGTTTATCAACTACCGGCCGTTGAAAAAAGAGATGCATCTCGAAGCTCAGAAAGAAGTACACACAGTCATTGCCCGCCGCCATGGGTTCGATCCCAAGCTCGACGACGCGTTCATGGACTGGGACACGATCGACGGAGCGATCCGCGTGGGCAAGATCTTTGACGCCATGGATTGGTTCCTGGGCGTGGTGGGACTGGTGACTCTGGGGCTGGGGGCGATTGGCATCATTAACATCATGCTGGTTTCAGTAACCGAGCGAACCAGGGAGATCGGGTTGCGCAAGGCGCTGGGCGCGACCCATCGCAATATCCTGACTCAGTTTTTTGTGGAAGGCGCTTTCCTCACCGCGTTGAGTGGAGGAATTGGCCTGGCGATTTCTGGTGGTTTTGTGGCATTGCTTGCCCAACTACCTTCGCCGGAAGGATTTGACACGCCGCGCATTGTGCCGGCGTCGGCGGTCATCGCAATTTTGTCGCTCTCGATCGCTGGCATCATCGCCGGCCTTTATCCGGCACGCAAGGCAGCTTTGCTTCCTCCGGTCGAAGCGCTGCGACAGGAGTAACGATGTTTGGCGATCTGGGAACGCAAGCTTACAACGCGCTGAAACACAACCGCAGGCGCTCGCTGCTCACCATGCTGGGCATGGCCTGGGGAATCGCCACCGTGGTGCTCCTGCTGGCTTATGGCTCGGGTTTCGAGAACGCCCTGATGATTGCCTTCCGCACCTTCGGAGGCAACCTGATTGGCGTTTTTCCCGGCCGTACTTCGATGCAAGCAGGGGGCAGCAAAGCGGGCACACCCGTCCGCCTGACGCGCGCCGACCTCGACTATCTGCGGGCTGAGGTTCCAATGCTCACCCGAATCTCTCCCGAAGTGGATAAGCAGAGTCAGGTTGGGTTTGGCACGCGGAGCGGGAGCTACGGAATTCACGGAATCTTTTCCAGCTACCAGAAGATCCGTGATTTGGAAGTTGGCGAGGGCGCATTTTTCGGCGAGCAGGAAGACTTCACTCACAGCCGTGTCGCCGTCATCGGCTCGACCGTGAAGAAGAAACTGTTCTCCGGTCAAAATGCGCTTGGAGAAAACGTTCGCATTGACGGCATTTCTTACAAGGTCGTCGGCGTGCTCAAGCACACCATCTCGAACGGCGACGAAGACATGAATTCGCTAGTTTACCTCCCCTACAGCGCGATGGGCGACATCAAGAACACCTACTACCTTGATGGCATCTTCCTGGACTACGAGGGAGACCACGAGAAAGTAGTGCGGGCCGTACGCAGCTCCATGGCCTTTCACCACGGCTTCGATGCGAAAGATGAGCGCGCGGTTTTCGTATTTGACGCCAACAAAGATTTGGCCGACCTCACCGTCATTACTGTCGGCATCAAGATTCTGCTGGGCTTCATCGGCATGCTGACGCTGGGCATCGGCGGGGTGGGATTGATGAACATCATGCTCGTCTCCGTGACCCAGCGGACGCGCGAGATTGGCGTGGAGAAAGCTCTGGGCGCGCATCGTTGGCACATTCTGTTTCAGTTCCTGGCCGAGGCACTGGTCATCACCATGTTCGGCGGCCTGCTAGGGGTGGCATTAGCCTACTTGGTTTCCTGGTCAGTGGGTTCGCTTACACTGTGGAGCGCCTTCATCGACGATGCCAGCGAGGGAGACATCCATCTGATCATCGACACGGGCACGCTAGTCTGGTCCACGGCGATTCTGACCTTCGTGGGGATTGTGAGCGGAATGCTGCCCGCAATTAAAGCCGCACGGCTGGATCCGATCGATGCGCTGCGCTACGAGTGATGAACGTCAATAGTGATACCGCGCCTGAAGAAAATCGATCCTGCCCTCGGCCATGCGATATACCAGACGATGTTCCTGAGTAATTCTGCGCGACCAGCAATCCGCCAACACGTACTTGAGCGGTTCCGGTTTGCCCATGCCGGTGAAAGGATCTCGCAGCACCGCTTCGCTTAATTCGAAGGCCCGGATGGCTACCTTGCGATCTGTGTTTATCCAGTAACGCAGATCCTGGCGAAACTCGGCGTGGAATATCGCCTCGCGCTCACCGGTTTGGGCCAAGTCCCATCTCCCGGCGCAGCTTTTCGAGCGGCTCCGGCTTGCCTTTTCGCCCCACAGCTCGTCTCAGCGCCGTGAGCAACCGCTGTGCGTTCTTGGGCGATCGCAGTAGGTGAGCCGTTTCCATCAGGCCAATGAGTTCGTCCGCTGAAACCAGGGCCACCGTCTTTTCGCCCCTACGGCGAACAATGACGACCTCACGATCATTCGCCACACGGTCCAAGACCGAGGCGAGACTCTGGCGCAGAGCGGTATAAGTTGTCTCTGTCAAGTAAACCTTCTTTCCCTATTGTACAGGGTTCCTGTACGCTGGAATAATTACTTTAGAATCGATTGCGGTTCCTATGTCCTATAAGCCACGTCTCGATCGTGTTCTCGCTCAACTGCGTCTCTACGAGCACCCCCTGCTCGATTTCGACGCTCGCGCCAAGGGCGATAGCGTTGAACTAATCATCCAGTTCAAGAATCCGAGTGTCCCGGTGCACACTTATTACTTCGACTTGCACCCGCGTGATCTAGACCTCGCCCAATTCGAATGGACCTTCCAGCGCCAGCTCTACGACTGCCTGCACGATTACCTGGTCGAAATGTTCATCCGCACGCCGCAAGACCGCGTCCAGCGCCAGAGGGAAGGCTTGTGACCCTGCGCCAGAAAATTGAACAGGAGATCCGCGAGCGCGGGCCGATTGCATTTTCGCGTTACATGGAACTGTGTCTGTACGACCCTGACCTGGGTTATTACTCGCGCAAGGCTGAACAATTCGGCAAGGCTGGCGACTTTTACACATCGAGCGACGTGCACGCGGTATTCGGACGCCTCCTGGCGCGTCAGTTCGAAGAGATGTGGCGGGCGTTGGGATCGCCGGCGCAGATCGAGATTTTGGAGCTCGGCCCAGGCCGCGGATTATTCGCTCAGGATGTGCTGGACTGGTCGGAGAAAAAGTTCCCAGACTTCTTTCGCGCCTTGCATTACAGGCTGGTGGAGACGTCGCCCGCTTTGCGAAAGCGATTGCAAGCGGCTCTGGAACGGCACTTCGCAGCAGGGAAGACTTCGCTCTCTTCGGCGAGCTTGACCCTAGGGGAGAGCACGACTTCAGTCGTGCCGAATAACGCCACTCTGGCGAGGGCTCTAGCCCTTGAAGTCCCCATCATCGTTTTTGCCAACGAATTCTTTGACGCGCTCCCGGTTGACGTCCTCTCGCCGCAAGGCGAGTTACGCGTCTCTCAGAAAGATAGACGATTGCTTGAAACCTGGGCCGCGGCATCTCCGGAGGCGATGGAGTTTCTCGACCGGTACAGCGTTTATCCCGAAGCCGGAGAGAGAATCGAAGCTTCCCTGATCGCGCAACGCTATATGTCGCAGATCGCCGCCACGGTAAAGCGTGGGTTCATGATC
>Ga0210401_10006579_pt1 | contig 11770 bp, 10 predicted proteins | sample IncBWH32MmetaG_FD_150866 | JGI IMG/M metagenome (GOLD analysis project Ga0210401, IMG submission 150866) | Forest soil microbial communities from Barre Woods Harvard Forest LTER site, Petersham, Massachusetts, United States - Inc-BW-H-32-M | ecosystem: Environmental > Terrestrial > Soil >... | reverse complement strand
CAGCATCAGCGGCGCTGCTGGCGTTGTTGCAAGTGATTATGGTGGTGGTGACGGTGTATATCTTCGCCGCGAAGCTTTACAGCCCTCCAGCGCCGATCACCGATATCGGCCGCGCGGTTGACGAACAGTACAGCCTAACGCTGTGGGTCACGGCGGTAGTATTTGTCCTCTCGCAACTGGGCCTCGCCTACGCCGTGTGGCGCTTCCGCGACCATGGCCAGCGCGCTCACTTTTCGCGTGGCAACAACACGATGGAATTCATCTGGACCACCGCGACGATCATTCTCTTCCTCGGCCTCGGCATTCTGGGACGTCGCGCCTGGGCGGAAGTGCGTTTCACGCCGCCTGCCGCTGATGCAGTGCAGGTGGAGGTGACGGAGAATCAATTCGTCTTCAACTTCCGCTATCCCGGTCCCGACGGAAAATTTGGCAGGCTCGATCCAAAACAGATCAGCGCCTCCACGGGCAATCCACTTGGCATCGATTCAAATGATCCGGCAGGGAAGGACGACATCGTGGTTCCCACGCTCACAGTTCCCGTGAATCGGCAGGTAGAGCTGCACGTTACATCGCAGGACGTGATTCACAATATCTTCGTGCGCGAACTGCGGCTGCAGCAGGATGCGGTGCCCGGACTAGTGGTTCCAATACATTTCACGGCAGAAAAGATCGGGCAGTATGAAATTGTCTGCACGCAGCTGTGCGGCCTCGGCCATTCGCGCATGCACAGTTATTTGAACGTGGTGTCTGACGCTGATTATCAGGCGTTCTTGAAATCCGGCGGGCAGTGAGTTTGTGAATACCGAACCGATGACCAAGCGAAGCACCTGCAGCAAGAATCCAGGAGGCCACGAATGAGTTCGCACGCCCATGGCGCTCACGCCGCGCATGCGATGGAAGCGCCGACGGGCTTCATCCGGAAATATATTTTCAGCGTTGACCACAAAGTGATCGGCATCCAGTACTTCCTGCTGGCGCTGACGGCGGTGCTGGTCGGCATCGTGCTCTCCGTGCTGATGCGCCTGCACCTGGTGTGGCCCAACATGCATCTGCCGTTCGTGCCTGGCGGATTGATGACGCAGGAGCAATATCTTTCGCTCGTCACGATGCACGGCACGATCATGGTTTTCTTCGTGCTGACCACCGCGCCGCAGGGCGGCTTCGGCAATTACTTCCTGCCCATTCAAATCGGCGCGCCGGATATGGCGTTTCCGCGGCTCAACATGCTGTCCTTCTGGGTCACGTTCCTGGCGTTCATCGCGATTCTCGCCGCGTTCGTAGTTCCCGGCGGCGCACCAATCAGCGGCTGGACGGGCTACACGCCTCTCAGCGGGCTCGGCGAGGTAACCGGCCCCGGTGAAGGCTGGGGCCAGACGATGTGGATCGTCAGCATCTCGCTCTTCTGTCTGGCGTCGCTGCTGGGCGCGCTGAACTTCATCGCCACATTGATTGACATGCGCGCTCCCGGAATGAGTCTGTTCCGTATGCCGCTTACGTGCTGGGGCTGGTTCGTAACCGCGATTCTCGGCTTGCTCGCGTTCGGTGTGCTGCTGGCAGGCGGAATTTTGCTGCTGCTCGATCGTTCGGCGGGCACGAGCTTTTTCATTCCCGCTGGCCTCGTGGTGAATGACCAGATCCAAAATCATTCAGGTGGCTCACCGCTCCTCTGGCAGCACCTGTTCTGGTTCTTCGGGCATCCCGAGGTGTACATCGCGATTCTGCCGGGCATGGGAGTCGCATCGCACGTGCTCTCCACGTTTGCGCGCAAGCCGGTATTTGGTTACCGCGCGATGGCCATGGCGATGTGCGCAATCGGATTTCTGGGCTTCATGGTGTGGGGACACCACATGTTCGTCAGCGGCATGAGCCCTTATTCGGGATTTGCGTTTTCCGTGCTGACCATGTCCATCGGCGTGCCTTCCGCGATCAAGACGTTCAACTGGCTCGGTACACTATGGGGCGGGAAGATTCAATTCACCACGCCAATGCTTTTCGCTATCGGCTTCGTGTCGCTCTTCGTTTCGGGCGGCCTTTCGGGATTGTTCCTCGCGCAACCCGCGGTGGATAACTTGCTGCACGCAACATACTACGTGGTGGCGCACTTCCACCTGGTGATGGGCGTTGCTGCCATCTTCGGCATTTTCGCCGCAACCTATTTCTGGTTCCCGAAAATGTTCGGCCGCATGATGAACGAGCCGCTTGGCAAAGTTCATTTCTGGTTTACGTTTGTCGGCGCCTACTGCATCTTCATGCCCATGCACTGGGTAGGAATCGCAGGCGGCATTCGCCGCTATGCGGACGCCAGCGCCGTCGCATACCTGCAACCGCTTCAGCCCGTGCACCAATTCATGAGCATAGCGGCCTTTATTACGGCGGCAGCGCAGATCCTGTTCCTGATAAATTTTTTCTGGAGCCTCAAGAGCGGCCCTAAGGCTTCGAAGAACCCGTGGAATGCCACGACGCTCGAATGGATCACCGATTCGCCGCCGCCTCACGATAATTTCGGGGGACATTTCCCCAGCGTTTATCGCGGGCCGTACGACTTCAGCGTTCCCGGCGTAAAGGAAGACTTCGTGCCGCAGAATTTGACGCCGCAGGAAGTGGCTCGCGAGAGGGAATAGGCAGCACCGGAATCCGAAATGCCAGGCATCGTCACAGACGATATCGAGATAAAAGTTCGAACGCCAAGCGGCGGGCGTGGCGGCTCGTCTTCCGGCGGCTCTGATGACGGTGCCGGTGGCCCTGGCGGTGACGGATCGGGCGGCAGCGGCTCCGTTCCTCAGCGGACTTACATCACGGGAATGACCGTCGGCCTCGGCGGCATCCTGATGTTCTTCATGGCGCTCGTCAGCGCCTACATCGTGCGTAAGGATATTCCGAATAGCGGCTGGCATCCGCTCACTGTTCCGCGAATCCTGTGGCTCAACACCGCCGTGCTAATCGTGAGCAGCTTCACGCTCTCTCACGCGCGCAAACTTTTGAAATCGAACGACCAGAAGGGCTTTCGCCACTGGTGGAGTGTCACTACGATTCTAGGCGTGTTCTTTCTCGTGGGGCAAATCATCGCGTGGCAGCAGTTGAGAGCCGCGGGCTTGTTTCTAGCCACGAATCCGAGCAGCAGCTTTTTCTACGTCTTTACCGCTGCGCACGGCTTGCATCTGCTGGGCGGAGTGCTGGCGCTGACGTGGATCCTGTTTCGTCCCACGCACCGCCTGACGCAGGGCACCGCTACCGAAGTGGCTGCGATGTACTGGCATTTCATGGATGGTTTGTGGGTCTTCCTGTTTCTACTTTTCCTTCTGGGACGGTGAATCGTGAGTGATACCGAATTCGAAGGCATAGTCGCAACGCCGTGGTCGGGCGGTGCGTCGCCCTTCGGCATCAATTCGAAAAAGCTGGGAATGTGGCTGTTCATCGTCTCCGACACGCTGACGTTTTCCGCCCTCCTCGTCAGCTACGCGTATGTGCGTCTGGCCACGCCAGACTGGCCGCGTCCATTCGAGATCTGGCCCGCCATCGCAAAATCGTCGTTCATGACGTTCGTGCTGCTCTCGAGCAGCTTGACGATGGTGCTGGCCGTCGCCGCAGCGCATCGTCACGACGTGAAGAAAGCCGTCCGCTATCTGATTTTCACGATGATCTGCGGAGCACTTTTCGTGCTGATTCACGCCACAGAATGGGTCACGCTGTTTCACGAGGGGGTGACGCCCTGGTCGAATCCCTGGGGCGTGCCGCTCTTCGGCGGCACTTTCTTCGGCCTCACCGGTCTGCACATGCTGCACGTCACGATCGGCGTCGCCTATCTCGCAATTATTTGCGCGGGATACAGCAAGGGAAAGTGGACGGCCGACCACGTCGAAGTGAGCGGCCTGTACTGGCACTTCGTCGATCTCGTCTGGATGTTCATATTCCCGCTGGTCTATTTGTTGAGCGTCAACCCGAAGTAGCGCGGCATTCGTCGGGACACGGCTTTATTGGTGCTGAAAGTACGACAAGCGGTGCGGCATTGGCCGCCGATCGTAAGAAACTGGAACACGGGAGCGAACGATTCGATGACCGAACCCGCATACATGAGAACTGAAGCTGTCGATGATCACGCGGTAGGCAGCACGAAGCTGTTTGCCTGGATTTGGGTGTGGTTGCTGTTGCTGACGGCGATCGAGGTCTTCCTCGCCTACGAGCGCGTCGAAGTGCACCTGATGATCACGATCCTGCTTGGCCTTTCGCTCATCAAATCGGCGCTGATCATGTCGTACTTCATGCACCTGCGCTTCGAGCGTCTCGGCCTGTTCCTGATTCTCGTCCCCGCCATGGTTTTCTGCATCTGCATGATGCTCATCATGTTTTATCCAGACAGCATCCGCCTGATGGACATGCGCCCGCACTGATCGCGCAATGCGGTTAAAGCGAAGCAATTAGGATCTTAGGTGTAAAAGAGAGGGCGGGTCTCGAACCCGCCCTTTTCATTTTGTGGGGCTAAGTCTTCTTACGCTTTCGGCTTGTGCAGCCCGGTGCAGACGGAGACGGCGCTATTGGGGTCCACGGCGCTATCACCTTGCTCGACATGCTGGATTTTTCCCTGCTTGTCCACCACGATCGTTGTCCGCTGCGCCCACTGATACCTGCCGCCCTTCACTTCGTAGGGCTTCAATATCTGGTAAGACGTTAGCACTTCCTTGTTCATATCGCTGAGCAGAGGAAACGTGACTCCGATTTGCTTGGCGAATGCGGCGTTGGCGGCGGGACTGTCGATGCTGATTCCGAGGACGACGGTGTCGCTTGCTTCGAGCTTGGCCAAATCAGACTGATAGGCCTGAAGTTCTTTCGTTCAACCGCCGGTAAATGCCAGGACGTAGAAGGCGAGAATCACATTTTTCTTGCCGCGATAATCGCTCAGCTTCACCTGTTCCCACTTGTCGCTGAGCAGAGAGAAATCGGGCGCCGTCTCTCCCACCTTCAGATTCGTCTTGGCGACGGCTTCTTCTTGCGCTCGGGCGGTAACCGGGGCGACCACTTGCCCCCCGAGGCCGAGCAGCAAGAGGACACCGGCCAGTGCCGTGACAATCCCTTTCATGCGCTTCTCCTTTGAATTGGAATCCAGCAGCAGACGAGCATTATAGACTTGCGTCGTGTTCGCCAGCACGGATTTGACGAACGGACCGTCAATTCAGATACCGTTCTGTTATACGCTGATGCGCGTTTGTGACGACCGGGATGTGCCGAATTGTTTGCAGACCGCACGAATTGGAATCTCGAGCCGAATCGCCTGAGCGAAGCGCTCGCGCGCCATCGCGTTGCGGGGAAGCCTCTGATCGACTTGACCGCCTCGAATCCCACCGAGTGTGGCTTTACCTACGATCGCGAGAGGATTCTAAGCGCGCTTGCGGACCCGCAGAGCCTTTCATACGAGCCGGAGCCCAAGGGACTGCTGGCCGCGCGTGAGGTCATTGTCGGCTACTATGCGGACCGCGGCGACCATGTTGCTGCGAGCGATATGCTGCTCACTACAAGCACGAGCGAAGCCTATTCGTTCGTCTTCCGCATTTTATGCAATCCCGGCGATGAAGTGCTGATTCCCACTCCTAGTTATCCGCTCTTTGATCTCCTTGCCGATATTCAAGACGTAAGGCTCGTGCGCTACCCGCTCATTTATGACCACGGCTGGCAGATTGCTTTTCATGCGCTTCAAGCCGCGCTCACCCCTCGTACCCGTGCGATCATCGTGGTCCATCCCAACAATCCCACCGGCCATTTCGTAAAACCCGATGAACGTTCAGGGCTCAATCAAATCTGTGCCGGCCGGCAACTCGCCATAATCGCGGACGAAGTGTTCCTGGATTTTGCGCTCTCCTCTAAGCGTCACCTCAGTTGGGTAGCAAACTCAGAGGTACTCACGTTCACAATGAGCGGGCTGTCGAAAATGTGCGGCCTCCCGCAGATGAAAGCCGCATGGCTCGCAGCGAGCGGACCAAAGGATCTGAAGACGCGTGCCCTGGAGCGGCTCGAGGTAATCGCAGACACCTACCTCTCGATGAATGCTCCGATTCAACATGCGATTCCGGAATTTCTTCAGCAGCGCCACGAATTTCAGCGGCAGCTGATGTCAAGAGTCCGAGGCAATCTCGCCGAACTCGACCGGCAACTCGCAACGCAGAAAGCTTGCAGTCGCCTCGAAATCGAAGGCGGCTGGTACGCCGTGCTTCGCGTGCCGGTGACGCGTACTGACGAAGAGGTCGCACTCGATTTGCTCGAGAAAGAGGGAGTTTACGTTCATCCAGGGCATTTCTACGATTTCCCGGCGGACGGTTACCTGATCGTCAGTCTGATCGGGTCCGAGCAAGAGTTTGGGGAAGGAATCAGGCGCCTGGTTTCGATTTTCTGAGGGAAAAGAATTCAATCCATCGCAGCGAAGGGCGGCGTGCCGTTTACTTCAGTCTTCCCGGCGGATCGGCGGCCTCCGGCATGGCCAGAGGCGGAGCGGCTGCATCTCCGTCGGGCAGTTTCGAGGGAGCAAGCTGAGGAATGCCGACGCCGCGATTCAATTCGAGATGCTCCTTGGCGCAACGCGGGCAATATCCTTTGCCGGTCTCGTCATCACGCTGGCTCGCGAGCTCATAGCAACCGCAGACGCAATCGCAGTAGCCCGTGATGGACGCAGTCTTGATGGGCACCAAAGCCATTCAGCGTTCCTCCGAACTGCAGATACTACCCGCGCATGAATAGTTTCGCAAGTTGGCGATACTCTGCGGCTGCTCGAAGCGGAAATGCGCGGGTCAATCTGCCGATGCAGGTTCGAGCTGTGCGAGGCGGAACGGGTCGCCAATCTTTTCGTGCAGCGCGATCCAGACGCTGTCGGGATGCGCTAGAAACGCTTCGACGACACGCGGATCGAATTGCCTGCCGGAATATCGTTTGATTTCTTCGCGCGCAGCGGAAATGGGCAGAGCCTTGCGATAGGGGCGGTCGGAGATCATGGCGTCGAGCGTATCCGCAACAGCGAATATCCGTGCCCCGAGGGGAATCTGTTCGGCGCGTAGCCCGCGAGGATATCCGGAGCCGTCGTAACATTCCTGGTGTGAAAGCACAATCTCCGCGGCCTCTTTGAGGAAGGGAATGCGCTCGAGAACCTGATAGCCGATATCGCAATGGCGGCGCATGATTTCGCGTTCTTCCGCAGTGAGCGGACCCGGCTTGCGCAGGATGCTGTCCGGAACTCCCATCTTGCCAATGTCGTGTAGAAAAGCTCCGCGCGCGATATGTCGCAGCAGCGCTTTATCCACGCCCATCGCTTTTGCGATCTTTATCGTGAACGCGGTGACGCGCTGGCAGTGGCCTTCCGTCTCCGCGTCTTTCGCGTCGAGCGCGCCACCAAGAGCTTCAAGCGTGTAGTCGTACGATTGCTCGAGATCCTGCAGCGCGATCGAAAGCTGTTGGGTGCGCTCCGCGACCAGATGTTCCAGATCGCTCTGATAAGTGCGATTTTCAATCACCAACCGGCGGTGCTCCAGGGCACGCCGGACGCTCAAATAAAGCTGGTCCTTTTCAAAAGGTTTAAGAATGTAGTCGTAAGCTCCCGCGCGGATTGCTTCAAGAGCGATTGCGATGTCGTGCATCGCTGTGACCATGATCACAGGCACATCGGGATCGTCCACGCGCAGCTCGGAGAGAAGCTTGAGGCCGTCCATTTCCGGCATCACAATATCGCTCAGCACCAAATCGAACGTATCGTTGCGGAAGGCGTCGAGGGCAATTCGCCCGTTAGCACAAGCGACGGTGTAATAACCCTGCGCATCGAGAAGAGTGGTTACAACTTCCCGAATCGCTTCTTCGTCATCTACAACCAGGACCTTTTCTCTATCCACGTGTGGGCTCCGAAGTCTCACCATTATAAAGCAGGGCACAGGCAGGTATTGGGCTCGTTGCCCTACTTCTAACCCTCATGCTAGGTTTCGTAGTGGCTTCCCGACATCCTCGATTTCATTTGTGCCGAGATTTCCTGGCGACTAGGCGTCGCTGACACAGGACTCGATGCCCCTCGTTTCTAACCCGGGCTTCCTGGCGGTAGCCTTCATTGAAGGCTCTGCTGCCTTTATCATCCTGGTTCTCTATTCGCTGCTCGTTCCCAGCTTCTCGCCGCGATTTTTCCGCTTTTGGATCGCCGGCTGGAGCGCTTACGTGCTGTGGGACGCTTTGCGCATGGTATCGATTTGGCGCGGAGACCCCAACGCCAACTTCCAATTCACCGCTGTGCTTTCGCTAGTTGCCGCGGCGCTATTTTTCGTGGCCATTCTGGAATGTACAGGACGAGGAGACAAGTTCCGTTGGCTCACGCCTTTGGCGGGGATTTTTGCTCTAGCTATTTACGGCACTCATTCAATTGCGAAGATGCCCACGGAAGCGCTTTGGCTTGAGCGAGTCGCAGAATCGGGATTCTATCTGCTGGCAGGGTGGCTGCTGTGGCGGACGAATTCAAGACATCAGGGGGTCGGGTGGAAATTGCTTGCGGCCGCCCTAATGCTGCGAGGCCTCCATGGATTCGATCGAGCCGCGTGGTCGGGCGAAGAATTCGGATTGTTTCGTATGTCGTTTCACGGCCTATTCGGAATCGCGATGGGAATTGCGATGGCGGTTCTCGTTTTGGAGGCGGGGCGCGCTCGAACGGAAGATTTGAACGAAAAGCTGCGACGGCTCGCAATCATCACGGCGGAAGCAACTCAATCATTTCGGGTACATGAAACATTGGAAGGGGTTGTCCGTCATCTCGTGGAAAGTCTCGGGGCGAGTCACGGTGTGGTGTACTTGTTCGACGGTTCAGGGGACAACCGTTCACTTCTGGTGCGAGCGACTGTCGGCTTTAGCGAAGACTTCTTGAATCTTTACACGCGCTTATCGCCGCGTGTGCTTTGGGCTCAGACGGTGCTCGAGCAAAAGACTCCTCTTGTCGTCTTCGACGCTGCGACGGACTCGGGCGTTCGCGACTGGATGCGCGACGAGAAGCTGTCGACACTCGTCCTCGTTCGCATTCCCGGGAAAGAGAAGCCGCTCGGATTTCTGGGAATCGGTTCCGCAACGGCTCGCACCTTCGCCAACGATGAAGAAAATTTTCTCGTCAATGTTGCCAACCTTCTCGGTCTCACCGTCCAGAACGTTTCGTTGTTCGAGGTCGCAGCGAATTCCCGAAGACAATGGCTCGACACCTTCGATTCGATTGGCGACTTGATCGTGGTGCACTCTCCAAACGGAGCGGTACTGCGAGCGAACCGCACTCTGGCTTGGCATCTCGGCGTAGAGCCAGGAGAGCTCGAAGGCCAGCCGCTTCGAAGCCTTTTGCAGCAGGCGGAGGTCCGCTGGACGACATGTCCCTACTGCGAAGGCGCCGCAGGAGATCCCGAGCAAATTGATCCGACATTCGGGGGATACTTTCTCGTCACGAATTCGACCTTCCATGATTCGAATGGTGTCCCGCTCGGCACGATTCACGTCCTCAAGGACTTCACCGAACGCCGCCAGGCCGAGAACAAGTTCCGCATGCTCTTCGAGAATGTTCAGGAGGGAATTTTCATCTCGACGCCCGAGGGCCGTTTCCTCGATTTCAACAAAGCGCTGATGAACATTCTCGGTTATGACAAGCGCGATGAGCTTTTGTCGGTGGATATCACCCCAACTTTCTACTTACACGCCGAAGATCGAGAACATCTGAAACGGCTGCTTCGCGAACACGGCCAGGTGAGCGATTTTGAGTTTCAATTCCGCCGTCGCGATGGCGATGTGCGAATTGCTCACGAATCGAGCTTCGTCACGCGCGATGATTCGGGAGCCGTGGTTGCTTATCAAGGCTTTTTACTCGACGTCACGGACCGAAAACTTGCAGAAATGGAAATTCGCCGCCGCAACAGGGAACTGCTCGCGCTGAATTCGATTGGCGGCATGCTCAGTCAGTCTGCCGAGATTGATGAGATCTTGAATCGAGTCCCTCCCAAAGTCGCCGAGCTCTTCAAAGTTGAGACCTGCTCGATCTATTTGCTCGATGAGCCGTCGCACACCCTGAAGCGCATGGCGGCCTTCGGATATGAGACTGAATTCGCGCGCAATCTGCCGCCGGTCGAAATAGCCTCCACCCTTCTCGAACAGCTGAAACAGGCTCGCGCCACGTTGCTGTCAGGCTCAGCTGCAGTCGTCCCCGAGATTTTGCGTGAGCTTTTGCGCCGGGAGAATATTCGGGAATCGCAGATAGCAGTCCTCTGGTCGAAGGACCGCATCATGGGAATCCTGGCAATCGGATGCCGCGAAGCCCGCGAGTTTTCGCCAGCGGAACTAAATCTTTTGGCGGCCGTGGGAAATCAGATCGCCACAACCATAGACAAGGCGCTGCTTCTAAGCGAAACGCAGGACGCTTATCAGAGTCTGGCCTTGGCCCAGGAACAGCTTTTGCAAAGCGAAAAGATGGCTGCCGTTGGCCAGCTCATCTCCGGTGTAGCCCACGAGCTCAATAATCCACTGACCGCAATTCTCGGTTACAGCCAACTCCTCCAAGCCGAGGAGCTTACGAATTCACGAGGGTCGGACTATATCGAAAAGTTGTACAAGCAGGCGCAGCGCACACATCACATTGTGCAAAGCCTGCTCAGTTTTGCACGCCAGCATAAGCCAGAAAGAAAATCGGTGGATCTGAATCAGATTCTCGAAGACACGCTCATCCTTCGAGAATACGACATGAAGCTCAACAGCATCCGCATCCATCGGGAATTCGAACCGAGTCTTCCCGTCACTACGGGAGACTTTCACCAACTTCAGCAAGTTTTTCTCAACATTGTCAATAATGCCGTGGATGCAGTAGTCGAGAAAGGCAGAGACGGCGAAATCTGGATTCGAACGGCCCGGGTCGGAGATCGTTTGCGCGTGGAAATTACCGACAACGGACCGGGAGTGAAAGACCCACATCGCGTTTTCGACCCGTTCTACACCACGAAACCGGTGGGGAAGGGGACCGGACTGGGATTGAGCATCTGTTATGGAATCGTCAAGGAACATGGCGGAGAAATTCAGGTGCGCAATTCTCCTCCTCGCGGCGCCACCTTCGCGATTGTCCTGCCCATTCTCGGCGTTTCTGACTCGCCTCAAGACGACATGTCCTCCCCTTCCAAGGCCACAGCGGTAGGCACGGTTCTGCTTGTAGATCATGAGGAAGCCGTGTTGCAGCTTGAACAAGAAATTCTGCGCGCTCGCGGCGTGACGGTCCGCGCGGCCCGAAGCGTCCAGGAAGCCCTCGACCTCCTGCGACGCGAGACGGTGGATGCCATAGTCGCCGATATGAAAATTCCTGGAGAACTTTCCGCTACGGGGCTATATCGCTGGATTGAGGAAAACCGAAGCGAACTCGCCGGACGCATCGTGTTCACGGTGTCGAATGCGCGAGACGGTGAGATCAGCGGGACCCTGCGCAATTCCGGTTGTTCGATCTTGGAAAAACCCTTCTCGATTGATTCGTTTTGCGGAACCGTACTTAAGACGCTTCGCTCGGAAGCGCCTGCGCCGCTAAAGCGCTAAGATTCTTCGATCGCCTGGTCTATTCCACCACTTGTGTTCCGTTCCAAACGCCACTCTTACCTTCAGTTGCGATCGTCTATGTTTACCGAAATGTAGTTGACTACTGAGGTCACAGAGCGTAGCATTCACGACAATCAGTAAATCAGGAGCGCGTATGGAGTCCCTCGAACGCTTCGCCCAGAATCAGCTTGTTATTGAGGAGTACGTTTCGCAATGGTTGGCT
>Ga0210401_10006578_pt1 | contig 11771 bp, 11 predicted proteins | sample IncBWH32MmetaG_FD_150866 | JGI IMG/M metagenome (GOLD analysis project Ga0210401, IMG submission 150866) | Forest soil microbial communities from Barre Woods Harvard Forest LTER site, Petersham, Massachusetts, United States - Inc-BW-H-32-M | ecosystem: Environmental > Terrestrial > Soil >... | reverse complement strand
CGATCTCGATCTGTTTCTTGGCAATCAGCGGCCGCGCGATCGAGGTGCCGAGCAGATACTGCCCCTCATACACCGCATTGGCGCGGAACATCGGAAACACGAAGTCGCGGACGAATTCCTCGCGCAGATCCTCGATGAAAATGTTTTCAGGCTTGATGCCGAGCAACAGCGCCTTCGCCCGCGCCGGCTCCAGCTCCTCGCCCTGGCCGAGATCGGCGGTGAAGGTCACGACCTCGCAAGCATAGGTGGTCTGCAACCACTTCAGAATGATGGAGGTGTCCAGTCCGCCCGAATAGGCGAGCACGACCTTTTTCACGTCCTTGCTCATGAAAATCCCGTTGATTTGCAAATGATAATCGGCGGCGGTTCTATAGGTAGAACGACCGATAGCGCAAGCGCTTCAGGCGGCCGGGCTCGGTCCGACCTCGCGTCCGCGCCAGCGCTGCATCAGGCGAAAGGCCGGCCAGGCGAGGCGCGTCAGCGCGGCGTCGACGGCTTCGTCCGAAAACCGGGTCCGCTGCCAGCGGTAGATCGTGCCATAGGCGAGCCATATCACCATGAACGTCACCAGCCCCGCCGCCGCGACGTCGCTGAAGAAATGTCCGCCGAACGCCATGCGCAGCGCGCTCGTGATCACGCCGAACAGCGTCGCGGCGGCATAGGCGAGCGGCCGCCATGGCGGCGGCGTCAGCGCGGCGGGCGCGAAGGTCCAGAACGCGGTGGCGCCTTCACCGGAGAAGAACGAGCAGTTGCGCCCGCAGCCGCCGCGCGGGTCCCACCACGGCATGAACGGCAGGTCGCCGTCGAATTGCGTCACCAGCACCGGGCGCGGCCGGCCCCAATAGCTCTTGAAGGTGAGATTGGTGAGCACCCCGGCCGACAGCGCCAGCGTTGCCAGCAAGAAGATGATGGCGCGCCCCGACATCAAGAGCGGCCGGTCCGGCCGCAGCAGCTTGATCACGAGTGCAACGATCGCAGGAACCGCCAAGCTCCACGCGATCCACATCGCGCCGTCGCGCGCGATCGCGGCCCAACTGTCGAACTTCATAGGAAACGATCGGGTTGCCCCGTCGTAAAACAGCGCCGCCAGCTTGAGGTCGAGTTCGGGAAAAATCCCGAACAACAATCCCAGAACGAGCATAAGCGAAAGCGCGATGAACAGTCCGGTCCTGTTCATGGCGCGGGTGGCCGTGAATGCGATGGCAGCGGCGGCGGTGGGGTGAGCGGACGCCGCGGCTCACGCCAAGCGCCGGCATTGCGGCCGGCGATCATCCAGTAGACCAGCCCCGCGACGATACCCGCGCCGGTCATGATTTCGAGATGGCGCCGGACGATGCCTTCGAAGCGCAGCGTGTCGGGATGGAACGGGACCAGGCCGAGATAGCAGGCGAGCCCGACGAGGCCGCCGCCGACCGCATAGGTCAGCGCGCCTCTGATATAAAATGCCTCGGTGATCGCCGCGATAATCATGGCCGGCAACAGCGCAAAGCCGGAGATGAAGATGAAGCCGAAACCGAGCACGATGTTCAGCACACCCTGGTCGACCGGGCCCGCACCGAGATCGCTGAATTCGGGAAATAACACCGCGCCGACCACGATCATCCCGGCCATCAGGCAGGCGGCGAGAAATCCGAAGAGAATGACGAACAGGCGGCCGATCAATGCCATGATGTTGATTTCACCGTCATTGCGAGCCAACGGGTCGCGCGAACGCGCGCCCCCGACGAGCGCAATAGGGCTTGCGCAGAGATGACAGGCACCGCGAAGCAATCCAGAGTCGTGAGCAAAACTCTGGATTGCTTCGTCGCTACGCTCCTCGCAATGACGCCTTGGGCTCCACGGGCCATTCGAATCAATCCGTCATCGCCATGGCGCGCAGCGCCTGCCGCTCGCGCGCCGACAATTTCTCGGTTTCCGACTTCAATTGCCCGCAGGCAGCGAGGATGTCGCGGCCGCGCGGCGTGCGCACCGGCGAGGAGTAGCCGGCGTTGAAGATATATTCGGAGAATTTCTCGATCTGGTCCCAGTCCGAGCATTCGTAAATCGTGCCTGGCCACGGATTGAACGGGATGAGGTTGATCTTGGCCGGAATGCCGTACAAGAGCTTCACCAGAAGTTTCGCATCGTCGAGCGAATCGTTGACGCCCTTCAGCATCACATATTCAAACGTGATGCGCCGCGCGTTGGAGGAGCCGGGATAGTCGCGGCAGGCCTGCAGCAGTTCGGCAATCGGATATTTCCGGTTCAGCGGCACCAGCTGGTTGCGCAATTCGTCGCGCACCGCGTGCAGCGAGATCGCCAGCATCACGCCGATCTCTTCGCCGGTGCGGATGATGTTCGGCACCACGCCCGAAGTCGACAACGTGATACGGCGGCGGGAGATGCCGATGCCTTCATTATCGGCGACGATCAACAGCGCCTCGCGCACCGCGTCGAAATTATAAAGCGGCTCGCCCATCCCCATCATCACGATGTTGGTGACGAGTCGGCCGCCGGTCGGCGTTGCGCGGTCGGCCCAATCGTTGAGCCGATCGCGCGCCACCATCACCTGGCCGACGATTTCGCCGGCGGTTAAGTTGCGCACCAGCCGCTGCGTACCGGTGTGACAGAACGTGCAATTCAGCGTGCAGCCGACCTGCGAGGAGACGCACAGCGTGCCGCGGTCGGTTTCCGGGATGTAGACGCACTCGACCTCATGCGCTTTCTCGAGGCTGTCGCCGCTCGGCAGGCGCAGCAGCCATTTACGGGTACCGTCGCTGGAAATCTGCTCGGCGACCACCTCGGGACGCGCCACGGTAAAATGCGCTTCGAGCTGCGCACGGGTGTCCTTGGAGATGGAAGTCATCTCGCCAAAGTTTTGGGCGCCACGGAAGTAGATCCAGTGCCAGATCTGCTGCGCGCGCATCTTGCGCTGCGAAGGCGCCACGCCGATCTCGCCCAGCCGCTCGGCGATCTGGGCGCGCGACAGGCCGATCAGCGAAGGTTTTGCCGGCGGCACATAGGTTTCGAGCGGAAGTTTTTCCAGAGGCGCGCTGGCGCCCGGATCGGCTTCCAATGAAGTGTCGGTCATTGCGTCACGGTCTAGAGATTTGCTCCCTCATCCTGAGGAGCGGCGTCTTCGCCGCGTCTCGAAGGATGAGTTGGTGGCCTCATGGTTCGAGACGGCGCAAGAGCGCCTCCTCACCATGAGGAGAGAAAGCTATCAGATAGGCCTTCTGCGGCCATCAAACAACGTCGTTTTGGTGTTGAAGACCGCCTAGCGCCGGCAATCCTGCGCGATCTTGTCAAGCGCTTGCGAAAGCCCCTTCAGCGAAAAAGTATCGGTGGTTTCAGTGCCCTTGGCCGAAACGCCCTTCACCGTGGCATCGGCGGATTTGCGCATGGCCTCGACCATCCGCTCTTCCTCGGCGGCGTTCTTGATCCAGAGCCCATCGCCCTGGGTGTACATCGAATAGGACGCGCCACCGACCTCGAGCGACGATTCCGATCCCTGCTTCAGCGTGTAGCCGATCATCACCGACACCTCGTTGGCGACTTTTTCCGCCGGGCGCGTGGAGACGAAGGCGTAGGCCGGGTCGCGCGGGCGATTCGGCGGATTGGTCTTCGACGACGACGGCTTCGCCAGCGCAAAGCAGACCTTCTTGCCGTTCGGCGTTGCGCTGTAAGCGCCCCAGGTTCCGAACTGCCCGATCAGGGTCGGCTCCGCGCCACCCGTCATCGCGGGTGGCGGTTTGGCGGCGTCCGGCTTGGCCGCGCTCTTGGCGGCCTTCGGCGACGCACTCTGCGCTTGCGCGAGGCTCGCTGCCCCGCACATCAGCACGCCCGTCGCCAAAGCTGTCAGCACCCGCCGCCCTAGCATGTTGAAGTTGGTTCCCCATGATTGTGACTGGAAGATGGCTCGCGAGCGCGTCGCCACCGGCGATGGATAGCCGGGAAACATTGTCTTGGAAAGCCGGTTACGGACTTACGAACCGAAACGTCGAGGGCGCGTGCGTCGCCCGTCATCCTCAGCTTTTCGCGCGCGCCGCGCGCCGCGCTTGCCACTGCGCGTCGGTCCATTGCAAGAGGTCCTCGGCGCCCGAACTGCGCAAATGCGAACCGCCGTCCACGACCACCATCTCGCCATTGATGTAGGCGGCGCCGTCCGAGATCAGGAAACTCGCGAGATCGGCGAGCTCGCGATGCTCGCCGGGGCGGCCGAGCGGATTGCGCTGCGCCCAGCCTTCGTCGCGGCCCTCGGGGCGAAGCTGGCCCGATGCCCCCGGAGTCGGAAACGCGCCCGGCGCAATCGCGACGGTGCGGATGCCCTTCGGTCCCCACTCCACGGCAAGGCTTCTGGTCATCGCGAGGATGCCCGACTTCGCCATCGCCGACGGCACGGTGAAGGCGCGTCCGGTAATGGTCGAGGTGGAGAGAATGGAGAGCACCACGCCCTTGTGCTTAGCTCCGATCCAGCGCTTCCCCGCACCGAGCGTGCAATACATCGTGCCATGCAGCGTCGGCGCAAGGACCGCATCCGCCGCGCGAAACGACAGTTCTTCGGTTTGCGCGATGAAGGTCGCCGCCGCATTGTTGACGAGCACGTCGAGCGGCGCCTCGCGCCAGACTGCCTCCATCATCGCATCGACTGCCGCGCCGTCGCGGATATCGCATCGGATCGGGGTAACCCTGCCGCGCGCGTCGCCGCGCATTTTTGCCGCGGCCTCCTCCAGCAATTCGAGCCTTCGGCCGCAGATGATGAGCTCGGCGCCCAGCTCCAGGAAGCGGCGCGCCATCGCCGCGCCAAGCCCGGAGCCGCCTCCGGTGACCAGGATGCGTTTTCCCGAAAGCAGGCCTTTTTCAAACATCGTTTGGTTCCTTCGTTTGCCATCGTCATTGCGAGGAGCCAACGGGTCGCAATGACGGCGGGGTTCTTGTCGTCGAATCAGATTGTAGCCCGACTGCAAATCCGGCATGAAGCATCAGCCTCTTTTGTGCGTCCGAAACTCAGGTGTGTCCATGAAAGCCATTCTCTGCTCGCAATATTGCCAGCCCGACGACCTCGTGCTCGCTGAGGTGCCCGATCCCGTGGCCGCACCCAACGAGGCGGTGATCGCGATCAAATCCGCGGCGCTGAATTTCTTCGACATCCTGATGATCCAGGGCAAGTACCAGATCAAGCCGCCGTTCCCGTTCTCGCCGGCGGCCGAGGTCGCGGGCGTGATCGAAAGCGTCGGCGCCGGCGTGACGGATCTTAAAGTAGGAGATCGCGTGATGGCGTCCTGCGGCCATAATGGTGCGCGCGAGAAGATCGCGTTGCCGGCGAATTCGATCGTCAAGATCCCCGACAATCTGGATTTCGATCGCGCCGCCGGGATCATCATCATCTACGGCACCGCGCTGCATGCGCTGGAGGATCGCGCGAGCCCGAAACCCGGCGAAACCATCGCGGTGCTGGGGGCTGCCGGCGGCACCGGCCTAGCTGCCTGCGAACTCGGCAGGCTGATGGGGTTGAAGGTGATCGCCTGCGCGTCATCGGAAGAAAAGCTCGAATTCGCCAAGGCCCATGGTGCCGAGCTCACGCTCAACTACGCCAGTGAAGATCTGAAGGAGGGATTGCGGCGGCTCACAAACGGCAAAGGCGTCGACATCATCTTCGATCCCGTCGGCGGCAGCTATGCGGAAGCCGCCTTGCGCTCGATCGCGTGGGAAGGCCGCTTCCTGGTGATCGGATTTGCCGCCGGCGACATTCCGAAAATGCCGCTCAATCTGGCGCTGTTGAAGGGTTGCGATATCCGCGGTGTGTTCTGGGGCAACTGGGCGCGACTCAATCCTGCCAAGAACCGCGCCAACCTGCAGAAGCTTGTGCAGTGGACGGCGGAAGGCAAGATCTCATCGCATGTCGACCGCACCTTCCCGCTCGCACAGACCGCCGACGCCTTGAAGGTGCTCGCCGGCCGCAAGGCGATGGGCAAGGTGATCCTGCATCCGTAAACCTTTCGGCAATACCTGTGGCGATCGTTCTTATGGCGGTTGTTGTCCCAGAATGAGACGCCATCGTTTGGCCACACACGCCCCTCACGCGGCGACCTCGTCATTTTTCGTTGAACAAAAAGGGTTTCTTGCATGCTCTACCCGCGTGGGACCACATCTTAACCATAAAAAAATCCAGCGCACTGCGCCCCATGCCCCACTAATACCCGAATCTCTCCCAATTGATGCCCGTGGTGGTCGCTTTTTTGGCGGATTCAACCTGCGAGTTAGGGCCTCAGTAACGGGGAGCTTCCGAACAACAAGAACAAGAAAAGCTTGTTTCTGGGGCCGCCCCATGGTTGCGTCACAGTTCCGGGGAGTCACCCATGGTGGAACACAAAAACCAATATCGATCATCCGACCCTGACGCCGAGAGGTACGATGGGTATGATGATGAAACACGGGATTATCCCGTAGGGTCTTACAAGTTCGGACGGTCGGCAAAGGATCATTCGGTCCCGCTGTTTCTCTCCGATCCCGAAGGTGAACCGGAGCCAGACGAATTCGCAATTCCCCTGCGGAACTCCAGGAGGCTGTCGATCTCGTCGAAAATCCTGGCCAGCGTCTTGGTAGCGGCAGCGGTGGCGATCCTGTTCGCGCTGTTCTCGTCCGATGACATGCGCAACATCGCCATCAATGCCAAGGCATCGTTTTCCGCCGTTCTACCCGGGCCTTCGGTTGCGGCGCAGCCGGACTCCGTGCAGCTCACGGCAAAGGACATCCAGTTGAAGAATCCGGCGCGGCTGGCGGCGCCGGCAAACATGGCGGCCGTCGTTCCGCCGCCCAACGTTCAGACGCCCAACGTTCAGACGCCTGGCGCCCGGAGCGGGACGGTGGTCGCGATGGCGCCGACGCGCGAGGACATCACGACGGCCTATCAGAGCGCGCTGCAAGGCGGGCGCGCGCCGGCCGCCGCGGCGCCGCCGGCCGCCATTGCCGCTCCGGCGGCGCCGGTCAGACGGCTTGATCCCGACGAACTCGCCACCCTGCTGACGCGGGCCAAGGGCCTGCTAGCGGCGGGCGACATTCCGCCGGCGCGGCTGCTGCTCGAACGCGCCGCCGACGCGCAAGACCCGACCGCGGCATTTATGCTTGCACAAACCTACGATCCGGCCGTGCTTGGAACGCAGGATGCCCGCAACATCATTCCCGATCTCGAGGTGGCGCGCACCTGGTACCAGCGGGCCGTGCAGCTCGGCTCGGCCGAGGCGCAGCGCCGGCTCAGTCAAATGCAATAGCTTTCATTTCAATTGGGGACCGGAAAATGCGACGTTTAATCGGATTGGCACTCGTTGCCAGTATGATGGCTTGTGGCTTCGCGGCGCGGGCCGCTGAAGAGGGCGAATTCGACCCGGCGAAAGTCAGCGAAAGCCTCAAGGCGATCTTCCAGTTCGGATCGGCGGACACAAAGAAGGCGTTGAACTCCAACACGGTGACGCTGATCTCCGGCACCATCGGGGGCACCTATGTCCAGTTCGGGGCGGATCTCGCTTCCGTGCTCGACGACGGAAACAAGTTGCGCGTACTTCCGATCGTCGGGCGCGGTTCTGTGCAGAGCGTCGCCGACATCCTGTTCCTGCAAGGCGTCGATCTGGGAATCGTGCGTTCCGACACGCTCGACTATCTCGAGAAGAAGGGCTTTGCCAAGGACATCAAGAAACAATTCACCTATGTGACCAAGCTCTACAATGAAGAGTTGCATGTCATCGCTTCGAAATCGATCCGCAATCTGAAGGAGCTCGACGGCAAGACCGTCAGCGTCGACCTTCCCAATGGCGGCACTTTCGTGACGTCGCTGACCGTGTTCGAGCGGCTCGGCATCAGGCCGAACGTCGTCTATATCGAGCAACGAATCGCGCTGGAAAAGATGAGGGCCGGCCAACTCGATGCCGTGATCGTTTGTGGGGGCAAGCCGTACAAGTCCGTGAGTTCGTTCAAGGACGATCGATTCCATCTGGTTACGGTCGACTACGACAAGCCGCTGCAGAGCGACTACTTGCCGGCAACGCTGAACTCGAAGGACTATCCGAACCTGATCGCCGAGGGCGAGAAGGTCGACACCATCGCGGTTCCGGCCGTGCTTGCCGCCTACAATTGGGCGCCCAACACCGAACGCTACCGCAAGCTTGCGAATTTCGTCGACGCCTTCTTCACTAAATTCCCGACCTTCCAGCATCCGCCCTTCCATCCGAAGTGGAAGGAGGTCTCGCTGTCGGCCCCGCTTGCGGGGTGGAGCCGCCTGCCTGCTGCCCAACAATGGCTGGACAGGAATCTCCAGCCGGCGGCGGCGCGCGACAGGTTCGATTCGTTCCTGCAACAGAATCCGGCGGCCGCGGCAAGAGTCCAGTCGGATACCGACAAGGAAGTGCTGTTTAAACAGTTCCAGGCTTGGGAAGCGGAGCGAAATGCGCGGGCGCAGGCGGCTCAGGCGGCTCAGGCGGCACAGCAGCCTCGCCCCGAGCGCCAATAGTTCGGGACTACCCGAGGAGCTAGTCGATCGGCGCAAAGATCTCCTGATCGGCACCGACGCCTTTGAGCGAAAAGGTGCCGACGGACTGCGCCGCAACTCCGCCCGCCCTGACAAAATCGGACGACAGCAACAGCTGCCGTCCGAGTTGGCGGTACATCGATTCAATGCGCGCGGTCAGATTGACGGCGGGCCCGATCACTGTGAAATCGAGCCGGGTATCGCTGCCGATATTGCCGTACATCACGTCGCCAAGATGCAAGGCAAGGCCGTACTCGATGCGCGGCAGACCGGCATTGCCTCGCCTTTCGTTCTCCGCCATCAGCGAACCTTGCGCGCGCCCTGCTGCGATCAGCGCCGCCTTGCCGGTCTTGGCAGCGTCCTTGGCGGCGTCATCCCCGATCGGGAAAATCGCCAGCATCGCGTCCCCGATGAATTTCAGGATTTCGCCGCCTTGGCTCGCGACCGCATCGCACATCGGGCCGAAATAGCAATTGAGCAGATCGATCAGCGCGTCGCGCGACAATGCTTCGGAGAGGTTGGTGAAGCCGCGCAAATCGCACAGCCAGATCACCGCGCGGATGGTTTCGCCGGTACCGCGCTGGATCTGGCCCTCCAGCACACGCCCGCCGGATTGTTGTCCGACATAGGTATCGAGCAAGGTCCGGGCCGTACGGCGCAGCGCCTGTACTTCGAGATTGAATGCGACGGCCGGGATCATCGCCTCGAACAGCCGCACTTCATCGGCCTCGAAACCGCCCGGACGCCGTGTGGCGAGCGAAAGCGCCTTGTGGCTGCTGTCGGCGAACGGCACCGAATGCACGATATAATCGGTATAACCATCGCGGCGCAGGTCTTCGAGAATGGGGAATTCGCCCTCTCGCGCGGGAGCGGTGAGGTCGCAGCGTAGCGGACCGCCGCCTTCATAGGCGATTCCAATCGGGCTGTTCGATAATATCGCCGCGATGCCCGGCTCGGTCCGAAACAGCCGCTCGGTCGTGCCTTTGCCGAGCTCCCAGAGACCGCTGAAGGAGAAAATCTGCGGATGCAGGATTGGCACGCCGGTGGTGATGCGCGCGACATCGACGCCTGACGCGCGCAGTTCGTGCGCGAAGGCATCGAGAAATTCGCTGGAGTCGGCGCGCTTGCGCGCATCCGTCATCAGCCAGCGGATCACCGGGTCGGTTTCGTCTCTTGCGATCAAGTCCAACACGATTGGGCCTTAGCCCTCGCGGTCGATGCCGCGCTTCAAGGCTGCGCGGGCGGCATCGCGATGCTCCGGCGTGATATGGCTCGCGACCAGCCGGATCGCGGTCGCCAGCACCGCCGCATCGTCGGTGAAGCCGAGCACCGGCAGCATGTCGGGGATGAAATCGAACGGCAGGATGAAATAGGCGATAGCCCCGAGCAACGCCGCCTGCACGTGGCGCGGCGTCTCCTTGTCGAACGCGCAGTAATAGGCCGCGAGCAGATCCTCGGCGAACGGGATTCTGGCCAGCACCCGCTTCAGCTTGATCCAGAAGCGCCGGCGCACGCTTTCGCGGTCTTCGGCGAGCCGGTCGGCCGGCTCAAACCCTACGGTGTGTTCGGATGCCATCGTTCAGGCTCCCTGGAAACCGACACGACGGATGGTCGCGCTGCATGTCCCAAAAGCTGGGGATTTGGCAAAGCCCCTGCAAGCCCATAGAGGCCACTGCAAGGTATCAGGCAACGCCGAATTGTCTTGCGATCGCGTTCATCGCTTTCGCAAGCTCGATATCCTTTGCGGTGACCCCGCCGGCGTCATGGGTGGCGAGGACCACTTCCACCGTCTTGTAAACGTTGCGCCATTCCGGGTGATGGTCGTTCTTTTCCGCGACCAGGGCGGCGCGGGACATGAAGCCGAAGGCTTCGTTGAAATCCTTGAAGGTAAAGGTCCGCCCGATCGCTTCGCGGCCCGGCGTATCCGCCCAGCCAGGCAGCCCCTGCAAGGCCGATCTCCGCATCTCCGCCGACAGCCGTTCCGCCATAACCGCCTCCGTTTTCTGGGCGTCCTACCCTAGCATTTTGGGGCATTCGAGGTCCAAGGCCTGCCGTAGCCAGCCTCCGGTAACCATGACGCAGATGTAACCCCGCTTGGCCGCGGAATTTGCTACAATGCAGCAATAACCGAATTGGCAAGATGAAATTGAGCATCAAACGATTGTTTGCCAGGTCGATGACCGGGGGTTTTGACCTTCTCGATCCGCCAGTGCCGCCGTCGCCACGTTCGGCGGCTCGCCGGACGATGCTCATCACCCTGGCAGGACTGCTCGCCATCATCGGCGCGCTCGCCGGCGCCTATTATTTCGCGATGCGGCCGGAGACCCTGCGGATCGCGGTCGGACCTGCCAACAGCGACGACGTCAAGCTCGTGCAGGCGTTGACCCAGGCCTTCACCCACGCCCACGGTCACGTCCGGTTACGCCCGGTGCAGACTGACGGTGCAACCGCCAGCGCCAAGGAACTCGCTGACGGCAAGGTCGATCTCGCCATCATCAGAGGCGATCTCGACGTGCCGAAGAATGCCCAGGCCGTGGCGACCCTGCGCAAGAACGTCGCGGTATTATGGGTGCCTCCACCGGCAAGGGGCAAAGCCAAGAAGACCGGGGCGAAGATCACGAAGATTTCGCAGCTCGCAGGCCGCCGTGTCGGCGTCGTCGGCCGCACCCAGGCCAATGTCAATCTGCTCAAGGTGATCCTGCAGCAATATGGCGTCGATCCGGGCAAGGTCGAGATCGTGCAATTCCCCGCGCCGGAAGCCGTGGAAGCCATCCGCAATCAGAAGGCGGATGCGTATCTGGCGGCCGGACCCGTCAACAGCAAGATCACCGCCGATGCGATCGCGGCATCGACCAAGGATGGCGGCACGGCGACGTTCCTCGCCATCGATTCGAACGAGGCGATTGCGCAAAACCATCCCGTCTACGAAGCCGGCGAGATTCCGGCCGGCGCGTTCGGCGGCTCGCCCGACCGGCCCGAGGATGAAGTGAAGACGATCAGCTTCGCCCACCACATCGTGGCGCGCAAAGGCCTTTCGGAGGCGACCATCGCCGCCTTCACCCGGCAATTATTCGCCGTCCGCCAGCAGTTGATGACGGAGTTCCCGCTGGCCGCGAAAATCGAAACGCCCGATACCGACAAGGATGCCGCCATCCCCGTGCATCCCGGCGCCGCCGCCTTTGTCGACGGCGAGGAAAAAACCTTCCTTGACCGCTATAGCGATTACATCTGGTGGGGGCTGATGGGGCTGTCGGCGATGGGTTCGCTCGGC
>Ga0210401_10006575_pt1 | contig 11774 bp, 10 predicted proteins | sample IncBWH32MmetaG_FD_150866 | JGI IMG/M metagenome (GOLD analysis project Ga0210401, IMG submission 150866) | Forest soil microbial communities from Barre Woods Harvard Forest LTER site, Petersham, Massachusetts, United States - Inc-BW-H-32-M | ecosystem: Environmental > Terrestrial > Soil >... | reverse complement strand
CGGCTCTACCTGGTGCGCCTTTTTCTGCGGCCGGCCGAGCCGGACAGCCGGTCCTGGACCCTGGTCCTGGCGTCCGAAGGGCACGAGCTGCGGCGCATCGAGGGCAGCGGGCCCCTGCCGGACAGCGTGGATTGGGACGGCCACAACGAGAGCGGCCGTTCGACCAAGGCCACGGCCCTGGATTGGCACCTGATGGTGCAGGGCCCGGGCGGCGTCGTGGACAGCGCCGGACACCTCGCGCTGACCGAGCAGGGGACGCCCGGCCCCACGGCCTCGCTGGCGCGGCCGCGCGTCGAGCTCAAGCGGCCGGACACGCTGCTGGTTTCGGAGGCGGACTTCAACATCGCCGACGCACCCGGCACGGGCGGGGCCAGCGCCTGGGAGCTCCGCATCGTCGACGCCGGCGGCAGGGCCGTGCGGAGCATCCGCGGCAGCGGCCCGGTCCCCAAGGCCGTGCACTGGGAGGGCACCGACGACCTTGGCGCGCCGGCCCAGGTGTCGCTTGGCGCCACTTACGAGCTGAGGGTGGTGGACGCGGCCGGAAGCACCCATGTGGCCCTGGACGCGCCGGTGGTGGACCCGGCCAGCTTCGGCGCCTTGGCGGACGACGCCCGGCTGGAGGCCGGGGCCTGGCCGTCGGCCATGGCCGTGCCGAGGCCCCGGGTGCTGCACTGCAGCTTCGGCTTCAGCCGGGGCTCGGCCGAGCTGGAACCGCAGGCGCTGAAGGTGCTGGCCTCCGCGGTGAAGCAGGCCAAGGCCTGGGGCCTGGACCGCTGCAGCGCCGAAGGCCACGCCGACAGCGAAGGCAGCGACGAACTGAACCGTAAGCTTTCGGCGCTGCGTGCCGCCGCGGTGCTGCAGGCCCTGGCCGCCGCTGGACTGACCGTGCCGGCCCCCCAGGTGAAGAGCTTTGGCGACACCGTGCCCGCGGCGGACAACGCCACGGCGGCGGGGCGGGCGCAGAACCGGCGCGTGGAACTGACGGTGTGGGGCCGGCCGACGGGGGCCGGACAAGGACCGATGGAGGGGCAGGAACCATGATGTTGAAGACCATGCTTAGCGCGCGGCCCCTCTGGGCGGCGGTCCTGGCCGCCGCCTTGGCGGCAGGCCTGGCGGCGTCGGACCTGGACACGTGGCAGCGCCGGGCCGACCTGGCGCCGCAGGATCCCCAGACCCAGTTCAACCTGGGGCTGGTCGCTTTCCAGGCCAAGGACTACGGCGTCGCCGCGGGCGCCCTGAAGAAGGCCACCGAGCTCAAGCCCAAGGACGCTGAAGCCTGGGAGCTCTACGGCACCGTGCTGGCGGCCCAAAAGAAGGCCGAGGCGGCCGTGGAAGCGCTCCGCACGGCCGTCAAGCTGGACGACCAGCGCGGCCAGGCGTGGCAGCAGCTGGCCCTCCTCCGCTCCGCCGACGGCGGCAAGGACGCCTGGGCCGAGGCCGCCAAAGCCTGGGGCCAGGCCGCCAAGCTCAAGCCGTCCGACGGGCGGCTGCGCCTGAACCAGGGCCTGCTGCTGGCCAAGCTGGGCCAGTCCGTGGACGCGGAAACCGCGTTGGAGAAGGCCAGCGGCCTGGACGGCGGCTCCGGCGCCTGGCGCACGCTTTGCGTGCTTTACAACAAGGAAGGCAAGAGCGAGAAGGCCGCGGACGCCTGCGCCAAGGCGGCCGAGGGCGGCAGCGGGGCCGAGTCCTGGTACAACCTGGGCTACGCCCAGCAGCGCCTGGGCCGCCCGCAAAAGGCGCGCGAGGCCTTCGCCAAGGCCCTGGAAGCCGAGCCGCGGCACGCACCCTCCCTCTACGCCATGGCCTTCCTGGATTTCCAGGCGGGCGACGCGGGCAAGGCGCTGGCCGGCTTCAAGGCCGCGTTGCAGGCCCGCGGCGGGGACTACCCCGAGGCCCAGTACAACGCCGCCGTGCTGCTCAGCGACCAGGGGCGCTACGAGGAGTCGGCCGGGATGTACCGCGACCTGCTCAAGCGGCATCCCGGCGACGCCGACGCCAAGGCCGCCTTGGCCGCGGCCGTGGAGGCGGGTACCGCCGGCCTGCTCGGCGACGGACGCGACGCCTACGAACGGGGCGATTTCGATGCCGCGCGCAAGGCCTGGCAGCGGGCCCTGGCCCTGGATCCCAGCAACCAGGAGGCCCAGCGCCTGCTGCAGCAGGCCCACGCCAAGAGCACCCACGCCGCCGACGCCGCGGCCGCGGCCCGCAAGGCCGCCCACGAGCGGGTGGCCGAGCGCCTGAAGGCCCAGGAGGCCCTCAGCGCCGGACGCCTGGCCGAGGCCGTGCGGCTGCTGGGCTTCTACCTCAAGAAGAACCCCAACGCCGCCGCCGCCGAGCTGTCTCTGACCAAGGCCCGGGCCCAGCTGCGCGGGCAGGTGGAGGACCGGCTGAGCGACGCGGCCGCGGCCCTGGCCGGGGGCGACCGCTCCAAGGCCCGCCAGGCGGCCCAGGCGGCGCTGGACCTGGACCCCCAGAACGTGCGCGCGGGGCAGCTGCTGGCCCAGGCGGGCGAGGCCCCGGCCAAGCCCAAGGCGGACCACGACCAGCTGCGCAAGCTGTACTATGCCGGGGTCGAGCAATACCTGCAGGGCGACCTTGCGGGCGCGGTGGCCACCTGGAAGAAGGTGTTGGACGGGGACCCGGAGCAGCTGGACGCCAAGCGCAGCCTGGCCCAGGCCGAGCTGGAGTTGGATGCCCTGCGCAAGCGCGGCAAGGGCTGAGGAGACCGCATGGCTGACAACGAAGTATCGGCGTTGCTGGGCGAGGCCGTCACCGGGCCGCGCGGGCTTTCCATCAGGATCAAGGTGGCCGCCACGCTGTCGGTGCTGGTGGCCCTGTCCCTGCTGCTGCTTGCGGCGTTCTCCCTTTGGGAGAGCCGCCAGGCCTTGCTTCAGGAGGCCACCCGACGGGGGCTGATCATCGGCCGCAACCTGGCCGACTACAGCGCCAGCGCGGTGCTGCAGAAGGACCCGCTCGGGGCCGCGCAGTTCACCCAGGACGCGCTCAACGACGACGCCATGCTCTACGCCGTGCTCACCGACGAAGGCGGCACCATCATGGCCATCCGGGCCGCGTCGGGGCACCCGCCGGCCCAGATCGGCGGGACCTGGGACGCGCTCAAGGGCAAGGCCCTGGACCTCGACGGCCTGCCTCAGGGGGTGGAAGTGGTGGAGGCCACGGACCCGCAGAGCGGGGAAGCGGTGCTGGCCTTCACCTTCCCGGTCATCAAGGCCACGGTGCGGGTGGGCAGCGCCTACATCGCGCTGTCCCAGTCCAAGATCCAGGAGCTGATGGACGCCACCACGCTCAAGGTGGCCGTCCTGGCCCTGGCCTTCCTGCTGCTGGCCCTGGTGGCCTCGTTCTGGCTGGCCAACGTGATTGTGCGGCCGGTGCAGCGCCTCACCCGCGGCGCCCTGGCGGTGGGCGCGGGCAACCTGGAGACGCAGGTGGAGGTCACCAGCCAGGACGAGCTGGGCGTGCTGGCCCGCAGCTTCAACAGCATGACGGCCGGCCTGCGCAAGGCCCAGAGCGACCTGGTGGAGAAGCAGCTGCTGAAGCAGGAGCTGAACATCGCCCAGGAGATCCAACAAGGCCTGCTGCCCAAGAAGATCCCGGTGGTGCCCGGCTATGAACTGGCCGCCTTCTACGCGCCGGCCAAGGAAGTGGGCGGCGACCTGTACGACTTCCTGCGCATCGACGACCACCGCCTCGGCATCGTGGTGGCGGATGTGTCGGGCAAGAGCGTGCCCGGGAGCCTGGGCATGACCATGGCCCGCAGCGTGCTCCGCGCCCAGGCCCTGAGCCAGCACGGCGTGGCCCAGACCCTGCACCGCACCAACGAGGTCATCCAACCGGACATCCGCCGCGGCATGTTCGTGACCATGTTCTACACGGTGCTCGACTCCACGGCCCACACCCTCACCTGCGCCAACGCCGGCCACAACGCCGCCTACCTGGCGCGGGGCCGGGAGGTGCTGGAGGTGGCCCCGGAGGGCGTCGCGCTGGGCCTGGTGCCGGCCCACCAGTTCTACGTGGACGAGCTGGTGCTGGACCTGCAGGCCGGCGACCTGCTGGCCCTCTACACCGATGGCGTGACCGAGGCCATGAACGGCGCCAGCCAGGAGTACGGCGACGACCGCTTCAAGGCCGTGCTGTCCCGGTCGGTGGACCTCCCCCTGGACCGGGCCCTGCAGGCCATCCTGGACGACGTACGCAGCTTTGTGGCGGGCGCTCCGCCGCACGATGACATCACCCTGGTACTTTTGCGCCGCAAGGCCTGACCGACTGGAGCAGACCACGATGAATATCCTTTCCATCGACGTGCGTGACGGCGCCACCGACGCGAACATGGCGGTCTACAAGCTGAAGGGCCACCTGGACGCCCAGACCGTCCGGGACCTGGAAGCCCGCTTTGAGCAGCAGATGAAGGCGGCCCGGGTCCGCTGGGTGGTGGACCTTCAGGAGCTGGAATACATCTCGTCGGCCGGCCTGGGCTCCTTCGTGGGCGTGCTGTCGGAGCTGCGCAGCCAGGGCGGCGACATCTTCTTCATCGGGCTCAGCCCCAAGATGGAGAAAATCTTCAAGGTGCTGGGCTTCACCCGCATCTTCAAGGTCTTCGCCACGGAGGCGGAGGCCGCCAAGGCCTTCAAGGCCGTCTGATGCCCTCACTCGCCATCCTCGAAGCGGGCATGCCGGGCCGCGATGACATCACGGTGCTGCGCCTGAGCGGCACCCTGGACATCGCCACCCTGCCGCAATTCGAGTCCTCCCTGAACCGCCTGCGCTCGGCCGACCGCTCCAAGCTGGTGGTGGACTTGAGCGCGCTGGAGTACATCAGCTCGTCGGGGCTGGGCTCGTTCCTGGGGATGGTGGACCATTTCAGGCAGGCCGGCGGGGACCTGGCCTTTGTGCGGCTGAGCGACCGGGTGCAGAAGATCTTCAAGGTGGTCGGCTTCTACCGCCTGCTGACCATCCTGCCGACCGAGGCCGAGGCGGCGCAGCATTTCGCCGCGCCCCGCCTTGAGCTCAAGCAGTTCCTGCTCACGGCCGGCACCACCAGCCCCCACAGCGGGGAAGCCTTCGACATCGAGGTGATCGCCGCCGACAGCCGGGGCATGGCCTTCCCCGGCTTCAACGCGGAAGTGCCGCTGCGGCCATCCACAGGCATCGTCAGCCCGGCCAAGATCGGGCCCTTCCAGGACGGAATCTGGCGCGGCCAGGTGGTGCTCACCGGCCCGGGCCAGGTGACCCTGCGCGCCGCCAGCGGCGAGGCCGGAGGCGAGGCCCGCTTCGACGTGACCGAGACCAAGCCGCCCGCCAGCCTGCCCGTGGTGGTGGCCTGCCCGGGCTGCCGGCAGCCCATCGAGATCAGGGCCTTCAACGTTTACCGTTGCCGCCAGTGCGACGAGATCTACTTCGTGGACAAATGGGCCCACGCCATCTCGCTCAAGGCGGGCACCGGCGGCGCGCCCCTGCCGCCCAAGATCTGCGGCGTGACCATGCCCGCCGACGTGAACCTGCTGGCCGCCCTGCGCGGCTTCCTCACCGCCGTGCTGCGGGAGAACGGCTACCCCAACGACCTGATCAACGACGTGGAGCTGGCCGCCGACGAGGCCGTGACCAACGTGGTTGAGCACGCCTACCAGTACGACTCCAAACGCATCCTGGGCGTGGAGCTGCGCATGGAGCGCGACCAGGTGCAGGTGCTGGTGCGCGACCAGGGCCAGCCCTACCAGCCCCCGGCCGCCCAGGTGGACCTGGACAAGCACATCGCCGAGCGCCGCACCGGCGGCCTGGGCGTGCACTTGATGCACACCATGATGGACCAGGTGGACTACCGCCGTGAAGACGGCTCCAACGTGCTGGTGCTCAGCAAGAAAGCGCAGCGGCCGTGACGCGACGCAGGCATGTGCTGGTCCTGTCCCTGATCGCCGCGGCCTTGGGTGTGATGCTGGGGATGAAGCTGGGCCCCAGCCTGGGGCTCGTCGCGGCCCTGATGGCCGCCGCCCTGCTCGCGGCCCTGTTCCCCCTGGGGGCCGTGCCCGGCCCCGAAGCCCCGGTGCTGCAGAAATCCACGCTGCCCGTGCTGCCCCTGCCCAAGCCCGTCCCGGCCCCCCTTCCCGCGGAAGCCGCCCCCGTCGCCCCGGACCTGACCCCCGCCCTGCAGACCCTGCGGGCGGGCCTGGAGGACGACCTGGAGCAGATGCGGCGCCTCAACGCGCTGGCCATGGACCTGCGCGGCAACCTGGCCGAGCTGGCCGCCCGCGGGGATGAGGTGTCCCGGCAGAACCGGGAGCTGCTGGAGGGCGCGGAGCGCGACGGCGCCCAGATGGCCGCCGAAATCCAGACCTTGGTGGGCATCAAGGAGGCCCTGGCCCAGGGCACGGCCGTGATCGACGACCTGGCCCAGAGCTCGCGCGAGGTGGGGCCGGTCATCGAAAGCATCTTTGTGGTGGCCCGCAAGACCAACATGCTGGCGCTGAACGCCGCCATCGAGGCCGCCCGCGCCGGGGAGCAGGGCCGTGGCTTCGCCGTGGTGGCGGAGGAGGTCCGCCGCCTGGCCGAGGCTGCCACCGCCAGCACCCAGAAAGTGGAGCGTTTTGTGGAGGGCCTGCGCGAGAAGACCGCCAGCGCCATCCAGGTGCTGCAGGGCGCCAGCCGCATCGAGGATTCCATCCCCGTGGTCTACCGTGTTTCGGACGCCTTCATCGCCCTGGTCCCCTCCGTGGAAAGCGCCAACCGCAGCCTGGGAGACATGGCCGAGCTGGTGCAGGAGAACGTCCGGGAAGTGGGCCGCCTGCGCGATGTGGCCGAGGTGGGCCTGGCCAACATCCAGGCCAGCCTCAACCGCGTGGACGAACTGCTGGCGTCCCTGCGGACCTAGCCCATTTGGTGACGTAGCTCAGTTGGATAGAGCAGGGCTTTCCTAAAGCCAAGGTCGGGGGTTCGATTCCCTCCGTCACCACCACCCTTTGTTCCGGCATGCCTGGATGACGCGGTCCCGCCCAATAGACACCCTGGGGATGTTCCGCTATCCTGGCCTGCTTGCGGAATTTGCGGCCGGGCATGGCGGCCCAGCCAGCCTCAGCCCTTCGACGGAGCGGGCATGAAGACCTTCATCTTCCCGGTGCTCTTGGTGTTCGGCGCGGCCGCTTGGGCGGACGGGCCGCCGGCCTTGCCGGATTCCTACACTACGGCCCCGCAAGCCACGGCCCAGCCGGCCGCGCAGCCCTCGGCGGGCCAGCAGCGGGCGCAGCCCTACGCCCAGCCCACGGCCAGGCCCTATGCGACCCCGGCGCCGCAGCCTTACGCCCGGCCGGCCTCCCAGCCCTACGCCCAGCCCGCGGCCGGCCAGGTCCGCTACGCCCCGTCCTCCGTGACCCGGCCGGCCTACCCCGCCTACGGCGCCGCCCGCCCGGCCGCACGCCCGACGGCCCGGCCGACGCCCTCCGGGCCGATCCAGCATGTGGGGGATTTCTCGCCGTACTGGAGCGCGGCCCTCCGCTTGGGCGCCGGGCTGCCGCTGGGATCCATGGCCAACTACAACGGCATCGGTTTCGGCGGCCAGGCCGATGTGTTCTACCAGGCCGCGCCGGATACGGCCCTGGACCTATTCGCGATGTACACGGGCATGCCCTCGGCCGGCCTGCCCAGCAACACGTCCAAGAACATCTATCAAGGCACCGTCCAATCCACGACCGTGGTAGGTATGGGCCTCAAAGGGCTATGGCAGTTCTACGACATTGAAGACATCCGATTTTTCGCCGACGGCGGGCTTGGCTACGTTTCGTTGAACCGGCCCAAGGAAAGCCCCGTTTCCGCCGCGGGTGTCACCACCTGGACCTTCGGCAGCGGTCCGGCCCTCAGCGGGCTGCTGCTGAGCGCGGGCCTGGGGATGACCTACGAGCTGTTCGCCCACCTGAAGCTGGTGGGCGAGGTGGATTTCAACGGCGTGGACCTGAGCGGGGGCACCGGGGACATGCCCCAGTTCGCCCAGCCCACGGCCGGCCTGATCTACGATTTCAAGTGACCTTCCGAATCTAGGAGCCCGCGTTGAAGAACAGCAAACAGCATCCCTATGACCACCGCCATCTGAAGCAGGTCCTCCACCGCAACGAAATGCTCAGCGGGCTGGAGGAGGCCCAGGCCTGGATCCAGGGCCACCTGGAGGCCGTGCTGATCGGAGTGGTGGTGCTGGCCGCGGCCGGCTTCGGCGGATGGTTCTACGTGCAGGGACAGCAGCAGAAGGACCTGGACGCCAGCAAGGCCCTCAACGAGGCCCAGTCCGTGTTCCAGCAGTCCGGCAGCGCACCCGCGGCCGAGGCGGCCCAGGACTTCGCCCAGGCCTATGCCAAGTACCAGGCGGTGGTCAGCGGCTACGACGGCACCCCCCAAGCCAAGGCCGCCAAACTGGGGCTGGCCAACACCTTGCTGGCCGAGGGCAAGGCCCCGGACGCGGAAAAGGCGTACGCCGGGCTGGACAGCCGCGACGCCTCCGACCCGCTGGCCGCGCTGGCCGGCTACGGGCGGGCCCGCAGCCTGGAGCTGCAGGGCAAGGCCCAGGACGCCGCCAAGGCCTACCAGGACGCCGCCACCGCCTACCCTGACAGCGCCGTGGCGCCCCTGGCCGTGTCTGCGGCGGCCCGCCTGCTGGGGCCCGCCGCTTCCGCCCCGCCAAAAAAGGGCTGAACGCGGCAAAAAATGTTTGACGCGCCATGGGGTGGACCTTAATATCTTTTTCCCGCGCGCGGGGCTGTAGCTCAGTTGGCAGAGCGCCTCAATGGCATTGAGGAGGTCAGCGGTTCGACTCCGCTCAGCTCCACCACTTGGAAGGCCCACCGAGCACCCCCAGGGGAGTACGGTGGGCCTTCCTGATTTTAAGCTCGATCCTCCATCCTAGAGTTTGCCCATGCGCCATTGCATTTCCGCCCTCGTGCAGAACCACTCCGGCGTCCTCGCCCGGGTCAGCGGACTGTTCTCGGCCCGCGCCTACAACATTGAAAGCCTGGCCGTGGGCACCACCCTGGACCCTGAATACTCGCGCATGACCATCGTGGTCAGCGGCGACGACCAGGTGCTGGACCAGGTGGTGAAACAGCTGGCCAAGCTGGTGGAAGTGGTCAAGGTGGACGACCTGAAGCCGGAGACCAGCGTGCTGCGGGAGCTGGCGTTGGTGAAGGTCAAGGCCGAGGGCGCCCATCGCCTGGAAATGTTCGAGATCGCCAATGTGTTCCGGGCCAAGGTCGTGGACGTGTCCGCCGGCAGCCTGAGCGTGGAAGTGACCGGCACCCACGACAAAGTGGAGGCCTTCCTGGAGCTGGCCAAGCCCCACGGCATTTTGGAGATCGTCCGCACCGGCGTGGCCGGCCTGAGCCGCGGCACCGGCACCCTCTCTTAAGCTATCCACCATCAAGGAGAACGCATGAAGATCGATTTCGGCGGCACCATCGAGGAAGTGGTCACCCGTGAGGAGTTCCCCCTGGAGAAGGCGCGCCAGGTGCTCAAGGACGAGGTGATCGCCGTGATCGGCTACGGCCCCCAGGGCTACGGCCAGAGCCTGAACCTGCGCGACAACGGCTTCAACGTGATCGTGGGCCAGCGCAAGGGCGGCAACGGCTGGAACGACGCCATCCGCGACGGCTGGGTGGAGGGGAAGAACCTGTTCCCGTCCATTGAGGAGGCCATCGGCAAAGGCACCATCATCCAGTACCTGCTCAGCGACGCCGGGCAGAAGGAGCAGTGGCCCAAGGTGAAGGCCTGCCTGAAGAAGGGCCAGGCCCTCTACTTCAGCCACGGCTTCAGCATCTGCTTCAAGGAGCAGACCGGCGTGGTGCCGCCCGCGGACGTGGACGTGATCCTGGTGGCCCCCAAGGGCAGCGGCCGCACCGTGCGCAGCAATTTCCTGGCCGGCAGCGGCATCAATGCCAGCTTCGCCGTGTTCCAGGACGTCACGGGCAAGGCCCGTGACCGCGCCATCGCCTGCGGCATCGCCATCGGCAGCGGCTACCTCTTCCCCACGGACTTCCTCAAGGAAGTCCGTTCGGACCTGACCGGCGAGCGCGGCGTGCTCATCGGCGCCATCGCCGGCATCATGAAGGCCCAGTACGACGTGCTGCGCAAGGGCGGCCACAGCCCCAGCGAGGCCTTCAACGAGACCGTGGAGGAGGCCACCCAGAGCCTGTATCCCCTGGTGGGCAAGTACGGCATGGACTACATGTTCGCGGCCTGTTCCGTGACGGCCCAGCGCGGCGCCCTGGACTGGGCCCCCAAGTTCGAGGCCGCCACCAAGCCGGTCTTCGAGGCCCTGTACCAGAGCGTGGTGGACGGCAAGGAGACCGAGCGGGTGCTGCGCGACTGCGCCTCCCCGGACTACCGCGCCAAGCTGGACGCCGAGCTGAAGGTCATCCACGACAGCGAGATGTGGCGCACCGGCGCCGCCGTGCGCAGCCTGCGCCCGGAAAATTGGGGCCAGGACAAAGGCTGAGCGTGGCCGCGAAGAAAGTTCAACGCAAGCCTTCGCGTGCTGGCGCCCAGAGGGGCGCCAGCACGGCTGTTTTGGAGACGCGCCCGCGCCTGCGCAAGGCGCAGCGAAGCCTCCCCAACGCTTTGACCCTGGCCTGCCTGGGCCTGGGCTTTTTGGCGGCCCTGGCCGCGGGCAAGGGCGAGCGCGACAACGCCCTGGGCCTCCTGGCCGTGGCCGCCTTGGCCGACAGCCTGGCGGGCTTCTCGGCCCAGGGCTGGAGCCTGGCCTCGGACCTGGGCGCGGAGCTGGACAGCCTGGCGGCCCTCATGGTCTGGGGCGTGGCCCCGGCCCTGCTGGCCTACAACAACGGCCTGGACACGCTGGGCGGCTGGGGCCTCTGCCTGGCCGGACTGACGGCCGTGAGCGCGGCCTGGCGGCTCTGCCGGGGCGATGTGCAGGGCGGACGCGACCGCTACCAGGGCCTGCCCCTGCCCGTGGCCGGCCTGGCCCTGGTCAGCGCCGTGGCCTGGCCCCTGCCCTTGAACTGGATCGCCGGCCTGATCGTGGCCCTGTCCGCGGCCCAGCTTAGCCCCTGGAGCTGGCCGCGCCGGCCCATGAGCCGGCTGGTGGCGGTGCCCCTGCTGGTCAGCCTGGCCTGCGCCGCGGCGGGCCTGAGCGCGGCCTGGCTCCTGCCCGGCGTTTCCGCCGTGGTCTGGGCCGTGCTGATCCCTTTCCAAACCCGCCGAAGCTAGCGTCATCGAGGCAACCATGGAAGACCGCGTCATCATCTTCGACACCACCCTGCGCGACGGCGAGCAGTGCCCCGGCGCCAGCATGAACAAGGCGGAGAAGCTGGCCGTGGCCGAGCAGCTGGCCCGCCTGAACGTGGACGTGCTGGAGGCCGGGTTCCCCATCTCCAGCCCCGGCGACTTCGAGGCCGTGCGCGACATCGCCAAGACCATCAAGGGGCCCGTCATCGCGGCCCTGGCCCGCATCGTGGAGAAGGACGTGGACCGGGCCGCCGAGGCCTTGAAGCCCGCGGCCAAGAGGCGCATCCACGTCTTCACCTCGGCCAGCGACATCCAGATCGAGTCGATTTTGCGGATGAGCCGGCAGCAGAACCTGGACAAGTCGGTCAAGGCGGTGAAGCTGGCCAAGGCCCACACCCACGACGTGGAGTTCAGCGGCCAGGACACGGGCCGGGCCGACCGGTCCTACCTGCTGGACCTCTACACGGCCGTGGCCGAGGCTGGCGCCACCACCCTGAACGTGCCCGACACGGTGGGCTACAGCATCCCCGAGGAGTTCGGCG
>Ga0210401_10006574_pt1 | contig 11775 bp, 10 predicted proteins | sample IncBWH32MmetaG_FD_150866 | JGI IMG/M metagenome (GOLD analysis project Ga0210401, IMG submission 150866) | Forest soil microbial communities from Barre Woods Harvard Forest LTER site, Petersham, Massachusetts, United States - Inc-BW-H-32-M | ecosystem: Environmental > Terrestrial > Soil >... | reverse complement strand
CTGGCCGGAAAGGCTCAGACGGCAGCGACAGCGGCGAGTAGTACGATCCGGGACGCAGCGACGGAAGCCGGCAAGCAAGTCAGTGACGCCGCTGCGAAGACATATGCGCAGGGCGCGCAGGCCGCCGAATACTTGAGCCGCAACACGGTCGAACAGCCGTTGCTTGCGCTGTTGGTTGCCGGCGCGATTGGGTACGGGATCGCTTACATGATCCATGCGCGCTAGCGGACAACAGGCCGCTCGCGGGCGGAACCTGCCGGCCCCGAGCCCGCTCGGAACTCTCCGCGGCGCGCCATGTTACCTTACTGGCAAGTCTCCCTTATGCGGGCATCCTTGCCACCCGCGAGATAGGCCGGGGTCTCACACTGCCTCGGCCGTTTCGTGTGCGGGTGTCGGGCGGCGCCGATCTACCGCCGCCTCGCCGCAGTGACGGCTTAGTCCCCGAAGGTGAGCCTTGCGCCGCGTCAGAACCTACCGCGGCCTACCAGAAGATAAACAATGAGGACGATCAGCAGAACCCCGCCGATGCCGATCCCGCCGCGGTAACCGTAGCGCGAATAGCCGAAACCGCCTCCGAATAGGAGGACCAGCACGAGGATTATGAGGATTAGGTCCATTTTCGTTCCTCCCCCTTTTGACAGTCGCCGTCACTGGTTTCAGACGATTTCGCCCATCATCCCGCGCAGACCCATATTCCCGCAAGGCGCTGCAATGCATTCCTGGTCATTTTTCTGTGCGGGGAGCCGGGCTGGTCCCCGCACAGCCTGTGACCGCTGGCGAGTGCTGCGCCGCGGGTCGCGGGCCGGGGGCAGCCAGCCCTGGCAGTCAGCGGCCCGATCCCCGCGCGGGCCGCGTCAGGGGTCTGTGTCAATGATGAGGCGGGAAAAACATCAGGGCTTTCGGCCCGTTTACCAAGATCGCCGTCGCAAGGGGTTTGGTAAATAGATGAATGTTTCTTATATGCAGGGTCTGTGTTTGCTATCTAATCGAGGTCGTCGAGCAACGTCACTGACCAATATGGACGCCGCCACAGTCTGGTTCGCGATAGCGATCGTCTCCGTAGTGTTACTGGCGGTACTTTGCGATATGACGCTATGACCTATTTGGCGCGGCTCAGTTCAGCTCGCCCGGCGCGGAGCCTGTAGCGCCTCGATCGCCCGTCTGATCCCACCCATACCTGCCACCCCTTCCTGTCGCCGTGATCGAGTATCCGGCCGGCGAGCCGCATAGCCCTTAGACTTCCGGAGCTTTCCACCTTCCGCAATCGGTATCCCCCCGGCTTCCTTCAAGCCGCGGGTTACCCGCGACGGAAGCACGAACGAGATGTTCGCAAGCGCACAAGCAAACTCCACAGCCTGTGTCGCTCCGTCCGGCGTTGCATGCGGTTCTCCTCATCGGAGTGGCGAGGGTTGTTGGCCTCCAGCCGCACCTGATGCGCCCAGAGCGCCATGTCGGCGGTGATGAGGTGGTCATCGGCCGCGGCCTTAATCCGAGAGTAGAGGCTTCTACCGTCCTGATATCCCTTCGCCTTCAGCATGGCGTCCACTGCATTCGCCGCAAGCATAACCGCCCCGTCGGGCGAATGCAGGCTCTCCTGAGCTTGATACAGATATCTTCTAGCCGTAGCGGGTATCACGTCGCTTAGCTCGCTCAATTCGGGTAACGTGCCGAGGACGATGGCCCCGCTCGTGTTTGTTGTACCCTGTCCCCAGGCCAGAACCATCCCACCGCAGCTACTGCACTTGTACGTGGACCAAATTCGCGGGTTGGACCCGTTGAATGCGTGTCTTGCTGCTATGGTCATTCTCGCAAGAGTTGGCCGATGGACGCGGCAGTGCGGACAGCGTTCAAGGGGCAATTGTTCCAAGAGCGGCAATTGTTGGGGAAGATACGCTGGTTGTGGCAAGCGACAAAGGTCTTCGATTGTCCCCCTCAGCCTGACCAATGACGAGACCCGCGCGCTTGTCGGGCCTGACCGTAGGTGAAAGGACTAGGGAGATGGAATTGGCAGGCAGGCAGCACCGCTATAACCAACTGCGGAACGAAGCCCCGACCACCGTGCGACGCCTCGAACTTGGGATGCTCGCCGCGGTCATCGTCAGCCATGCCATGGGGCGGACCGTGTGGGTGCGCGATCCAGCGAAGGACTGGCCAAACCCCGACGACCGCGATGACGCTCGACCTGACCGATGAGGAGCAGGCGGCGCTGATCGAGCTGTTGCGCCGCGCGATCGACGAAGCCCGCTACCCGCTGTCGCCGCGGCTCGACCCGCTGAAGGCCATTCTCGAGAAATTGGAACCACCGGTGCCGAAGCCCGAACGCCTGCCACCGCTGCGGCCGGGGACGGGGCCGAGCCACGGGCAAGGAAGGCGGAGACGATGAAGCTGCCTTCGCTGTTACGACGACCTCGCGCATTTTGTATTTCAACGCGCAATATCATTGGCTTGCTATTCAGCATGGCGGGCGTTGTGCTGCTGTTCTGTTTCGCATTGCCTAATGGAGCGCCGGGTGGCCCCGAGGCTCAATAGCGGAATGCGGTTGCCGGCAGTGCCCCCCATTGGGAAGCGGTGGAGCGTCGCTATAACGAGTACAGCCGTATCGGCCTGGCTTTGGTTCTCCTCGGGACTGCGATGAAGGCCGTGCCGCCTCTCTGCACGGCGATCGGGAGTTGGCGTCGGCGACCCTCCCAAATCACCTTGCCTGCGTCACCGCCGACATCAACACTCTGCATCGAAGTGCCGGCCACCTCGCCGGACAAAGGCTTGGGCGCGGCCGAGCCAGGGATAATGTCACCTCGCTTGGGCGTGCTACTGTTGGTGCTCGTCTGGTTGTTGTGGAAGCGGCGCCGATGAACGCCCAAGCCCGGCCCGCCTATGACGCTCGGCAAATACGGGCCGCTGAAAACTGGCACTCTCTCATCGTCGCGCGAAACGGTAAATGACAATAACTCCGGGGGTCCCCATGGTCCGTCATCTCACAGTGGACGTGCACAGCCGGGAATTTCTGCCGCGGCTCAGCGATCATGGCGGCGCCTGTACGCTCGAAGAGCTGTATCCGGTTGATTACGAGAGAGATAAGGCGCGGCGAAAATGTCGGCGATGGAGTTGGGCTAAATTCGAGGGTGGGTACTGGCGGCTGACGCCTGAAGGTGAGGCGATCCTGGGACGGATAACCCCCGATTTTGGCAGGACAAAGTAGGAATGACCCTCGGCAATGCCGCGGCAGCACGACTGCGGCTGATCGTCTGGTGCCTCGATTGCCGGCATCAGGTCGAGCCCGATCCCGCGGAAATGGCCGAGCGCTACGGCGCCCGGACGACGGTCCCTGATTGGCACGCCCGGCTTGTGTGCTCCCGGTGCGGCAGCCGATCCCGTCGATATGGTCGTGACCGGGACCGAGCGGCCATAGGGGTGAGATACTCGCTTCATCTCAATTCGGTTGCCCCTGGCGCGGCGCCTGTAGCGTCTCGATCGCCAGGCTGATCCACGCACAACACCTGCCAGCCTTCGCTGTCGCCGCGATCCAGCATCCGACCGGCAAGTCGCGTCGCCTCGGATACGGCGGTCCCGCCGTGCTGGCTGATCAGCAGGCTTGCAGCACGCCAAATCGACCGCGTGCCGCAAGCACTTGGTCTCGTCATGGATGACCCGATCCGTTATCGGTGCGGGCGTTCGACATTTTTTCGCCACAACCGCGCAACAAAGCTGAGCAGCTATGCTCGGGACATGACGGATTACCCGTACAATCCGCGGGCAACGACACGGGATGCGCCCCTCAGCCTGAGGGCAAGCCTCGCCGTCATCGCTCTTCTAGCGCTGAGCCTGTGGTCTGCGATTTGGCTGGCGGTGTGAAGTCTCGACTGCGCGCTATCCGATCGCTCAGAGGAAGAAAAAGGCCAGCGCGGCGCTGATCGCCAAGCCGAACCAAATGGCGGCGTCGCGGATTTTCGTCGGTTTCCAGGCATCCGTTTCTCCGCTTTGCGCACGCTTTGATGCAATGTGACACCGCAGCCGGTGACTTATTCCGGCCGACTGCCTCAAAGTCACAAGTCTGCCCTAATGCTGCCGCGCCGCGGCTTACGGTCCGTTCGCATACCTCGCCTCGAAGCCCCGGTGCCCGCTCCCAGCGGCGATGGCCCCCGAAGATATTACACTAACCTGAAGGAACAGACACCGACATTTGTGAAATTCTTTGGGCGAGCCGACGCCGCAACCCGAACGCCTGCCGCCGCTGTCGGGCGCCGGCGGGCAGGTAGCTTGGCCCCTGTGCGTCCCACGGGGGCATCGACTGCGGCGTCGGCCCGCGCAGCGCCTGACGGACGAGCCGAAGGACGCCAGCCACCCTCAGCCCCGCGCCGCAGAAAAGCGAGATACCCACGAAAATCGGCCGCGTCGTGCGCCGGTAGCACCGAGTACCGCCGCGAGGAAGGAGATGCCGGAGAGGATCGCCGAACCGAGGCGCCGAGGCCGGTTGGCGGTGAAGCCGCCGCTGCCACCCCATTTCGAGCCCACCGCTCACTGTACTTGGCGCGCATCAAATCGAGTAGGGAGCAGCGCCAGCCGCAGCGGCAGCGGCCTCAGCGCACCTCAGGCACGGCCTGAGCGATAACCGCACGGTCGCCGGCCGCAGTTCGCGCCTGCAGCCGGATTGCACAAGACGGCGACGCGGTGGAAATGATCCTGCGCCCTGCGGACGATAATTGCCTGGCGGCCGTCGCCGGCGAGTGCATAGACGCGGGTGCGGTTTTTGGCGCCGGCGAGCCGGTCTGGGTTAGCTTGATGGTCCGCGTCGGCTTGGGCGGTCACGTCGCCAAAGGCTTGATCGGGTGCCCGTTGGTGATCGTCGCGGAGGCGCGGAGGGCGCGGACGGCGGCGAGATAGGCGCTGTCGGCGTCGGCCCGACCAGCCTCGGCGCCTCAGGTTTTGCGGTATGGCCGTCGGCGCGCATATCGCTGGCGCCGAAGCGCCCACTCGCTGCGGCGGTCAATACCCGCCCCCGTGCCATGTCATCGGCTCAGCCCAGTCGTCGCAGTGATAGCGACAGGGCTCGGAAAGCACGGCTGTCCGGGCGTGAAAGGACCAGGCGTGGGCCGCCCTTCTTACGAGCCGCCATTTGTGCCATGCCCGCGGTTTCACCGTTTTGCGTCCGGCTGACCCCTCCCCCGTTTGCGGCATCGAAACCGCTGGCGTCGGGACTGGCTCATCAGCCTGCACGAGCGCCGCTGCGGCCGGCGGCATGGGGATGGCCGGGCGCACAGCGCCCTGCGATAGCGTCGGTGCGGACGCGGTAGCAGGTGCACTCCCCGATACCGGCTCGCTGCTCGGCAGCATGTACACGATAGCCGATGCCACAAGCCCGATCAGCACAAGCCCGAGCGCCGTCCTATTCCGCGGCGCCCACTTGGCGCCTCGCGCGGACGAGATGAAAAGCTGCGCAACTCGTTTGACGCTGAACATAAGGCGGCATATAGCGCGCGAGCGCCGCAGCCGTCAAAGCGCGGACCCCGAGGCGCCCTGCCTTCGATTTGACATGGCAAGGCGCGGCCCGCGACGAAGCGAGTTCGCGCGGCGTGCTTCGGTGGCCGCGGGCCTAGACCGCCAGCGGCGGGAGTATGGGATAGCGCGAGCCATGAGCCGCATGTCAACGGCGGAGTAAATTTCCCCAGTTTGGGCGAAGTAAATTTCCCCAGGTGTGCGGCAGCCGCGATCAGGCGACGGGAGGCTGGGCGGGCTGATATTTCGGCGGGCGGCCACGGCGGCGCGGCGGCGGGGTGAAGCCGGCCAGGTGCCCGAGGCGAAGATTTTCGGGGATCAGATCGGCGTGCTGGCGGAGCCGATAGCTCGCGCCTTCGATATGAATGACGACGGCGTGGTGGAGCAGCCGGTCGAGCAAGGCGGTAGCGACGACCGGATGGCCGAAGAGGTCGCCCCATTCGGCAAAGCCGCGGTTTGACGTCAGGATCATGGCGCCGCGTTGGTAGCGGGCGTTGACCAGCTGAAAGAACAGATTGCCGCCGCCGGGCACGACCGGCAGGTAGCCGATCTCGTCGACGATCAGCAGCTGCGGCCGGCACAGGAAACGCAGGCGCTCGCGCAAGCTGCCTTCTCGCTCGGCCTTGGCCAGCGAGGTGATCAGCTCGGCCAGGGTGCAGAAGTAGACGCCCCGCCCGGCCCTGACCGCTTCGACGCCGAGGGCGATCGCCCAGTGCGTCTTGCCGCAACCGGGCTGGCCGAGGAAGTGGACCACCTCGTGGCGATCGATGAACTCCAGCTGGGCCAGAGCACGGATCCGGTTTCGGTCGAGCGAGGGCTGGAAGGCGAAGTCGAAGCCGTCCAGGGTCTTGATGGTGACCAGGCGCCCCATCTTGAGCGCGGCCTTGACGCGGCGGGCTTCGCGCAAGGTGAGTTCCTCGCCGAGCAAGGCGTCAATCGCTTCCAATACGCCGATCTCGCCGCGCTCGAGCTGGCGCATCGTATGGTCGAGGACTTCCAGGGCCCGCGGCATTTTGAGCCCGACCAGGTGACGGCGCACCTGATCGACGGTGCTCGGTGCCGGCTCGGCGCCTCTCACGGCAGGCCTCCTTCGCCGGCGAGACGGCGCGCGACAGCATCGTAGAAGGCCAGCGAGCGAGGCACGACGATGGCCCCAGCCGGTGCGGTCGGAGGCGGCGCTATCTCGCGCGCCGTCGTGCTATTGTTCGGCGGCGGCGCCGTGCGATGGCCGCCAGCGATGCGACGCTGACCGCGGCCTTCCAGAACGGGATGGACAGCGATCAGCTTGTCGTCTTTCAGAATGCGGATCTCGCTGGCCAACGTATGCACCTCGACGACCCGGCGGCGGGTGCTGTCGGGGATCGAGTACAGATTGCCGCCAACCGACACCATGCCGTCGCGGGTGATCCGCCGGTCGAATGCCAAGACGACGGTGAACGGCATCGCCGGCAGCGCCTTCAGGTATGGCTTCTCCTCGGCGAAGTGCTCCAGCACGACGCGGCCGGTGGTGGCGTGCCGGCGCGGATTGGCGACAGTGTCGAGCCAACGCCGGAATTGGCCATTCAAATCATCGAGGTTGCGGAACGAGCCGCCGCGAAAGAAGTCTTCCCGGACGTAGCGGAAAGGGCGCTCGACCTTGCCCTTTGTCTTTGCCCTGTAGGGCGGGCACGCTTTCGGCAAAAATCGGTAGTGCGCGGCCAGGTCGAGCAGTTTGCGATTGTAGACAATGCCTTGGTCGTCGACCTCGCCCAGCACCGCGGTCTTCATGCGATCATAGAGGATCTCAGCCGGCGCGCCGCCGAGCGCCTCGAAGGCGCCGATATGGCAGCACAGAACGGTCTGCAGATCCTGGTGGGCGACAAACCGGCCCCACATCATGCGGTTGTGGCCGAGCACCATCGAGAACAGCCAGATGATCCGCTCGGCGTCGGGCTGGTCGGTGAAGACAGTTCGGAAGAAGGCAAAATCGACTTGCGCCTGCTTGCCGGGCGGGGTCTCAAAGCGGCGCTCGAACGCCTGCAGCGCCCTGGGCCGAATGGTGCGCAGGAAGTCTTTCACCGCGGTGTAGCCACCGGCATAGCCGAGCTCCCTGATCTCGCGCAGCAGCCGGCTGCCGGTCAGCTCGGGGAAGGCGGCGATCCGATCCCGCAGGGAAGCGGCGAACGGCGTCACTACCGCCGGCCGCGGCTCGCGCGGGCTGTAGGCCGGGGCCGCCAGGCCGCGCTCGATGTACTTGCGGACGGTCTTGCGATCACGTTCCAGCTGTCGCGCGATCGCCGAGACCGACAGCCCTTGCCGATGCAAATCCAAAATCATCACCAGCTCCCCCAATCGGATCACCGCCCGGCCCCTCCCGCAGATCAGGAGGGATCATTCGGGTCAGCGGCGATCGACGCGCCGCCGGGCCTCCCGGGGCGCGCCCCGGGAGACCCGGCGACACCTGGGGAATTTTCAAACGGCGCTTCTGGGGAGAATCACTCCGCCACCGACAGGCCAGCGCCTCGCTCCTCCTCAAACGGCTGGGTGCTATCCCCGCCAGAATGGTCTGGCGCTGGCCTTGCGCGAAATCGGCCGGATCGAGCGCACGCTGTTCATGCTCGACTGGCTCGAGCTGCCGGGGCTCCGGCGGCAGGCGACCGTCGAGCTCAACAAGGGCGAAGCGCGCAACGCCCTCGCCCGCGCCATCTGCTTTCACCGCCTCGGCCGATTGCGCGATCGGGCGGTCGAGGCGCGGCAATACCGTGCGAGCGGGCTTGCCCTCGTCACCGCCGCGATCGCGCTTTGGAACACCGTATATCTTGGCCGGGCGCTCGACGACCTGCGCTGCGGCGGCGAAATAATCCCGGACGTGCTGCTCGGCCACCTTGCCCCTATCGGCTGGCAGCACATCAACCTCACCGGCGATTATCTATGGGATGCCGACGGAAGCCTCGGTCCAGACGGCTTCCGCCGCCTGCGCAGTAACTCCCCAATTGCCGACCGCGCGGCGTGATGTTCCTGGTCCGTCCCGCTAAAGGTGAATCCAGCACCCGTTCTATGGTGTGACCCCAACCTGAACGCACGGGCGCTCAGCTCCAGGGCTCGGGTTTTCGGTGCCGATGCTGGTCGGCTGCCTTATCGGGGACGGCAGCTGGCGCATCGCGCTGTTTCTCGGCCCGAGACGAGGGGAAAGGCGATGGTGCCGGATCTGTCTTGTCCTGAGCCGCCTGCTGGCGTCCGCCGAGCACCGCGTTGCGGGGCAATTTGACAGCCACGTGGAATGGCTCACCTATTTTATTCGCGGCGGAGAATGGCAGCTTTCGGCGCGCAGCTGTCGAGCATCAGTCGAGGACAATCTTCGACTGATACCCGCCACTACCCGACTTAACCCAGCTCTGCAGACTGGACACCGTGCCGGTAAGAGGAGGCGATCCTGGCGTCGACCCGCCGGGAGTTTCACGCGCAATGACGAACGCTTCTATTCGACCGGCAGGGTCGCGGCGATCAAGCGGAAGTTCTCGCCGCGGCTCTTCGCCTTGGCGTTCGCGACGGCGAGGATCGCCACCCCGATCGCCAGCACCACCGCGCCCTGGAACAGCGGCTGGAAGATCAGCGCCGTCTTCGGCAGGACGGCGAGCGAGACGATCAGCGGCACCGCGAGGATGATCGACACGATCGCCGTCGGCACGACGAGCTTCTGCTGCTTGACCCCCCTGCCCCACTCGGTCTTGCGGTACCCCTTGTGCCAGTGGAGATTGAGTGCGCCGACCGCCAGCGCCAGCCACATGCCGAGCACCGCGAGCGAGCGCACCGCGACGCCCATCGCCCAGCCGGCAAACACCGATTGCAGCAGGAACAGCGAGGCGAGGCCAGCGATCAGCAGCAGCGCCGCAAGCGGCACCTTGCGGCCCGAGGTCTCAGCGAAGACCGCCGGCAGCATCCGGTCCTGCGCCTGCGCGAAGCAGAAGCGCGACGCTACCATCAGCCCGGGCGCCAGCGTCTTGCCGACGATCAGCGCGACCAGCAGGTTCAGGACGACGGTCAGCCAGTTCGGCGCGACCAGCCCGATCAGCCCCGGCGCCGTCGCATAGCTCGTCTTGCCGGCCTTGATCAGCCCGACGACTGCCCACCACGGCGCGGCGTGGAACAGCGCGGCGGCGACCGCGGTGAACAGGACGAGCGCGACCAACCAGCCCCACATGATGCCGATCGGTACCTTTCTCTCGGCCTGCTGCACTTCGCCGCCGAGCGCCGGACCGGCACCGAGCCCGGCATAGGCGAAGACGAACAGCGAGGTCACCGATATGAAATGGAACAGGCTCGCTGGCGGGGCCGCCGTCGGCGGCGCTAGCGGCACCTTCGCCACCTGGCTTGCGGCCGCCACGAAGGTCACCGGCGGGGTCAGGAAGCCGTAGGCGGTGATCAACAGCGCCACTGCGACGATGACGAACATCAGGATCGTAACGAAGATCCCGTAATGGCGGATGCCGGCGGCGTTGATCCAGAAGGTCAGCCAGATCGCCGCCAGCCCGCACAGCAGATGCCCGGTGTGCGACAGCAGGAAATGGCCGAGCGCCGGGCTGATCGGCAGCATCGCTTGGCCGAGGAAGGTGCCGAAGGCATAGCCAAGAAAGCCCAACCCGGCGGGTCCCGTCGCCCAGTAGGTGAAGGTGATCAGAAACCCCGCCGGCAGGCCGACGCTGCGTGCCAGCCAGACATGCTTCGAGCCAGCGCGCGGCATGACCCGCGAGAAGGCAGCGAACAGATAAGCCTTGGGCAGCATCGCGATGCCGCACACAAACATCGCCAGCGGCACGAGCCCCTTCACGTCGGGATAAACGGACAGGCTCTGCACCGAGACGTAGTTGATGCCGGAGCCGTATTCGGCCGATACCGCGGAAGCGGTGATCGCCAATATACCCAGCGTCTTGGCGAGTTTGAAAGCGGGCGCCGGCGCGGCCGCGAGGCTGGTTTCGGTCATCGTTCCTCCCTCGTCATCGTTCCACTGCGAATCTTGCGCCTTTATTCAAGAGTCCCAAGTACGGCCTCCCTGATGATCAGGCCCACCACTTGGTTTACTCGTCGCCCGGCAGCACCTGGCGAGACCGCACGCTTCTAACTCGGCATCCTGGCGCCACACGCCGCCTTTAACTGCCGCCACATTAGCTCTCGCCTGGATTAGGGGCCACTGGCCTGACAGCGGCCGCGACGGAGGGTGCCAAATTGGTCTGTAGGGTGATGTAAACTCTCGCAGCAAACGGCAGCTAAGGACATGAGGACGCGCTCCTGCGGCCGAGGCCGAGCGTCCGCTATAGGTTCAGTCAAAGGACCTTCGCGGGGACGCAGGGCAAAGAGCGAGACGCCCCCGCGATTTCACCTAGAGCCTCATTCCGCAGCCGGATCGGATGCCTCACGCCCGAGATGGCGCTGCACTTCGCGCGTAAGAACCGGGCCTCCTATCCCTGCCGAGCCCGATCGCAATAATCGTCGACCGTCCCGTCTGCGATGAAGCTTGAAAGGTCCGAAAACTCCATTCCGGCGAGGGCTTGTTCGATCGACATATCTGAAGCGCATGCACGACGAAAACGTGGTGCATGTGGAACTGGCTATCTCGCCCCAGGGCTTCAGAAGGCGCGGGTTAGAGATCAAGCCTTGCATTGAGGCCCTGGCGAACGCATTCCGAGAGACTCTCGATAATTTCGGAATGACGGGCGGCATTATCGCGGGCTGCAGGCGCGATCTCCCGCCGGACGAGGCGATGGAGATGCTGAACGAACTACGAGCCTGCGGCGACGACATCCTGGCCGTCGGCCTGCACGGCGCCGAGTGGCAAAACGAGCCGAGGTTAGGGACCGCTTTGGGTCGACTTCTGCCGGCTCCTGGCGGCCAAACGAACGACACCCTTCGGCGCTCAGTTGCCAGTGATCCGTCATCTGACGAATGCGAAAGATTGCCCCCTTTCCGGCCATTCTCCCGCGCTGCCCCAAACAGCCCAAGGGGGTGGTTTTCTGCCGCTTCCGTTTGGTCCGGCTGGTGATGCCCAAGCTGTGGCGTGGCCCCGTGTGGTGGATCTTCTACGGTTGACTCTGGATAAGTTGGCTATATCAGAGTGTTAGAGGGCATGGCTCGGGGGTTGGCACTACGGCGGCGGGTTCTGCGGCGAGTTTTCGGGCGTTGTAGTGGGGTAGGCGGCGGCTGGGCGCAGCGGATCAGGGGCGGCAGGGCGACGCCGAGGGTCCGGAGCACGATGCCAGCGCAGCCGGGGGCGGTGTTGCGCAGGATGTAGCGCTTGGCGTCCTGTTC
>Ga0210401_10006572_pt1 | contig 11776 bp, 10 predicted proteins | sample IncBWH32MmetaG_FD_150866 | JGI IMG/M metagenome (GOLD analysis project Ga0210401, IMG submission 150866) | Forest soil microbial communities from Barre Woods Harvard Forest LTER site, Petersham, Massachusetts, United States - Inc-BW-H-32-M | ecosystem: Environmental > Terrestrial > Soil >... | reverse complement strand
AAGATGGCGTAGACCTCCATCTATAAAACCTCCGAATCACCACCGATGCGACTTGCGCTTAAGGCGATCAAGCACATGGTTGACGTAGACATCGCTGGCGACAAATTGGGCGCCCCTGCTTGACATGGACCGCAGCATTTGTTCGCCTCTTCTGTCGATAAATGTGACTTCATCGAGGTTCACGATGCACCTTCGCCCCTGAATTGTTCGGCATGCGCTTTTCCAGCTCGTCTTCAGTTCATCGACCCAAGGCGCGACCAAACGACCCTGCAGCGTCCACCGTTGCTCTGTTGCCGTATCGGTAATCGTGATCTTCAGCATTCCTTCCCTCTTTTCCGACCTCGGACAGTGCAAGTGCAGGGCCACAAGACTAGAACTGCATCGAACGCGACGAGTGTCTAGATGGCTGAGGCAGCAAACGGTTCCGGCGAGAAGTAAAGATGAAAGGTCAATGGTGACTGGATCCAAGTGTCGCAGACCCTCGACACTTGTCGGGAAGGTGTCGAAAGCCTTGACACTCTACTAGAAGCCGCGGTCTCACAAGAACAAAGCTCTTCTGCCTTCAATAAGTTGCCCGAACTCGGTTCGAGCCCGTTTTTGGCAGGTGCAGTGCACCCTTTCCTCACGTGGAAGAAGACTAGACCCCAAGACGTCGCGCAAGACAAAGATCGGACGGCACAAACAAGACGGAGGCCCTTGTGGGCGTTGTCAAGGTTGTCATGAATGATGCGAGCACAATGGGGGTGAACGTCGCAGTCACCGTTGACTCAAAAGCATCCGACGCCGCGCTCGTAGAAGCGGCTAGAAAACACGATCCAGATGCTTTCGAAGAGATCGTGACCAGATACGGCGCCCGCATCTTCCGGCTCGCACGAAACATAACTAGAAATCGCGAGGATGCTGAGGAGGTATCTCAGGATTCGTTTGCACGGGCCTTCCTTCACGTCGACTCATTCCGTGGGGATTCTCGCTTTTACACGTGGCTCACGCGCATTGCGATCAATCAAGCGCTTATGAAATTGCGCGCGCGCCGACGGCGCGAGTTGCGATACGACTGCCCCAATACTTGCGAAAATACTCAGCTCCGTACCGAAGTCGCGGACAACACTCCGACACCCGAACAACAGTACTCGCAAGAAGAGCTTCAACGCATTCTCGCGTCGGCGATGGGAGAACTTCAAATGGCTTCCAGGGAGGTTCTGCAACTGCGAGAAGTGGAGGAGCGTTCGACCGCAGAAACGGCAAGGATTTTAGGACTGTCGATTTCCGCCGTGAAGTCCCGGACGCTTCGCGGCCGGCGGGAGCTGCGCGAAGCATTTACAAAGCATATTCGGAGGAGCAAGTTCGCCGCCTTCTGCGGAAGGAATTCAGTCTAGGGAGATGGTTGTGATTGCGTGGCTATTGATCGCGGTACTCGTGATTCTTGGTTTTCTGTGCATCTCTCTCTCGTCGGGCGACATTGATCGCAGGCTGCGCCGCTAATTTGAGGCTGAGTTTGTGATTGGAACGAGCTGCCAGGTCCACGGCGAGACTTGGGGGTCATCATGAAGGCGACCATTCCATCGTGTTTGCGAACAGAGTTCGTGCGGACACACGGAAACGATTCCTCCTTCGAAATTAGGTCCCGAATGCCGAGTGAAATCGAAGCTATCTCCCCGCTGGTGGACCGCATGATTCGACTAATCGAAGAATCGCATTGCGTTCTCGGCGAGGAGCCGGCCGTTGGACTTGCACTTCGGGAGGCTCTCAACAATGCGGTTCTTCATGGCAACCGGCTCGATCCCGTCAAGCTGGTTCAGGTTCATTGCCGGTGTGACGCGGGCGAGGGAGTGTCGATAGTCATCAAGGACCAGGGGAGAGGATTTGACCCAACCGCGATTGCCAATCCTTCCATTGTGGGGAATCTCGAGGCCGAGCATGGCCGGGGCATCTTGCTGATGCGGTGGTTAATGGATGAGGTTTCTTTCGAATTCGGATACCGCGGTACCGAAGTGCACATGAGCAAGAGAAGGGGAGGAGTCAAGCATGGCACCGAAAAATAAGAGCAATGGAAATCTAGAGCTTCGTGCGCCGTCTGTTCAACGCCAGGCGGAGGAGACTTCAGCGCGGTACACACCAAGTGAAGAAGAAGTCAGGCGTCGCGCATATGAAATCTATCTAGAGCGTGGCGACCTCCCAGGCGACGAGATTGACGATTGGCTCAGGGCCGAACGAGAACTCCAAAAGGTCGCTCTTTTCACACGAGACTGGAATCGTGTTCAACAGCGGGTAGCTCCAACTCCGAGAGCTGAAATTGATGTGCGGCCCATGCAAGCAAAGGAAAGGGGAAACCAATGACGATGCTGATTTTAGTGATCGTTATCGGCGTGGCGGTCGTACTGGCCGCGGTCGCATACACCAGCCGATCGCGCAAATACAAGGAGCCGATTCAACTTGGGATGGGCAGAAAGCTCCGCCGATAGGAGTACAGGAACGAGAGATGAGTGCATCCGAATACGACCTTGTAGTGGTCGGCAGCGGCCCTGCGGGCCAGAAGGGTGCCATCGCCGCGGCGAAGGCGCGCAAGCGCGTTGCCGTCATCGACTGGCCCGCCATGATCGGTGGCGTCAGCGTTCATACCGGTACGATCCCCAGCAAAACGATGCGGGAGGCTATTTTTCAGCTAACCGGTTTTGCCGTAAAGACTCTGAGCGGCAATGGGTTTCGAAACCACGGCGACGTTTCTGTCCGAGATGTCTCTTCCCGTGTGAGCGCCATCGTCGCGCGCGAGACCGAGTTAATTCGAGACCAACTGACGCGCAACACAATTGCGATTTATCAAGGCAGCGCGCTGTTTCTAGATCCTCACACAATCGAGATTCAAGGCAGCGGCGGAGGGATCAGAGTCGAAGCGTCGAATATTCTAATTGCTTGCGGCACGCGACCCGCGCACAGCCCTGAGATTCCCTTTGACAACCATCGCATCGTGGACACAGATCACCTTGCCGACTTGGGCGGACTGCCAAAAGAAATCATCGTCGTAGGCGCCGGCGTGGTAGGCCTGGAGTACGCATCCTTCATGGCCGCTTTGGGCGCGACCGTTACGTTGATCGACCAGCGGCCTGTCGTTCTTGATTTCGTAGATCGGCAAATCGTCGAAGCTCTCTCTTACCACTTGCGACAGTTAGGCGTCACGTTTCGGTTGGCGGAAAAGGTGACGCGTGTCGGAATCGACCCGATCCGCGATCGTGTTTTTGCAGAACTAGAGAGCGGCAAGAAGGTATACGGCGAGGCTCTCGTTTATGCCGTGGGCCGCCAAGCCAACGGCGATCAGCTTCATTTGGAAGCAGCGGGATTGGCGGCCGACTCCCGCGGGAGACTTAAAGTGAACGAGTTCTTTCAGACCGACATTCCACACATTTACGCAGCTGGCGACGTCATTGGATTCCCCGCTCTTGCAAGCACGTCCATGGAACAGGGACGTCTGGCCGCGTGTCATATGTTTGGAATTCCCTTTGAACATATGCCCGAACTATTTCCGTACGGGATTTACACAATTCCAGAAGTCTCGATGGTTGGTCAGACCGAGGAAACACTTACAGCGCGGAGGATTCCGTACGAGGTGGGAGTTGCAAAGTACTCCGAGTTGGCAAAGAGCATGATGCTCGGAGACGAGGCAGGAATGCTGAAACTGCTTTTCCATCCGGAAACCCACAAACTCCTTGGTGTGCATGCCCTAGGGCAGCGCGCGACGGAAATTATCCACACCGGTCAGGCAGTACTCTTCTATGGCGGATCAGTGGAATATTTCCGGGACATGGTCTTCAACTATCCAACGCTCGCCGAAGCCTACAAGGTAGCCGCCTTAAACGGACTAAACAAACTCTGACGAGTTTGTGCACGATAGAGGTCGCCCGGTTCCCGCGAGTGGCGAGTCCTGCTTGTTCCAGCGCGTTTCCGCGCGGAGGGACAAGTCCCAGGTCACAGACTTGTTGGGCCATCCCTCCGCTCAGCAGCTCGACCGAGAATGCCTTTCTTGCTTCAAGATCGAATTCCAAGCGCTCTCAGGAAGCGCATACACAGAAAGGGAATTGTGCCTGATCCAAGTGTCGTAAGCGCCCGACACATGTCGAGAGAAGCATCGAAATCGCCGACACTGTCCTACGGGCCGCAACTTCACAGGCCACAGCTCTTCTGTCTTCAAGCAGTTGCCGCGTTCTCCGCGAGAGCCGAACTTTGGCAGGCGCGATGCAGACTACTCTGAGAGACCGAGGGAGACTCGTTGCTTGAAGAGCTCAGAAAAAGATTTGATGAAAGCGGAAGAATTTCGGAGATACACGATGAATAGTTCTCGTTGGCGTAACCTTGGAATAGCGGGCGTGGCTTGTTTGGTTGTCATTGGTTTTGTAGCTGGAGCCCTTCGTCCGAAACGTGCGTCGGGCGCTGGAACGGGAACTCCTCCCGACGTTATGGTGGCGCAAGTCGAACAGAGGGATGTTCCTATTTACGGCGAATGGATTGGCACGCTCGACGGTTTTGTTAATGCTGACGTCAGGGCGCAGGTCACAGGCTACTTGGTCCGGCAAGACTACAAGGAGGGCGCGTTTGTCAACAAGGGGCAACTCCTCTTTGAGATTGATCCCCGGCCCTTTCAAGCGGCTTTCGACCAAGCCAAGGGACAGTTCGCTCAAGCTAAGGCGCAGCTTGCCAATGCCGAAGCCGTTCAAGTCCGCACCCAGCTTGATGTGGAACGTTACGCTCCGCTGGCGAAGGAGCAGGCGGCGAGCCAGCAGGATCTCGACAACGCCACTCAAAACAACCTAGCTGCGAAAGCCACAGTGGCGACGGCCCAAGCCCAGATCGAGACGGCCGAGGCTGCCCTCGAAACGGCGAGGCTCAACCTCGGTTTTACTCGCCTGACCGCGCCTATCAGCGGTATTGCCGGACAAGCTCAACTACAGGTAGGTGCCTTGGTCAGCACGGGCGGCGCTGCGGTGACTACCGTTTCCACTCTCGACCCCATCAGGGATTACTTCACTGTCAGCGAACAGGATTATCTCCAATTGCAAAAGCACTTCTCCGCCTCGGAGAAACAGCCTTGGAAACTCGCGCTCATCCTGGCTGACGGAACCATCTATCCTCACGGTGGCGCTTTCTATTTCGCGGGCCGCGCGGTCGATCAGAACACGGGGGCGATTCAACTCGCAGCGCTGTTTCCCAATCCCGGCAATGTACTTCGTCCTGGGCAATACGGGAAAGTTCGCGCGGTAGTTCGAATTGCGACGGGCGCTTTACTAGTCCCTCAACCCGCGGTTACGGAGCTACAAGGCAGCTATCAGGCTGACGTCGTCGGCCCGGGCGGCAAGATCGCAATCCGACCGGTCAAAGTTGGGGACCGGATCGGCACCATGTGGATCATCGAGGATGGGCTGAAGGCCGGAGAGCGCGTCGTTGCGGAGGGCCAGCAGGCTCTGCGCCCGGGCATGATCGTGCAGCCCAAGCCATTTGTAACCAATTGAGTGGCAACCGCGCGGCTTACGGAAACCAACAAGCGAGTGCCTGCGAGGACTGGCCCGGCCCCACCTCATCTTGCCAAATGAGGACAAGGCGGAGAGCGCTCAGTTTAATTGAAAGGAATCAGCAACCATGTCCAATTTCTTCATAAGGCGGCCGATCGTTGCGATGGTGATTGCCATCCTGACGGTGATTGTAGGCGCCGTCACAATTGTGAATTTGCCCGTAGCGCAGTTTCCGAACATCGTTCCTCCGGAAATTCAGTTGCAAGCCAGCTATGTAGGGGCGGACGCGCAGACCCTGGAGCAATCCGTTGCCACGCCCATCGAACAGCAAATCAATGGCGTGGACAACGTAAACTACATGTACTCGCTGAACGCCACCGGTAACTCGCAGACCACCATGGTCGTGGACTTCGATCTGAAAACGGATCCGAACACGGATTTGATCCTCACGCAGTCGCGCGAGCAACTGGCTTCCGGTCAGCTTCCGCCGGACGTTAACACCTACGGCGTCACCATCAGAAAGTCAGTGACCGCTCCACTCATGCTGGTCGGAATATTTTCCCCGAAGGGCACATACGATACAAAATTCCTTGGCAACTACGCTTATATCAACCTCAACGACCCCATCGCGCGGTTGTACGGTGTAGGCCAGACCCAGGTTTTCGGCGCTGGGCAGTATGCCATGAGGCTCTGGGTTCAGCCTGACAAACTGGCGAAGCTGGGCATTACGGTCACGGATATTGTCAGTGCCGTGCAGGCGCAGAACACAGTCAATCCTGCGGGCCAGGTGGGCGGTGAACCGGCTGCCGCGAACCAGCAATTCACTTATTCCGTGCTTGCGCAGGGCCGCCTGACATCCCCGGAACAATTTGAAAACGTGATCGTGCGCGAGGCGCCAAATGGCGGAATTGTTCGCGTGAAAGACGTCGCCCGCGTCGAGTTGGGCGCACAGGATTACAGTATTGTCAGCCGGCTGAATGGCAAGCCAGCCATCGTTATCCCCGTCTATCAGTTGCCCGGTTCCAATGCTGTCCAAACTGCCGCTGGTGTCCGAAAGCTGATGGCCGAGATGAAGCAGCGCTTCCCACAAGACATGGATTACGCCATATCTCTGGATCAGACGAGCGCGGTTACCGAGGGTATGAAGGAGATCATCGAAACGCTTTTGATCGCCATAGTATTGGTCATTCTGGTTGTCTTTCTCTTCCTGCAAGATTGGCGCGCCACCCTGATTCCATTGCTGGCCGTGCCGGTCTCGCTGGTGGGCACCTTTGTTTTCTTTCCGCTCTTCGGCTTCTCTATCAACACGCTTTCGATGTTCGGGTTAGTCCTGGCGATCGGTCTGGTGGTAGATGACGCCATCGTCGTCGTCGAAGGCGTACAGCGCCATATTGAGGAAGGTCTCGCTCCGAAAGATGCCGCTCGGAAGGCAATGGAAGAACTCTCCGGTCCCGTCGTCGCTATTGCCTTGGTTCTCTCCTCGGTGTTTGTACCGACAGCCTTCATCCCCGGAATCACCGGAAGGCTCTACCAGCAATTTGCCGTCACCATCGCCATCTCTGTGGTCCTTTCGGCCTTTAACGCTCTCACGCTGAGCCCCGCACTTGCCGGACTGCTCCTCCGGCCAAAGGGGGAGAGCCACGGGCCGCTCAGCAAGTTCTTTGACGGGTTCAATCGCATGTTCGGGCGGGGCACCGAGATCTACGTCCGACTCTGCGGCGGGGTCATTCGCAAGGGTGTGCTTGCATTGGTGGTAATTGCGGCCTTCGGGATCGGGGCTGGTTTATTTGGCAGCCATCTGCCTTCGAGCTTCCTGCCCGATGAGGATCAGGGCTATGTGTACATAAATATGGACCTTCCGCATGCGGCCTCGCTGGAGCGGACGAGCGCAGCGGCGAAGCAGGTTGAGGAGATCCTCGCCAATACGCCGGGCGTCGAATACACCACCAGCATTGTCGGCTTCAGCTTGCTCAGCTTTGTGCGGACCACTTACAACGGCTTCTTTTTCGTCACGCTTAAGCCCTGGAGTGATCGTAAAACCCGAGCGGAACAATATCAGGAAATCAAGGTGCGCTTGAACCAGCAGCTTGGCAAGCTTCCCCAAGGAACCGCTTTCAGCTTCTCGCCGCCGGCAATCCCTGGAGTCGGCACCTCTGGCGGATTTCAGTTTGTGCTCGAAGATCGTGCCGGGCGGGACGTCTCATTTCTGGCAGCCAACCTGGAGAAGTTCCTGGCGGCGGCTCGCAAGCGTCCCGAAATTGGCTCGATATCCACCTCCTTCCTACCGAGCGTGCCGCAAGAGTTCTTGGAAGTCGACCGGGAGAAAGTGCTGAAGCAAGGTGTGGCCCTCAGCGACGTTTACAGAACGATTCAGACCTTCATGGGCGGACTGTTCATCAACTATTTCAACGATTTCGGCCGTACCTGGCAAGTGTACGTCGAAGCCGAAGCGCCTTACCGGTCCAATATGGAAAATCTCGGGCAGTTCTACGTCCGCAACAGCGGGGGTGACAGGGTTCCGCTGTCCGCGCTAACGAGGTTCGAATCGCGTTCCGGACCCGAATTCACGATGCGCTACAACGAGTATCGCTCGGCGCAAATCAACGGCAGTGCCGCGCCCGGATACAGCTCAGACCAGGCCACCGCAGCCCTGGAAGAGGTCTTCCGGCAGACCATGCCCAGCGAAATGGGCTTTGATTATATGGGCATGTCCTATCAAGAACAAAAGGCGCGGGAAGGACTGCCTGCTTCGGTCATCTTCGGTTTCTCGCTGGTGTTCGTATTTCTAATCCTGGCGGCGCTCTACGAGAGCTGGTCGTTGCCATTCAGCGTGCTGCTGGGAACCTCGGGGGCGGTGTTCGGGGCTTTTGGAGTCTTGTGGCTGCGGCGGGCAGTGCTCACCGTTTTCTATCCGGCTTACACGGTGCAACTCGAAAACGATGTCTACTCGCAAATCGGTTTGGTGATGCTGATCGGCCTAGCGGCCAAAAACGCGATTCTGATCGTCGAATTTGCCAAGGAACGATACGAAAAAGGGAAGCCTTTGGTGGATGCGGTACTCGAAGGGGCGAGGCTTCGCTTGCGCCCCGTTCTTATGACCTCATTTGCGTTCATTCTCGGTTGCGTGCCGCTCTGGACGGCGTCCGGTGCCGGTTCGGTGGCGCGCCAAATCATGGGCACGGCCGTAATCGGCGGCATGCTGGCAGCCAGCACTGTCGACATCCTACTCGTTCCAGCAATCTTCTATCTGGTGGAAAAGTGGTCAGGAGCGGGCAAGCGGCCCGCTCCCACTGAAGGCCCAGCGCCGGCGCCGGCGCCAGGAGACTGAGATGGAGCCACAAACTCACGAACGTGAGGGATGTGCAGCGAAGGGATTCATCATGAAGATGCGGCCATTGATTTCCATTATCGTGACATCAATCCTCATCGGAGGGTGCACAGTGGGCCCTAACTACCATAGGCCAGCCGTTCAAACCCCCACTGTGTATCGCGATATGAGAGAGAGCCCGCAAGCCGTGGAACAGGCGGCGTCTTTCGCGGACCTTCCCTGGTGGCAAGTCTTCCAGGACCCGCAACTCCAGGATCTGATTCGCACTGCCCTGAAACAGAATTACGACATGCAGCTAGCGACGGAGCGCATCACCGCCGCGCGCGCTCAGCTGGGGATAACACGATCGAATCTGTTCCCGCAAGTGCAAGCCGGCGGCAACTTCACGGGCGGCAAAGAACAAAATTTTCAGTCGAAATCAAATTTCTTGGCGCTCACAGCTGACGCGGCGTTCCAGCTCGACCTATTCGGGAAGCTGCGAAGAGAGACCGAAGCGGCGCGCGCCCAGCTCCTGGCTACTGAAGATGCGCAGCGTACGGTCATGCTGACGCTCGTCAGCGATGTAGCGAGTGACTACTTCAACCTGCTGCAACTTGATCTGGAACTCCAAATCACGCGAGATACGGTGAAGACACAGGAAAATTCGGTCAAACTGACTTCGTTTAGACTCGACCGCGGCGTTGCCATAAAACTAGATGTCCTTCAGGCTCAACAAGTGCTGGATACCGCGAATGCGCAGATCCCAGACCTCCAGAGACAGATTGGACAGGAGGAAGATGCCATCAGCATTCTCCTTGGCAACTACCCTCAAGGCGTGCCGCGGGGGCACCCACTGGTAGAGCAGGTGCTACCTCCTGACGTTCCACCAGGACTGCCTTCCTCGTTACTCGAGCGTAGGCCCGATATTCGTGAAGCTGAGCAAATGCTTGTTGCCGCGAACGCCGAAATTGGCGTCGCCAAGGCACAGTTCTTTCCACAAATTTCGCTAACTGGCTCGGGTGGCGGCTCATTTGGGCGCAGCAGTGTTTTCTCCAGCCTGATGGACTCGCAAACGGGCATCTGGTCGTACGCTGTTCAGGTAAGTCAGCCGATTTTCACAGGAGGCGCACTCAGGGGGAACTTGCATCTCGCCGAATCGCAGCACGCGCAGGCTTTGATCGCATACCAGCAGGCCATTCAGCACGCCTTCGGAGATGTGTCCGATGCCCTGATCGCATATCAGAAATTTCATGAAGTGCGAATTGGCCAGGAACAAGTCGTGGCAGATCTGGAAGAGTCGGTTCGCCTCTCTATCATGCGCTACCAAGGCGGCACCACCACCTATCTCGAAGTGCTCGACGGTCAAAGGTCGCTTTTTGCCGCGCAACTCACTCTGGCAGCGGCGCGGGGCAACGAGTATCAGAGTCTCGTGCAACTCTACCGGGCACTTGGCGGGGGTTGGCAGTAGACGAAATCGGAAGGAGTGAAAGCGCCGGTCGTAAGAGTAGACGACGAAATCAGAAAGGCCTTGGAACATGCGTTCACAGATCAAATTGAACCATCAATCCGAAACGCGAGATATACCCGCCGCAATTCCGGGAGCCATCGATGGACTGAAAATTGACGAGATCCTCCGACGGGCCCAGGAAATCCACGGTGAGCATGGCGGACCTTTTGGGTATGATTTCGAAGACTGGCTTCAGGCGTGGGAGGAACTGCCCGAGAAAGACAAGAACATTTAAGTCGGCCGTCCAGGATCAGAAAATATTCGGTCCCATTCGCGGGACGTGACGGTTACGTCGCGCAGTAAACCGATCTGGCGTGCGGAGAACATTCTCCGAAGTGAGTTCGCGTGAATCTTCACGCCTGTGACCGCAGACAGATGAGGAGGACGCGCATGCCTTGTGAGCAGACGGCTCGGCCCTCAGATCAACTTCACTCGGAGGAAAGGGAAAAATCAGTTTGGTAAGTGCAGCCCGCTGAGGATGCCCCCAAGATGGTATGTCCGTGCGACAACCAGGACAGCCAGAAACGCGAATTCCCAATACCCGACCGCCAGTCTGTCGCGATCCTTGTACGCTCCCCATCGCGAACAAGCGAGCATCCACATTGGGATAGCCGGGAGGAATCCCGAATCACGCGCAGGTGCAGATTCCCCTTAACCTTTGCGCCATCCAGTTACAGTTGCGAGGCAGAGCCCGGCGTGATTTAGCATTTGTTGACAGCTCGAACTTCTGGCAATCGCCGTACCTCAGCAACAAAATTTGCGAGCAAAGGCGAAGTATTATCCTTCCTCCACACGAGCGTCAACGTCAGAGGCATGTTCAAATCCAGTACGGGTAAGATGACACCTGCTAGAAATTCGAGTTGCTGTTGAATGACTTCAAGCCACGAGTTTCTATGTTGCTCCAGAAGTTCTCGCAGAGTTGTTGAAGGAAGCTACCTAGACACCCGCCATAACCTCCGCCGGATGTGAATAGCTACGTCCCCATGGAGGCCGTTTAGGGGGCTTAGGGCATCGGCCTGAAATTCCGAAGTTCAACCTCCTGTCCAGAGTCGCCAACACAATCCCAAGCTCGTCAAACGTATTGGATGCAAGGGAGTTTACCCGCCGCTATATGTCGCGACGCGCCGAAAAATGCCATTGACGAAGTGACACCAAATGTGACATCACGATAAATCGTCTTTCTGGCCAGTGACAGGCATGATTAGGCGAGTGAAAGGAAACCGGTAAACACAAGCGCGTTTAAGGGGAGTAACGACAGATTGTCGCGCGTAGACACCCGCACGGATAAGGGTCACTCCGACGCCTCTTCTATCAAAAGAGTCACCTCTTCATCAGAGGGCGACTGTTTCCTCTTCTCTATAGAAAAAGGCAGCCTTAGTGCCGCTACCAAAAGCAGGATCTGAATGAGGCTGAGCAGCATGAAGGTTGCTGTAAAGGCTCTGGAGATGCCGGTCGCCTGATGCG
>Ga0210401_10006571_pt1 | contig 11778 bp, 10 predicted proteins | sample IncBWH32MmetaG_FD_150866 | JGI IMG/M metagenome (GOLD analysis project Ga0210401, IMG submission 150866) | Forest soil microbial communities from Barre Woods Harvard Forest LTER site, Petersham, Massachusetts, United States - Inc-BW-H-32-M | ecosystem: Environmental > Terrestrial > Soil >... | reverse complement strand
CCCCGTTAAATTGTGATAGGTCAATACTTCGGTGGCATCGACGGTGTGCCTGCCCGCGTCATACTTTGCCTCGATCTCGTAGTGGACTACGCGCTGCGACATGGGCTGCGCTGAATTGATAGCCAAAGTGGTGTTGGGAATCGCCAGCGCTCCGGAGTTATTCGAAGACGTGCGGGCGACAGAAGCCGCCGATACGGCAGCCGCCGCTCCCTGCGGCACCGCTGCATTTGCCGCGTGTTCCTTAACCAGTAGCGAAACTACGACCACCGATACCACGGGGAAAAACAGAATCATCCACCGGATCTTCATGAAAACCTCAGTCGTCGCTGTGAAACGGAATCATACCGCAGGCAGTCGAATACCGTCATCCACCCCACTCTCATACGGCGTCGGGCGCCGATAAGTTCCGCAATCGGTCGCGAGATAAGGTTGCGATTCGCTGCGGCACCGGCTGACATATTTTTGCAAAACCCTACAAATTTCGATATTCGAATCGAAAACCGAGGATATCCTAGTGCCTAGCTTGTTCTGCGCCCCGGCCATCTGAGAATCTGCGGGCCGATCGCTGCTGCTACGTAACTCCAGCGGGAGGAAAGTCATGAAAGCCACTCTCGTCGTACTGCTTTTCGCCGTTTCCGCCATCGCTCAGGACCAGACTGCGATCTCTGCAGCTGAAGCTGCCTGCGGATCGAAAGACGTCAAGTTCGAAGCTAAACAGGACACAAATCAGCACCCCACTTCCCAGCCCGAAGCGGGGAAGGCCTTGGTCTATGTGATCGAGGATCTGGGAGAATGCTCAGGATGCACACCGAACGGCAACTCGTTCTTTAACGATGTAGACCAAGCGCTCACCAGAGTTGGGGTGGATGGAGCATGGGTTGGGGCGAATCGCGGCAGTTCGTACTTCTTCCTGGCAACGGACCCCGGTGAACATCATCTATGCATTAACTGGCAGTCGCGGCTCGCGGTCCGTTCCCGGGCATTTGCCATGGCCAACTTCACTGCAGAAGAAGGAAAAGTGTATTACTTTCGGGAACGGGTATTTCCTGGAGAGCATGGGGACTATTCTTTCGATCTTGACTCGGTGAACAGCGACGAAGGCAAATACCTGGTCGCTTCGTATGCCTTTAGCGTCTCGCATGCCAAGAAGTGAGCCAAGGGTGGGCCAGACCATTGACCTCCTAACCGGGCCAAGCGCACAATTTCCCGGTGCTGGCCTTTGCAGGCCACCCTGCAGGCTACTGCCGGAAAGTAAATCTGAGACCTCGTCCCGCGCTAAGGAGCCCATCATGAAGGCAGTTCATCAGGGAGACCTCGAACTCCTGCAACATCCCGCCTCGCAGGAACTGCTACGCTCGAACATTCCCGCCCGTCTGGCCTATATCTGGACCGACGGCACGCCGCGGGTAATCCCCATCTGGTATCACTGGAATGGACGCGAGTTCATCATGGCGACTCCGCCCAAGGCGCCGAAACTGAAGGCTCTGGCAAAGAATCCGAAAGTATCTTTCACCATCGACGACAATACTTTCCCCCACAAGGTTCTGCTGGTCCGCGGCACCGCGCGTCTCGAGCCTGTCAACGGCATTGTGCCCGAGTACGCCATCGCCGCTGAACGCTACTTCGGACCTGAAGAGGGACAGGCCTGGGTAAATCAGTTTCGCACTCTGGTTTCAAGCATGGTCCGCATCACGATTACTCCGGAATGGGTCGGCCTGCTGGACTTCCAGACCCGTTTCCCCAGCGCTTTATCGTCGTGAGCACTTCACTATTATTGCGACAGCGCAGCCGCTAGCAAAATGTCCGCGACCTCGCCCGGACGTTCGACGTGGCAGTCGTGGCCAGTCTTCAGTTCAGCGACCTTCCAGCCGGAAGCGCGAGCCTTTGCGGCAAACGGCGCAAAGAACGGCCTCGCCGGATATCCTTCGGCAACGCAGCCGACAAAGGCGGCTGGAATGCTCGACCTCCGATTGCCCGGAAGACGGAGCGGCTCCTCAAAGCAACGCAGACTGAAATCACACAGCCGCGCGCGAACGAAATCACGCGCCTCGCCGGGCTTCAGCCCCCAGAGATCGAGTTGGCCCTCCCCGCAGGGCAACCGCCAGCCGTCTCCATGCTCTCGCGCGACGTTGCGAAAATGGCTGCCAATCTCAGGCGGAAGCAAGTCCAGTACGCTTTGCCCATCTTCCGGAATAAAGGCATCCAGGAAAACCAATCGCTCGACACAGGCTGGGTCTGTCTCCACTACACCACTGATGATCATGCCGGCGTAACTGTGACCTACAAGAATCACCTGGCCCGCCAACCTTGATAACTCGCGCGAAACGTCCTCCACATGTTGCTGTAGCGTAATCCGGGGAGACAGGCGGCTTTGGTCGGTGCCCAGCCCGCTGAGGACAGGGGTAATCACCGTATGGCCTTGCTTTTCCAGCAGGGAGGCCAACCGGTCCCACGTGCCGGTTGACTGCCATGCGCCGTGTACGAGGACGAACGTGGACATGTGTCGAAAAGTCTAACAGGTTGCGTTGGCGCGCTTGCGTAATCCCCTCTTCGCCGACGATACTGGAGTGTTCCTCGATAAATTTTATAAAGACTATGAAAACTACACTCTCATTCTCCACGCCCGCTGAAGTCGAAACCGAATCCCTCGTCGTTATTGCGCTGGATCAGGCAGAAAAAGATCACGCGGAAAAAGATAACGGTAAGAAGGAATCGGCGAAAAAGGAAAAGCCGCAGCTCCAACTCTCGACCAGCGATACGGCGGTGCAGGCGGTTGCCGCTGATTTGCTGGCCAGCGGCGAGCTGAATGGCCGGCCATTTGAAACCAATTTGCTGCATAAACCCGCTGGGCTGAAAGCCAAGCGACTGTTGCTGATCAGCGGCGGCGCGGCGAAAAAGTTCACCAGCTACGATTTGCGCCGAATCGCTGGCACGGCGGTACGGACCTTGAAGGCACGCGGAATCCGCAGCTTCGCCTTTATCGCTCCGCCCGGTATTCCAGCTGAGGAAGCGGTAAGAGCAATCGTCGAGGGCGCGCTGGTGGGCAACTTCGATCCAGACTATTACCGCAGCGACCGTAAAGATCAAAAGATTGACGCCCTCACCATCGTCGCCGGCGGCAATGTGGATCACGGCGCGCTCGAGAAGGCTGCGTACGAAGCGCAAATCATCGGCGAATCGCAAAACTTCACGCGCGATCTGGTCAACGAGCCTTCCAATCGCATGACTCCGACGATTCTCGCCGACCGCGCCAAGAAGATGTGTGAGGAAGTCGGTTTGAAGTGTGAAGTGTATGGCGCAGACAAAATCAAAGAACTGAAAATGGGTGCGTTCTGGAGCGTGGCTCAAGGTTCCGACGAACCTCCAGCGCTCATCGTCATGACGTACGAACCCTCGGGCGCTCCGTCTAAACCGGTATTAGGGCTGGTCGGCAAAGGAATCACATTCGATACGGGAGGCATTTCGATTAAGCCCGCAGACGGGATGGAGAAGATGAAATACGACATGGCCGGAGGGGCCACGATGATTGGCGCCATGCGTGCCATTGCCTTATTAAAGCCCAAAGTGAAAGTAATTGGCATAGTGTGCGCCACGGAAAACATGCCTTCTGGCAAGGCACAGAAGCCCGGCGACGTGCAGATTGCTATGTCCGGCAAGTCGATTGAAATCATCAATACTGACGCCGAAGGCCGCCTCGTCCTGGCTGACGGTCTGTTTTATGCGCGACAACTGGGATGCACTCACCTGGTGGATGCGGCAACGCTGACCGGAGCCGTCGTGGTCGCGCTCGGTTATGCAAATGTCGGGGTCTTCGCCAACGATGATGCGATTTACGAACGCCTGCACAAGGCAAATGGAGAGGCTGGCGAGAAAATGTGGCGCCTGCCGCTGGACGACGAATACAAAGAGAACATCAAGTCCACCATCGCGGATATGGTTAACTCCGGCGGACGCTGGGGCGGCGCCATCAATGCAGCCATGTTCCTGAAAGAGTTTGCGGAAGACACGCCCTGGATTCATCTCGACATTGCAGGCACGGCATGGATGGAAGATCAGAAGCCCTGGATCTCAAAGGGTCCGTCAGGAATCGCGCTGCGCAGTCTGGTGGAATTCGTGAAGAGCTTCACCAGCTAAAACATCAAGCAACGGATTCGGACCGGTGCACGGTTAGGGAAAAAGGTCCGTGCTCCGCTGTGCGGATCCGTGGTCATTTCTTAGCTTTGTTTTTCATGCCAGGTTTTTTCCTGCCAGCCTTTTGCGCGCGAGCAGCATCTCATGCAGGCTGCAACGGTCGAATCCCTTGATGTGGCCGAACTCTAGTGGTGGGAGCGTTTCATGAAAGCTCTGGCTTTAGCGGGAGTCGTTGTGCTGATCCTCGGAATCATTTCCTTCTTTTTCCCCGTGCCGCATTCCGAGCATCACGGTGTGAGCGTTGGCGATGCGCATATCGGCGTGACGACAGAACACGATGAAAAAGTTCCGCCCGCCCTGAGCGTTGTGCTGATAGTCGCGGGCGCCGGCCTTATCTTCGCCGGCAGGAAAGCTTAACCGGCTAACTTCCGGCGGATTCAAAACGGCGAAATAGCTGTGGAGCTACTTCTTCGTAGTTGCAAGACTGAAAGCTTTCTCCAAATCTGCGATGAATGGAGCTTCGCTCTGCTGTAGCCCGCTGCGGCCCATCATGCGCCACAAGTATTGATTCTGCGGCCAACCATGCGCGTCATAGACGGCGAGAATATCTTCTGATGGACGGCTCGTGACCATCAGAATGATATCGGCCTGATGCGGCTCGTAGACGATCGTGAACTTTCCCCACTTCTGCATCGCATCCTGCACCGTGCCGATGGCCTGACGATCGTCAGGGAGCAAATTGCTATTGAATTGATCGCCATCATAGCTGGTAACGTAAACATAACGTGCGTTAACCAGCGTGCCAGGAAACGGCGGAACACTCTGCGCCGCGGCCGGCTTCGATGGCTTCGGCGTCGCCCAGGAAAGACTGGTCAGAAAAATCAGAGCGAGTGCAGCAGCAAAACTAGTCCGGATTTTCATAATGACAGGCCCCCAACCCATTTACCCTTCGTTAGATGATCCTGCATAGCCGCAAGATGCCCAGCTTATCAGGACGATTCCGTCTAAATTATTGAATCGATTGTAACTGTAGGACTTTGGCGAGATAGAGCACTAGAGGGCAAGTACGGTCGGATTCGTCCTCGGGAACGCCATTCTCGAAGAGCAGGATAGGAGCACGGAACACAATCCCACGATGACAGACGACCGCAGGCAGGGTGATTAAGCGCCGAATCTCTCGGCGGCGCGAGCCTTCGCCTTGGCCGCTTCTTCTTCTCGATTCTTTGGCGGAGCCGTGGTTTCGAGCGAGTGGAGAAGGCGATCCGAAATGCCAGCAATTTCATCCACTGCCGCCAGAAAGTATTCTTCGTTGGCCTTCGACGGCTTATTAAAACCAGTGATCTTTCTGACGAACTGCAGCGCCGCCGCGCGCGTTTCTTCGGCATTGACGGGTGGGTCGAAGTTAAACAGAGTTTTGATATTCCTGCACATAACCGGGTCACCTCCCGCCGGGCAGCCGCCCAAAGCAAATCCGCAGGATATATTTTGACACATGTCCGAACCGGACGGCTTAGGGCTTGGCTTCTAGCTCAGACTGAATCTGGCGCGCCTGATCCACCACGTTGCGCACCGTTTCCACGACCAATTCGGGGCGGTCGATTTGGATGTAGTGCGAACTATTTTTCGCAATCGTCAACGTACCACTGGTGGAGAGATGAGCTAGTTCGTTCTGCATGCGAGCCCACGCATCGTTCATAGGTTTGACAACGTCGGCGGGCACGTCTGGCTGGGGGGTGTCGGGATCGTGAGAAAGCACCGCCAGCGGCAGACTGCCGAGCGAACCGGTGGTGGCGGCCTGCGCGGCGCTCTGGGGAAAGGCTTTCAGCACAGTGAGGCCCTCGCGCGCGCTGTGAAAATTGCAGTCGGCGGCTCGCACTCTGGCATCTTTGCCACAGAAGCCCAGTAGCCGAGGAATTCCGAAGGGCGTGGAGAACGTCAAAAATTCCTGCTCCCGCAACCATGTTTTGTCCAGGTCGTTCAGTTCCTGCGGAAAGCGCTTTTCCTGTTCGGGGTGGGACGCATCCACCAAGACTATGCCGGCCACCTCGCTGCGATACAGGCTGGCAAACAAACGGACGTTGTATCCGCCCATGGAGTGGCCGGCGAGAACATACGGCGGTGAGATCCCGGCATTGTGCAAAAGCATGTGCAACTCTTCGGCCATGTCTTTGCTTGTTCGCGGTCGCGGGCTGGCCTCGCTGTAGCCAAGCCCGGCACGGTCGTAGGAACAGACTCGAGCAAACTTGGCGATTTGCGGCTGCACTTTACTCCACGAAACGTAGCTATCACCCAGGCCGGAGTCAAGAATCACCACAGGAGTTCCCTGCCCGCTGCAGTTAATATGCATTTTGAAGCCGCCGACATCAATGAGTTGCCCGGGCATGGGATTAAAACGGCGGTCGCGGGCCTCCGAAATGTTCTCGTAGAGAAATCCCGCAATCGCGAGCAGGACAACGACAACGAGCAAACTTCGAACGATGATGCGGAGCCAAGGACGGCCTGGCGGGGGCGGCGGGTTGGTGGTCGCTGACATTCCTTTTTCAAAGCTGCGCGGGCGAAGGCCACGCCACACAAGTCTATCGTTCTACATAACTGGCGGTACGGTGATGCCCATTGCTGCCAGGGTGCGAATTAGTTCGCGGCGAACTACCGCCACGGTGACGAGCAGGAATTGCTTTCGTTTCTCGTCTGGCTCGCTCAGGATGGGATGGCGATGGTAAAACGTGTTGAAGAGTTGCGCCAGTTGGAATGCATGCTTGGCAAGATACGCCGGTTCGGTCGTCGCGATGCATTGATCCACAATGTAAGATGTTTTTGCCGAGGCCAGCCAGAGCTCCCAGATCTCGTTAGCCTCATCGCCGGTCAGGAATTCAGCTAGTTCGGCGGTCGATATGTTGGAAGCAGCGTCTCGACCAAAAGTTTCGGGATCAGTTGTGGCTTTCTTGAAGATGCTGCCGGCGCGGACGACGGCGTATTGCGCATACGGTCCCGTCTCGCCCTCGAAGCTAAGAGCTTCTTTGAAGTCGAAGGCGATCACCGATTGCTTGGTGAATTTCAGCATAAAGTAGCGCAGCGCACCGATCGCGATCTGGGTGGCAATCGCAAGACGCTCGGCGTCGGTAAGATGAGGATGGCGGGCGTCGACTTCGTTCTTGGCGGAGGCGATCAACTGGTCGAGTAGATCGTCAGCTTTGACTCCGAAACCTTTCCGGCCGCTGACTTCGATATAGGAACGCGTCTTGTCTTCTTCGCTCAGGGTGTAGCCCAAATCAGCGGCACAGCGTGGCGTGAGGGCGACCATCTCGTAGGAAAAATGCGTATAGTGATCGGCGGCCTCGTTGTGGCCAAGTCCGCGCAAGGCTTCGATTACTGTGTTCTGCGCTTCGGATTGGCGGGCGTCGATCACGTTGTAAATCTCCGCAACGTCGCCGAAGTGGGGATGATCTTTCTCACCCTCGGTAGCTGAAATCCAGCAATCGTGTTGATTGGGATAGTGGAAGAATTTGCGATAGCCAAAGTCTCGGCCGAGGAGGCCGAACTTCCACATGTGATAAGCGATGTCTTTGCCGACGTAGCCAACCGTGCCATTGGAGCGGACGATGACTTTCTGGTCTTCTTCGGAAATTCCTGAGGGGCGGATGTCGACGCCCGGCTTTAGCGGGACTTCGACGAGTACGTCGTCTAAATCGTCTGCCGGTTCTGATCCGTTTGCTTTCTTTTCGGTATCGGAAGTCGCGGGCGAGGGTGCCCGCGCCGCGCTGGTTCCGGCACGGCGCATGATCCAGCAGCCTTTGTTCTTGCCTTCGCTCTCGTAAGTGAGAACCCCTGCTTCTTTCAGCTTGGTGAAGGCCGCGTCCCAGAAGTGCAGGTGCAGGATTTCGCTCTCGCGGGGAAGAAAGTCGTATTCGATATCGAGGCGGTCCATAGTTTCGAGATGGCGGCGCAGCACAGCGGTCGAGATCAGTTCCGCGATTGCGGCAATTTCGCTCTTAGAGTCTTCGATGCCGTGCAGCGTCTCGCGTCGCGCCTGTAGATTTGCTCTGTCTTGCTCGTACCACCGCGAGACGCGGGCATATAAGTCCCAGCAGTAATAATCGAAGCGGGGCTGATGAGCGAGAGCTTCGATCTCGGCTCGTGACTTTTTTTCAATCTGCGTGAAGCCCACGACCACGTCGGCAACTTGCACGCCGGTGTTGTCGATGTAGTTCTGGATATCGACTTCCCTGCCTGCATAACGCAACAGGCGGACGAAAGTATCGCCGAGGACGGCATTGCGCAAATGGCCGATGTGCGCGGCCTTGTTGGGATTGATGCTCGTGTGCTCAACGAGAATCTTGCCGGCAGGAGTGTCGGCGTTCGGCTTCTGATCGGCGGCGAGCGCTGCGGCCATCCATGCGCGATCCACCTTTACGTTCAGGTATCCGGGAGGCGCAACCTGCATTTCGGCTATGCCCTCGATCGGACCGATCCCGTCGCGGATGGCTTCGGCGATCCGCAGCGGAGCGGTTCGCAGTGGCTTGGCGAATGGGAAAACCGGGATTGCAAACTCCCCCAATTCCACCTTTGGAGGTTGTTCGATGACGATCCGGGGCAGGCTTGCGCCCGGGTAACGGCTGAGAAGAAATTCCGTGATGCGGTGCGCGAGACGGTTTTCGAGATGACGGTACAAGGCTTCCCTCTGGCTGTTTGTGGAGACAGTGATTTTAGCAGAGCGCACTGCGGGCGTTGGTTTGACGCGACGGAAAGCGTTCCCTATGATGAAAATCAGTCGTCATTTCTATGCGCATAGCCTACCTTGAGTGTTTTTCCGGCATCAGCGGCGATATGTTTCTGGGAGCGCTGGTGGATGCCGGAGTTCCGGCAGCGCTTCTGGAGCAGACGGTTGCAGCGCTGAACGTAGGCGCGCGCCTCGAACTTTCACGGGTCGTCCGCAGCGGCATTTCGGCTACGAAGGTGGATGTTTATGTTGACGGGGAAAAGGATTTGCCGCGCGAGCAGTACTGGGAGCGGCACAATCCCAATAGCCATGCGGCTTCCGATCACGAGCACCATCCGCAGGAGCATCCGCATCATGAGCATGAAGATAATGCGCATTCGCATTCCCATCATGGTGAGACGCGGGCAGAGCCCGCCCTGAGCTTGCCCAAGGGAGTGCCCGCGCCACACGAGCATTCTCATGGACGGGGATTGACCGAAATTACGAAGATTATTTCTGCTGCTTCCATTTCGGAAACGGCGAGGAAGACCGCCATCCGCATCTTTGAGGCGTTGGGACGGGCTGAAGCGAAGATTCACAATACTTCGGTCGAGAACATACATTTCCATGAAGTGGGCGCGGTGGATGCGATGGTGGATATTGTCTGCGCAGCCGTGGGGGCGGAAGCACTGGCGGTCGACGAGATGATTTGTTCGCCCTTAAATGTCGGCGGCGGGACAGTGAAATGCGCTCACGGGACTCTCCCCGTTCCGGCTCCGGCAACGGTGGAGTTGCTGGCGGATGCGCCGGTGTATTCGTCTGGAATTCAAGCCGAGTTGGTCACACCAACGGGCGCTGCAATCGTAAAGATCCTGGCGTCGCGTTTCACGGCATTTCCAGAGATGAAGATTGAGAAATCAGGCTATGGAGCGGGATCGCGCGACTTTCCCGGGCATCCGAATGTGGTGCGATTGACCGTTGGAGAATCTATTTCCTCCACGCTCGGCGCCAACACTGCGTCCGAGACGGTTACGGTTCTGGAAGCGAATCTCGACGATTTGAATCCGCAGGTCTTTGGATATGTTATGGATCGCCTGTTCGAAGAGGGTGCTCTCGATGCCTTCGGTACGCCGGTACAGATGAAGAAGAATCGCCCGGGAACGCTCCTGACAGTTTTGTGCAAGTCCGAAGATGCGAACCGGCTGACGCAATTAATTTTCGCCGAGTCGACCACGCTGGGCGTGCGGCGGCGCGATGAGTTGCGGAAGACTCTGGCGCGGCGCTGGGAAAGCGTCGCCACACCGTGGGGCGAGGTGCGAATCAAGATTGCCAGCATGAACGGCACTGTCACCAACTACGCTCCGGAGTATGAAGATTGCCGGCGGATCGCGGCGGAGCGCCACGTACCGCTAAAGACCGTGATGCAGGAAGCTGCTCGGGCTTATCTTGGAAGTCAAAAGCAAGACCTTCAACCACAGGGAACGCAGAGGCACACAGGGTAGTGCACGAGATTCTATGAGCAGGAAGTTCTACATCACGACGCCGATCTATTACGTAAACGCGCGGCCCCACATCGGGCATGCGTATACGACCATCGCCTGCGATACGATTGCGCGCCGGCAGCGGCAGCTTGGTGCAGAAACTTTTTTTCTGACCGGGACGGATGAGCACGGACAGAAAATCGAACGCGCGGCGCAGGCCGCCGGCAAGACTCCGCAACAGTATGCGGATGAGATTTCGGCGGAGTTCCGCCAGTTGTGGAAGCGCATGGGCATCTCGAACGATGACTTCATCCGCACCACAGAAGAGCGGCACATGAAGCGCCTGCAGGAACTCTTCCGGCGCATTCGCGACAATGGCTACATCTACAAAGGCACTTACACCGGGCAGTATTGCGTATCGGACGAGCTTTATGTCGATGGAGCGCAGCCGGGCGATCCTTGCCCTACTTGCGGGCGTATCACCGAGACCGTGAAGGAAGAGAACTATTTCTTCAAGCTCTCGGCGTTCCAGGACAAACTGCTGGCGCTGTATGCGAATCCAGAGTTCATTCGTCCCGAGACCCGGCGCAATGAGGTGATTTCGTTTGTGAAGTCGGGGCTACGGGATCAGTCGATCAGCCGCTCGACGTTTAGCTGGGGCGTCCCGGTTCCGGACGATCCCAAGCACGTGATTTACGTATGGTTCGATGCGCTGGCGAATTACATCACGGCGATTGGTTACGGATCGTCGCACGCGGGCGCGCAGGAGGCTTTCAAGAAATTCTGGCCGGCCGATGTCCAGATGATTGGCAAGGAGATTGTCCGCTTCCATTGCGTATACTGGCCGGCATTTCTGATGGCGGCAGGATTGCCTGTACCGAAAGCCATCGTGGCGCACGGCTGGCTGCTGTTTGAAGAGAGCAAGATGTCGAAGTCGCGCGGCAACATCGTGCGGACGGAAACCATCCTCGACGTGCTGGGAGCAGATGCTCTGCGGTATTTTCTGCTGCGGGAAGTCGTCTTCGGGCAGGATGGATCATTTTCCTTTGATGCGCTGGTGCAGCGTTACAACTCCGACCTGGCGAATGGACTTGGAAATCTGGCCAGCCGCACGCTGACCATGATCAATCGATATTTCAAAGGCGAAGTTCCGTATCCATCGCACGGGGCATCGAAAACTGCGGCAGACAGCGCTATCGCCGAGATCGCGCGAAAGACGATCCGCGAATTTGGCACGCTCTTCGATCAATTCCAATTTTCGCGCGCGCTGGAGGCAGCCTGGGCACTGGTCGCGGCAGTGGACAAGTACATCGTTGAAAATGAGCCCTGGGCTTTGGGCGAAAGGCAGGATGAAGACAGCCGCTCGCGTCTCGCCACCGTGCTTTACACCGCGGCCGAAGCGCTGCGGATCGCAACCGCGCTGGCGTATCCCGTGATGCCGGATGCGAGTGCGAAGATCTGGGCCCAGAT
>Ga0210401_10006570_pt1 | contig 11779 bp, 9 predicted proteins | sample IncBWH32MmetaG_FD_150866 | JGI IMG/M metagenome (GOLD analysis project Ga0210401, IMG submission 150866) | Forest soil microbial communities from Barre Woods Harvard Forest LTER site, Petersham, Massachusetts, United States - Inc-BW-H-32-M | ecosystem: Environmental > Terrestrial > Soil >... | reverse complement strand
TCAACGGCTCGAAAACCTTCACCACTAATGGGCATTACGCCGATGTCTGCGTGGGCATGGCCGTGACCGATCCCTCGAAAAAGAGCCACGGAATTTCCGCGTTCATCATCGAGAAGGGAACGAAGGGATTCAAGCCCGGTAAAAAAGAAAACAAGCTGGGCCTGCGCGCCAGTGACACGAGCGAAGTGATTTTCACCGATTGCCGAGTGTCGGCGGAAAACCTGCTGGGCAAAGAGGGCGAAGGATTCGTCAACAGCCTGCAAATTCTGGACGGCGGACGGATTTCGATTGCCTCACTCGGCCTGGGCATGGCGCAAGGCGCGTACGAAGCGTCGGTGCGCTACGCCAAGCAGCGCAAACAATTCGGCAAAGCCATCGCGGAATTTCAGGCCATCCAATTCAAGCTGGCGGATATGGCCACGCAGATCGAAGCCGCGCGCTTGCTGACTTATCAGGCCGCCTGGCTCGCCGATCGCTCGATTGCTTCAGGCAATCACGACGCGCGCATCACCCAGGAATCCAGCATGGCCAAGTTGTACGCCGGTGAAGTGGCCGTTCGCGTTGCCAACGAAGCCGTGCAGATTCACGGCGGCTATGGATTCATCAAGGATTATCCGGCGGAAAAGTTTTATCGCGACGTGAAGTTGTGTACGATTGGTGAGGGCACCAGCGAGATCCAGCGGCTGGTAATCGCGCGGCAGATTCTGGGCAAGAAATAATTTATTTTTCGGACGTTGGCGTTCATTGCTGCCAGCCGTTCCAGTGATACCATTCCGAGGCTGCAATTCACGTTGCTATGATTGTGTCTATCGAAAACTGGGCGGAGCAAGTGCGTGCAGGAGATGTGCGCGCAATTTCGCGCGCCGTTTCCGCCATCGAAAATCGCGAGCGCGAGGCCGAAGAAATTCTGCGGCAGCTCTTCCCGCACACCGGGCGCGCATATCGTGTAGGCATCACCGGCGCGCCGGGCACGGGCAAAAGCACGCTGGTGGATCGCCTGGCCAGCCATTATCGCGCTGAGAAAAAGACCGTCGGCATCATCGCCGTTGATCCGTCGAGCCCCTTCACCGGCGGCTCGATTCTGGGCGACCGCATCCGCATGCAAGGCCACGCGACCGATGCGGGCGTCTTCATCCGTTCGATGGCCACGCGCGGATTTCTCGGCGGCTTGTCGCAAGCCACGCGAGACACGACGCTGCTGCTCGATGCCGCGGGAAAACAAATCATCCTGGTGGAAACGGTGGGCGTGGGCCAGGGCGAGATCGAAATCGTGCGCCTGGCCGATTGCACCATCGTGGTGCTGATGCCCGGCATGGGCGACGATGTGCAAAGCCTGAAAGCCGGCCTGATGGAAATCGGCGACATCTTCGTGCTGAATAAATCCGATCGCGAAGGCGCGGACCGCTTCGAGCAACAATTGAAAGGAATTTTGCAGCTGGTTCCGGAGCGCGACGGCTGGAAGCCGCCGGTGGTGCGCACAGTTGCCACCGAAAATAAAGGTGTGTCCGAACTCGGCCGCCAAGTCGAACTGTTCCGCAAACATTTTGAGCAGGCGCACGAACGCCAGGCACGCGAAATCGCACATTGGAAGGAATGGATTTTGCAATTACTGGAAACGCGGTTGATGGAGCGCGTCGCTGGAAAATATCTCGGTGAAAAAGAACTCGACGCCATCGCGGCGGCGGTGGCCGAAAGAAAAACTGACCCGTACGCCGCCGTAAACGAAATCCTGGCGCGGGCCGGACTTGGAGAGAATCGTTGAAGCTAGGGGACCTGGAGTTTCACGTTTTGGTGGATGGATACGTTTCGCTCGATGGCGGAGCGATGTTCGGCGTGATCCCCAAAACAATGTGGGAAAAGAAAATTCCTGCGGACGGGCGTAATCGCATTCAGCTAGCGATGAATTGCCTGCTGGTGCATGCCGGCGGAAAACGAATTCTGGTGGAGACGGGCATCGGCGCGAAAATGTCCGCGAAAATGCGCGATATTTACGCCGTCGAAGGGCCCTTCTTGAATGATCGCCTCAAGGATCATGGTCTGGATCCCAGTGAAATAGACATCGTTGTGAACACGCATCTTCATTTCGATCACTGCGGCGGAAACACGCGCCAGGTAAAAGACAAAATCGTCGCCGCATATCCCAACGCGAAATATGTGGTGCAGCGCGGCGAATTCGAACACGCCAAGCATCCCACCGAGCGCGACCGCGCCAGTTACATACCGGAAAATTACGTGCCGCTCGAAGCCGGCGGCAAACTTGCACTGCTGGAAGCTGATCGCGCCATCGCTCCAGGCGTGGAATTAATTCGCATCCCCGGACACACCGCGAACATGCAGTGCGTGAAACTCACGGGCGGCGGCAAGACCGCGTTCTTTCTCGCGGATTTGGTTCCGACCACGGCGCATTTGCCGCTGCCCTGGATCATGGGCTTCGATCTGTACCCCATCTCCACGCTGGAAAATAAAAAGAAGTGGATCCCGGAACTGATTCAGGAAGGCTGGATCGCGCTGTTCTGCCACGATACCAAGACGCAGGCGGCCTATATCCGCGAGCGCGGCGGACACTGGGAAGCCGAACCGGTAAAGGTGGATTGAAGATGGCGCAAACTGCAAAACGATCGAACCGAACCGCGGCGAAATCCCCGACGACGCCGGGGAAGAAGTCCACGGCGAAAAATGAAAAGGTGAAGCTCGCCATCATCGGCGGCAGCGGCCTGTATTCCATGCCGGGCCTCACCGATACGCGCGAAGTCCGCGTGAAGACTCCTTTCGGCGATCCCTCCGACGCAATTATCATCGGCACGCTGGAAGGGAAGCGCGTGGCATTTCTCGCGCGTCACGGCCGCGGCCACGTGCTTTCGCCCAGCGAGATCAACTACCGCGCGAATATCTGCGCGATGAAAATGCTCGGCGTCGAACGCATCATCTCCGTCAGCGCAGTAGGCTCGCTGCGCGATGATTTGCCGCCGCAGGATTTTCTGATCCCCGACCAATTTTTCGATCGCACCCGCGGGCGCGTGGCCACGTTCTTCAGCGGCGGCATCGTCGCGCATGTGGGTTTTGACAAGCCCACCTGCACGCACCTTTCGGCGCATATCGGCGAGGCCTGCGACCGCGCCGGAGTGAAAGCGCACCGCGCCGGCACGTATGTCTGCATGGAAGGGCCGCAATTTTCCACGCTGGCCGAATCGCAAACGTATCGCCAGTTGCGTTTCGACGTAATCGGCATGACCAACCTGACGGAAGCCAAGCTCGCGCGCGAAGCTGAAATTTGCTACGCCACGATTGCCATGATCACCGATTACGATTGCTGGCACCCGCAGCACGATGCCGTGACCGTCACGGAAGTCATCGAGAACCTGAATCGCAATACCTCGAACGTGCAGCGTGTGCTTCACGAAGCCGTAGCGGAACTCCCCGAAGCCCGCGCCTGCAAGTGCGGAGCGGCGCTCGCGCACGCGGTGCTCACCGATCGCAAAATGATTTCAGCGGCCACCAAGAAGCGCCTCGCGCCGATCATCGGCAAGTATATTTCTTAGCCCACGATCTCGAGATGTACGCGCAAAGGCACTGCGTCGGTGCGGTGTTTTCGCTATAATCATCAAGCATTTTCCTGAATCGTAAAGCCTCGGCGTCAGAAATCCGGCGGTTCGAGCACGCGGCGGGGTTGTGCGCTTCGATTTCTCTCGCCGCGTGATGTTGTAGGGGGTAAGAGATGCGCGCATTCGCCGTCCAGAGCTTCGGCCAAATTCCCGCAATCCAAGATCTGCCGATCCCCTCGGCCGACGGAGCTTTCCTCATCCGTGTGAAGTGCGCAGGGGTCAATCCGATTGACTACAAACTTGTCGAACGTCTGACCGCCGCCTCTAAATATCCCTTTATCGTGGGCATGGACATTGCAGGTGTCATCGAACGCGTCCCGCCGGGTGAACGCGACTTTCAGATCGGCGACCGGATTTTCGGCATGGCGCGCGCGCACGGCGCCTACGCCGAGTACACTTCCGTTGCACCGGGTTCGAGGACAGAACCGCTGGCCCGCATCCCCTCGGGTGTCACCGACGAGCAAGCAGCCGCGCTGCCCATGCCAGCAATCACTGCGCTCGGATCGCTCAACCTGTTGGGCGTTGCGGCGGGGCAGCGACTCGTGGTGATGGGAGCGACCGGCGGAGTCGGCGGCTACGCGGTGCAGATCGCGCATTCGCGCGGCGCGCACGTCATCGCCACGGTACGCGGTGACGCCGACGAAGCTCGCCGCCTCGGTGCCGAAGAAGTCTACGACACCGAAGCGGTTGACGTGGTGGACGCGCTCCACGCGGCTCACGCGGACGGCGTGGACGCCATCCTCGATCTGGTGAATGGTACGGATGCCATCCGTCGCGACGCCGAGATTATCAAGTCCGGAGGCAGCCTGGTCTCGACGATCTACGCCGTGGACCAAAAGTGGTTCGCGGAGCACCACATCGCAGCGCAAAATATCGCGTCGAACGCAGCGGAGTCCACGCCGGCGATGAGCGCGAATCCCTCGTCATCGCCGCAAGCGCTGACGGAAATTGTGGGTATGCTCGCCGCTGGTACAATCACCGCGCGTATCCGCTCCATCGCTGCACTGGACGGCGCTGCGCAGATGCTCGAAAAGCTTCGCGACGGCGGACTCCGGGGCAAGGCGGTCCTCCGTATCTAGTGCGCGCTTTGTCGGTCGGTGGCTCGCGCGCCTTCGTACTTTAAATTCATGGGGACAGGAGAATTCATGTCGTTACTAGTGGTTGGTTCGGTGGCGTTCGATGGAATCGAGACGCCGTACGGCAAGCACGATCGCCTGTTGGGCGGCGCCGCCAGTTATTTCGCGCTTGCGGCCTGCCACCTTGCGCCGGTGCGCCTGGTGGGCATCGTCGGTGACGACTTCACCGCGAACGACGTCGCTGTCCTCAAGCGCCAGCACATTGATCTGCAAGGCCTCGAGCGCGCCACGGGAAAAACTTTTTATTGGGCCGGCCGCTACAACCAGAACATGAACGAGCGCACTACTCTGACCACCGAGCTAAACGTCTTCGCGAATTTCCAGCCAACTCTGCCGGAATCCTACACGGACTCGCCCTTTATTTTTCTTGGCAACATTGACCCGACGCTGCAGCACTCCGTTCTGAAGCAAATCAAGCGCAAGCCCAAAGTCGTCGGCTTGGACACAATGAACTACTGGATCGAGCGCACTCCCGCGGAGTTGAAGGAAACGCTGAAACACATCCAGGTGCTGGTGATCAATGACGACGAGACGCGCCAGCTCACCGGCCAGCACAACCTGACGCGTGCCGCCAAAGAAATCTTCAAAATGGGCCCGAAAACACTGGTAATTAAACGCGGAGAGCATGGCGCCATCATGATGCACGAAAAATTCCTGTTCTCCGTGCCGGCGTTTCCTCTGGAAGAAGTGCACGATCCCACCGGCGCGGGAGACAGCTTTGCCGGGGGCTTCATGGGCTATCTAGCGGGCGTGGGGAAAGTTAACGAACGCACCCTGCGCAACGCGATGGTTTACGGCTCCGTGCTGGGCAGCTTCGCGGTGGAAAAATTCGGTGTGCAACGCCTCATCACACTCAAGCGCAGCGAAATCCACGCCCGCGCGCGCCTGTTTTCCAAGCTCACTTCGTTTCAACTTTAATCAAACCGCCGCAGAAGAGCCTGCCGCACTTACTGCAGCGTCAGCGTCATCGGGTGGAAGTCCATGGTGACGCTGCTCGCCTGATTCAAAAGATCCACGCCCAGGTTCCCGAAGTACCACTGGCTCGCGCTATTATGTTCCACCAGCAGCACATGAGCTGGCTTCAGCACCACGTCGCGTCCTCCAGCCTGCAGCGTGACCGACGGCAACACGACGGAATCAAAGCTCGCGCTGCCGTCAATGCCCGTAAGCGTGTGCGATTCCTTCTTGCCCGTAGCCTTCACCAAGTCCGCGAATTTCTTCGCGAAAGCCGGATATAAATCAGTTCTCTGCGCGCCCGTGTCAAAACTGAATTCCAGCGCTTCCTGCTGAAAATTTACTTGCACGACCGGAGAACCACCGTCGAACGCCAGGTTGGCTTGGCGAATGTCCGTGCGCTTTAGCGGAACCGCGCATTCCAGAGTTTGCGCCTTCGCTCTCCAGCGTACGGTTTGCAGCGCCAGAATCACCGGGATGCCCAGAATTCCGCGGGTGCCCTCAGGCATGCCGTCAAATGGCGGTTGCGTATCCGGCAGGACGTAAAACGCCACATTTGCCAGGCGCACATTCCCCACGGTCAGAGTGTTCGCAACGGCGACGCGCGGCTTCATTCCTTTGCCGCTCATGCCGTCAATACTCGTCGCGACTTCGCGCACCGTGAAGCCCAAGCGATTGGCTTCCGATTCGCTCACCAGCGACACAGCAGAGTCGGTGTCCAGCGCATAATGCGCGGCCCTGCCGTTAGTCGAAACCGCCAGCAACAGGCTTCCATCTAGTATCTGGATTGGAACAGTCGAAGTCTGCTCCCAAATGACGCTCTGGTCGGGAGTTCCGCTGAGGACTCGAATTAGCGGCAGTATGTTCTTGACGTCCGCCGCATCAGGCGTCTCCACGAGCAGCGCTTCGGTCTGTGCGAGCGCTTCGCGATATTGCCCGGTCCTCAAGTACATGCCTGCGAGCAACGTGTGCGCCTCATAGACGTCGCGTCCATGCGGCGCCGCGGCAATCACGGCGCCCAAATCTCTTTCCGCCGCTTCGGACTGATTGAACACCGCCTCTACCGCCGCGCGATAGAATACCGGTGTATCCCCAGCCTGCAGCGCATCGCGCAACGCGAACCAATGGTGCGCTTCGTACAGCGCTGCAAACTCCGGCGCAGCCCCGCTGGCAGCAAAGCCGCACGACACAGCCAGCAGCAACACGCTCAAAACAATTATCGTTCGCATGGCACAGAACACTACCATGCGGTTCCACCTTCCGCTAGAATCTCGATCGGCGCGCGCCACGGGGGTGCGGTGCTCCACGATCTGAATTCCTACATTTTACTGCGGCTGGTGCTCGCGGCTTTTCTGGGCGGCCTCATCGGCTTGGAACGCCAGCTTCGCCGTAAACCCGCCGGCATCCGCACCAATATGCTGATCTGCTTCGGCGCGGCGCTCTTCACTGTCATTTCCTACGAAATGGCCGGCTCGGTTGGCGGGGACCACACGCGCATCGCTGCACAGATCATTCCGGGCATCGGTTTCATCGGCGCGGGCGTGGTGATTCGCGAACGCGGAGCCGTACTGGGCATCACCAGCGCCGCCACAATCTTCGTGATGGCCAGCATCGGCATGGCCGTGGGCGCGGGCATGCTCGCTACCGCGATTTTCGCCACATTAATGGTGTTGGTGGCCTTAGTGGCATTGGGCTACCTCGAAGACCGCCTCGGTTTGCAAACGCGCCTGATGACTTTTCAATTGATTGCTCCGGCCAACGCCGACCTACTGGTCCCGGCGCATCGCATCGTCGAGGGCGAAAAGATCGAGGCGCGTCGCTGGCAAACCCACCAAACCGGCGACGAATTAATCGTGGATTTCGAAGCGGAAGTCAGCTATCACCAGGAGCGCGAGCTCTTCACAAAATTTGGCGCGCTAAACGCCAAGGTCGAGGCGCGACCGCTGCGCGCGTGAAACCCCGTCCCAGCGCCCCTGCTGAATCGGTACAACCACTGCGCGCCTCGCCACCCGACCCATCGCTGCGCTACCACCGATGCGCCCTACATCACTATCAAAATGTGGGCCAACCAAACACGGCTTCAGGGAATCCGAGTTGACGAGTGTTCGCCGGGATGCTATCAATTCTTGGGCATTATTCAGGGGACTCGCAGAGGTTTGGATCGTTTCCCTCGTTCGACTATCCCAGCGACGCCATGGAATCGCGGCGTCGGTTTTCGTGAACGCTACCGGTGAAAATCACAGGAGGACAGGCTTGATGCGTTTGCGGTGGGCCGCGCTCATGGTGCTTGGTGTACTGACGATTGTCACGTCGAGTTGCAGCTCGAGCAACGGCAACACCGTCGCGCCAGGCCAGCCGAATCCCACCCCGATCATCACCGGACTTTTCCCATCCAGCGTCACGGCCGGCAGCCAGTCCTTCACCATGTTCATCGCCGGAACAGGCTTCATCGCCGGATCTACTGGCACTTCCACGGCATTTTGGAACGGCTCCGCGCGCTCGGCCTCCGTCAATATAAACACCGGGCAAATAGCCATCACCGTTCTGGCCTCCGATGTCGCAACGCCCGGGACTTCGCTGGTGACCGTGTCGAATCCGCTGCCCGGTGGCGGAATCACCGCCAACGCCGCGCCGTTCACGATTTTTCCGACGCAAACGAACACGCCCTTGATCTCGAGCCTCAGTCCGGCGACCGCCAACCCCAACGGCGCTGCATTCACGCTCACCGTGAACGGTTCGAATTTTATTTCTCCCACTGTGAATAATCCCACCACTTCAGGCTCCGTCGTCGCTTGGAATGGCAGCCCCCGCACCACGGCGTTCGTGAGCTCCACTCAACTCACCGCACAAATTACCGCCCAGGACATTCTCGCGGCGGGCTGCAACGGCGTCAGCGTGTTCACTTTCACCGGCGGCGGCAACGAAATTTTCTCGCCAGCGGTAAGCTTCATAGCTTCTTCCACCAAGGCACCCGCGATCTGTTCGCTTTCACCCGCCAGTGTTGTGGCCGGCGCTTCTGCTTTCACGATTACCGTCAGTGGCGCGAGCTTCGCCGCGAACTCCACCGTCAGGTGGAACAACAGCGCGCGCACCACCACCTTCGTAAACGCGAATACCGTTCAGGCTCAAATCAAGGCTACAGACGTCGCCAACGCCGGAGTCGAGCCGGTCATCGTCGTGAATTCCAGCGGCGGCTCCACGCCACCGCTGAACTTTTCGATTTTGCCCACTCCGCCCATTACTCCCACGATCACTTCCATTACGCCGGCCAATGCCACCGCTGGTGGCGCAGGGTTCACGCTCGCCGTGACCGGCACAAATTTCGTCGCGGATTCCGTGGTGGATTGGAATGGCGCGGCGCGCACCACCTCCTTCAAGAGCGCGACGTCGCTGCAGGCGCAAATTCTAAGTACCGACCTCGCCACCCCCGGAACCATCGAGATCACCGTGCTCAACACCTCTTCCAACGGCGCTGCGGCTTTTTCCAATCAACTTCCGTTCACGATCAATGCGGCGGCCGGAGCTGCGGTGAAGTTTCCCCAAGTAGTTTCCGTCAGCATTGCGGGTGGTCCCGCCGACGGGCCCAGCGAAGCCCCGGCGATCAGCTCCGGCGGGCGATACGTCGCGTTCTACTCTCAGGCTAAAAATCTGATCGCTCCGGCGGTCTCTGGAAATATTTTTGTGCGCGACACTTGCGTGGGCGCGGCAAATTGCACGCCGAAGACTTCGGCCGTCGACGTGACGCCCGATGGCAGTGCGCCTAACGGCAAAGCCGGCAGGCAAGTGGCCATCAGCGGCGACGGCCGTTTTGTGGCCTTCATTTCGCGCGCAACGAATTTAGTCCCCGGGAACGCGGTCGTTTCGCTCGGTTACTGGGAACTATACGTCCGCGACCTTTGCGTCGGCGCGAACGCACCTTCCGGTTGCACGCCGCATACGGAAATCATTTCGACAGGCGCAGACGGAGAAGCCGCCAGCGGTCCCAGCACCAGCCCGACGCTCAGCGCGGATGGCCGCTTCATCGCATTCGTCTCGGCGGCTACTAACCTCGTCGCGGAGAAACCCGCCTCGCTGCCGCAAGCCTACGTGCGAGATACCTGCGCAGGCCCCACCGCCACGAAAGCGTGCGTCGCGCGCACCGTCGCTGTTCCGGTGGATGATGAAGACCGCGTCGCAGGCGCCCAAGCCGGACGTCCTGCAATTTCCTCTGACGGTCGCTACGTAGCCATGGAAATGTGGGCCGCCAAATCAACAGCGCAAACTTCCACCAGCACTGCGCAGATCGTTCTAGCGGACACTTGCATGGGGATTGACGCACCGGTCTCGTGCGAACCCTCTGCGGAGCGGATTTCCTACGCGCCGGATGATTCCACTCTCAGCGGGGCGAATATTTCGCCGTCTCTCAGCGGTGATGCGCGCTTCGCGGTGTTCGAATCGCAGCCGGCCGATTCCTCGAGTGGGAATGCCGCGCACGTCAGCAAAGCGTACCTGCGCGATACTTGCCTGGGCGAAACCGCGCCCGACGGCTGCGCGCCGGCCACAACTCTGATTACGAATGACAGCGCCACCACTGCCACCAAAACACTGAATTTCTCGCCCGCCATCAGCGCATCGGGACGATACATTTCCTACGTTTCCGGTGCGGCTTCGGCCGTTCCCGCCGGCCAGGTTTCCACCGAAGGCTCGCTCGTAGTGCGCGACACCTGCTTCGGCGCTGTACTTCCTTGCACTGCGCGCACCTACGCCGTTTCCGAGGCCACGGCAGTCACTTCGGCTTCGCACGCTGCGCTGCTGGTATCCAGCACTAACAAATCCGCGCCACTCGCCGCGGACCGCTACAGCGCCGCCCCGCTCAGCGCCGATGGACGCTTCGCCGCGTTTTACGCGCCAGACACCATCGCCGCCCAGCCCGCCAGTGGCACCGGCGACGTCTATCTGACCGTCACCCCGTTCTAATCTTCATTCCGTGCTGCTGCTCGGATGTAAACAGCTTCACGCACGCAACTGGACTCGCTGCGCAAAATTCCTTATTCTCCTTTGCGGCCCATGCCGCAAGCTCTCAAGCCTGAAGCTCTCCACCCTGGCGATTCAGTGCGCATTCTTTCGCTGTCGAGCCCAGTGAAGGAATCTCGCTTACAGCAAGGCGTCGAAGAACTTGCGCGGCTGGGTTACACGCCGAAGTTCGATCCCGAACGAGCACTGGCGCGCGGTGATTTTTTTGCCGGCACCACCGCCGAACGCGGCGCGGCACTCAAAGAAGCGCTCGCCGAAACCAGCACGCGCGGAATTTTCTGCTCGCGCGGCGGCTACGGCTCGAATTATCTGCTCGATGGTCTCAGCGTGGCGCTCGCGAGTCCCAAGGTTTTAGTCGGCTACAGTGATGTCACCTCGTTGCAGATTTTTCTGTGGCAGAAATTCCGCTGGGTCAGTTTCTACGGTCCGATGGCGGCAGCAGGCCTGGATAAAGGCGCTGGCGCACCGGACGGCTACGACGCGGAAACTCTCGCTCGTGCGTTGACCGAAACGAAGCAAGGCTGGACGATCCCGCTCGCCGGTACAGAAACGATTATGCCCGGTTCGGCCGACGGTGTTCTTCTCGGCGGCTGCCTCACCTTGATTGAAACCGCGCTCGGAACTCCCTGGGAGCTCGACACCCACGGCGCGATTCTGCTGCTCGAAGATCGCGGCATGAAGCCCTGGCAAGTAGACCGCGCGTTCATGCATCTGAAGCAGGCGGGCAAGCTGCGCGGCGTTTCCGGCGTGCTGCTGGGCGATTTTCCAGAGTGTGAAGCGCATCCCGGCAGCGAGTCAGTCCTCGATGTCGCTCGGCGCCTACTGGGCACCATGGGATTTCCCGTTGTATGGGGTGCGCCGATCGGTCACACGCCGCGGCCTATGTTGACGTTGCCGCTGGGCGTCCGCGCGCGTCTAAAGGCCGACGAGAATTCGCGCCTGGAAATTCTAGAACCAGCCTGCCGCGTATAAAGATTCGGCAGCTCGACGAACGTGGCGCATCGCCGTCACGCACAAGGAGAAAGCAAATCGTAACGCGATCAAACAGGGTCACCGAACACATCCATCTGCTCG
>Ga0210401_10006569_pt1 | contig 11781 bp, 8 predicted proteins | sample IncBWH32MmetaG_FD_150866 | JGI IMG/M metagenome (GOLD analysis project Ga0210401, IMG submission 150866) | Forest soil microbial communities from Barre Woods Harvard Forest LTER site, Petersham, Massachusetts, United States - Inc-BW-H-32-M | ecosystem: Environmental > Terrestrial > Soil >... | reverse complement strand
AGCCGGGACTTAGGAAAGCGGCGGCAAGCCGCGCGCACTCCAAATGCGCCGTCCCAACCACGGATCTCCGGAATTGAGGTGACGGCTTTAGGACTTATCCGATTAGTTTAAGATATAATCCCCCAAAGTACTCAACCAGTTAAGAGGAAACATGCGACATCGGCTACTGCACCTCTTGCGGTCCGTAATTTGGGTTTGTGTTCTCGCCGCAACCTCCTATGTGGTTCCCATGCCCGCAGAGGCACTGCAAGTCGTCATGGGCCCACCTGCAGCCGTAGATAAATCAAGTAGTACGGGGCAGTACACCTTGAGCGGGACCGTTGTGGACGCTTTGACAGGCGCACCAGTCCGGCGAGCATTGGTGCGACTGGTTGGACCGCAATCGCAGCTCGTGCTCACAGATGAAGGAGGCAAATTCCGATTCGAGAATCTATCGCGAGGCCAGAACGGAATTGATGTACAGAAGCCGGGGTATACGGATTCCTCTGCCAAATCGGTCACTGTAATTACGATCGGTACGGATACGTCGCCGCTGGTGCTGAGGCTGGAGCCGGAGAGCACCATCACGGTGAAAGTGACGGGTGAGGACGGTGATGGGGTGGAGGGCTTACCCGCGCGCGTGCTGATCTCGCAGGTTCAGGAGGGGCGCCGTTACCTGCGCATGAACGGAGGGGGACAGACGGACGAGAAAGGTGAATTCCGTGCGGGCAACCTGACGCCTGGAAAATACTATGTGTCGGTAGGACCGAGCCTTCGGCCAACAGGACATGCGGGGGACGGTGCTCATGAGAGTGATGTTGGCTATCCGCGTGTGTTCTATCCGAACGCAGCAGAATTAGAAGGAGCGGTGCAGGTGGACGTAAATTCAGGACGGCGCGCGCGAGTGGAGTTCGTCCTAAGCACTGTCCCTCTATACCGAATCTCGGGCGCAGTGGTAGGAGGAACGCTTGATCAGTTTTGCCGTCCGCGGCTCACAGACGGCTCTGGAGTGGATATGGCGATTGGCTTGAGAGTGAATCCGATGACAGGAATGTTTCGGAGCGGTGGGATACCGGGAGGATTCTACACGCTCGTGGCGAACTGCATCATCAGCGGGGAAAATTCTCTTGCGGGCAGGATGCCCCTGCATGTGGACTCGGATCTTGGGAACGTGAACTTGTCAGTGGCACCAACCGCTTCGATACCAGTGATCTTCCGAACGAACCAGAGCGGGGCCGACGCAAATAAAAATCATTTTCTTGCGACGATACTTTTGACGCGGAAGCCATCGACCGTACTCCAGCACGGCAATGCGTGGTCCCAGTGGGAAGGAGAGGGGGCCGAAAGACGCGTAGTAGTTAGAAGGGTGGAGCCAGGACTTTATTCGGTGGACATACGACCGAACTCGGGCTGGTACGTGGAGTCTGCGTTGTATGGGTCCATCGACTTGTTGACGGAGGATTTAACAGTGCCAGAGGGAGGTGCGACGGAAGCGATCGAGATTGCGCTGAAGAACGATGGCGCGAGCGTGAGTGGGACTGTGCGCGGGAGAGGAGCGACGCCTGCGAGCGGGATGGTGCTGCTGGTGTCCGGTCGTGCGCCTCGAATGGTGAAAGAGGCGCAAATCGTGAATGGGGCCTTCACCCTGGGCGACCTTGCGCCGGGTTCCTACCGGGCGCTGGCAATCGATCGAACAGACGACCTTGAGTATAGGAATCCAGAAGTGCTGCGCGATTACCTCACCAAAGCGCAGGACGTAACGGTCAGCTCGAAGCAAGAGAGTCGCGTGGACCTGGAACTCGTGCAGAGAGAGAAGTGAAGCCATGCTTGAAACGCTTGTGTGGATAGGATTGTTGATGGCGGGAAGCGCGGTGCAAAATGCGTCTCGCGCGGGGAGGCCGGTATTGCCGCAGACGCAAGTTGCGTATCAGGAAAAGCAGAGCAACATCGCGACTACAGGAGCATTCCGGATCACAGGCCGCGTAGTGAACTCGATGACAAATGCGCCTGTGGCGGGCGCCTATGTTGTGATTAACGCGGCGTCGGCATCGAACTTCAGCCGAACAGTGCGAGCCGGCACTGACGGTAGCTTTGCGTTCACACAGATTCTAGCGGGCCGCTACGTCCTAATGGCTCGACGGAAGGGTTACATTGAGCAGATGTTTTTGCAGCACGAGCAATTTACAACCGCGATTCTTGTGGGGCCAAGCCTGAATTCCGAAAATTTGGTTTTTCCGTTGGCGCCGGAGGGAGTGATTTCCGGCGAAGTGACGGATGAGGCTGGCGAGCCGGTCCAGTCCGCAAAAATGCTTTTATTTCGTGAGGACGCGGGGAATGGCAGGCACATGAAGCGTTTTAAAGAAGAGCAAAACACGGACGAGGAGGGGCGGTATCGATTCGGGTCTCTGCCAAGCGGCGACTACTATCTGGCCGTGTCGGCAGAGCCATGGTATGCGCAGTACGCGCGATCGCATAGCTCTTGGATCGGAACCTCGGCGGCTGCGCAAGAGCCTGAAATACAAAACTCTGGCCTCGATTTGGTCTATCCGATCACTTACTACCCAAATGCGACCGAGGTGAGTGGCGCAGCCTCTATCCGCGTGGACGCAGGCGGTAGCGCGCGAGCTGACGTGAGGCTCGTGCCCGTACCTGCGCTGCGCCTGCGTCTTGAAGTGGACAAAATCGATCTGCGGGCGAATCGGGAGATCCTAGTCTCGCAAACAATTCTCGGAACTTATCCGGATGAAGAGAGGGTGTCATCTGGACTAACCATGTCTACTGCCGCTTTTCAAGACGGCGAGGATGGGAGCGCTTCCCAGTTGTCTGGGCCTGTAATCATGGAAGTCTATGGTTTACGCCCCGGCCTCTCATCTGTCGAAATAATAACCGGCAAGCCCGGCAAGGCCTTGGGGTCCGATGAAGTCAAAAAGTCGGTGCGGGTGGATCCTGCCGGCGGGCAGACGATTGACGTAGGGGGAATCGCGCCCTCAGGAGTGGTGAGCGGGACCGTAAAGCTAGAAGGAAATGCGTCCGTGCCGCCGGGCGTGCTTGTGTTTCTAAGAGAGGAGAGCAGCGGACGGGCCTTCAGGCAGGACGTAGACTCCGCCGGAAATTTCAGATTTTTTGCCGATGAGCTCGAGCCGGGAGTGTACGAAGTGTCGTCCGCGGCGCCTGGAGGGCTGGAGCTTCGGAGCGTGAGCGCGAGCGGAACAAAGGTGACGGGGCGTAAGATCGAGATTGGTAACGGGAGCGACCTGCGATTGACTTTGACTCTGGCACGCGGCGTCAATGCTGGGGTGAAGGGGATTGTGGAGCGGGGAGGAAAGCCGGCGCCGGGAATGATGGTAGTGCTTGTTCCCGAAGATCTTCGGGATCTTGCGGAGTATCGGCGGGACCAGAGCGACAGCGATGGATCGTTTTCGATGAACCTAGTGTCACCGGGGAAGTACACGGTGGTCGCCCTGAAGGACTGGGACCTGGAGTGGGGGAATCCGGAGGTGATTCAAGGATATCTGGCGGGTGGAACGTCCGTTGAGGTGGGAGGCGGCGAAGAACGCGAAATCAAGGTGACGGCGAAGTAGGCTCGGTACGCCGAATGGGGATCGAGGTGACGAGTTCACGGACGTTCGAGTGGATGAGCGTTGGCCCTACGCGGGCGTGCCGTGCCGGCGATGGCCGAAGAATGCAACGCCGAGGAGGCCCAACGGAAGCAGCAGCATGGCGGACGGCTCCGGAACGGTTGAGGTAGCGATTCCCGGTCCGCTCCAAGTGCCTCCCGTTTCGACCGAGTCCTGCCACAGAATTCTCTCAATATTTCCCGACGAATCCACGCATTCGCCCGCTGAGAAGTCGTCCGCCTCATTGGTGAAGCCCATAACGACTTCCTCCATCTGGCCGGCAGAGCAGGCGATAGAGGGAAAAGGGTCCGAGGTGAAGCTAAACGAGAACATTCCGAAGTTTGGGGTCCAAGAGGTCTCAGAGGATCCGATATCCGACGAGATACTGATGTCGAACAATATGGCCAACCCATCCGTCACGACAATTGAGTTGTATTCCACCGTGCCCTGCGAAGCGAGGACCGGGAGGTTCAGCGTGGCGGCGATTCCACATCGCGGCGGACAAGTACTTCCCGGTGAGAATGAGTCGAAGGGAAGTCCGGTATAGGTGTAGGTGAAGCCGTCGGCGCGCACGGATGGCGCAGCGGCCATCACGAGCAAAGCGCAAGCCGCGACCGCTACCAGTAATATGCGGGTTGGCGCACAGATACCGGGCGACGAAACAAAACCACAGGAAGCGGGAGTCATGGCAGCCTCGCTTTTGTATGGCCATCACAGAAAGAATATTTTTCCGGCAACAGCAGTATTCATGGAGGGACAAGGCTCCGGGCCCACGATCTCAGCACGTCACTTCCGAATTCTGCCGTCACCCGTTAATGCGAAAAAGCGGGGCGAATTGGCTCAAACATTTCTTCAAGGTGTGCTGGAGGCCAGACAGGCAACGGCGAAAATGAGCATTAGTCTCGGTTGGCTTTGATGAATGTGACTACGAGGCGCGTGAATTCTTCCGGTTTCTCGAGGTACATAAGGTGGCCGGAGTCTTCGACGACTATGCGGCGCGAATTGGGGATGCCGGCTTCGATTACGCCTGCGTGGGAGTGAACGTCGGGGATATCGATGTCACCCACGAGAATTAGAGTGGGAACATGGATTTCGCCTAGACGCGGAAGCGAATCGGGGATGGGGCGCGGGAAGTCGGGATGATTTAAATCCTGCGGGGCGGTCGATAGGATTTCGTGTAGTTTCTTTTTCGCTTCGGGGTGATCGGCGGCGAGCAGGAATTTGTCATTGGCCCAATTGGAGACCATGGCCGCGACGTCATTCTTTTCCAACGGCGCATTATTGGCATTGCCGCGATTCAGAAAATGGTCGGAAAAGCCGTAGCCGCTGACGACCGCGCCGACTAGCACCATTCCTTCAACGAGTTTTGGATGCGCGAGCGTGAAATCGATTGTGAGTTCGCCGCCGTGAGAGCTTCCGACCAGGAATGCGCGATTGATTTTCAGGTGGCGGAGTAGCGTGAAGAGGTCGTCCGTTTCGTAATACCAGGTGGTGGCGGCGGGCGAGCGACCATAGCCGCGACGGTCATAGCGCACCGTGTGGAATTCTTTGCAGAATGCGGGCCAGACGGCGTCCCAAACGGCGGAGTCAGCGATTCCGTCGTGAATTAGGACGACTGCGTCGGGACCGCTGCCACATTCGTCGTAGTAGATCTTGCCCTTCTCGACCTCGACGAAATGACCCGGAGCGGATTCATCAGTGGCGGCGAGTATGCCTACGGGAGACGCGAGGATGACGAGCGCGAGACTGAGCTTGAATAGCCAGCGGAGCGGGCATCGCCTCATGCGACCTCCAAAGCGAAAAGAAGTTGTAAGACTCTCGCATTAGACTGCTTCATAGCGCAACTGTAAGCGGTGTCATGGCGGGCCGACGGCGTTGACTTGTCAAAGATGCGAATGACCTAAACGAGCGGCAGCTTCTTCATCCACTCGCTGGCCGATTGAGCCAATTCCTTTAGAACATCTTTATCGGTTTTGCCTGAACTCTTCAGCACGTGGAAGGAGTGATCGGCTCCTTCGATTACTTGCAGCGTCGCACGGGTTCCGAGCTTGGCTAGGATGGGCCGCAAGAGCTTGAGATCGGCCAGGGCGTCACGCGTGCCTTGTAAAAAAAGCATCGGCAATTTCGCTTCGCGCAGGTGCCCTGCACGTTTTGTTCCTGGTTGATTCGGCGGGTGGAGCGGAAATCCGAAAAAGACCAAGCCTCGAACGTTATCCAGACGCCCTTCGGAAGCTGCGAGCGAAGTCATTCGTCCTCCAAGGGACTTTCCTCCCGCAAATAACATCAGATCAGGAGCCGCTTTAGACGCAGCCTGGACCGCCGCCTGAACTGTCGCCGTGAGGACTGGCGGACGGTCGGGAACTCGCCGTCGTTGCTCCATATAGGGGAACTGGAAGCGAAATGACGCGACTCCGGCGGTCGCCAGCTCGTTGGCGAGGGCGGTCATGAAGGGATGATTCATACCGGCGCCCGCGCCGTGTGCTAGGACCAATAGGCATTGGGCATCTTGCGGGTGCAAGAGAATTGCGGAAACCTCGCCGGCATCTTGGAGTGCAAAACGGATGTTCTCAGTGCTCGACATTTTTACGCGCGAATTTTGCGACCCGACTCGTTTACCTCACCCGGAACCGAATGAACTTATGACTGCGCGGCCCAAAGCAAGAGAATTGTGGCACGTTCTTGAACTTAACTGCCAGCGACCGATAGCGCTAGAGGTGCAAACGCTTTGTGAGCAGGCGATCCGGTTGACACTCGCTGCCGCGCCTAGCAGAATATTTGAGGCGTGGCGGGTGGCAGTTTGGGTGTTTCCTGCTTGGGGCAAGCCTCTGATTTATCGACGATTACACCGGGAAGCGCGTGCGCCAAATCTTAAGCGAGGAAATATGAGAATCAGTTGGATGCGAATTTTCGCGTTGGGCATTTTGATTGTGGCGAGTTGTGTGGGCGCGCGAGCGCAGACGACGCGCCGGACGGCGAGCGAAGGAGCGGGAACGGCTGCGACGACTCGGGCGCTCCTGCCCGACTGCGCCGTTCCTGGAGGAACTGCCTCAGCGCCGGGGGCGGCAGGGGACGATTCGAAGAAGAGCGGCGGATTCGATGTCGCGAATTTGGATCGATCCGTTTCGCCGTGCGCGGATTTCTATCAGTTCGCCAATGGCGGGTGGATGAAAAACAATCCGATACCGGCGGCTTACCCGAGGTGGGGTTCGTTCACGATCTTGCAAGAACACAACCAGGATGTGCTGCACATGATCCTTGAAGATGCGGCGAAGGACAAATCCGCGCAGCCAGGATCGAATTGGCAGAAGATTGGCGATTTTTACGCGAGTTGCATGGACGAGAGCGCGATCGAAATGGCGGGATTGAAGCCGCTCGAACCCGAATTCGAGAGAATCGCGCAGATCAAGGATGCTGCGAGTTTGCAGGTGGAAGTGGCGCGCCTGCAGAATGACGGCGTGGACGCGATTTTTAATTTCGGTTCGCAGACTGATTTTAAGGACAGCAACAACATGCTCGCCGCCGTCGGGCAGGGTGGTCTAGGATTGCCAGACCGCGACTACTACACTCGCGAAGATGAGAAATCCACGAAGCTGCGCGGCGAGTATGTGCAGCATGTGACGAATATGTTCAAGTTGCTTGGTGACGACGACTCGACCGCTGCGGCCGAAGCGAAGACGGTGATGGATATCGAGACCAGACTAGCGAAAGTATCGATGCCGCCCGTCGACTTGCGCGATCCTGATAAGGTCTACCACAAAATGCCGGTTTCGCAGTTTCAAGCGCTCGCGCCAAACGTGGATTGGGAAGGGTATTTCAAGGAGATTGGTGCGCCGCCCGTAACTCAGATTAATGTTTTCCAACCGGATTTCATGAAAGAGGTGAGTGCTGCGTGGACCTCCGTGCCGCTGGCGGACTGGAAGGTCTACCTGCGATGGCAGTTTGTGCATGCCGAGGCCACGGCTCTTCCGAAGAAGTTCGTGGATGAGAACTTCGACTTCTATTCAAGGAAATTGACCGGTACGACAGAAATCCTGCCGCGCTGGCGCCGATGCGTGCGAGCAACCGACCAAAAGCTCGGCGAAGATTTAGGACAGTTCTATGTGCAGAAGGCGTTTCCGCCAGAAGCGAAAGCCAAAGCGCTGGAGATGGTTCACCACCTGATTGATGCGCTGCGTGCCGATCTTTCGACGCTCGACTGGATGAGCCCGGCAACACGCGAGCAGGCCACGGCAAAGCTGAGCGCGATCAAGTTGAAAATCGGGTATCCGGATAAATGGCGCGATTATTCCGGTTTCAAAGTGGATCGCGGGCCGTACGTTGAGAATTTTATCCGGGGTAACGAATTCGAGGCAGCATACGAAGTGGGGAAAATCGGCAAGCCGGTGGACCGGGGCGTTTGGAATATGACCCCGCCGACCGTGAATGCCTATTACAACTCGACGCGCAACGAAATCGTGTTTCCGGCGGGCATTTTGCAGCCACCTTTTTACGATCCTAATCGAGATGATGCGATGAATTATGGTGGGATGGGCTCGGTGATCGGGCATGAGTTGACGCACGGCTTCGACGATCAGGGCAGCAAATTTGACGCGATGGGGAATTTGAAGAACTGGTGGACGCCTGAGGATTTGAAGAATTTTCAGGCACGCGGCGAGTGCATCGTGAAGCAGTTCGACAGCTTCGAAGTCGAGCCCGGGCTGCACGAAAACGGAAAGCTCGTGGAAGGCGAGAGCATTGCTGATTTCGGCGGACTGACGATCGCATATGCTGCGCTGCAAAAGACGCTGGAAGGTAAGCCTGCTCCAGCGCCGATTGACGGTTTTACGCCCGATCAAAGATTTTTCCTGGGCTGGGCGCAGGTGTGGGCTAGCAATATGAGGCCGGAATATGCGCGGATGATTGTGAATACGAATCCGCATCCCTTGGATAGTTACCGGGTGAACGCGCCGGTCTCGAATATGCCGGCATTCAAGAAGGCATTTGATTGCGGTGCGGATTCGAAGATGGTGCGGCCGGCTGCGGAACGGTGCCGGATTTGGTGAATGTGATTCGTTAACTGCTTAATTCAAGTAGTGGCTTGCGCGAACGCTCCGGCCCGGCAAAGCCCACGACGCTGAAAGGCGTCGTCGTGGCTACCCTCGACTAGACCGTTGGAGCAGCTAGCGGCTCTTGAGAAATAACAGGTGGCGGATCGTATGTCGGGGCCGATACGGTGATGGCACGTTGATGCTCCCTGTACCAGATGCATTCGCTGGCGCGCTGCCATAAGCGGCAGGCTTGCCAGAAGATGATGAGGAACTGAGAAAGCAGAAACGGCGCGAGGATGGATTCGGGACGAAGATGCGTCATCCAGATGTGAAGGCCCGCGGCAAAGACAATCCACGCGATCAGGCTAACCCGCAGATATAACCAATAAAGCGAAAAGAAATTGTGCCGCAGCAGGGCGGCAGCGCGACGGAGGGCTCTGTGCATGCGGCGCTCGTCCTCGGCAACGGCGATTGCCTGCGCCATATCAAACCAGACTCGAATGCAGATTAGCAGTAGCAGAAGGACGACGGCGGCGGCTTCGAGGAAATGCACTGCTGGCATCGGCGAGATTGATTGCTTGTCGATGCGGTCGTAGACGTGATGTGCGATTCCGCCGAGGATGAAAACGGGAATGAGAACGATGAGGAGGTAAATCGTCAGGCGGACAAAACGCCAGAAGTGGTGGCCGCAGGCTTCAAAGAACCCGCCGGCGTGCAGCCTCTGTCCGGAATAGTAAGTAGCCAGAATTCCGCCCGTGGCGAAGATCGTGAAGATTGTGAAAAGGGTTGCTCCCAACAAGGAAGCCGATACCGATCCACCAAATGGAAATTCGGGATTCATCGCGAGCGAGGCGGAGGCTCCGAGGTTGAATCCGTGCACAAGTTGATCGGAGGCCAGACTGTGATCCAGAATCGCTGCGATGCGTTCATTGGTTCCGCGTGTTGCGACGTAGGCCAGCGCAAAATTGACGGCATAAACCAGCCAGAGAACGCGTTGGCGGTTCCAGACGAGCGAGGCGCCGGAGAAAAACGTCCTCGGGGTGGCGTCTGCCATTACGAATCCCTCCACTTCCGAATGCTGGTTATGCGAGCCATGCGAGCAGCTGAGCCATCCACTCGCTGACAAATCCCAAGATGTTCGATAGCTTCTTAGTAGCGCGGCTGTCGGCTTTCACGATGTAGCTATTGTTGAACAGATCCCGATCCAGCCAGAGTTGATGGGCCGGGTCGATTTCCGCGGACACGAGCTGAGACTTTCGATCGTAGACATAGCGAACCCAGCGGTCGCGGCCGTCCCAGTGCTCGGTCACTGACTGCTTGTCATCGAAAGTAACCTTCACGTCGATCGGAAATATAAAATCGTCTTTGCGCTGCACGGTTACATAGGTGCGATAAAGCGGGTCGCTGTTGGTTGCAGCCACGTTTTCCGGTTCGTACCAATTTACAGGGTCGGAACGTGCATCGAGAATTTTGTAGTCCAGCATTTGAGTGCCTGTGATGGCTTGATCGAAATACCAGCGCAGATCCTTGCCCGAGACTTCCTCGACGGTCTTGATGAAGTCTTCGCCTGTGGGATGGGTGAAGCGATAACGCATGAAATAGGTGTGTAATGCGTGCCGCAAAGTTTCTTCACCGATGATTTTCTCGAGGGTCAGCAACACCGTGGCTGTCTTGCCGTAGGTGATAGCGCCATAGGCGTCGCCATCGTAAAAACGCCAGGCGAATCGAGTGATCGGATCGGTATCGGGCTTCTGCAGATAAGAGAAGCGCTGCGAGTCGTCTTCGCCCATCTGAAGGAACGGGAAATTGAATTCGGAGGTGTACTTGCCGTAGAGCGCGTCCATGCCTTTTGTTTCGATGTAGCTGTTGATGCCTTCGTCGAGCCAGGCCTCTTCGAATTCGTTCGTAGCCACCATTCCATACCAGTACTGATGGCCGAATTCGTGCTGCGTGACGAGCTCGGGAAGCAAAGCGCCTTTGGGCATGAGCCAGTAGGTGTCTGCTGTGATCAGGGTTGGGTATTCCATGCCGCCCGCTTGGTAGCCGCCATGTGGTGGATCGATTACGGTGAGCCGATCGTAGGGATACGGCCCGATCCATTGATCGTAGAGGGCGAGTGTGCCTTTCAATACTTGAATGTAGCGAGGAGCAGACGCCAGATTCCCCGGCGACATCAAGACATGAAGCTTCACAGTGCCAGCGCTGCCGGTCCAGGAATCCTCGACCTCGGTGAAACTCGGACTCGCGCCCCAGGAAAAATCGTGCACATCTTCGGAGTGGAAGGTAAGAGTCTTCGTGCCGTCAGAATTGTTCACGGAAGCGACGAGATCGCCTCCTGCGCCTACGATTTCATTTTGAGGAAGCGTCACGTTCACATCGAAAGTCCCGAAATCCGCAAAGAATTCCGTGGTGTTGTGAAACTGATGGCAATTCCAAGCACCTTTCCACCACACGCCAACTTTCGGAAACCACTGGCCGACCATGTAAAAATCGCGTAGGTATCCGGTTCGCGCGACGACTTCGGGCAACTTGTCGTTGAAGGCGATCTTGAATTCCACTTCGGCGCCCGCCGGCACGGCTCTGGGAAGTTCGATTTGCATCACCGTGCGATCGGCAGCGTTGTGGTCGTCAGGCTGGATGAAGCGCATTTCGTTTGTCAGGTCGCCCACACCGGTAACTTCGAGATGCGAGATAGTGATCGCGCCGAAATGCTTCGGCTTCCAGTCGATGTCGGGGTTGTCGCGGTGCTCTTCAGTCATAAAAGTGGATTGGGGCTCGAAGGCGTTGAGGTACAGGTGAAACGGAAATGTTTTCTGTGGCTGACCAGTGAGATTTTTGTACCGCAGGGTTTCTGTTGCGGTGATCGTATGCTTGGCGGTGTCGAGGCGCGCGTCGATTTGATAGGCGACGACGCGCGTGGATAAGGTTTGTTCCTTTGCCGCGCCGGGTGCGGTGATAGGCGCCGGCGGCGCAGGATGGCGGGTGGCGGTGGCTTGCCCTGATCCCGCCGGTTCAGCGACGCAGGTAAGAGCCAGCGCTAGAACGATTCCAATGCGCATCTGCCTCCGATTCGGTAGCAGCCGCTCCATTGCCACCTAAAGCCTGCGGAAAGAATATGATACGCGACGCTACGTGGCAAGCTGGCTCAGAAAAATCTT
>Ga0210401_10006566_pt1 | contig 11785 bp, 14 predicted proteins | sample IncBWH32MmetaG_FD_150866 | JGI IMG/M metagenome (GOLD analysis project Ga0210401, IMG submission 150866) | Forest soil microbial communities from Barre Woods Harvard Forest LTER site, Petersham, Massachusetts, United States - Inc-BW-H-32-M | ecosystem: Environmental > Terrestrial > Soil >... | reverse complement strand
GCGGAGAAGCTGGGTTCGTTTCTGGCCCAGGTCAGCGAGGGAGCACTGGAAGAAATCTCGTTGCGCTATAGCGGGCATATTGCGGAGTGGAAAACGGAGCTGATCCGCAACGCCGCGATCAAGGGCATTCTGAACGAGGCGCTGGAGGAAAAAGCCAACCTGGTGAATGCGGCTGCGATCGCAGCTTCGCGGGGGTTGCGAGTGCATGAGGCGCGCAAGGCCAAAGGCTCGACGGGCGGGGCGGGCAGCGTGCTGTCCATTGTTATGAAGACCGAGACCGAGGAGCACATGGTAAAAGGCGCGGTATTGCACGGCCAGACGCCCCGGTTGCTGCACGTAGATGGGATCGAAGTGGAAGCTCCGCTGGAGCGGAACCTGATTTTCCTCAGCAACCGCGATGTGCCCGGCGTGATTGGTAAAGTGGGCACGATTCTTGGCGACCACAAAATCAATATTGCGGATTTCTCCCTGGGACGGCGGGTGAGTAACGAGCCGGCTGGGACGCGCCAGGCCATTGCAGTGGTGCACGTGGATGGAGCTGTGCCGGATCGTGTGCTGGCAGCTCTCAGAAAGGTTCCAGCCATCGCGCGAGCCAAGGCGATCCGGCTGATATAGCGTGACGTGTCTTGGTTGACTGGCAAAACAAAACCTAATCGGAGTGATGTGGCACAATTCTGCATCAAACATGAAAAGAGGAGAACGGATGCTCAAGCGAGCAGGGATTGCGCTGGCAGCGATACTTTTTCTGACTTCAATTGCACTCGGTCAAGACGGGCGTTTCGACGCCAGCATTAACGGCGGCGAGGTATTTACCAACACTACGAGCGGGAATGCGGTGACACAAAGCGCTACGGCGGGCCCGGTCATCTTTGGCACGTTTCGGTACAAGCTCAAAGCCAAACACTCGTTGGTATTCAATTTTGGCCGAGCAAGAAATTCGCAGACTTACCTGGCTGGCGACAACTTCCACGTTGTGAACTCGATCTCGGAGGTCAGCGGAGGGTATGTGTTCAGTCCGTACCCCAAGGCCAAGTTCGCGCCTTTCTTTTTGGCGGGCGGTGGAGCGTTGATATTTAGTCCCAGCAGCACCTGGGTATTTTTCCCCAACCTGCCGAACAATGTACCAGACCGGGTCCAGGTGAACTTGGGAGCGTCGAGTCAAACCGAACTGGCGTTTATCTACGGGCTGGGAGTGGATTATCGGCTGCCGATGTTTCCAAGATTCGCATTTCGCATGCAATACCGTGGTTTTCTGTACAAAGCGCCCGACTTCAAAGTGGATGCGAATGGGGGCAGCATGGTGAACTTCTTTACCGGCGGCAGGGAACACATGGCCGAGCCATCGGTTGGGATCGTGTTCAGGTTCTAGAAAAATCCGTGGCCGTTCCTCAAGAGTTCAACGCGGCTTTGCGGAGTTTGCGGCTCTCGGCGAGCAGAGCCATCGAGTGCATCAGGTTTTGCAGGGTCACGATGCCCACTAGCCGCTGATCTTCCACCACCGGGATGATGCTCAGATTGCGGGCAGTGAGTTTGCGGAAGGCCGACGCCAGCGATTCGTTTTTCTGAGCTACCTCGAAGATGCGGTTCATGACGGCCTGTACGTAGCCGTTGCCTTCGGCGCGCAGCGCCTGGAGGATTCTCTGCTTGGAGATCACCCCCACCATGTCGCTGCCGCGGATCACGGGAAAATCATCCTGCAAGGAGTGCACGGCCTTGTCTAGCGCGTCTTCCAAAGTATCGGCTGGAGAGAGGGTGGCGAAGTCGGTCAGCATGATGTCTTCGAGGTGCACGGTTTCCAGCACTGACTGAAATACTGCGGAGCGTTCTTCCAGTTGCGCGGCGATGAACAGGAAGAAGCCGATCATGGTGAGCCAGATGTTCCACAACATGCCGGCCAGCATAAACAGAGTGGCGAAGGCCTGGCCAATAGCGATGGCGCGACGGGTGGCGCGGACGGGGTCCATGCGGCGGCTGAAAAGGGCGCGTAGAATCTTTCCGCCATCCATTGGATAGGCGGGCAACAGATTGAACAGGCCCAGCCACAGATTCGACCAAACCAGCGCCCGCGGCAGATTGCCGGATTGAAGGTCCCACGGTTTCGTCCAAAGGTGGATCTCCGGGGCAACAGCCAGAAGAATGCTGGCAGCGGCAAACGCAATTGCGAGATTCACCACCGGTCCGGCGATGGCGATACGAATGTCGCGCTTCCAGGTCAGGACGCCGGGTTCGACCGGCTGCTGAGTTTCATCGAGCAGCGTGATCCCGCCGATGGGGAGCAGGATGATGGCCTTCGCAGGAACACCGGCATGGGTTGCAACCAGCGCGTGTCCCAGTTCGTGTAACAAGACCGAGGCGAAGACAATTCCCACGAGGGCCAGGCCACGGCCTGCGCTGGCCGGGCCATGCGCCGCTGATTCGGTCAGCCACACGAAAAAGAGCAAGAAGAAGAAGGTAAGATGGATGCGGAGTTCGACCCCGAAAACCCGACCTGCCGGGATGGACCAATTTCTCATTCGTGAACGCCTGCCCTTCTATTCTATATAGTTTTAGACTCCGGACGAGCGGCAGGATGTGCTTTCGTCAGTCGGAAGTACCCAGGCGCAGCCAAGACATGAGAGTGATCGCAGGACAATTTCGCAGCCGAAGGCTACAGTCACTGCCTGGGATGGAGTTGCGTCCCACCAGCGACCGGCTGCGGGAGACGCTCTTTGACATCCTTACGGCGGGCAATCCTGCGGCGCTGGAGGGAACGGTTTGGATTGATCTTTACGCCGGAACGGGAGCGGTGGGGATCGAGGCGCTGAGCCGCGGCGCGGCCATGGTTTACTTTGTGGAATCTGCGCCAGATGCCGCTGAGTTGATTCGGAAAAACCTGAACACAATGGGGGTAAAGGCTGGATCCCAAGTTCTTAGGCAAGACGCGGTCCGGGCCCTACAGGCGTGGGAGAAGAGCGGGATTCGGGCCAACTTTGTTTTCCTTGATCCGCCGTATGTCATGGAAGCGGCGTACTCGCACGCACTTACAATTCTTTCGAATTCGGCCTTTCTCCTGCCCGAGACTATCGTGATCGTGGAGCATCAAAAGAAATTCGATCCCGGTGAGCAGGTTGCATCCTTACAGCGGTATCGACTGCTCAAGCAGGGAGACGCGGCGTTGAGTTTCTATCGCAGGGGATAGAAAATCCCTCGATATTCGCTACTACATCACGATGTCATTGACCCGGCGGACGATGGGGTGCTGCATCTCCTGCAAGTCATTCTTCACCCGGTTGAGGCCGTAGACGCATTGCTCGAAATGGCTAGAGAGGCTGGCGAAGAGCGGCGCGACCTTGGTGTATTCGAAGCAATCGAATTTGGAGACAATGTAATAGCTCTCCTTGCCGGCCTTCATCCAATCCACGAAATTCTCCAGCCGGTTGTGGCGCAGGCGGAACTGGTTGATGCTTTCTGGAAACATGCCGGTGAAGAACAGCGTGTAGTCGCCGACGTGTTTGCGCACCTGGCGTTCGCGGTCGAATGACGGCGCGGGGCCGAACACGGGATCGGTTTCGAGCAGCATCTCTCCGACGTCAGTCAATGGCCGTCCCGCGGTGGCGCTGCGAACCTTGAAGAGCTGCTCGACCTCGCAAAACTCGGCTAGTAAGTGGGCGACGTAGTTGACGATCTGAGGATCGCGAATGCCGATTTCTTCGGCGTAGTGGCGTCCAACCAGTTCGAGGAACAACTTCTGCAACGGATGCGATTCTGGAATCATGCGGGGCTCACCTCCGTAAAACCCGCTGGCGGCGCGTAAAGCGCCGCTTGTTGAATGATTACTTATCTCACCTGCAGCGCAAAGGCAAGTGACTTCTGTGTTTCGGCACCCCACGTTCGTGCTATGTGATTAGAAGGTGTAATTGTGCGCAAAGGTTTTACCGAGTTTCTGTTGGCAGTCGGCGTGATCGGCTGCTAATTTGTGCGCGACTGTCCAGTACAATATCGGCCACGGAGGGACATGCACCGTGGAACGGAAGAACGTATCGAGTGGCACGACTTGGGAACCGGTGGTTGGATATTCGCGCGCGGTCAGGATCGGCAACAACGTTTATGTGGCGGGGACGACCGCGACCGGTCTCGATGGCAAGATTGTGGGGGTGGGAGATAGCTACGCGCAGGCGATCCAGACGCTGAAAAATATTGAAACCGCACTGAAGAAGGCCGGGGCCAGCCTGAAAGATGTAGTGCGCACGCGGATGTTCGTCACCAACATTGCGGACTGGGAAAAGATCGGCAAGGCGCATGGCGAGTTTTTTCGCGATATCCGGCCGGTGACTTCGATGGTGGAAGTGAGCAAGTTGATTTCTCCGGAGATGCTGGTGGAGATTGAAGCCGACGCGGTGATTGGAAATTAGCCGGCGGCTTCGAATCAAGGAGGGCTTTATGAAATTTTGCCAACGGGCGTTGCTCCTCGCGGTCACAGCCGTGATGCCGCTTCTGGCACAACAGGAACCCGGCACGCGGGTGCTGCATTCGTTCACGGTGATCCGCGCGGGAACGCTGATTGACGGGAAGTCAGACGCGGCGCGCAGAGATCAGGTGATTGTGATCCGCGGCGAGCGGATTGAGAGCATCTCGGACAGTGCTGCAGCCAAAATTCCCGCCAATGCCGAGGTCATCGACCTTTCTCACGCCACGGTCTTGCCTGGGCTGATTGACTCGCACACCCACATTTTTCTGCAAGGAGAAGATCCGGCGCAGGGAGGATATGACGCCAACATTTTGAAATATCCTCTGGCTTACCGCGCGGCACGGGCCACGGTCGCAGCGCGGCGCGCGTTGGAACAAGGCTTTACGACTCTGCGCGACGTGGAAACCGAGGGTGCGGGCTACGGCGATGTGGGCATCAAGATGGCGATCGAAGAAGGATACGTTCCAGGGCCCAGGCTGTTTGTAGCGACGCGTGCGATTTCGACCACCGGTGGATACATGTTGGAAGATTACGCCCCGGAATTAGTCATGCCGAAAGGGGCACAGATCGTGGATGGGCCGGTTGAAGCCCGCAAGGCGGCGCGGGAACAACTGGACCATGGAGCGGATTGGATCAAGGTTTATATGACGCACCGGTCGTGGTTGGGAAAGAATGGCGAACTGGTTTCGCAGCCGACATTGACCGTTGAAGAACTCAAGGCGATTGTCGACGAGACCCACGGCTGGGGCAAGAAAGTTGCGTGCCATGCGTACGGTGGCATCGGGCTGCACCGGGGACTGGACGGCGGCTGCGATTCGATTGAGCACGGGCTTGACCTGGATGATGCTGCCGTCGCGCAAATGCTAAAGCAGGGGACCTGGTATTGCCCGACCATCGGTGTGTACTACACCGATTGGGGGCCGGCGGACACGCCCGCGGGACAGCGGGACCGCAAGCGGGCAGCGGTGCATGAAGTGTCGTTTCCCAAAGCGCTGCGCGCCGGAGTGAAGATTGTATTCGGGACGGACATGGGCGGCATTCCATGGAGCGAGCCCATTGCCGCCGAGTTTTCTCAGATGGTTCGGCTTGGGATGCCGCCGATGGATGCCATCAAGAGTGCGACCTCGCGTCCGGCGGAGATGCTGGAGATGCAAGGGCAGATTGGGGCGATCACGCCGGGAGCGCTGGCCGACATGGTTGCGGTCGATGGCGATCCGGTGCGCGACATCAAGATCCTTGAAAATGTGCAGTTCGTGATGAAGGGCGGAAAGGTGTTTAAGAGCGGGGGGAAGGTCATCCAGTGAGGGCTGACCCCCGAACAGTGGCCAGGACAATCGCGCTGGTGCGAATGGCCACAGCCGTTTTCTTCATACTCTTTGGCGAGTACAAGCTGTTCGGACCCGGTTTCTCCCACGGTGGATTTCAGGAATATCTGCGCAGCTACATTGAGGGTTCGGCCGTCGGCTTCTATCGGCCAATTCTGGCCCAAGTTGTGTTGCCTCACGCGGCATTTCTTGGATACGTGGTGGGAGCCGTCGAGATGTTTATCGGCCTGTCGCTATTACTGGGGATATGGGTGCGGGCGGCGTCGGTGCTGGGAGTGCTGCACATGTTGAGCCTGACGCTGGCGACGTGGTGGGAAGTCGGCCACAGTGTTCCGGTGTGGCGATACTTCGGAGCGGAGCTAGATCATCTGCCGATGCTGTTCTTGTTTGTGATCTTCTACGCCGCCGATGCGGGGAAGGTATGGGGGCTGGATGGATGGGTCAGAACCTTGGATCGCAGGTGAGCGCTGAAGAGGGTGCGCCGCAGATTTTCGTGCGTGAATCAAAAGAAAAGTAAAAGGCCAGCGCGAGGCTGGCCTTTGCACCCAAAACCTGGCGACTACTTCTTGGCCGGGGGAGCGATTGCGTCTTTGGTCGCTTTCGCCACGCGGAACTTCACAACGGTCTTGGCCTTGATCTGAATGGGTTCGCCGGTCTGCGGATTGCGGCCCATGCGGGCTTTGCGGTGGGCCTTTACCAGGCGGCCCAATCCGGGCACGACGAACACGCCGTTCTTCTTGGTCTCTTTTACTGCGGTGTCCACCAGGTGCTCAATGAATGCGGCTGCGGTCTTGTTGTTGGTCTCGAGTTTCTCCGCCAGATGGCGGACGAGTTGTGTCTTGGTCATGCCTGAAGCCATGCTTCCTCCTGTAAAACGTTTAGATTTCCTGCGGTAATTGGCATCTTATATCAGCCTTCCTGTGGAAAAACAGCGTTTTCGCCGCATTTTATGCGGTTTTTTCCAAAGAGGAACCTCAAAAGCCCACAAAAATCACCCTTTTTGCCGTTGCGAATTCCGAAACCCCCGTTTTCAGCGAGGGCGGAGCTTCCTCAGGAATGCCTGAGAGGGGCGCGGCTGCGTGGGATAATGAAACGCACGGGGACCCAATTGTGAGTTGTGCGATCTGCGAAAAACGTAAAGAGAAGCGCTTCTGCCCAGCGGTGCATGGCCGCATCTGCGCGCAGTGCTGCGGTGAGCAGCGCGAGGTCACGCTCGATTGCCCGGGCGACTGCGTGTATCTGCAGCAGGCGCGGGAGCACGAGAAGCCGCGCGCATTACCGGATTTGGACCAGGCAGCGCTGTTTCCGCAGATCGAGATCGGTGACCAGTTTCTCTACGAACATGAGCATTTGATTGTGGGATTGACTTTTGCGCTGGCCAAAGCTGCGCGGGCGGACCGGAGTATCAATGACGCGGATCTGATCGCTGGGCTGACGGCGATCACCAGGACGCACGAGACACTGGCGAATTCAGGAATAATTTATGAGACGCCGACTGCCAGCCTGAGCCAGCAGGCCATTGCGGGAGAAGTGCGGAAGATGCTGAAGGAATATCACGAGGCCGAGCAGAAACATCTGGGATATTCGCGTCTGCGGGATTCCGACGTGCTGAGAGCTCTGGCGTTTCTGGTACGCATGGGCTATGCGCGAACGTCCGGAAGGCCGAAGGCGCGAGCGTTTGTGGATTTCGTGGTGGCGCAATTTCCGGAGCAGCCGGCGATTGCCGCGCCGGAAGAAGTTGGAAGCCGGCTTATTGTGCCGTGATTTTCGCCGCAGATTTCCGCGGGATGAACGCGGATAAATCAAACGAACTTTCTTACGACTTGCCCTGGCGGCAAGGCATCCCTGAGTTCACGAATGGTCCGGTTCAACTGCGGATGGCGAACGCCGGGAGCGATCTCCGCCAGCGGTACCAGCACAAAGCGTCGTTCTTGCAGGGCAGAATGAGGTATGGTCAGGCCTTTGCTTCCGACGGCCGAATTTCCGAACAGCAGAATGTCGATGTCGATGCTGCGCGGGCCCTTTTTCCGGACCCGTATTCTTCCCATCTGTTTTTCGATCTCGAGAATTGCGGCCATGAGTTGTTGTGGGGTCTTTTCGGTATCGAGTTCGATTGCGCAATTCAAGAACCAGGGCTGCGCGGTGAATTCGACCGGTTCGGTTTCGTAGAGCGACGAAACTTGCAGGACTTCTCCGAGGCTGCGAAGGCGGTCGATAGCTGCGTTCAAATTGGCGGCGCGGTCACCGAGGTTCGAGCCAAGCGAGAGATAGACGATGTTATGCAGAGCTGTCCTGGCTTTCAGGCCCCAGGGTATCGAGTTTTGAACTTGCGGTGGAGCGGCCGCCGACGGAAGCTTTTATTCTATGCTCTCCATTCATGGCAAGATTGACCGCGCCCAGCGACTGCTGCGCATGCTGGAAGAAGATGCGCCGCTGCTGGCGGTGCGGGTTGCGCCTTTGACCGAGGAACGCCAGCGATCAGCGAAAGACTATGCCGCGGACTTGCGGGCGCGGACGCGGGCGGAGCTGGACAAGTTGATCGAGCAGGTTGCCTTGTGGGATTCGAACGACCGGACTCCGCAAGCCGCGGATTGACGCGCGTCATCCTCTTTCGCCGCTCCGCGGCTTGGTCGCCTTCCTGCATTACCCAGGGCTTGCGCCCTGGGCTCCATTCTTGCGCCGCTTTGCGGCTATCTGACAATGTTCAGGCGATTTGGCCGGCGGCGGCGCGTAAGGGTACGGGGACTGGTCTGATGTCTTCTTCCAGAGTGGTTTCTTCCCACAGAGAGTGATCACGCAAAAGACGGGAGACCAGCGCGGTATGCATGGCGTGGCCAGCCCGGTCGGCGACGACGTTGCCCAGAATTTGCTTGCCCAGCAGCGCCAGATCTCCGATGAGGTCGAGGACCTTGTGGCGGACGAATTCGTCGGCGAAGCGCAGCGGCGGATTCTCCATTCCGGACCGGGTAAGAACGATGCAGTTGTCGCGCGACGCGCCCCGAATCAGGCCCATGTCGCGCATGGCCTGTTCGTCTTCCCGTGAGCCAAAGGTGCGAGCAGGCGCGATCTCGCGAAGATAGTTGCCGTCTTGCAGGTCAACCCGGAAACTTTCCTTCCCGATCAACGGGTGGGGGAAGTTGATGGTGTAGGAGACGGAATAGGTATCTGCGGGATAGACGGCGATAAACTTGTTTCCCTCGCGCAGTTCCAGCTCACGACGAATCCGCAAAAGAGTCCGGGCACGGCGTTGGGTACGAATGCCGGCTTGTCTTATGAGTTCCACAAAAGGCTTGGCGCTGCCATCGAGGATGGGGAGTTCCAGATTGTCGAGTTCGACGATGGCGTTGTCGATGCCAGTACCGGTGAAGGCGGAAAGTAGATGCTCGGTGGTGGAAATCAACACGCCCTTTTTCATCAAGCTGGTGGCGTAGCTGACTCGGGCCACGTTGCGGCCAATGGCCTCGACTTCAAAGCCATCCAGGTCGGTGCGGCGGAAAACGATGCCGGAGCCGGCCGGGGCCGGCAGGAGGCGCAAACGCACCGGGGCGCCGCTATGCAAACCAACACCGGCGCACTCCACGGCTGCACGAATTGTCTGCTCGTGTATCAGAGTTAGGTCGCTATCTGTGGCGGTTTGAATAGATTACCGCGAACTGGCGAAATGTTGTCTGTGGCAAATTAGCCACAGTCCGTGGGAATTTGCCAACCCATGCGACGTCTGCATTCCTAACCTGCACTGGTGCAAGGGCTTGGCCAGTGAATAGGTAGCAGTTACTTCCTGGGGACTGGCTTGTTGGGATCGTAGGTCACGCTGACGTTGAACAAAGAATCATTCAGGCCGGTATTGTAGCGGATGGAGTTCAGGAAGCGCTGGCTGGCCATGTCGCCGTTATAAAAACGGGTGACGCTGTAGGGAGTCATGACGCCTTCGACCGGCTTGTAGTTGTCGTAGACCTCTTCTTCGATGTTGCGTTCTTTGTCGGTGGGATCACGCCAGGAAAAACTCTTCTTCACGGGAAGGTGAGTAGTGGTGTCGAGGTAAAGATCGACGGACTCGTTCTGGGAGTTCACCAGTGTGACCTGCTGGGTGTCTTTCTGAGCGGCCACGGCAGCCCCATCGTAAAACAGGGCCATGCCGGGTTCGTGCAGCCATTTGCGCAGCACCCACTCCAGCGAATACTTGCGGCGGCGCACAAAATCGGTGACCGCTTTGGGATCGTCTGAGCGCACACCTTTGTAGGTGATCTCGAAGCCTTCATCTCCGCGATAGACGTAGGCGATGTCACGCTTTTTGGTCAGTTCGAGGCGCTCCTTGTCGGGAAACCGATAGAGCCGCCAGAAAAGGACGCCAGCGCCGGTGGGTTCCCCGTGATGAAAGCTGTAGGAACGGCCTTCCTGGGTCATATCTTCGATATTGAGGTAGGCGTTGCCGCCGAGGGCCTCGATGGCCTGATCGAGCAGAGCGCGAGCTTTGCCGGCGTTTTGCTGGTCGATGGGGATGGCGGGAGCGGTGGAAGTATCGCTCTGCGCGGCCGCCACGGCGGCGAAAAGAAAAATGGAAAGGAAACGCTTCATTCTTCTTAGTAAGACGCTTTGAGATCTATTGTAGCTGCCTGGGTGTGAGGCCGGGGATGCGGCGGCGAGCGCTTCTTTCGCCGCTCCTCGGCTGCCTTCCCATTCTTTCCGCGTTTTCCGACGGCTTGCGCCGTGGGCTGTACTCTTGCGCCGCTTCGCGGCTTGAACCCGCTCAGCCTGTGCAATGGGCTCATCTGTACCGGCGGCTTCGCCGTTATCCCACTAGCACAGCCCCGCCGTTGACGTTGAAAATCTCTCCGGTGATGAAGCCGGCTTGCGGCGTGCATAGAAATAGAATGGGCGCGGCGATCTCTTCGGGTTTGGCCACGCGGCCAATCGGAATGGTGGCGAAGATTTTGGCGTGTGTTTGCGGGTCACTCAGCGCGGGGGCAGACATGTCAGTTTCCACCCAGCCTGGCGCCACGCAGTTCACGTAAATTCCATCCCGCGCCAGCTCGGTGGAGAGGCCTTTCACCATGCTGATCAGCGCGCCCTTACTGGCGGCGTAGTCGCAGTGGAAAGCTTCGCCACGCTGGCCGGCGGTGGAACTCACCAGCACGATGTGTCCGGATTTCCCCTGCTTCTTCATTTGCGCAACGGAATGCTTGATCAGGGCAAAAACGCTCTCCAGATTGACGGTGAGAGTGCGGCGCCATTGGGCTTCGGACATCTGGTCGACCGGGACGTCGGCGGATTCCCAGATGCCATGATTGGCGACCAGAATGTCTAGGCGACCGAAGGTTTCGATGGTCGCGGCCGCGAGCTTCGAGGCGTTCTCAGGGTGGGAAAGGTCGGCGGCGAAGGCGGCACACTTCGCTTTGCCGAGATCTTTTACCAGTTGCTGGGCGGACTCGTGTGCTTTCTCGAAGCTGAACATCACTTTTGCGCCGGCAGCGACGAACATGCGGACAGCGGCCGCGCCGATACCACGCGAGCCGCCGGTGATGAGTGCGACTTTATTGTTGAGCGACAGGGCAACTGGCATGAGTGGAGGTTTCTGGTTCCCAGTTTCCAGTTTCCGGAGAAGAGTTGCAAGGGGTAAAAAGAGGCGAGCCAAAGACGCGAGTATCGCGGCGCAGAACCGAAACGGCGCCCAGGTTCTTCGCTGAACAAAGAAGGCTCGCTCAGGATTGGCAAACTAACTGCAGGGTCTGCAACTTCGTTACTCGCCGGTAACGACCCGCTGTTCGCCGAAAATGACAAGACGTGGGCCTCGACCGCGGCTAGGCTTGCGTCAGGATAAAAGAGATTGCAGAGCAAGGAGACGGCACATGGCGAAGCAAAATCAACCTGAACGGTGGGAAGCAGCAATCGTTGCCGCCGCCATGGCAGTGGCCGGAACCTTGTTTATGTTTGATAAACTTGGCTCCCTCGTGCGGAGCGGGATGCTCTCCTGGCAGACTGCGCTGCATCCGGCGCCGATGCTCCTGATGGTGGT
>Ga0210401_10006564_pt1 | contig 11786 bp, 12 predicted proteins | sample IncBWH32MmetaG_FD_150866 | JGI IMG/M metagenome (GOLD analysis project Ga0210401, IMG submission 150866) | Forest soil microbial communities from Barre Woods Harvard Forest LTER site, Petersham, Massachusetts, United States - Inc-BW-H-32-M | ecosystem: Environmental > Terrestrial > Soil >... | reverse complement strand
CCGGAAAAAATGATCGCGAAGGGTGTTCAGGCGTTGGCCGATTTGATTCGCGTCGAGTTGCAAAAGCGGCAGCGAGGCGCGCGTCAGGAGGCGGTTTGGCGCGAGGCGCTGATTTGACGCCGCGTCGATTGCAGAGGGTGGTTGGCTGATGTTGCTGAGTCCCGATCCTGCCAACAACTGCTTCGGCTGCGGGGGCGCGAACCCGCGGGGCATGCAGCTTACGTTTGAACGGGATGAAGCCGCGCGGCGGATCCGCGGACGTTTTCAACTCACGTCCGATTACGAAGGCGCTAGCGGATACATTCACGGCGGTATCATCGCCACGCTGCTCGACGAAGTGATGAGCAAAGTGAACCGCTTTCGCAAGGCGCGCGCGGTGACAGCCGAGTTGAACGTCGAATATCTCAGACCCGTACAGGTGGGGCAGGAGTTGGTGATTGAAGGCTGGGAGAGCGACGCGCAGGGCCGCAATCTGTTTCTGCAAAGTGAGATTCGCGACTCCTCGGGAAAAGTTCTCGCGCGCGGCCGGGGACGGTTTGTCGATTTAAACGCGCCGCGCGATCCACACGCGGACTAGCAGGTAAGATGGGACGACGATTTCACGGAGGCGATCGATGGAAGCAACGAATGGAAATGAAAACAATCTCTGGCGCGTGAAGGTCGGCCTGGCCGAAATGCTCAAGGGCGGCGTGATCATGGACGTCACGAACGCCGAGCAGGCCAAGATCGCCGAAGAAGCAGGGGCCTGCTCTGTAATGGCGCTCGAGCGCGTGCCCTCTGACATTCGCAAGGAAGGCGGAGTGGCCCGCATGGCCGCGCCCCGCGTGATTCGCGAAATTATGGACACCGTCACCATCCCGGTCATGGCCAAAGTCCGCATCGGCCACTTTGCCGAAGCGCAGGTACTCGAAGCGCTCGAAGTCGACTATATCGATGAGAGCGAAGTGCTGACGCCGGCCGACGAAGAGCATCACGTCTGGAAGCACGGTTTCAAGGTGCCGTTCGTTTGCGGCGCGCGCAATTTGGGAGAAGCGCTCCGGCGTATCGCCGAAGGCGCGGCCATGATCCGTACCAAGGGCGAAGCCGGCTCGGGCAACATCGTCGAAGCGGTGCGCCACATGCGCACCATCGTCAGTCAGATGCGCAAACTTACGACACTCGGTGAAGAGGAACTCGTTCACGAATCAAAAGAGCTCGGCGCGCCTCTCGATCTGGTCACGTGGGTCGCGAAGCACGGCAAGTTGCCTGTGCCGAACTTCTCTGCGGGCGGTGTTGCTACGCCTGCCGACGCGGCTCTCATGATGCAGCTCGGTGCCGAGGCGGTGTTCGTCGGTTCGGGTATTTTCAAGTCAAGCGATCCCGCCAAGCGCGCGCGCGCCATCGTGAAAGCCACCACGCACTACAAGGAAGCGAAGATCGTCCTTGAGGCCTCCGAAGAGTTGGGTGAGGCGATGAAGGGGCTCGATGTCCGCCAGATGGAGGAGAAAGACCTTCTCCAAACGCGCGGCTGGTAGGAATCAAGCGGCGCGACTTGCGCCGCCGATTCGCTTTTGTCATCCCGACCAGAGATCTGCAGTTCGCTTTTGGGTCTTTTCTATTCGGATAAAATGAAAATCGGAATCGTCGCAATCCAGGGTGACTATGAAGCGCATGCCAAGACGCTCGATCGTCTCGGCGTCGCGCACACGTACGTCCGGCGTCCCGAAGACCTCGTCGGCCTGGACGGGATCATCCTCGTCGGTGGCGAAAGCACGACCCACCTGAAGGTGATGACCGAAGAAGGACTTTTCGAAGCGCTCAAGAAATTCGCGGCCAAAGGCGGAGCGTTCTTCGGTACGTGTGCGGGGGCCATCCTCTTGGCGCGTCAAGTTCGTGGGCCTGCGCAGGCATCGCTCGGCTTACTCGACATCAAAATCCTTCGCAACGGTTACGGTCGCCAGCTCGCCAGTGACGTTCACATGGGTCCAAGCAAGCTGCGCAAAGAGCCGATCGAAATGGTCTTCATCCGCGCGCCCATCATCGAGGCCACCGGTGACGCCGTCGAAGTCCTCGCGAAAGACGCTGGCCACCCCGTGCTCGTGCAACAGGGCAAGATCCTCGCGTCGACGTTTCATCCCGAGCTGACCGACGACACGACGGTCCACAAGCATTTTCTGGACATGATTGCCGCGCGGAATTAGCGCCGCGACGTGTCAGAAATTTTTTCCCAGACGATCGCGCCCCATTGCGTCGGGTCGAATGGCACGAGCGATCCCAGCGGACGATAGTGCGCTCGCAAATAATCGCCGATCGGTACGTCGAAATCGGTGCCGAACCGCGGCGCGCCGTATTCCGGGTATTTTCTGTTGGACCAGATTAGAAACTGAGGGCGATTCTTTTCAAGCTGTGCGATGACTTCGTCGGTCATTTCGCCGGGCGCGACCACCCCGGGCACGAAAATGCAGGCCCGCGTCGGGCATTTCGTGCCGGAGAAAAAATAGAGACTCGTATCTTCGGGGATCGACATGACCGACTGACCCGCTGCAGCCCGGTTCTTCATGAACGCAATCGTCGCCTGATAGTTCGCCGCGAGACCCGCGGGCAGACGAATGGTTCCTCGGTCTGTAACGAGGGGCACAAAAGTTTTGAAATAGGCATCAGAAATATTCGAGTCGAGTACCGCAGAAAGGAAACACATCGCGCAGAGGAGTGATGTTCCGACCAGGCGAATTCGCTTGGACGCGGTAAGCGGAGCGACGAACAAGCTCACCAGGATTAGAAAGCACAGCAATTCGGGGCCGTCGTAATACGTCGAATATCCGTACGATTTCGTGTCAAGCAGCGTCCGGGCACAAAAAACGGCCGAGAATGTCAGTGCAAGCGCCATGGCCGGGTTCGCTTCTTTCGTATCGTTGCGCAAAAAGTACCACCATGCAGCCAGTGCCGCTCCCGCGACCAGAACTGCCATCGGCGATGGAAACGCGACAACTCCCAGAGTTTCCCGGGGCAGAAACCTCAACCCGAAGATACGCACAAAGTGCGTAGGCGAAGATTGGTCTGTAATAACGAGCGCGACCCCGGCAAGCGCAATCCAAAGCGATAGTTGGCGCACTTTTCCATTCATCCGGCCGAGGAACCACCGCAGCCCTGCGGTCAATACGCCGAATGCCAGGATTCCGATGGCGGCCGATTCAATCGCAGCTCGGCTCCAATCGATTCCACCGGCGCGCAACCATAGTTTTCCGTAGGTACGCATGAAGTAGGACGAAGCCCAGCTGTCTATATTCTCGTGCGTAATGAACCAGACACCGCGGATCGAGATCATCCACGCGCCCACAGCAGCGCACACGGCGAGTCCAGGCAAGATTGCTCCAATCCACTGGAAGAAACGCATCCATGAACGCTCGCGCAAGGATTGCGCCACGATGTCTAGGGCCAGAACCAGGTAACACGCCGCTCCAAATTCCAGCTTGAGAAGCAGCGCCGTCGCCGCGGTCATGCCTATTGCGAATTTCCAAAGGAGGTTGGCGGAGGTCGACATGCGCACCAGGAGCCAAAGAAACAGGCAAGCCACCAAACAACCGTAAACGGCCGCGTAGCTGTAGGGCAGCGGGAAACTGAACAAGCTTCGGCGAAAGGCCTCAACGAGCAATACGGCAGCTGCCGTCCAGCCTGCCAGGCGGCAAGAAAGTCGTATCCCGGTGAAAAACAGCAGAGCCGCCGAACCAAACGCGGCGAGCGCTCCGGCCCAATACAGAATTTCCAGGTGAATCCCGAACATGCGGAACAGGAGCGCGTTGAAATAGGGGGCGAGCGGCGTGTACGCATATGAAATATCGCGGTAAAGCACTTGGCCTTGTGAAAGTACAGCCGGCACGTACATCTCGCGGCCACTGTCGATGGTCACGCTCCCCCACGTAGCCCACGTCCAGCGAAACAGTACGGCCCACAAGGCCACCAACGCGCCCAGTCCAAACAGACCCGAGCGACCCCAAGACCCGGGCTCGTGCGGCAGCGCCTCGAGTGTCGCCCAGAAGCCGCGAGTCTGTCCCGGAAATCCTGTTTCAGACGGCTGAGCGGCTAGAGCCGGTGCGACGTTCGCAACAGACGGAGGTGGCGGTGTGTCGATGGCCGGCATCGAATGGCTCCTGAAAATCGCAGGCAAAAGCTAGAAACCTAGGTTACCGGATGTCACTTGCCGTGTCCGCGAGGGTGTCCAGAGGCTTAATAGCGGTACGTCACGAGGAAGTGGCGCGCCGATGCGCTCATGCGCTCGAGATCTCCTCTTGCGCCGCGACGCCCCTTGCAGCCCCGACCCGGTTCGGCGATGATTCCTTATGGTCAAGCCGAGAAGAGTCCTCTTCGTGTGCATGGGGAATTGCGTGCGCAGCCAGATGGCTGAGGCGCTTGCCCGTCATCATTTTCCCGAAGAGATTGTCGCTGAAAGCGCCGGGATCCATCCGCTGGGTTTTATCGATCCTACGGCCCGCGAGGCCGTTGAAGAGTGCGGCATCAGCATGGACGGCCAATTTTCCAAAGGCCTCCACAATCACGCCGTGCAGGAATCGGATTTGATCGTCAATATGTCCGGTGTGCCGGGCGGTAGCGTATTCCACGGAAAGATTTTTGAAGATTGGTCGATTGCCGATCCCTTCGGCGAAGATTTGGACACGCATCGCCGTATTCGTGACGATATCGAGTCGCGCATCAAGGGACTCGTCGTGCGCCTTCGCGACGAAAGCAAGGAACAGAGCGCGGCGAGCAGCGCCTAATTCAACACCGATCGCATCGGGAGACTCATGCGGCGCGAAAAAACCAGCGTCTCTCAAGAAGACTATCTAAAGGCGATCTGGGAGCTTGTTCAGGAAGAACAAGCTCCGATCAGCGCGCGCTTAGCCGAGGATCTGGGAGTCACGCCACCTGCCGTCACGGCCGCCGTCAAGCGCATGGCGCGCAGCGGCTACTTGCGCGTGCTGCGCAACGGCCACATCTCCCTTTCGCCGAAGGGCCAAAAAATCGCCCAGCAACTGGTCTTGCGCCATCGCCTTGCCGAAAAGCTGCTCACCGATGTGATCGGTCTCCCCTGGTCCCGAGCGCACGAAGAAGCCGAAAGGCTCGAACACGGTATTTCGGCCGAGGTGGCCGACCTGCTCGTCGAGCGATTCGGAAGCGACAGCCGTTGCCCCCACGGCGTGCCTCTGCTCGGGGGCATGGCGATGTTGCGCAAGAAATTCGGAGCGATCCGCCTTTCTGAAGCCGAACCCGGTGGGTCCTACGAAATCCTTCGCGTTTACGAACGCGACCCGAAATTCCTCGAATTTCTCGGCGAACGCGATCTTCGCCCCGCCGCCCATTTGCGCATCCGCAAAAAGGAATACGACGAAACGATTTCCATGTCGGTTGAGAACGGTGCCAAGGAAATTCACCTCGGCAAGCCCGCCTCGGAACGCATCTGGGTCCGCAAGGTTTCCTGATTCAGCCACGCTTGTAATTTCGGGTCCGCGGGAGTAACGTGTGCCGCCTCAGCCCTCGCGCGTGTTGAGCCGCGCCGTGTCCGCAGCTCTCGGGCCAAGCTGAGACCGTCCCATACCGCATTTTGCCTGGGGAAACCGAACAGGTTTTGCCCGAAGTTCACTCAGCGTAGAAGGGGGATCTATGGCAACTGCCGCTTCGGCTCCCGTAATCGATCCGGGAGTATCGCGTTTCATTTCGAGGACTCACAAGCTTTTGATCAATGGTAAATGGACCGACTCCGCATCCGGACAGGTTTTCCCGGTCTACAATCCCGCCACCGGCGAGATTCTCTCTCGTGTCGCCGCGGGCAACGCCGAAGACATCGATGAGGCCGTGAAGGCTGCCCGCGCCGCGTTCGAAAACGGCCCATGGTCGTGTATCACCGCTTCGGAAAGAACGCGCCTTATCTGGAAACTCGCCGATCTGCTTGAGAAGAATCTTGAGGAATTCGCGCAACTCGAATCGCTCGATAACGGCAAGCCGCTCGCCGTCGCCCGCGCCGCCGATGTTCCTCTGGCCATCGAAAATTTCCGCTACATGGCTGGCTGGTGCACGAAGATTGAAGGCAACACGATTCCTCTCTCGGTGCCGTATACGCCCGGCGCAAAGTATCTTGCCTACACTCTGCGTGAACCGGTCGGCGTTGTCGGTCAGATCATTCCTTGGAATTTTCCGTTGCTGATGGCCGCCTGGAAGCTCGGCCCGGCGCTGGCCACGGGCTGCACGGTTGTTCTCAAGCCCGCCGAACAGACGCCGCTGTCGGCAATTCGTCTCGGCGAACTGATTCAGGAAGCCGGCATTCCCGATGGAGTCGTCAACATCGTCACCGGTTTGGGTGAAGAAGCGGGAGCTCCACTTGCCGCTCATCCTGACGTCGATAAGGTCGCTTTCACCGGCTCGACCGAAGTCGGCAAGCTTATTCTCCAGGCTGCGGCGGGGAATCTCAAAAAAGTCTCGCTCGAACTCGGGGGCAAATCGCCCAACGTCATCCTCGATGACGCCGATCTTGACAGCGCCATCGCCGGAGCGGCCAGCGCAATCTTCTTCAATCACGGTCAATGCTGCTGCGCGGGGTCGCGCCTTTACGTTGAAAAGAAATCCTTCGACAAGGTTGTCGAAGGCGTCGTGAGCGTCGCCGAAAAGATCAACGTCGGTCCGGGTTTCGACCCCAAGACACAAATGGGCCCGCTTGTTTCCGAAGAGCAACTGAATCGCGTCTGCGGTTATCTAGAAATCGGTGTCGCGGAGGGCGCAAAGGCCGTCGCGGGCGGCGTGCGCCTCGGCGATCGCGGCTATTTCGTCAAACCGACGGTGCTCGTCGATACCAACGAGAATATGAAAGTTGTGCAGGAAGAAATTTTCGGCCCTGTCGTCACGGCAATCCCGTTCAGTGACACCGATGAATTGATTCCGCGTGCCAACAATTCAAGCTACGGGCTTGCGGCGGGCATATGGACGAGCGATATCAAGAAAGCGCACAACATCGCCTCCAAACTTCGCGCTGGCACCGTGTGGATCAACTGTTACAACATTTTTGACGCGGCGCTTCCGTTCGGCGGCTACAAACAGTCCGGATGGGGCAGGGAAATGGGCCACGAAGTTCTCGAGCAATACACCGAAGTCAAAGCCGTTTGTGCGGCGCTCTAAAGGGTTGCTGTTGCAGTAGGGGGTGGCGGAAGAAAGGGCCGGAGAGAAATCTCCGGCTCTTTTTGCGTGCAGCGTCGACCTCTCCTCCATAGACCGGGCATTTTCGCCTGCACTCGCCCGCGTGTTACTCTGCCTGATCCATGTTCAACGCGCTGCGCTACTACTGGATCATCGCGAAGGATTACCGCTTGCGTCCCTGGGCTTCGCCTTATATCCAATGGCGCCTTGAAACATTCTTCGGCAAAGACGCCGCGAACCTGAACGCCGCCAAATTCTTTCGCCTGATCTGGCGTGAACGCGCTCGCATGGAACGCTTTCTTGAATGGGTCGCCGTGCGTCGCCAAGCGCAACATTACTGACTGGCGTTGAGTTGCACGCGGGCGAAGATTGCGGCTCCGCTGTGAGCGTTGAAACAGACATGGCCGCCTGATTCTTCGAATGACCCCACTTTTCCATCCGCAAACTGAATGGTTCCGATAAGGTCGGTTGCTACGCTTTCGTCCCAATCGACGCCCGGAGCTAATTCGTTGGTCCGCGCCGAAAGAACCTGAAGGATGTGCCTTCGAATATCGCCATCTTTCTTCCAGCTCCGGCCGCGACTCGAGATCGTGATTCGGGTGACCGGTGCGCCCATCGCTTCTGCGATGCTGGTCTGTGTAACGGAATCGATTTGAGGCGTTTTGGCATCGCTGGTCCGTTTGCAGGTCGAACCGAAACTTTCGGTAAGGACGATGATTCCCCCTGCGCCAGGCGGCGGTGACGGCCGAGCTCCCTTTGCCGCGATCACGATCTCAGGCTCGGCCGATTTCTCCTGCCCCAAGGCAATGCACGCACAGGCGATCGTCACCCCGACCAGAATGAGAATGCGTCGAGACCGAAAGATCGGAATTCTCCTCACCACCATGTGCTCAGTATATCGAATCACCATAGACTAACGTGGTTTTCCCTGTCTCCCTGGGCGCACCCGCCGACGGCTGGTGTCTCTGGCCAGACCTACGAGCGTATAATCAATGCGAGCCTAGCCTCCGTATGCAATCCCTCAAGCATCTCCAAAAATCCTCGACGCTTCACGAAGCGCTCTGGTGGGAACCGGAAGCCAACAACAAAGTCCACTGCTATCTCTGCCCGCGCCACTGCCACATCGGCGAGGGCCAGGCCGGCTTTTGCTTCATCCGCGCGAACGAAGGGGGCAAGCTCTATTCGCTCGGTTACGCGCATCCGGCCGCGATGCAGATCGATCCGGTCGAGAAGAAGCCGCTCAACCATTTCCTTCCCGGCACACGAATTTTCTCGATGGGAACGGCCGGCTGCAACATGGGCTGTTTCTTCTGCCAGAATTGGGATATTTCGAAATCCCGCGCCGATCAGGTTCGTTCGTCGCACGTTCCGCCCGAAGACGTCGTTTCGCTCGCCATCGAGCACGGCTGCCCTTCGATCGCGTTCACCTACAACGAGCCAACGATCTGGGGCGAATACGTCATCGACATTTGTCGCGCGGCACACCAGCGCGGCCTCAATACCGTCATGGTTTCCAACGGTTACATCACGCGCGAGGCCTTCCACGACGTCTACGATCACGTGGATGCGGCCAATATCGACCTCAAGGCCTTCACCGAAAATTTCTACGGGCGCATCACCCTCACGCATCTCAAACCGGTGCTCGATACTCTCGAATGGCTGAAAAACGAAACGAACGTCTGGTTCGAATTGACCAATCTGATGATCCCTACGCTCAATGACGCACCGGAGGAAACCCGGAAGCTCGCCGAATGGGTGTTTGATCATCTCGGTCCGGACGTGCCGCTACATTTCACCGCGTTCCATCCGGACTTCAAGTTGCGCGACAAACCGCGCACGCCGCCCGAAACCCTTCACGCCGCGCGAGCGGTTGCCCGCGAAGTTGGGCTGCGCTACGTATACGAGGGAAATATTTACAGCGACGGGGCAAACACGTTGTGCCCGCAATGCAGCACGCTGCTGGTTTGCCGCTCGTGGCACGACGTTCGCGAAAATAATCTTCGCGACGGCCGTTGCCCAAAATGCGCGCTCGCGATTCCCGGGCGCTGGGTCAATGCTCAAGTCACGCATCCGCAAAAATCAAAAAGCGGCGCAGCATCCAGTAAAGGTGCACGCGCCGCCTCAAAGTATTCCGATCTGAATCTCTAGCGCTTACTGCACTCGGTATTTCACCGCGATTGCTGTCAAATCGCCTTGCGCGCGATCCACTTCCGCCTGCCTGTCTTGCACCGCTTTCACCCAAACGCGAAGATCCTCCTCAAGTTGCGCCATCCCGCCGGTCGGATCGCCGTTCAGGCCGCGAATAAATCCGTAAACGACGGCATCGTCTCCCTCCGGAATCGCGGGATGCGCGGCGACCGTGTCCGCCGCTTGCGTCCAAGCGGATAGATGCAGCGAAAAGGATTCGGCGAAATCGCGCGGGCAGGCGCCCGTATCGATCTTCGAGGAATTCGCGACGTAGCCCCTCATGATCGACGCAATCCTGTCGATGTCGTCCTGCGTCTGCACATCGATGGTTTTGATTTCCGATTCCGCTGCGCTTCGATTGTCGGTGTCTTGTTGCATTGCCAAACGTATCGCCGCCACATCAATCTCGGGCTGTGCTGGTGCTGCGTCGGAGCCGCTGCCGGCATCGGCTGCGCCTGAGCCGGAGACTGACGAGCTCGAGCTGCGGCCGACGGCGAAGAAAAATATCGCCATGACAATCAAAAAAAATACTGCCGCTCCGCCAAGCGCGATCCATAGCAGCGCCCTGGGACCTGATCCCGATCGCGGCGCTTGTTGCGGGGGCATCTGGACATACACGGGGACTGCCTGCGCCGGCTGCGCCGCTGGTGGCGGAAGGGGAGCGGGTTGGGCGACCTGTGAAACTATCGGTTGCGCCAGAGGCGCGGGCGTTGCGACCGCGTTCCCGCAGGAACTGCAGAACGCCGCCGCCGGCTCAACTCGATGACCGCACTTCGCGCAGAACGACATGAGGCGCCTCCCGAGTGGGCATGAACAGAAGATGAACCAGCTCGTGGTTAATCGACGCCGTATATTACGAGAACATCGCGCTTCACGTCCACGCTATGATTGGACTCAGTCAGAATCCATGGCCGGATCATAGGACAACCAGTCATGCAATCCTGCGACAAGAAGCAGGTGGCGACATTCGATTATTCGCGCCCTAGCACGGATTTTTCAGTTCTTTCGAAACCGGCGCAAAGAGCGCTCGTCAACAATTCCGTTTTCACTCCGGCCGATCTTGCGCGAAAAACTGTGAAAGAGGTCTCGCTTTTCCACGGAATTGGCCCTTCTTCCATCCCGGTCTTGCGAAAGGTGTTGTCGGTGCACGGGTTAGAATTCGCGGAAACCAGCTCGTCGGAGGCAGGAGAAATTTGCCGGAGGCGGCTAGCGATGCGGAGCCGTCGGCCGCGGCACCGGCGGTTCCCCGCCTCCGCCTCGGCGCACCACCGTTCGAGTATGTTCGCGTGTCATGCGAACGTGGCAGGCCAGTGGGTCGCGCGCGATGCGGCACGCCTGGTCGCGATCGCGAACGAAAATAATCTGTTCCTGCGGTTCGATCATCCACGCGGTCGCATTCGTTGCGTGGTGGACCTGTTCGAGATAGTACGCAGCGCTCATGTCCAAGTCAGAGGCGTCCGCGTCCATCTTTTCGCAGTCGTCAAACGACGGCACAAAAATGCCGTCCGCCGGTCTGCAGAAGTCCTCGTCGTGCGCGAGCAGTATCTTTTCGTTGCGTCCACTGATGAAGTAGCGGGTCAGCACCGGATTCACATGGTTGTCGTTGGTCCATTGGCTCACGTCCAGGGCAAACGCAGGCGGCAACTGCCCCATCTCCAGAACCTTTTCTTTCACTTGTTTCGAAAAGACGTTCAACACCGGCGTCGGTTCGCCATTGGTCGGATGAAAATAGAATCCGCCGAGCCCGATGCCGGTCTGCGTGTCGACCCACAGAAATCCCTTGCCCACCAGATAGGGCCCCATTTTTCCGGAGATCAAAAAGTACCGGCCGTCCCGAATGCGCGCCTTTTCTGGAGATCCTTCGATCACTTTGTCGAGCGCGTCTGGCAACGACATGTCAGATCCATAGTGATAGATGCAGTCCGGTACGAAACTGTGCGTGATCTTGCGGAACGCTTTGTCCTGCATCACATCGCCCGACCGCATTCCTTCATACTTTTTAAGCAACGCAAGCTGGTCGGCCGGAATCGTCGTCAGGAAAATCGCGGGATCGTAGGGGACTTTCGCCTCGGACTCTTCTTCCGCTTCAGGTTCGGCTTCGGGCGCCTGCGCGGCGGCAGGAGTCTGCGGGGCGGCCGGCGAGGTATCGTCCGATACCGGCTGCGGCGCTGGACTCATCGGCCCACGGACTTGCGCCGAGGCCGCGAGCGCAACCAGCAGGCAAGCAGCGGCTAGTGCAAAAACCAACGAGACCGATAAAACCTTCTTTACAGGGGAGAAAGCAAACAGGGCTGGCATCTTGCACCTTCAGTTATAGAGAAAAGCTATTTACGAATCGGTTGTGCGGCACGCGGATCATACACCGATTTTTATTACGGCCTAATAACTTCAGCGGGAAGAACTGCCCGGTGTTCCGGTTCCCTTATCCGCAGGGTGAAATT